>Ga0315545_1000225_pt1 | contig 63150 bp, 48 predicted proteins | sample SalMarSW160210MG_FD_203096 | JGI IMG/M metagenome (GOLD analysis project Ga0315545, IMG submission 203096) | Salt marsh sediment microbial communities from the Plum Island Ecosystem LTER, Massachusetts, United States - Salt Marsh Sediment SW1602-10 ...
TCCGCTCCCAATTATTGCCAGGGTATTACCTGAATTATGATTGTTATCCTTAACGAGTATTTTTTTTGCCAGATGAGTAATAGTCCAGAATAAAAACAATATAGTAAATGCACTGGCCAGGGCAGAAAGAATATTAACGGTTTTTGCAACCTTGGTTATATCATTCATCGCAAACAAAGTAAAAAATCGGGCAATTATCATGAAAAAGGGAGCTCCGGGAGGATGTCCTACCTCTAATTTGTAGGCTGAAGCTATAAATTCACCGCAATCCCAGAAGCTGGATGTTGGTTCAATAGTGGATATATATACAAAACTGGCTATTATAAATGTTATCCAGCCAGAAATATTATTTATTAGATTAAATCTTTTCATAATTTAACCGGTAATATTGATATAAGCGAAAATAGAATAAAACACAAAGAACGAGAAATTTATTTAAAATTAAAATGTACTATATAATTATTCTTATTATTTGTTTTTGAGAATATATCTCCATGGTTTATCTTTCCAAGGCTCTCCGGCATAGTCAATACCTATTCTTTTTGCAGTGAAATATTCTACATTTTCATTATTATCTTCAATCCATATTCTATCAGAAACTGCCAGATTTTCACCATAGTAGCTCCTGCCAATGCCAAGAGTTTTAGTTATTTTTCCAGGGCCGTTAAGTCCTTCAAGGCCCCTTATTAATATTGCCTGCGGATGGCCTCTTTTCCCGGTGACAATGTTCAGCATCCAGTAAATACCATAAATCAGGTATACATATAAGTATCCTCCGCTCCTATACATTATTTCGTTACGTTTTGTTTTCCCTTTATTAGCATGGCATGCTTTATCTTCTTCACCCCGATATGCTTCAACTTCAACTATCTTAATTTTCTTTTGTGCTTTTCCCCTATAAACCACAAGGAATTTCCCCAGTAAATTTGGAGCTACTTCCAGAGCATCATTCTCGAAGAATTCTTTATTTATTTTATTATCTGAATTCTTTTTCAATTTAAGGGAATTAAAATAAATTATAGGTATAAATAAGTGTGGAGTATAATTTGTCATTCATTTTTATGGCCCAAAAGAAGAAGTGCATAAAAATATGAAAAGAAAGAAATACCTGCATGTGTTTCTAAAGTGTCTTCGTTTAACATAGAAAAAAGTGCAATCAGAAAGAAGATTATAAATAACAGACTTCTATGTTTTTTTTCGTAAAATACAGGATATATTAATGCGAACATAATCCAGATAAATCCAAAAACACCAAAAGTCATAAAAAAGGTAATTAACTGGTTATGTGCTTTTAACCGCCACCTTTTCGCTAATGGTGAGTTGGAAATATTATACTGAATGTTAAAAGCCTGCAGAACATCTCCGGTACCTACTCCAAGCCAAAAATTTTTTCTGATTATCTGTATAGCATTCTTTTGAAATTCAAATCGCTGAGTTATTGAATGGCCGCTGGGATTACCCAGTTTTTTATAGGTATCAATTTCCCATATAATTTGATATATCCTTGGATAAATCCCTAATTTACTTTTAAATATGTAATTTGAATAACCATCTTCAACTAACCTGATATCTTCTTTTGTTAGTTTAGATACTCCAGCCGAATCTTTTCTAAGACCTTTGGATGTTAAATATCTTATAAGTGTTTGATTTATATTTTGTCCTTTTTTATCCATTCCATCATAGTCGTATTTACTCCTTTTATTCCATTCTTTCCTAAGTTCATCTTCACAAATGTAAATTCTGATATAATTACCATTCTCAAGTACCTTATAATTAAAATCATGATAATATTTATTGCCATTAACAGTGTAATTATCAATACTTTCAGCATCAATTTCCTCGACTGAATAAAATTTCCTGATAGATTTAGTAATGTAAAGAGTAATCAGGAATAATCCTGCGAGAATAGCAAGAATTACTGTTGTTTTTGCAACAACATTTTTTTGTTTTATGGCCCATACAATAATAATGAAGGGAGTTATAATGATAAAAATTAAGATACCCGTGAATGACTGCAATAAAAACAAGAATATTATTAACCAGATAGCAGCAAGGACATAAATAACTTTTCCCCTTAAATAGGACTTATTGCTGGTATTGAAAAAAATATAATAGAGAAGTGAGAAAATAGCCATATTAACTAGGAGTGCAAATCTGATGTGTGAAATGAAAGGTGATATTTCCCTGATATCATTAACTTCTATTTTTGTTAAATTAAACAATATTGCTGTACTGATGAAGGAACTAACAATTACTGTAGAAATAAACAAAAGTAGAATATATTTAATTTGTTTACCTGATATTTGCTCGGAAGTACCAATAATTAGGGGAAGTGCCAGAAATGGAAGTTTTATTCTTAAATCGTGAAATGCATATTGAAAATCATTTGAATACAATAAACCAATTACATGCACCAGATAAATGGTGATTATTAAAAGCAGACTTTTTCGTTGTTTTAGTATCTGTAATTTTTTTTTGAAGTTTCCTTCCAGCACCCAGTTAGCAGATAATAATAATTCAGAAACACTCATCATAAATAATGACACAGGTAAACTAATACCAAGTAATGCTAATCCTGCTAAATATATTTTTCGGTGAATATCGGCCCTGTTAATGTTCATTAAACTTAAATGTAGATATGTAGCTGATAATTATTATTAGATGATACTGAAAAAACTCCAATTATAATATAAATATTTAAAAAGTAATTTGTTTTTAAGAACTTTTTTAAATTTCAAATATAACAGATTTATACTGTATTAAATTAGCAAATAAAAAAAGATATAATTGTTGTAATATTAAAAATAATTGTATTTTTGCACTCCACAAATTTTAACCTGTTGAATTTGTAATATTTAAAATATAAAAGAGAAGGTGGATACATTAAGCTATAAGACTATATCAGCGAATAAGACAGATATTCAGAAAGAATGGTATATTGTTGATGCAACTGATCAGATTTTAGGAAGATTGGCTTCAAATATTGCTATTGTTTTAAGAGGGAAGAATAAGGCAAACTTTACACCTCATGTTGATTGCGGAGATAATGTAATTGTTATTAATGCTGAGAAGATAAGATTAACAGGTAAAAAGTGGACCAATAAATTATATATCAGGCATACAGGGTATCCAGGCGGACAAAAATTTTCCACACCCTCAGAATTATTGGCTAAGAATCCTGCGAAAATAATTGAAAAAGCTATAAAGGGGATGTTACCAAAAAGCAGGCTGGGAAATTTGATTTTTAAGAATCTTTATGTTTATGCAGGATCAGATCATCCTCATCAGGCTCAGAAGCCTGAAACACTTGATTTAAGTTTAATTAAATAATAATATGGAGGTAGTTAACTCTATTGGAAGGAGAAAAGCTGCAATAGCTCGTATATATGTGAGTGAAGGTAAGGGGGAAATTATTGTGAATAAAAGGGATTATAAAGAATACTTCCCTGTTGAACAATTTCAATATATTATACAGCAACCCTTAAAGTTAGTTGACTCACAAACTAAATTCGATATAAAAGTGAATATTAAAGGTGGTGGATCAAAAGGCCAGGCTGAAGCGTTAAGGTTAGCTATTGCCAGAGCTCTTGTCAAGATAAATCCGGAAAATAAAGAAAAAATAAAAGCTAATAAATTGCTAACCAGGGATCCCCGCGTTGTTGAGAGAAAGAAGCCCGGACGGCCAAAGGCCCGAAAGAGATTTCAGTTTAGTAAACGTTAATGTATTTAACCTTGTTTAGTATCTAAATCGTAAAGACTCATGCCGATGTGTATTGGAATGGCTACTTGACGATTGATAAAATTGAATGTAAACAAAAAATAAAATGTCAAGAACAAATTTTAATGAATTATTAGATGCAGGTGTTCATTTTGGACACTTGAAAAGAAAATGGAATCCTAATATGGCTCCTTATATTTTTATGGAGCGAAATGGTATCCATATTATTGATCTGCAAAAAACAATAGTAAAAATAGAGGAAGCCTGTGCTGCTATGAAGCAAATGGCAAAATCAGGCAGAAAGATCTTATTTGTGGCAACAAAGAAACAAGCAAAAGAGTTAGTTGCAGATAGAGTAAGAAAAATAAATATGCCCTATGTTACTGAAAGATGGCCAGGTGGGATGTTAACTAATTTTCCTACAATAAGGAAGGCTGTTAAGAAGATGGCCTCAATTGATAAAATGGCTACTGACGGTACATTTGATAATATGTCCAAGAGGGAAAGGTTGCAAATAGCAAGACAGAGAGCCAAGCTGGAAAAAAACCTTGGCAGTATTTCTGATTTGACAAGACTACCTGCAGCACTCTTTGTAGTAGATATTTCAAAGGAGTATATTGCTGTACATGAGGCTCAACGACTTAATATTCCGGTGTTTGCCATTGTGGATACTAATTCAGATCCAAATGAGGTTGATTTCCCAATTCCTGCAAATGATGATGCTTCAAAGTCGATAGACCTGATAGTTGATATTGTTTGCAAAGCTATCCATGAAGGAATTGAAGAAAGAAAAATAGAAAAAGAGAAAGAAGCTGCAATCATAGCAAAAAAGACTAAGAAAGAAGAAGGTGAGGAAGAGGAAGAAAAGGTTGAAGATTATATAGAGAAGAAAGGAGAAATAGAAGAAGAAATGCATGAAGATGAGACAGTTCCATTGAAAGAAAAAATAAAATCACCGGCAAAAAAAATTGATGAATAATTAAGTGATTTTAATAAATTAAAGTAATTAAATATAAGTAATATGGCTGAAATAACAGCAACAGAAGTAAGCAGACTGAGAAAGGTAACAGGTGCAGGCATGATGGATTGTAAAAATGCCCTTCAGGAGTCTGATGGTGATTTCAACAAGGCTATAGAAATTATCAGAAAAAAAGGGCAGGCAATAGCAAATAAGAGAGCTGACAGGGAAGCCGCGGAAGGGGTTGTAATAGCAAAAACTAATAATGATGCAACAAAAGGTGCAATTATTGTGTTGAATTGTGAAACCGATTTTGTTGCAAAAAATGACAGTTTTATAAAATTTGCCGAATCTATTCTTGATAAGGCAATATCAGAAAATCCCGATAATCTTGAAGACTTAAAACAACTTAAGATTGAAGGAAAAACTATTAATGATAAAGTAATTGAACAAATAGGAATTATCGGAGAGAAACTAACTCTATCTTATTACGATAAGATTGAGTCTTCTCATGTGATTCCGTATATTCACCCCGGGAATAAACTGGCCACGCTGGTAGGATTAAATAAGGTGGCTAATATTCAGGTTGGTAAAAATCTGGCGATGCAGGTCGCTGCCATGAATCCTGTTGCTGTAGATAAAGATGATGTTCCTCCTGAAATTATTGAAAATGAAAAGGAAATTGGAAGAGAACAAGCCAGACGAGAAGGACGGCCAGAGAATATTCTTGATAAAATAGCTGAAGGCAAGTTAAATAAATTCTTTAAGGAAAGTACATTACTTAACCAGGAGTATACCAGGGATAACAAAAAGACAATCAGCCAATATCTCCAGGAGACTGATAGTGAATTGAAGGTGACAGGATTTAGGAGATATAGCCTGAATGACTAGATTTAAGAAGTAAATTTATATTTTTTCAGCAGTAAAATTTATTTTTCTTAAATTTGTTATAGTTCAAACCAATATATACTCTTATGGAAGAAGAAGTTAAATTTTGCATAGACGAAGCAACAGAAAAAATGGATAAAGCCATTAGCCATCTTCAGGATGAGTTAATGAGAATCAGGGCAGGAAAAGCAACCACCGCACTGTTAGATGGAATTACAGTTGATTATTACAGCGTTCTGACACCTTTAAGCCAGGTATCAAATCTTAACACTCCGGATGCAAAAACTATTATTATTCAGCCATGGGACAAGACAATGATTGAGCCTATTGAAAAAGCTATAATGCAGGCTAATATTGGCTTGAATCCAGCCAATAACGGGGAAATTATTAGAATTGTGGTGCCTCCTTTAACTGAAGAAAGAAGAAGAGAATTAGTAAAACAAATAAAATCATTAGGAGAGAATACAAAAGTAAGTATCAGAAATTCAAGGCGGGATGCCAATGAGGAACTAAAAAAACTGCTGAAGGAAGGTCTTGCCGAAGACATGGAAAAAGATGCAGAAAACAAGGTACAGGAAATAACAGATGATTATACAAAAAAGATTGATGATATGGTGGCATCAAGGGAAAAAGATATTATGACGATATAAATATATCTTATACAAAATTATTAAAACAATTATTACTATTTTCTGAAAAGTACTTTATTTAGCCCTTCTGTGCAATTACAGCAAATATTTATATCTTTTCTGACTGTAAGAATCTTTTTTCTGAATTTATTATAGTTATTATTTCTCCAGATTTTTTTTAAGCTGGTTTCATTTACATCTCCGAATAAATATAGGGCATCTTTATCAAAACAACAAGGTATTACCTTCCCGTCATGAGTAACAACTGTTGAGCTCCACATTCTCCAGCATTTATTAGTTAAGGTATTTTTAACAGTATAATTACCATTTCCCAGATTCTTATATCTTGAATACTTGCTGATTGTCGGAATTAAAGGGTTACCACTTTTGAACTCGTTTATTTGTATAGATTTGAATAATACCTTATCAACCCCAAGATTCTGAAAATATTTTTTCATTTGTTTAATCTTGTATTGATTATGCTGCATAATAAGTGACTGAATAATAGTAAATGGTTTTCTTGATTTTAGTTCCTTTTTACAATTAATTAATGTTTTAATACCGGCAATTATCTTTTTTATATTCCCGTTTTTTCGATATATTTCATATTCCTCCTGCGTTATACCATCTATACATATTATTAGTTTATCCAGTCCGGAGGCAATTATTTTTTTTGAATTTCGAATATTTAAAAAATGTCCGTTAGTTGAAACGGCAGTATAAATTCGCTTTTGTTTCGCGAGAGAGATAATTTTAAAAATTTCAGGATGGAGGAATGGTTCACCCTGAAAATAGAGATTTAGATATAACAGGAAAGGCGATAATTCATAAATAATTTTTTTATAAAGGGCAATTTGTATATTGCCAGCTGGCCTTGTAAGTGATCCCTGTCCACTTGGACATTCAGGGCAGGACAAGTTGCATAATGTTGTCGGCTCAATTGAAACACTTACAGGATAACCATACACTAACGGGGATTTAACTATTATAGATAAACGATAGCTTAATCCAAGTTTAATTAAATTGAAAATTCTTTTAAATGAAGAAGTTGATAAGAAATTTATAAGGTTATAAAGCATAAAAAAGAGAATACAAAATGGAAGCTAATTGGTCTCAAGTATTTTAAATAACTCATCTAATTTAGGAGTAAGAATAATTTCAGTTCTCCTGTTTTTCTGACGTGCTTCTGCTGTTTTTCTGGAATCTACAGGCATGAACTCACCCTTGCCTGAGGCTGTTAATCGCTTCGGATTTATTTTTGATCCGTCAAGTAATATTCTCACTATGGCAGTTGCTCTCTGAACGCTTAAATCCCAGTTATCTTGAAATGCAGACCCCGGGATTATAGGCACATCATCAGTATGTCCTTCTATCATTATATTAATATCCGCATTCTGTTCAAGGACTTTCGCAAGTTTTTTAAGTGCATTTACTCCTTTGGCATCAACCTCTGTGCTCCCGCTTTTAAATAGCAGCTTTTCTTCCAATGATACATATACTTTCCCATTTTTTTGAGAGACAGTAAGCCCTTGATTTTCAAATCCCAGTAATGCTTCAGATACTTTATGTTTCAATGCACTAACAGCAGAGTCCTTTTTTGCTAAAATATTTTCCAGCTCTATTAATCTGGCATTTCGGTTATTTAATTCAGTTTTGAGACGATCAAGATTTGCTTTTTTGTCATCCAGAGTACGGGAAATTATATTTAGTTCATCTTCTTTGTTATATAAATCTTCCTGGGTTTCTTTCAATTGGTTTAAAAGCTTTTTTATTTCTGATTCACTACCTTTTATTATTGTTTCCTGTGAACCGGATAAATTCTGGAATCTTTGTTTTAACTGGTTATATCGGCTGGATAATTCAACCAGCTCACTTTTTTTCTTTATGCTATCTTCTATTAATTTGGAAATATTCTCATTTATTACTTCTATTTTTGATTTCAATTCATTATTATCAACTGTTAATTTTTCATTTTCAGTTTTTAGAAAGACTCTTTCTTCCCGGCAGTTTTTATTTTCACGCTGAATATCCTTAAATTGTTTTGGAGGCACACAAGCCGGTAATGAAAAAGCAAATAATATTAACAGTATTTCAGATAATCTCATAATATGTTTTTTTTGTATTAAATAATTTGATGAAATTACAACATGAATTAATTAACCTCAAATAAAGTAAATAATAATTATTAACTTTGAAGGCTTAATTTTAAATATCTCAAATGTCACAAAATAGTACCGGCTATTTAAATCAAATCAGATTCCCTTCAGATATAAAAAAGCTAGAGGTTGAAGAGTTGATTCATGTTAGTAAGGAATTAAGGCAATTCATTATTGACGAAGTATCAGCAAATCCCGGGCATTTAGGTGCAAGTTTGGGCGTCGTTGAGCTTACAGTTGCCCTACATTATGTATTTGATACACCTTATGACAAGATAATCTGGGATGTTGGCCACCAGGCTTATGGTCACAAAATTCTTACAGGCAGGAAGGATGTTTTCCATACAAATAGAAAATATAAGGGCATTAGTGGATTTCCGAGAATGAGCGAGAGTGAGTATGATGCATTTGGTACTGGTCATGCGTCGACATCAATATCTGCTGCATTGGGTATTTCTGCAGCTGACCGTCAGAAGGGTATCGACAGGAATGTGATAGCTGTTATCGGAGATGGAGCATTAACAGGGGGATTAGCTTTTGAAGGATTAAATAACGTGGGTATTGAACAAACAAATATACTTGTAATACTAAATGATAATAATATAGCAATAGATCCCAGTGTAGGGGCGATTAAGGAATACCTTGTTGATATTACTACATCCAGAACATATAACAGACTAAAGAATGAGATTTGGAATTTGCTGGGGAAGATTAATAAAATTGCTCCTCATGCACGGGATTATGCTAAAAAGCTTGAAAATGGTCTTAAATCAATACTTCTCAGGCAAAGCAATTTGTTTGAAGTATTGAATTTTCGATATTTTGGACCAATTGACGGGCATGATGTTGTTCATCTGAGTAAGCTGTTAAATGATCTGAAAAATATTAAAGGACCTAAACTGTTACATGTCCTTACAAAGAAGGGTAAAGGATTTAAACAGGCGGAACTTAATCAGACAAAATTTCATTTGCCCGGAAGGTTTAATAAAAAGACCGGTGAAATATTAAAAGTCAAGTCTGACAAAAAGCAACCACCACTTTATCAGGATGTTTTTGGCTATACGATACTGGAGCTTGCCAGAAATAACGATAAAATTGTAGGGATTACTCCCGCAATGCCTTCGGGCTGTTCATTGAAGATAATGATGGACGAAATGCCTGAAAGGACGTTTGATGTCGGGATTGCAGAGCAACATGCGGTTACTTTTTCAGCAGGACTGGCTACTCAGGGTTTGATACCTTTTTGCAATATTTATTCTTCCTTCATGCAAAGGGCATATGATCAGATAATTCATGATGTAGCTTTACAAAATTTAAATGTGGTTTTTTGCCTTGACAGGGGAGGTTTGGTTGGTGCTGATGGTCCTACTCATCACGGTGTTTTGGATTTAGCTTATTTAAGAAGTATACCGAATATAATAATTTCTGCCCCTATGAATGAAGAGGAGCTAAGGAATTTAATGTATACTGCTCAGCTTCGCAATAATGGGCCATTTGCGATCAGATATCCCAAAGGCAGGGGAGTTATAATAGACTGGCAAAAACCCTTCAAGGAAATTGAGATCGGTAAAGCAAGAAAGATTAACGAAGGTTCGGATATAGCTATTCTTTCAATAGGCCATGTGGGCAATTTAGTAAATGAAGCAGTAATCAGGCTTGAAGCTGAAAATATAAGTGTGTCTCATTACGATATGAGATTTGTCAAACCCCTTGATAAGGATTGTTTGCATAGTGTTTTTAAGAAGCATAATCATATTATTACAGTTGAAGACGGAACAGTTGTGGGAGGGTTCGGAACCGGCGTCATAGAGTTTATGTGTGAAAACGGCTACAGCGCAAATGTTAAACGTCTTGGAGTACCAGATAAATTTATTGGACACGGATCGCAGGAAGAATTATATAAAGAATGCGGATTTGATACTGACAGTATTTGTCTTGCAGTAAAGTCTATGATTAAGCCAAGAGTTTTTTCAAATGTGAGCTGATGGTGGATTAAAAGCACAAATTCATATCAATTAAACCTTCTTCCGACAATTAATATATCATCAATCTGTTCGTAATTTCCTCTCCACTTCTCATAGGTGTCTTCCAAAATAACGCTCTGCTCTTCCATGCTTTTACTGCTTATTGCAACTAGCAGACTTTTAAGATTTTGGGTTTTAAACTTTTTGCCTTCTTCACCTCCAAACTGATCGCTATAGCCATCTGAATATAAATAGATTGTATCTCCTTTCCTGATTTTTATTTTGTGATTAGTAAATTTCATTTCCTTTTCTGTTGAACGTCCTATGGCAAATCTGTTTGCTTTTATCTCGGTTATTTCTCCATCATTAATAATTATTAATGGATTAAATGCCCCTGCATATTCCAGTTCTCGTGATCGCGGAACATATGATACCAGGGCAAGGTCCATTCCATCGGCTACAGCTTCCTCTCCCTTTTGACGCAAGGCAATAGCAACTTCTTCATTAAGATGATTTAGTATCTCAGCAGGCTCATGAATGCCGTGCTCAATAACAATCTTGTTAAGCGAGGTATAGCCAATAAATGACATAAAAGCACCGGGTACCCCGTGACCAGTGCAATCAACAGCAGCAAAAAATTCTTTGTTTGCCTGTGATGTTATCCAGTAGAAGTCTCCACTTACAATATCCTTAGGTTTAAACAATATAAAAGTATCTTTAAAAGGAATCTCCGGAGGTAATATAGCAAATTGTATCCGTTTTGCATACCTTATACTATCAGTAATATCTTTATTCTTTAATGCCAATTCTTCATTAGCCTCTGATAATGCCAGGGTCCTTTCCTTAACTTTGGTTTCCAGTATTCTTTTTTCCCTGATTAGGTTACGTTCCCTTATTTTAATAAATGTTATTATTCCTGTTATTATAAGCAGTGATGCTGTTACAATAAACCATGCCCGCTGATAAAACGGAGCTAAAATCTCAAATTCATATTTAATTGGTTCTGAATTCCAGACATCTGCACTATTTTTTGCAATTACCTTGAATACATATTTATTTGGAGGCAGGAAACGGTAATTAATCATTGTCTGATCAGCAGCATCCTGCCAGTCAGATTCCAGTCCGTCAAGCATTATCTTATAACGAACAGCTTCCGGGTTAGTAAGACATATGCTGTGATAATTAAAAACTATTGAATTCTGGTTATGTCTTAATTTAAGTCCGTCAACCATATCTTTTTCAAATCCGTTGACAGTCATATTAATTATATGTGTCAATGGTTCAAAAGGGCATTTCCGCGATAGTTCAGGACTGTATTTAATAGCACCATTTATTGTTCCAAACCATAAATTTCCTTTACTGTCTTTATATGATGCATTACTTTTGGTTTCAATACCTGTAAAACCGATTTTACGTGTATATGTATATATTTTGTTTTCTGCCTGGACTATCTTGTTCATCCCCCTGTTAGTGCCAATATAGATATTATTAAAGTCATCAACATTTATTAAATTTATTGCATTGGAAAGTAATCCATCAGTGATAGAGTATCTTTTAATTAATGTGTCTTTTACCACTAATACTCCTTTTCTTTCAGTACCTATCCATATTTTATTTTCTTTATCCTCAACAATACAGGTGGGTGTAACCTCTTCAGTCAGGTTGTAAATTTTGTAATCACCATCTTTCATTCTTGTTAATCCTTTGCCGGTTGAACCAATCCATAATGAATTCTCTGAGTCTACAAACAGAGCACTGATCTCTTTACCTGCGAGTCCTTTTTCCTGTGAGTGTCTTCCTATATATCGGGTCTCGTTGAGATCAAACTGAAATAAACCTTCATATGCCCCAATCCATAATTGATTTTCTTTATCAATCTCTAATACCCTGGGATCATATCGTGAAACATAACTGTTAATTTTAGGCTGACTGACAAACGATTTAACATTATTATCGTATTTTAAGACTCCCTGATCAGCTGTAAGAATCCATATGTTATTATTGTTATCCTGCTTAAAAGCTCTTATTTGATTACTTATATAATTATTTGATTGATTATAGTGAATAAAAATTTTATTGGTGTCAACATTGTTATATACAGTTATTCCTCCATTTGTGCCAAACCAGATGTTATTATCATTATCCTGGAATATTGCCCACACCTGATCATTAATAAGTCCGTTTTCAGTTGAAAAAGAAACAAATTGTTCACCTTTAAATATTTCCAGTCCGTTCTCAGCAGTTCCAATTAAAATATTGCCTTCTTTATCCTCTGTTATCCAAAATATCCAATTATCATGCATCCCATTTCTTGTATTAAATACTTTAACCCCATCTTCATTTATTTTTGTGATCCCTCCATTGCTTTTATCTATTGCCCAGTGGCCCACCCAGATGTTTCCCTCTCTGTCTTCGGAAATTGTACTTACCCAGTTTGCTGCCAGTCCGTCTTTGTCATCATAAATTTTAAAAGTGTCTCTTGAATTAATGTATTTAATAAGTCCTCCGTTATAAGTACCGAACCAGAGATTCTTTTTTGAATCCTCAAACATTACTATTGTATTGAAAAAAGTACTCAATCCTTCAGGAACATAGTTTTCAAAATTATTCTCTTTTTTATTATACTTTTTTATACCAATATCTGTAACAAAATAAAGTTCGCCATCTGAGGTCAGAAGGCTGCTATAAATTCTGTCACTAAAACGTTTACCTTTGAAATGTTCAAATTCCAGATCAGAAATTTCGTCATTAATGTTATAAAAAACATAAGCCCCATCGCCCCATGTAGTCAGCCATAATCTTTCATCTGAGTCCTGTATGATTGAAGTTACATCATTTAGTAATAGTGTATCAGGCAAATCGACAGACTCAAATCCGCCATCAGTAAACCTTGTCAGTCCCCCGCCCAGATGTCCCAGCCAGATATTGCCGAATGAATCCTGAAATATAGCCCTGACTCCTCCTGATGCCAGTCCGTTTACTTCAGTATAATTTATAAAATTAATGCCGTCAAATTGTGATGCACCACCTGCAGTTCCCAACCATATATAATCATTATTATCCTGAATTACAGTATATACTCTAGATGCATCAAGACCTTCCTCTGTGCCATATTTATCAAAGTAATAAGTTTGTCCGGATGCAATAAAACAAAGGAATAGTAATGGGTATAAAAAAATTATTCGTTCAAGAGAACGAATAATTTCTATTTTCTTTGCAATATTTAATACTATCATTAAGGCATTAATTTAGTTTTTTGAAATGAAGAAGAATGTTCCGTTTTCGTCTTCCAGTCCGGCTATTTTTCCAAACTTTGGTTTTTGCTGGTTATTTTTTTCAACTGCAATTACTACTTTGTTGACAATTGATTCTATAGGTATACAGGCATTGGGATTGTTAGCCAGAGTATTAGCAAAGGTCCTTGTGAACTGAGAATCATCTATTGCCAGCTCATATCCTGCTGATGATAATACCTGTGATGATTTAAGCCTGGTAGCTTCCCAGTCGTTACAGTTTCTTTTTTTCGGTATTTCACGCATCGCCTGGTAAAACGTCGGTCCCGATTCACAGGCATCCGTAACAACTAATGTGTGTGTAACATAATTAGCATAAGACTGTAATGAGGCTCTTAGTGCATTGATATTGAAATAAGTAAATTCATCGTCCCTTTTTGAATCTACCGGTATCCAGTACCCCGTCTCATTAATAAACTTACCGTGTCCTGCATACCAGATAAGTAAAGCATTTACTCTATTACCCCTGACAAGATCTCTCAATTCAATAGAGAAGAACTTTTCCATTTCTTTTTTTGTCAAATCCTTTTTATGAATGACTTTATGAACATCATAATTTGATAAAGCAGAGCGCATTAAAGTAACATCCTTTGAGGGCCCTTCCAGGCTTGGGAATGTTTCATAATTAGAATTTTCAATAAATACAACCCAGGTTCTACCCATAGGATTGTTTGCCAGGAGAGAAACTCCTTCACGATTGAGATTAAATACCTGTTGAGTTTCATTATTGTTAATATCTATTGCCCTTACCGTAAATTTGCTTTTATTTGAGATGCTTAATGTTGCAGAGAACCGTGGATTAAACTCATCCAATTTAAAACTTGCCGAGACACCATCTATTAGAATAGTTTTAATTAAACTTTCATCAGTTATTTTACCTTCAACATATATATTAGGATCTTCGTTATCAAGATAAATCTCTCCGTCATCTGAAGCATAAGGAGCTATTATTGCAATTTTGGGAGGATTAATTTCTGTCCTCTCAATTGTATAAGTACTATTCTGGATATTATCATAACTGTCGGTTGCAGATATTGTAAACATATCTTTGTCAGTTATATTTATATTTGCCAGAAATTCATATCCATCTTCACTCTCCAGAAAGGGTACGTCTTTATTATTAATCCTGAGGGATTTTATTTCGCTTTCATCAATAATCTTTCCCTTGATAGTAACCTCACTTTTATCTTTTGCAATTCTTACCACTAACTCGTCAATAGGTTCAGGATTAACAAGTACTATTACAGGCTTATTGTCTTCCCTGTTTAATTCAAATAATCTGTCTTTTGCTGATTCAAGTAATTTTTTGGCATTAACATCGTATTCGGATAACCTGGAAAGGGTCTCATAATCTTTAATGGCAGCTTTGTAGTTAGCTATCTGTTCGAAAGAATAAGCTCTTTTGTAATAAGCTTCTGAATATTTATCATCCATCAATATAACCTTGCTAAAATCGTTGATGGCATTTTGATGTTGTGCATATTGCTGGTAATATGTACCACGTATAATATACATTTCCTTATTTTCGGGATCGATTACAATGTTTTTTGAAATATCGTCAATTGCTTTAGGGTATTCCATCATTTTAATATATACTTTACTCCTGACAAGATATGCGTCAACATTGTTTGGATCCAGGCTTATAGCAGTATTACAATTTTCAATTGCCTGATTTAGTTTGTTCAGGGTGAGTCTCAGATTTGCCAAGGCAATATAAGGCTCAACGAATTTTTTATTTTTTGATATTGCTTTTTGAAAATCAATTTCTGCCTGGTTATAGTTTTTAAGTTTTTCAGACACTATTCCATGAAAATAGTGATTGTATGCATTGTCTTTCAGGATTAAAGCTTTTTTAGCTGCGGTTAATGCGTTTAAATCCTCATCCAGTGCGATTAATATTTTTACCTGCAACTGTAGAGCTTCGAGGTATTTACTTCGTAATTCAAGGCTTTTATTAATATAATCCTTTGCTTCCTTGAAATGGCCAAGTTTATAATTTACCCTGGCGGCTCCATAAAATATTTCAGGATTTTTGTTTTCAAATACTATTGCCCTGTTATAATCGTCTGCCGCCTTATCTAATTCATTAATTTTTTCATATGCATTGGCTCTTTCAATATATGCATCCGCATAATCAGGACTCAATTCAATTGCTTTTGAAAATTGCTCAATTCCATCTTTATAATTTCTGGTCCCCATAAAGTCTTTCCCTGCCTTGAAATATTGCTTTACACTCTGACCAGATATAAAAGATGAACAAATTATTAGTATGAGACAGGTTAAAGTGAGATGTTTTTTCATAGTTTGAGATTTAAGGGTTACTTTTACTGCAACTTTTTAAAATAGTACAAATGCAGGTCGATTTAATATGAAATTTATATTCAAATATACAAAAATATATACAGAACATAATAACTAATGGTTATTAAATGTTTAAGTATGAATATTATGCGTTAAATTTATAAACATTAAATAATTATTTGCATATTAAATATTTAGAGGAATATTGTTGAATATAAGTAATCTGTCATTTTCCATGTGAATAACCTGTTTTGGATCAGCAGGTATAACCGGGGCTCTGGTACCCTCCTCAAATTTCCCGTTCCCTATAAAAACCCTTGCTTCATCCCATATTTTACTTTCTATGAAACTTTCAAGAAGCATTTTCCCTCCTTCAACTAGTAATGACTGTATTTCTTTGTGAAATAAAATTCTTAAAATTTCTTCAAGTGTCTTTTCATTAAAATTTATTTTAATATATTCTATTTTCCCGTCTAACTGCTCTTTTTTTTCATTAAATACAACAGTATTTAATGTTTTATCAAATAAATGCAAGCTGGCAGGCAATTTCAAGTTTCTGTCAAGAACAATCCTGAGAGGGTTATTCCCATACCAGAAACGTACGTTTAATTGGGGATTATCAAGTAAGGCAGTGTTTGTTCCTACCAGTATTGCATGCTCTTCAGCCCTCCATTTATGAACGAGCATTCGCGAAATTTTATTTGAGATCCATGTTAATTCAGGTTGTTGTTTGTTTTTCCTGATAATATCGATATAACCATCAATTGTCTGTGCCCATTTTAAGATGATATAAGGGCGCTTTTTCCTGTAAAAAGTAAAGAATCTTTTATTAAGTTCAGTGGAGTTATTTTCCAAAACACCTGTTATGACTTCTATTCCACTATCATTTAACTTTTTTATTCCCTTTCCGGATACAATTGCATTAGGATCTATTGTCCCGATTATTACTCGCGGCATATTATTTTTAATGATTAATTCAGAACAGGGAGGAGTTTTTCCCAGGTGAGAGCATGGTTCAAGATTAACATATAAAGTCGACTTTTTTAATAGTGATTTATCTCTGACTGAGTTAATTGCATTAGCCTCAGCATGAAGTTCCCCATATTTTTTATGATAGCCTTCGCCGATAATTTTCCCGTTATATACTATTACTGCTCCAACCATTGGATTTGTACCTGTATTTCCCTGCCCCATTCGTGCCAGATCCAAACAGCGTTGCATATATTTTTCATTGTCTGAAATAGTACTCACAATAATCTGTTTTTACTAATTTTGAAATATGAATAACTCAAAGAAAACTGTTTCAAATATTGTAGCGCAGATTAAAATTAATCTTTTGAACCATTATCCTGATAATGAAATTCAGAATTTTATATATTTAATTTTTGAACACCTGCTAAATTACACTAAAATTGATATACATATTAACAGTAATAAAACAATTTCCAGTAAGATTGAGAAACAGATTAATAAAATTGTAGATGATCTGAAGAATAATAAACCAATTCAATACATTTTTAACAAAACTGAATTCTATGGGCTTCCTTTCAGAGTATCGTCAGATACATTGATTCCAAGACAGGAAACTGAAGAACTCGTTGACTGGATAATTAAAGAAAATAAAGGAAACAAATATACAATTCTGGATATTGGAACAGGTTGTGGTTGTATAGCTATAGTGCTGGCCAGAAATTTAACTTCTTGCAGTATCGAAGCACTAGATATATCAAAGAAAGCAATTAATATGGCAAAGACCAACGCCAGAATAAACAATGCATCTGTAAAGTTTTTTCAGTGCGATATTTTAAAATATGAAACAAAGAAATTAAAAAGGAATTATGACATAATTGTAAGTAATCCCCCTTATATCAGGGAATCTGAAAAATCTGCCTTACCCGGGAATGTGCTTTACTATGAGCCACAGAAAGCGTTATTTGTTCCTGATGATGATCCATTAATATTTTACAGGGCTATTGCAAAATTCGGATTACGGAATTTAAAGGATAAAGGAATATTATATATTGAGATAAATGAAGCATTGGCAAAACAGGTTGCTAAAGAATTGGATAAACATAATTATGAAAAAATTATAATAGGAAAAGATATTAACGGAAAGGACAGAATGGTAAAGGCATATAAAGCTTAATAATAGGTAAAATGAACAATACAAATTCAAAACCAAACAGTGAAATAATACAAAGAATGCAGATACTGTGCAGCAGACAGGAAAGATGTACCAGTGATATCAGACAGAAACTTGTCGAATATAATCTTTCAATACAGGAAATTGACCGTATTATTAAAACTCTTATAAAAGAAAACTTTATAAATGAGGAACGGTATGCTATTGCCTTTGCAAATGACAGATTCAGATTTAATAAGTGGGGTAAAATTAAGATAGAATACCAGTTAAAGCATAAAGGTATAGATAATAATATTATATTAAAAGCCCTGGAGAGTATTGATAGCGAGGAGTATTTGAAAATGATAAAATCAGAATTGACTAAGAAGTTTAAAAAGGATAAATCTTCAAATGCCTATGTATTAAAAAGCAAACTTTTGCGCTTTGGGCAATCGAAAGGCTTTGAAACAGAGCATGTGTTTAATATTATTAATGAAATATTGAATTCGAACAGGTGAATAAGTAATATCATTACAATTTATATGATAACCATCTAAGAAAAATTAATAAATTTGAGACCCTGAAAATTAATATTTTAATTATGATAACATCAGAACAGATTAAAGAATTGTCAGAGCGTTGCGATGCGCTGAGGAGGTATCTTTGACATTGACAGGAAAATGGAGTATATAAGAAAGGAAGAAGAGAAAACGCATGCTCCGGATTTTTGGGATGATCCCAAAGAGGCTGAGAAACAATTAAAACTGATATCATCTATCAGGGCATGGACAGATGCTTACAATGAAGTAACAAGGAGCATTGATGATTTATTAGTATTATTCGATTTTCATAAAGAAGGTGAAGCTACTGATAATGATGTTGAAGAACAATATCATAAGGCATTAAAACTGATTGAGGATATTGAATTTAAAAATATGCTCAGGAATGAAGAGGATAAGTTTGGAGCTTTACTAAAGATTAATGCAGGAGCAGGTGGAACAGAAAGCCAGGATTGGGCTGAAATGTTGATGAGAATGTATATAAGATGGGGAGAAAGGAATAATTATAGTGTCAGAGAAGCAAGTTATCTTCAGGGGGATGATGCCGGAATAAAGTCTGTTACACTTAAATTTACAGGGGACTTTGCATACGGATATCTTAAATCCGAGAGTGGAGTGCACAGGCTTGTACGTCTTTCGCCCTTCGATGCGAATCATCGCAGACATACTTCATTTGCTTCAGTATTTGTATCACCTATAGTTGATGATGCTATTGAAATAATTGTTAATCCGGCAGATTTGGAATGGGATACATTTCGTTCCAGCGGAGCAGGTGGGCAACATGTTAATAAGGTTGAGACAGGCGTACGTGTCAAACATCTGCCGACGGGCATAGTAGTGGAGAACACTGAATCTCGCTCCCAGGTAAAAAACAGGGAAAATGCAATGCGTATCTTAAGATCACATCTGTATGAAGTTGAACTGAGAAAAAAGAAGGAAAAACAGGCAGAGGTTGAAGGAGAGAAAAAAAAGATTGAATGGGGATCACAAATAAGAAGTTATATTATGCATCCCTATAAATTAGTAAAAGATCTTCGAACAGAAATAGAAACTTCAAATGTTCAGGCCGTACTGGACGGAGATTTGAATAATTTTATAAAGGCTTTTCTGATGCAGTCAGGAGGAAACATAAATTAATACCCAAACGCTAATACCTGATTATTAAATGTTAAAAATTTACCACAATCCAAAATGTAAAAAAAGCCGTGAAGGACTTAAGTATTTGCAGGATAAAGGAATTGATCTGGAAATAGTGAATTATATTAAAGAAGGGATAACAGAGCGGGAATTATCAGATATAATTATGAAATTAAATCTCAGTCCTTTTAATATTGTACGCAAACAGGAAGAGCAATACAGAAAAGAGCTTAAAGGCAAAAAATTTACTGATATAGAGTGGATAAAAATTTTAGTTGAAAATCCTAAGCTGATAGAACGTCCGATTGTAGTAGCAAAACATAAAGCAGTGATAGCTCAGCCACCGGATAAAGCGGATGAACTGCTATAAACAAACAATGTAATTATTATTATATATTAATTTAAAGACCTCAAATTATGGAATTTAGAATTGAAAAAGACACAATGGGTGAAGTAAGAGTTCCTGCAGATAAATATTGGGGAGCTCAAACCCAGCGATCAAAAGACAACTTTAAGATTGGACCTTCAGCATCAATGCCCATAGAAATAATCAGGGCATTTGGATACCTTAAAAAAGCTGCAGCCTATGCTAATCATAAACTCGGTGTTTTATCAGATGAAAAAAGAGATCTGATATCACGGGTCTGTGATGAAATAATCGGAGGGAAACTGGATGATCAATTCCCTTTAGTAATCTGGCAAACAGGTTCAGGGACCCAGACAAATATGAATATAAATGAAGTAGTATCGAACCGGGCACACGTATTGAATGGAGGCAAGCTAGGAGAAGGAGAAAAACTTATACATCCAAATGATGATGTGAATAAATCACAATCATCTAATGACACTTTCCCAACTGCAATGCATATAGCAGCTTATAAAATGCTTATTGATATAACAATTCCCGGTGTAAGCCATTTAAGGGACGAATTAAAGAATCTCTCAGACAAAATGAAAAACATAGTTAAAATCGGGCGAACTCACTGGATGGATGCGACTCCTCTGACATTAGGACAGGAATTTTCAGGTTATGTATCGCAGCTTGATCATGGATTAAAAGCACTTGAAAATACACTGGAACATTTATCAGAGTTGGCTCTCGGAGGAACAGCTGTGGGAACAGGCTTAAACGCTCCTAAAGGCTATGATGTTGAAGTAGCGAAGTATATAGCAGATTTTACAGGAATACCTTTTAAAACTGCTGAAAATAAATTTGAATCGCTGGCTGCACATGATGCTATAGTTGAAACACATTCAGCACTTAAACAACTGGCAGTAAGCTTAATGAAAATAGCTAATGATATTAGGATATTGGCTTCAGGCCCTCGCTCTGGTATCGGCGAATTAATTATTCCGGCAAATGAACCAGGATCATCAATAATGCCCGGTAAAGTTAATCCAACACAGATTGAAGCAGTAACAATGGTGTGTGCGCAGGTTATGGGGAATGATGTTGCTGTATCAGTAGGAGGAAGCAACGGGCATTTTGAATTAAATGTTTTTAAAACCGTAATGATCGCAAACTTTCTACAATCAGCAAGGTTGCTTGGCGATGCCTGTGTATCATTTACAAATAACTGTGTTACAGGCATAAAACCAAATGAACCCAGAATAAATGAACTTATGAACCAGTCACTGATGCTAGTAACTGCATTAAATCCTCATATAGGTTATGAGAACGCAGCTAAAATAGCAAAAAAGGCCTTCGCCGAAAATAAAACACTAAAACAGGCGGCTTTAGAATCAGGATTATTAACAGAAAAAGACTTTGATAAATGGGTAGATCCAAAAAAGATGACAGGCTCTCTATAGAGTTGTTTGCAGAATTTCCACCAATACAGACGGAGGTCTGGGAGTCAAAAATAAAAACCGATTTAAAAGGTGCTGATTACAACAAAAAGTTAATCTGGAAAACAAATGAAGGAATTGATGTAAAACCTTATTACAGAGCAGAGCATCTCAGTGGCTTAAAGTATTTAGATACCTGTCCGGGAGATTTTCCGTATACCAGGGGCACATTTACCGGTAATAACTGGGATATTCGCCAGAACATAATAGTCGGAAAATATGAAGAAGCCAATAAAAAAGCTCTTCATTTTGTATCCAGGGGAGTTAATTCAATAGGCTTTGATTTGACTAAGAAAAATAAGATCACTCATGGACAATTAGTAAATCTTATAAAGAATCTGAATGTAGAATCCGTATTATTAAATTTTATAATTGGCGGGAGGGCCCCGTTAATTGCGGAATTTCTCAATAGTATAATAATATCCGGAAAGACTGATCCTGATAAAATAAAAGGATCAGTTGATTTCGATTCTTTAGGAGAAATAACCTTCAAAGGCAGGTTTTATGAAAATGAAAAAAAGGATTTTATGCAGCTTCAATCACTTGTTGCTTTCGCAGAATCAAATTTGCCCTGTCTCAGAGTTATAGCAATTAATGGAATAAAATTTAATAATGCAGGAGCTTCAACTGTTGAGGAGCTGGGACTGTGTCTTGCAATAGGTAGTGAGTATTTATCAAAGCTAATAGATTCAGGATTATCACTTAAAAATATTACCAGACATATACAGTTCAATTTTGGTGTAGGGTCAAATTATTTTATGGAAATTGCCAAATTAAGAGCAGCAAGGTTATTATGGGCGAAAATAGTTGAAGCATATGGTGCTGACGATAATGAACTGGGTAAAACATATATTCATTCTGAAACTTCATCCTGGAATAAAACTATTTACGATCCATATACAAATATTTTGAGGACAACAACTGAAGCAATGTCAGCAATTCTCGGGAGTACGAATTCATTAACAGTAAATCCTTTCGATTTTATTTACAGCAGCCCATCAGAATTTTCAGAGCGAATTGCCAGAAATATTCAGCATATTATTAAAGAAGAATCGTATTTTAATAAAGTAGTTGATCCTTCTGCCGGATCTTACTACATTGAAAATTTAACGGATCTTATAGCTGAAAGGGCCTGGAATATATTTATAACTATAGAGAATTTAGGGGGTTATATTGAAGCAATTAAGAAAGGGTACATTCAGTCAATGATAGAAAAAACTGTTACTCAGCGTAAAGATAATCTTGCTACAAGAGCTGAAGTATTATTAGGGACCAATCGGTTTCCGAATTTAAACGAGATGGTCGGAAGTGAAATAAACTCATCAAAAGCTCATACAGGAAATATGGGTGATAAAAAATCTATCAAAATAAAACCGGTTGAAATAAAAAGAGGGGCAGAAGAATTTGAAAAACTGCGTCTGCAAGCTGAAAGCAGTAAAAGCATGAGACCAAAAGTCTTTATGTTTACTTATGGTGATCTGGCTATAAGGAGAGCGAGATCTACATTTGCAGGTAATTTTTTTGCCTGTGGCGGGTATGAAGTAATTGACAATTTAGGATTCAACACTGTTAAAGAAGGAATTGATGAGGCTATAGCAAGCAAACCAAGTATTGTAGTTGTCTGTAGCTCTGATGATGAATATGCTGCAATAACTCCCATAATTTACAAAAAACTAAAAGATAAAGCATTAATTGTAATGGCAGGCATTCCTGACTGTATAACCGAATTAAAAGAATTAGGGATTGAACATTTCGTGTATAGTGGAATTAATATTTTAGATGAATTGAAAAAATATCATGAATTATTAAAATTTGATAGTGATTAAAGAACAAAGAAAAAAGATATGCATCCGGATTTCAGGGAAATAGATTTCAGACAACAAATGGAAGTAAGTATCTCACGATGTGATTGTTATAAACCTCCAATTAATAAGGAAGAGTGGGTAACCCCGGAACATATTCCGGTTAAGCAGGTATATACAAAGAATGATTTGGAGGGATTGGAACATTTGGGTTATGCTGCCGGTATACCACCGTTTCTTCGGGGTCCTTATTCAACCATGTATGTTATGAAGCCGTGGACAATTAGACAATATGCAGGATTTTCCACAGCTGAAGAATCCAATGCGTTTTACAGGAGGAATCTTGCATCAGGGCAAAAGGGATTGTCTGTTGCTTTTGATTTGCCTACCCACAGAGGATTTGATTCTGATCATGAAAGAGTCACAGGAGATGTAGGCACAACAGGTGTTGCCATTGATTCTGTAATTGATATGAAAATACTGTTCGACCAGATACCTTTAAATAAAATATCAGTATCAATGACCATGAATGGGGCTGTGTTACCCATTTTGGCATTCTATATTGTAACGGCTTTAGAGCAGGGCGTAAGATTAGAAGAATTAAGCGGAACAATTCAAAATGATATCCTGAAAGAGTTTATGGTAAGAAACACTTATATATATCCCCCTGAGGGATCTATGAGGATTGTTGCTGATATATTCAAATATGCATCCCAAAATATGTCAAAGTTCAATTATATAAGTATTTCAGGATACCATATGCAGGAAGCTGGAGCGACTGCAGATATGGAATTAGCCTATACTTTGGCAAATGGACTGGAATATCTGCGTACCGGTATCAATGCCGGTCTGGATATTGATTCATTTGCCCCGAGAATCTCATTTTTCTGGGCTGTAGGAATGAATCATTTTATGGAAATTGCCAAGTTGCGGGCTGCCAGAATTTTATGGGCCAAAATAGTAAAGAAGTTTAAACCTGCTAATCCCAAATCTTTAGTATTGCGAACACATTGCCAGACATCGGGATGGAGCCTTACTGAGCAGAATCCTTTTAATAATGTTGCACGTACTTGTATTGAAGCTATGTCAGCTGCATTAGGACATACACAGTCACTTCACACAAATGCTCTGGATGAAGCCATAGCTTTACCCACTGATTTTTCAGCACGTATTGCAAGAAACACCCAAATATTTTTACAGGAAGAAACAGGTATTACGAGGACTGTTGACCCGTGGGGCGGATCATATTATATAGAATCACTTACGCACGAACTGGTTCACAGAGCCTGGAAACATATGCAGGAAATAGAAGAATTTGGAGGAATGGTAAAAGCGATTGAAGCAGGTATTCCCAAAATAAGGATTGAAGAGGCTGCAGCTCATAAACAAGCCCGTATTGATTCATGTAAAGATACTATTGTCGGAGTTAATAAATACAAACCAGATAAATCGGAACATGTTGAAATTCTCGAAGTTGATAATACTGCTGTAAGAGAACTACAGATAAACAGGCTTAATCAGTTAAAAAAAGACAGAAATAATGAAGCGGTAAATACAAGCCTTGAAAAGATTACAGAAGCAGCTGAAACAGGAAAAGGAAATCTTCTGCAGCTTTCAATTGATGCTGCGAAAAACAGAGCCACACTGGGGGAAATTTCATTTGCAGTTGAAAAAGTATTTGGCAGATATAAAGCTACAATACATTCAATTATCGGAGCATATTCTGAAGAATCAGCTAATGATGAAAATTTTAAAGAAGCAAGGAAATTGTGCGAAATATTTGCTAAAAAGGAAGGAAGACAACCAAGGATAATGGTGGCAAAAATGGGACAGGACGGACATGACAGGGGGGCAAAAGTTATTGCTACGGGCTATGCTGATATTGGCTTTGATGTGGATATTGGCCCACTGTTCCAGATTCCTGCTGAGACTGCAAGACAGGCTGTTGAGAATGATGTTCATGTGTTAGGTGTTTCAAGTCTGGCAGCAGGACATAAAGTTCTGATACCTCAGCTTATTAAAGAGCTTAAAAAACTTGGAAGAGAAGATATAATGGTTGTTGTAGGAGGTGTGATTCCGGCTCATGATTATGAATTTCTATATAATTCAGGAGTAATAGGCATATTTGGCCCCGGGACAGTAGTATCTGAAACAGCAAAAAAAATCCTTGAAATACTAATAGATAATAAATAATAAGATACCGGAAGTCAAAAACTATAAAATAGTCTGTTTAATTTTAGTATTTTTGATGCAGAAATTAATTAACCATGAATGAACAAAATAAAACAGCCGGTCAGGGCCTTGGCATAGCAGGACTTGTACTGGGAATTTTGGCAATTCCTCTCGGAATTATTCCATGCACCTTTTTTGTAGCACTGGTATTCGGTGTTACTGGAATTATCCTTAGTTCTGTTGGATTATCACAGGCTAGCAGAAGGAATGGGGCTAAAGGATTATTAATAGCTGCTTTAGTGTGCTCTATACTGGGAACGACAATTGCATCTCTCTGGACCTTAGCATTGGGTAAAAGATCGATGATATTCAGGAATGTGATGAAAGAAGAATTTAAAGAGGAGTTTGGAAAAGAATTTGAAAAAGCATTTAAAAGCTTTGGTGATGATATGGAAGAAGTATTGGATGATTTGGAAAAGGATCTGGAAAAAGACTATGATGAAGCCCTTGAAGATACTTTAATAAAAATCGAAGAAGAAGTAGAGTAAATTAGAACTGTTGAATATAACCCGGATTTTTAAGAAATCTTATATAAAGATAAATTTAATATTTGGTGTAATAATCCTATTTGTTTTTGCCTATTCACTTAGTTTTTCCTCCAGGGAGCAAAACTACCCACTATCTTCGTTTTATAATAGAATTACAGGTAAAAAATCAATTTCCACCGGATTATCAAGAAGTTTTTCAGAACTTATTAGAGGTAATTTAAGAAAAGCAAAAGAATATAATACATATGGCGCAAGGATATTTATATTCTTTATGGCCCAGTTTTTTTTAAGGATTTTATTCTCTTATTTATATAACAGCGATTTTATTATTCGTAATTATACTATTCTCTCTGATTCTGTTATATCTGTTATTTTTTTTATTATTTGTTTCTGGCCTTTTATTATAAACCTGGCTTTGACAGCTTAACCTTTATTAATTAAAAAGTCTTTTAATTTATAGATTTTACCAATACGAATACCTTTTTCCGTTATTTTAAGGCTGCAACATTCAACATTTATATCGTGTTCAAAGAATAATGTATAATTATTGGCTAAAGCCTGCTCTAAAAATTCTTTTTTTTCATCCATAGATACAAGAGGTTTTGTATCAAATCCGCAGATCCATGATAATGGAATATGTGCTGAGGTTGGGATTAAGTCTGCCACATAAACAATAGTCTTATTATTATATTTAATAAATGGGATGATTTGTCCGTCTGTATGTCCATTATACAGTCTTAGTTTTATCCCCGGTACAAGTCCAAAATCATTATCAATAATTTCGAGTTGCCCATTCTTTTTTAATGGTATGAAATTTTCCTGCAGAAAGGAAGCCTTTTCCCGCTGATTTGGATTAACAGCCCATTCCCATTGTTGCCCGCTAATCCAGTATTTAGCATTTATAAAAGTAGGTTTTAACTCATTGTCTTCGTTATATTCGACGGCTCCCCCACAATGATCAAAATGCAGATGAGTTAAAACAACATCAGTGATATCATCGGGAGTATTACCTGTATTTTTCAGGGACCCTTTAAGTGAATGACTCCCGTTAAGGTAATAGTATCCGAAAAACTTTTCATCCTGTTTATTGCCAACACCAGCGTCAATTAGAATTTTTCTGCCTTCAGTAACAACTAAGAGAGACCTCATTGAGAAATTACAAAGGTTCATTTCATCAGCAGGGTATTGTTTCTCCCAGAGAGACTTTGGAACGACGCCAAACATAGTTCCTCCATCGATCATTAGATTCCCGGTTTCAATTTTATAAATTTCCATCTTACCTTATATTATCAATATAAGAAATCATTATAGGGGTACCTGGTTATATGTATCTTTTTTACTTCTTTATAAAGTAATTCCTTTAATTCTTCAATATTTTCTTTTTCTTTAGCTGAGATAAAAATGCAGGGCGAATTATTCTTTGCAATCCATGTATTTTTTAACTCTTTAAGAGTAAAATTCTGCTTTGTTTTCGGACTCAGGTCATCCTCATCTTTACTGATGTAAGAATAAGCATCAATTTTATTGAAAATCAAATAAGTAGGTTTATCATTTGCATTTATTTCATGAAGTGTTTGATTTACTATATTAATCTGTTCCTCAAAATTGGGATGTGAGATATCCACAATATGTAAAAGAATGTCAGATTCTCTCACCTCGTCAAGTGTGGATTTGAAAGACTCCACAAGATGATGAGGTAATTTTCTTATAAAACCAACTGTATCAGAAAGAAGAAAGGGGAGGTTAGCTATCACCACTTTCCTAACTGTTGTATCCAGTGTTGCAAATAATTTGTTTTCAGAAAAGACTTCCGATTTACTTAACAGGTTCATTATTGTGGATTTCCCAACATTTGTATAACCAACCATAGAAATCCTCACCAATTTGCCTCTGTTTTTACGTTGAGTAGCTTTCTGTTTATCAATTTTATCTAACTGTAATTTTAATTTAGCAATTTTATACCGGATAATCCGACGGTCTGTTTCAATTTCAGTTTCTCCGGGGCCTCTCAGTCCAATACCTCCTTTCTGGCGCTCAAGGTGAGTCCATAATCTGGTTAATCTCGGTAATAGATACTGGTATTGTGCAAGTTCGACCTGTGTTTTTGCATGTGCAGTTTTAGCACGTCTTGCGAAAATATCAAGTATAAGATTCGTCCTGTCAAGAATTCGTATATTCAGTTCTCTCTCTATATTTCTAAGCTGACTGGGAGATAAATCTTCATCAAATATTGCTATATCAATGTCATGAGTTTTTATAAATTGTTTGATTTCTTCCAGCTTTCCTGAGCCTATAAAGGTTCTTGCATTAGGAATATCCAGTTTTTGAATATACTGTCTTATAGGTATCGCACCTGCAGTTTCTGTTAAAAATGCCAGTTCTTTTAAGTAATCATTAACTTCCTTTTCACTGTGATAGCTGTTAGTGACACCTATAAGTATTGCTTTTTCGCTGTCATTTTTGGTAATATACTCTCTCATTAATTTAGTCCTCTGTAAAATAAAAAATGTAATCAGAGGGTGTGTGATTGTTGCTAATAGATCCTGTATCTGTTGTGTATGATTACATCTCTTATTGAATTTTTCAAAGCTTCACTGCAGTCATATATCATTGCATAGTCATCGGGGAATGGTAATGGTTCATTTTCCAGTAACCTTCGGGTCTCAGGTTTTAATGCATCAATATCTCCAACTGCTCTTGCTGATAAGTGCTCAAAATGGGTTGATGCAGCAACTGGTTCTTTAGTAATCAGCCGGCTTGGATTAGTTGAAATAATTTCGATCTCTCCCTTTATATTAACTGATTTCTCCTGTAATCTCTCTATAATTGTACATACGAGATCTTTGTATTTCTTTACCTTAATATCATTTCCAAGACTGTCTTTCATAACATTTCCGTTTTTATCAAGAACATATTCAAATCCATCTTCAACTGTCTTCTTTTCCATATACTCTTTAGTATTAATCATCTCAGGCGAAACATCAATAATCTGAAGATTTATTTCAATATTATAATCATATTCAATATCTCTGTCCATGTGCTCCAAATGATATTCGGCCCATTCACTATTTAAACCATTACTGTTAAAAACTAACAGATTGTCCATAAATTCCTGTGGTAATCTCAAATGAGTGCTGTTTGCAGTATATACCAAAACTCTGCTTATACCATTATACCTTGCTTCACTAATAAAATCATCAATATCCTGGTATGATGCTCCTTTATAATCCTTTGCTTTTCTAAATTCGTAATATGCCTGTCTGTAAGATTCTTTATTATTATTTCCCATTAACTCTTTTCCATGCTCATAGTAATAATTAGCAGCTTTTGTTTTTGCTTCAATAATTTTTGCATTATAATCGATAATTTCATAACTGATAGATTCCCCTCTAATATTTAAAGGGAGAACCTTTTTAACTCTGTCCTGCCTGGCTTTTAAAATAGCATATCGTTGAAATATCTCGTCCCATGTGTCAGGATTCCCTTCCATTTTCAAGTAATTTATTCTCTCAAGGTCTCTGTCATTAGCTAATTCGTATGCCTTATCTAAGTTTATAGCATCTTTCTCACTGTCAGGATTTTTAATCAGCTTCTTTACAGACTTGTTAATAATTTTATCGTAATGTCCCCTGCTAAATAATTTTTTTGTTGATGTACAGCCTGAAGTGATCAGGAGAATTAATAAAATGGATGTTAATATTCTCATAAAGTAGTTTTTACTAAGACATAGTAGATTTTTAAGAATATGTTTATGAAAATTTAAGTATAAACTTAATAATTTAATTTTATGATATATTAAAAATTAATCATAAATAAAAAACCCTGATTTTGAAATCAGGGCTTTTTTACTTTTTTTGATTATTGGAGGACAAAGACTATCGGGAATGTAAACTGAACTTTAACCGGTTTACCTCTTTGCTTTCCTGGTTCCCATTTGGGTGATGAATTCACTACTCTCAGGGCTTCTTTATCAAGAGCAGGATCAACACCTCTCATTACTTTGGCGTCAACTACTAGTCCTTTTGAATTGACTGCAAACTGCACAAATACTTTTCCACTTATTCCGTTTTCAGCAGCAATCTCAGGATAGCGTAAGTTTTCCTGAATCCATTTGCGAAAAGCATTCTGATCACCACCCTGGAATTTTGGCATATCTTCAACAATGATGAACACTTCTTCTTCTCCGGCTTCTTCTTCCTCAAATGGAATAAAATCCATCTCTAAATCCTGATCCGCTTCCTGATCATCAAGTTCAAGCTGATCATCCAGTTGTTTATCATCAGCTACTATGTTAATGACTTCAATCACTTTTGGCGGGGGAGGTGGTGGTTCAGGTGGTTTTTCCTGCTGTCTTGTAATAGGTACTATTTCTTCGTCACCTTCGTCTTCATCCAGATAATCCAAAGCACTTCCTTTTGAAGGCCTGGTTGTCCATTCGAAAGCAATAAGAACAATGCCAAGAACTATTACCAGACCAATTTCAAGAAACAGAGGCCTGTTCTTTTCCAGATTAGCCTTACTAGTTTTCTTTGCTTCCATCTTTTAAAATATTTGATAATTTCAAAATTAAAGAATAAATGGTTAAAGATAAAATTAAAATCACAAAATCTACTGCAATACAAAAAAAATAGAGAACGAAAACCGGACATTAACCGGCCTGCCCCTTTGCTTTCCCGGTTCCCACATGGGTGAAGAGCTTACCACTCTTAAAGCTTCCTTATCAAGAGCAGGATCAACACCTCTTATTACTTTGACATCAACAACTTCACCTTTTGAATTTATTGTGAACTGCATAAAAACCTTACCAGTTATTCCATTTTCAGTAGCAATCACAGGGTATCGTAAATTTGCATGAATCCATTCACTAAAAGCATTATGATCGCCTCCCTGGAATTTAGGTTTATCTTCAACGATAAAGAAATCTAATTCCTCATCGTCTTTTTCTTCTTTATACGGCGTGATTTCGAATTCAAAATCCTCGGGAATCTCCATATTTTGAAGCTCAAGCGGATTATTGAGTTTCTCATCGTTAGCAACAATATTAAGAACATCAACAACTTTGGGAGGAGGTGGAGGTTCCGGCTTTTTTTCCTGATGTCGCGTAATAATCGTCATTTCTTCATCACCAATATCTACACCCAGGAAATCCAAATTACTTGTCTTTGAAGGCCTGGTTGCCCATTCTAAAGCAATAAGAACAATGCCAAGAACTATTACCAGGCCAATTTCCAGAAACAGAAATCTTTTCTTTTCCAGATTAGCTTTGCTGGTTTTCTTTGTTTCCATGGCTTGAAATATGTTATAATTCAAAAAATAAAGAACAAAAGGTTAAAGCCAACAATTAAACTGCATATTTTTAAGAATTACACGGATTATAATCAACCCTAAATACTATTGATACTTATACAGGTGTTCATCTATGTTCGTCCGGTGCCTGTCTTCAGCATATTTATGCATCTCCTGAAATATTTTATTTAAGGCTCCTGTAATACTTAAATATAAATGCTTCTGTCGTTCAAATAATTACCATCAAATATTGTACCATAATTTATATGCAGAATGTGATAAGGATATTATATTTTTAATATAGAACAGATGGATTATTAATTATAATTACATTAAAATTTATATTTTTGTGGCTCATTAATAAGATTTTAGTAGAACGGAAGGGAAAAACTAAGATGATATTAATGATTATATGGGGATGTAGCTCAGATGGCTAGAGCGCGTGAATGGCATTCACGAGGTCAGGGGTTCGATTCCCCTTATCTCCACAATTGATAACCAACCACTTAGAGTTTTTCATCAGTGGTTGGTTTTTTGTTGGGATAAACAAATGAATAAACATCTTCCTAGTTAGCTGCATATCTTATAAGTTTAAGTAATATATTCCTATACGATTCCAATGTTCCTCTTAGTAATACCACTGCTTAAATGATTGTAAATCTACAATAAGTAGAACAGACTTTAACAAATCCACGTAACTTACTTATATACAGGCAAATATATCAATTATTTTAAAACTGAATTAAAGATTAGTTTATTAATTATTGATTTATACTAATAATAACGAAATAGTAAAAAAAGTGGATTAACATTAAAAAAAAGAAGTTATAACTTGAGTCCAACCAACTATAAAATGTTTAGTTAATAATTTTTTCAAAAAATAATCTTTAGTTAAATAATGATTTGAAAGTTTAAGGATATCTGAAATTGACTCACATAAGCATGTACAAATTTAACGAGTTAACAAATCCATTGGATAATATTAGTTTTTAATAACTTTGAAAATAATTAAAAATAAACATTGGTTCTATTTACTAAATCAAAGAAGAGAGCTCACTTAAGTTAGGTACATTTAAAAGTTATGTGGCATTAAAAAAGAATCAGCTTTATATTTATACTGTTTAACCTTATAAAATATAGATTGGATAAAAAATATTTCGTGCTTTTGTTGATTAAAGCGATATTTAAATAAAATATTGAAAGTATGAAGCTAAAACTTTGGATTGTATCAATTATTCTTGGGTTCATCGTTATCTATATGATAGCAAGTGGATTATTTAGACTTAGAGATATATTCTTTTTGTATTTCCTTATATTAATTCCATCGATAATTTTTATAGCCATCGAATTTTTCATAAAAAAGAGAATTCCTTTTAAAGATTTCATAAAAGGTAAAGTCTTTGGACATTTATTAACCGTGATATTTTGTTTAGGCTTTTTTATCTACTATATGTCAGGCAAACCAATTTTAAAAAAGACTACAATCAATGATTTGAACTTCATGATTGAATCATTGGAAAACATACATCCTGATATTTACCATATGATTCCAAAAGACTCTTTTTTAATAGAATTAAACAATGAAATTGATAATTTACCTGAAAAGATATCTGAGTTGGATTTTTTTAAAGTATGTGCAAGATTAACTTCTCATTTTAGGACAGGTCATACCAGACCGATGGAAAACCTAATACATGCAAAATTTATATTTAATAGAACATTTCCGTTTGAAACAGAAATTATTGATGATAGACTTTTTGTAGTAAATAATTTATCGTTGTTTAGCTCTATTCCAGTTGGTTCTGAAATTATTGAAATAAATAATAAAAGTATAAATCAGGTACTAGGTGAATGGAGTAAATTGGTAAGCTATGAAAACGAAGCTTTCAGAAACTATCTGATAACCAAACCAAAAAATATTGGCATTTGGAATGATTTCAAAAATTTTAAAATTAAATACATCGACTACAAAAGCAAGAAACTCAAAGAAAAAAGTGTGAGTGGAAGTGTTTGCTCAAATATGTATCGTTTTATTAAATCAAAATTTCAAAAACCACGAGAATTAATATACAAAGAATTAACTCCTGAGATAGGATATATTGGTTTTTTCAGTTGTATGGATTTAAAAAACTATGAAAACTTTTACAAATCAACGTTTAGCGAATTAAGAAAAAAGAACATTGAACATTTAATCATTGATATTCGGGATAATGGTGGAGGACACAATATAATTACTGCCTGGTTTGAACAATATATTTTCCATCAACCCCATAACGATGGAGATTCCGCAATTGTTAAAGTAAGTAATGAGCTTATTGCTACTGGCAAGGTAAAGAAAAAACTCGGACATATTAAAGATGTTAAAGCGGGAAAGACTTATACAATAATTTCTGGATTACGTCAATTAAAAGAGCTACCATTAAGGTATAAAGGTAAAACCTACTTATTAACGAATAATGGTACGTTCTCAGCTGCTCAAGGCTTTGCTTCAGCCTATAGATGTTATGGACAAGGCATAATTATTGGTGAAGAAACAGGTGGAGCGACCGTGAATTTTGGAGATGTACACATATTTAGGCTTCCCAATTCAGGATTGAAAATTATGACTTCATGGGAACAGGCGTTTAGTTCTTGTGGAATTGATAACCAAAGAGGAGTTATACCAGATTTTATAGTAAAAAACTCTATAGAAGATTATATTAACCATACAGATAGAGTATTAGAATTTACTTTGAATATGATAAATGATTGTGTGTCTTCAAATTAAGTTGGACAAAATAATTGTTCAAAAATCACAAATCCTGTCAATATCTTTAGCCAGAAAGTTCGAACTCTTGCTACTCAAGTCCACAATAAGTACCCATGATGTGTGTCATCACAGGATATCAGGTAATTGAAAAAAAATCTTTGAAAATAAATTTTGTTGGTATCGTTATCTTCCAAAATATATCTGGAATCCAATACTTAGGTCAATATCTGAGGACGCATCAGATTCATTCCATTTACTGTAAGTATATCCTAAGATTACCTCTAATCCGATGCTTCTATTTAAAAAGTATGTTCCTCCTGCTCCTGCTGAACCTGTTACTCCTGATGATGAAGAACTGGAATCATTATATTTTGATGTTAGGCCTCTTATCCCGACCGCCCCTGTAACGAAATACATTATGTCAGATGCCGGGCCAAAATAATATCTGAAAAAAGGTGTTATGCCATAGCCAAAGTTCCTATAACCCTCATGAATGTTGACGTTTAAAGGTAGGGAGGCACCCATTGCAAAATTATCTGAAAAAAAATAACCTATATCAGGATAAAGTGATATATTGAAAGAATTATAACCATTATAAAAGTCTATGCTTGTACTGGCACCGCCGCCTAACATATATGTTCCTTTTTCTGGCTGACTGTATGAGTTTAAAATACATATAGAACAAAAGAGAGTAATTATTAAGATTGTTGTTTTCATGATAATTTGTATTTTATATTATTATTTGATATTGAGTAAATTACATATAACTAATTAACATTATTAAAAAGTACTTATTGCTGTGGTTTTCCAATGAGGCAGATAAAATCTGAAATAAAATCTTTCTGCTAACTCTCATAAAATTGCTAATGTCTGTTTAAACCCCAATATTTTGCAATTTAATGTTTATTTATTATTATTTATAGCTTAATTTTAATAACAAATATAGTTAAGGAAGAATTAGCCTTAAATATTATTAATCATTTCAGAATTTTTGTTTATCATCCGTATAATATAATTTCTGTTCTAGCCATCATTTAACTATTTTTATTAATAAAATCTGTTATCCATTGAGTAAGTATATAAAAAGACTCATTAGCCAGGGTGAACATCAGCAACTGGATTTTAAATTTGAAATTTCTGATGCAAAAAAAATTGCCCGTACATTTTCAGCTTTTGCCAATACAGGGGGAGGCAAGCTCCTTGTCGGTGTTAAGGATAACGGAGTTATCACCGGAATAAGAACAGATGAGGAAGACTTTATGATTGAGTCAGCTGCTGATATATATTGCAAGCCTGCAGTTAAATACACTACTAAAAAATGGTGTATTGAAGGCAGGTGGGTTCTTGAAGTTAATATACCTGAGAGTGGGAAAAAACCACATTATGCCAGGAATGAGGAAGGTAAATGGCTCGCCTACTTGAGAGTGGATGATCAGAATCTTTTGGCGAACAGAATACTCTTAAGAGTATGGAAAAAAAGAACCAGGAAAAGGCCCGTGTTTTTGAAATACACTGAAGCAGAAAAAAAATTACTTGAATATCTCAGGCATAATGATGAAATAACTTTGTCAAAATTTTTAAAAACAGTTAAAATAAATAAATTCAGGGCAGAAAATATTCTTGTTAATCTTATTTCAATAGGGGTGTTAAAAATAGTGTTTACTGAAAAAGAAGTTTTTTATAGACTGAACGAACCAGCTAAAGTATAGATATTCAAACCCTTGTATGTGGGCAGTTCTATATTGAATTTGGATTAATGAACAAGATCTTTGATAAATTGTTGAAAGATAATATAATTTAGCAGATATTTTTGTGTAAGGTTAAATAACAGCTTTTAAATTAAATGAAAGGATTAATAACAATGACTACAAGAGTATATTTAATATTTGGTTTGATATTCACAATGTTGATTTCCTGTAATAATCCGTCTGCACAGGAAAATTCATCCGGTGTTTATGCTTCTAAGTCAGATAATCAGACAATCAGTAAGGATGAATCGATAAAACCAAGTAGTGATGTTATCTCAAAGTTAAATACAAAACCCATACATATAACAAAACAGGATTTTTTGGATAAAGTAATGGATTATGAAAAAAATCCTGAAAAGTGGATTTTCAAGGGCGAGCTTCCCTGTTTAATTGATTTTTATGCTGACTGGTGTGCACCTTGCAGAATAACCGCACCTATTCTTGAAGAACTGGCTGAAGAATATGCCGGGAAAATAAATATTTACAAAGTAGATATACAACGTGAACAAGAATTGGCCCAGGTATTTGGGATCACTGGTATCCCTGCATTTTTATATTGCCCACTGGAAGGAAATCCAAGTATATCTTCAGGTATAGCAAGAACAGTAGAAGAAACCAGACAATTATTTGTAAGTCAAATTGAAAGTTTGTTATTAAATACTGATATATAAAAATTCTGTTTTATATTAATTCAGCTATTAAAAGTGAATTAAAACAAGTTCAGTATAACCTTCCATAAACTACTACGCATTGGCTTTACTGAAATCATCCTAACTTTTTCCATTTTTATTAACAACTATATTTTTTTAGACTATTTAAGTTAAATTAGCAATTGGAATTTAGCTGCTGGCTAATCGCGATCAGGTTTTAGCATCTGTCATCCATTTGGATTATTTTCATATACTAATTTAACCGGGTTAGCAAATCAATAAGAAAGTCTATTAATGTTCCTGATTCTTGATACCGAAACAACTGGTCTGCCTGAAAAATATGATGCGCCAATCACTGATATTGAAAATTGGCCCCGTTTGGTTCAGTTGGCCTGGCAGTTACATAATAATAAGGGGGAACTGGTCGAGTCCAAAAATTATATAATCAGGCCGGAAAATTTTTCTATTCCTTATAGTGCAGAAAAAGTACATGGAATATCAACTGAGAAGGCGCTAAAGATTGGTGAAGAATTGAAATTCGTACTTCAGAAATTTGCAGAATCACTTAACAGGTCAGAATTCATTATAGGTCATAATATTGAATTTGATAAAAATATAATTGGAGCTGAATATGTAAGAACAAATATTTCGAATAAACTATTTGAAAAAGTAAGCATATGTACCAAGGAAGAATCAACAGGTTTTTGTGCTATACCGGATAGTCGTGGGGATAAATACAAATGGCCGACATTGGGAGAGTTGTACAGAAAGATGTTTAACGAAGATTTTAAAGAGGAGCATAATGCTGCTACTGATGTCATAGCAACTGCACGGTGTTTTTTCGAGCTAATAAGAAAAGATATTATTGATAAATCCAAATTTAACATAGGTGAAGAAGTATTAAAAGAACCTGAAAAACAAGATACTGAGCAAACAAAATCTGAAGAGGTTGAAACAGAACCTGATCCTGATAGTGATGAATCACTTCCTAAAGGGAAAAAGGCTGCAAAGAAGGAAGACATTGATTCATTAACAGGAAGGAAAATATCATTTTCCCATTTGCATGTTCATACCCAGTATTCAATACTCGATGGAGCAGCCGACATAGAAGACCTTTTATTCAGAGCTAAAGAAGATGAAATGAGTGCTCTTGCTATTACTGATCACGGTAATATGTTTGGGGTAAAGGAATTTCATAATGAAGCTATAAAACAGGGAATAAAACCTATATTGGGTTGTGAGGTTTATGTAGCCAGGAGATCAAGGTTTGATAAATCTGACAGAAGCGATGGGGGAGGATTTCATCTAGTACTTCTGGCCAAAAACAAGGAAGGGTATCAAAATCTTATTAAGCTTGTATCTTATGGATGGACGGAAGGCTTTTATTATAAGCCGAGAATTGATAAAGATTTGTTGAGAGATTACGGTAAAGGATTGATCGCCTCTAGTGCCTGTCTCAAAGGAGAAATACCCTACACAATAAAAAATAAGAATTATGAACAGGCAAAGAAACTTGTATTAGAATACAGGGAAATATTTGGTGAAGACTTTTATCTCGAATTACAAAGGCACAAATCGGGAGATCAACAAAAGGATAATTCAGTATATAAGGATCAGATTTATGTTAACGAACAGATGATAAAACTGTCAGGTGAAACAGGAGTAAAATATATAGCGACTAATGATGTTCATTTTATTAACAAGGAGGATGCAAAGGCACATGATATATTACTATGTATAAGCACCGGAAAAGATATAGATGATACGAACAGATTGCGATATACAAATCAGGAGTGGCTAAAAACCCAGAATGAGATGAAAGAGCTGTTTGCTGACCTTCCGGATGCTTTAATAAATACTAAGGAAATTGAAAATAAAATTGAAATTTACGATCTGGACCATGATCCCATAATGCCGGATTTTCCAATACCAGAAGGATTTAAAGACGCAGATGAATATTTGAGAAATATTACCTATGAAGGAGCTAAAAAAAGGTACGTTGATATTACAAAAGACCTGGGAGAGCGTATTGAATTTGAATTGGGTACTATAAAGAAAATGGGATTCCCGGGGTATTTTCTTATTATCTGGGATGTGATAAAATCAGCGCGTGAAATGGGAGTGTCTGTTGGTCCTGGCAGGGGTTCTGCTGCAGGTTCTGTAGTTGCTTACTGTTTGCGGATAACAGATATAGACCCTATAAAGTATAATTTACTCTTTGAGAGATTCCTGAATCCTGACAGAATTTCAATGCCTGATATAGATATAGATTTCGATGAGGATGGCAGGGAAAAGGTATTGCAATGGATAGAAAATAAGTATGGCAGGGAAAAAGTAGCACATATTATTACTTTTGGTACTATGGCTCCCAGACTGGCTATTCGTGATGTAGCAAGGGTACTTAAGCTGGAATTGTCGGAAGCAGACAGGCTGGCCAAAATGGTGCCGGAAAGGCCGGGTATTACCTTTAAAAAAGCTTATGAAGAAGTACCCGAATTAATTAAGGAAAGGAATTCACCGAATGAACTTATTGCACAGACTTTAAAATATGCTGAAGTGCTCCAGGGATCAGTGCGTCAGACAGGGGTACATGCATGTGGGATAATTATTGGCAAAAATGCACTTGAAGAACATTTGCCCATCTGCATAAGTAAGGATGCCGACTTATTTGTAACGCAGTTTGATGGAAAGCATGTTGAATCAGTAGGAATGTTAAAAATGGATTTTCTTGGGCTCAAGACCCTGTCAATTATTAAGGATACATTAGAAAATATTAAGAATTCCAAAGGTGTTGATATTGATATTGAAAATGTCCCGCTGGATGATAAGGAAACGTTTGAGATATACAGTAAAGGGGAGACAACCGGATTATTTCAGTTTGAATCTGATGGAATGAAAAAACATTTGAGGGCACTAAAACCTAACATGTTTGAGGACTTAATTGCTATGAATGCTCTTTATCGTCCGGGGCCGATGGAATATATTCCAAGCTACACCAGCAGAAAACACGGGAAAGAAAAGATCATATATGATCTTCCGGAAATGGAGGAATATTTGAAAAATACTTATGGTATTACTGTATATCAGGAACAGGTGATGTTGCTCTCTCAGAGATTGGCGGGTTTTACAAAAGGTATGGCTGACTCACTTCGTAAGGCTATGGGAAAGAAGATAATATCTATGATGGATGAACTGCAGGAAAAATTTATTGAAGGGTGTACAAAAAATGGATATGAAGAAAGCAAGGCAAGAAAAATATGGAAAGACTGGGAAGCATTTGCCCATTATGCCTTTAATAAGTCGCATTCTACATGCTATGCATATGTATCCTATCAGACCGCATATTTAAAATCTCATTTCCCGGCTGAATTTATGGCTTCAGTATTGAGCAGAAATCTAAGTGATATAAAAAAGATTACTCTTTTTATGGACGAATGTAAGAGAATGGGATTAAAAGTTCTTGTACCTGATATAAATGAAAGCAATATAAGATTTACGGTTAATAAAGAGGGTAATATCAGATTTGGACTTGCAGCAATAAAAGGAATAGGTGAAGCTGCTGTTAAACATATTATTGAAGAAAGGAATCAAAATGGAGCATTTAGGGACATTTTTGATTTCGTGGAAAGAGTAAATCTTACAACTGTTAATAAGAGAAGTATAGAAGCATTGGCAATGTCCGGGGGATTTGATAGCTTCAAAAACATTAAAAGGAGTCAGTACTTTGAATGCGATTTCAACGATATCAGCTTTATTGAACATTTAATAAGATACGGAAATAAGATTAAAAGTGAATCTGGTGCAGAACCAACATTATTTGGTGATATTAAAGCAATAGAAATAGCTAAACCAAGTATACCTGACTGCGAAGAATGGTCGAATTTAACAAAACTAAATAAAGAAAAGGAATTAATTGGAATATATCTTTCAGCCCATCCTCTGGATAACTATAAATTAGAAATGGAAACCTTCTGTAATACAAAACTTTCAGAATTGAGAGATCTTAATAATCTGAAAGGTAAAGAAGTTACATTTTCAGGCATAGTTACCGGAGTTAAAAATTCTCTCACAAAATCAGGAAAACCTTATGGGGTAGTTAATCTTGAAGATTATTCAGATTCTTTCTCGATCCCTTTGTTTGGACTGGATTATGAGAATTACAGAAACTACTTATATGAAGGATATACTCTGCTAATAAAAGGCAATGTTCAGAAAAAGACGTGGAAAAACAGCGGGGAACTGGAATTTAAAATAAAGAGTATAACAATCCTTAATAATGCAAGAGAAGAGTTAGTTAAAAGTATTTTAATCAGGATACCTGTGGAGATTCTGTCTGAAAAACTTCTGGACGATATTAAGAGCTATGTTGATAATAAAAATGGCAAAACAAACTTAAAGTTCTTAATTTATGATGAAAATGAAAATGTAAGTATTCAGATGTTTTCAAGAAATTATACTATATATCCTTCTAATCAGTTTATAGAGTATCTTGAGAATATCCCTGAAATAGGCTATAAAGTAAACTAGATAAATAAAAACATAATTATATATTTATTTGTTGAACAAAAGACATACAACTGAATTACGATTATTTTAAAAATGTAAGTTATGACTATAGAGTTAAATGATGCTAATTTTGATGAAATTGTATTGAAATCGCAAAAACCTGTAATGGTTGATTTCTGGGCTGAATGGTGTGGCCCATGTAGAATAGTAAGTCCTATTGTGAATGAAATTGCAGAAGAATACAAAGAAAAAGTTCTTATTGGGAAGCTTGATGTTGATAGTAATCCGGAGGTATCAGCAAAATATGGCATAAGGAGTATACCCACAATTCTTTTTTTCAGGGATGGGGAGATAGCTAATAAACAGGTTGGCGCTGTACCCAAAAGTAATTTGGTTAGAAAACTGGAAGAACTTTTTTAAAAGTATTGTAAATTACTTAGCTTTTGTATTTTTATCAGTTGTATTATTAATAATTAACAGGTTTTTATCTTAAAAAACTGCATATCCTATTAAACAACTATTATTAAGGCAGCTATGAATAATATCTCCTTATATGTTACTTAGACTATTTATACGCAAACAACAATTTATTATTGTATTAATCCTTATTTTAGCATTAGCTTTCTGGTTGCCGTCAATTGTAAATTATAAATTCTCATTTTTTATCTTTGATTTTTATCCATCTCCTATATACGGTCCGCTTCAGTTTATTGAATATTCGTTCCCGAGAATTACAGTAATAATTTCGCTTATTTTACTGTTATTCTCAGGTTTTTTGCTGGCACGATTAAATGTCCGGTTTTTTTTCATCCAGGCCAGAACCCAATTACCCGCTTTATTCTTTATACTAATTTGCAGTAGTCTTATACCCTTACAGAGATTAAATCCTGTATCAATTAGTGTTATATTCTTAATAATAGCTGTTTTTAGAATTTTTGATACCTATAAAAAAGAACAACTATGTTATAACTTTTTTGATGCTGCTTTACTAATTTCTGTGGGAAGTTTGTTTTATTTTAATTTAATATTTCTAATAGTCATTATCTGGATAGGGTTAATAATATTAAGACCATTTATATGGCGTGAATGGATTTTTACCTTAATTGGCCTATTAGTTCCTTATATAATATTATTTTTTTATTATTATATGATGGACCTGGATATTAAAAGTCTACTTGGGACCTATAAAAGTTATTTACTTTATAAAAGATATGATATGAATTTCGATCTTTCCTACAAGATTCTGGCAATTTATTATTTGCTTATGTTGATAATTAGCAGTGTATATATGATAGCAGTTTATCCTGGTAAGAAGATATATGCAAGAAAATATTTTATGTTTTTTTTATGGTTGTTTATTGTTGCAATAATTATTTATCTTTTTATTCCTTCAGCTGGTTATGAAATGATTATTATAGCATCGCTATCTATCTCTTTTCTGCTTGCTCACTTTTTTGTTAGTGTTAGGCCCAATTGGATAAACAGCTCGCTTTTTGATATGTTTTTCGCACTCCTTATTTACCTGAGGATAGTTAATTTGTAAGATTTCAGATATGTAATTCAGGGTAAAAAATATATTGTGAGTGTTGCTCTGGTAAAGCGATGTATAGTATTAAAATTTTTTAACTAAAGATAGAATTCCAACGGATTCTCCTGCCTTTCCTTCTTTAAACGATATGAAGACATGGTAAACTCCTGTTTTTTGGCATTTGAAATCGAAATATGGAAATTCTTTCCCTGTTGCCTGAATAAATGTACTGCCTAACAATCTGTTCATATCCATTAATTGCAGAACAGCATCTCCATCGGAATCGGGAGCAGTACATATAGAGAATCTATACATGGCATTTTTACTTAAGATCATTGCAAAACGTGCTGTAGGAGGAGCTCCACCCGGAGTCCCGGCATCTAATTTTACCACAAAGTCTTTTAAATACGTTACATTACCGGCATTTGCCGCACATTGTGCTACTAATTGCGTTAAATCTTGTGAATAAAGTGTTGTACTGAAAAGGATAGATAAAACAAAAATGGACTTTATAATGGTTTTCATTCTTTTATTATTGTTTAATTGTTCAATACAATTAGTTTTATAATTTGTTTATTATTTGAAATTAGTGGATAGGATCATAAATTTCAAAGTAGACAGTATGTACTATACACCAACAAGCTTGTTTCTGACTTCCTTAGTGACCAGTATTATATTATTTAACTGCTCATCAGATATTTTGACAATGCTTTCTTCATTCTGAATTATTATTAACATGCCATTTTCTTCTCTTGGTTCTGGCTCTCCGGGCTTATAACTTATTTCAACATCTTTAAAGAGAACATTTATCTTGTTTAACTCTTCCAGCAATCCTGCGAACTGTTTGTCTTTGCTGAAGTTATTAATAATAAGTATTAGTTTTTCCAGAATGATTTTCTGTTCTCCAATTCTTTCTGCCAGACTGGGATGGGGTGCATCATTTGCAACTTGCGTAGCCAGATACAATCCTTCAATCCAGACTCCTGTAATAACAAGGGCACTAATGCTGCTTCTATCGTTGTCACGCAGATACTGATCCATTTCATTAAAACTGCGCAGCGATAAATACATTAAAGAATCAAGGTTTTGATAATTTTGAGCAAGGCGCTTCAGTGTAGTAAAGTCAAAAAACTGACCTACTCTGATTTCATCGGCTAATGTTTTTATTGCTGATATATATTCGATTACTGAGGCTGTCTTGTTATACATGTTGAGGTAGCCAAGATCAGCACCGTATATACCCAGGTTTAGAGCTTGTTTAAAGCTGGTCGATATTTCATCGACATGATCAGTAGGAGCCAGGTATTTATTTGAAAACTTTATTCCCAGATCTTTTACAAGTGCTGCCATCTCAACTGGAGAAGATACACTTTGTATTATATCGTCTATAGTTTCTTTAGAAATTTCTAAATCTCCTTCTACTAATTCAGATTCATCAATATCTAAAGTTTCTGATTTATCCCCTCCTGATTTACAAGATATTACTAAAAGTGTAATAAACAGTATAATTAAAATATTTTTCAACATGGTTTATATTATTTAGTATTATAAAATTTCAGCAACGCACATAAAGATATTAAAAATCTAATTCTTTTAAAACCTAATTTATTCTTTTTAATCTGTCTGATAGAGTAATAAGTTTTTTTAATAGATCGAAATAAAGAGTTATATAGAAAATTATTGTAAGTATCCAGACTACACAAATGTTAAACCAGTATGTATCATAGTATTTCCCCATGAAATGTTTTTTAGGGGAGAAAAAGTGAGAACGAAAATCTAATTTGCCTTTTACTGCGGGATCCTGGTATATAGGATCAAAATGCTGAATTAGTTCATGCCGGAATTCAAGTATTTTATTTGTTTCATATACTTTTTTCACAATATCAGCTATTGCTTCATTATGATAATTATCTCTGAATCGATAATATACATCTGGTTTATTTTCAAGATTTGTATTAATTATTTTTTGTTTTATCTTATCTGCCCTGGAAAATATTTTGCTGTAATATTCATCTAACTCATTTAAATAATTATATACTTTTCTGCTAATCCCGCGATTAAAAGAGGTTGCATTAAGTTTTTCCAGGGCATCAAATTTTGTCTCAGGTACTTTTTTCATTTCTTTTTTTATCTCATTATATATAACTTTTAATGCATCTTTAGTTTTATTTATACCTTGTGTTTCGTTAAGTTCTTCATTAATATCTTTTAGTCTGTTTCTTAGTTCAGGGATCCAATATACTTTTTTATAATCTGCCTGACTTATTTCTTTGTCATATTCATAAAATGTTTTATTGAATTTATTGTCCTTAAATTGGTGCACCATAAGTGCTTCGTATGTCCATTTTGTAACCATAATCTCTGCAATCCATGGTACTTTATCTACTCTCCCGATACCGCGGTTCAATTTATCAAAGCTAAACATTGCTCCGCTAAGAATCATCATGGGTATCATTATAAGGGGAATAAGAATATATATGGTAACTGCTGAGTTAAATGAAGCTGAAATATTCAAACCCAGTATATTTGCAAATGCCGCTGTTGAGAATAGTGCCAGCCAGTATATAAAATACATTTCTCTTATCCCTAAAATTGTATTTGCAATTATAACAAACAGGAAAGACTGAATAGCTGATATAACCAGCAGGATAATAATTTTGGAAATCAGGTAACTTGATCGGCTGAGATTAAGAAAAGCTTCACGCTTTAGCATCTTCCTGTCCCTGAATATCTCTTCGGCGCTTACTGTAAGTCCCAGAAATAATGCTACAATAAGAGCCATAAAAATAAAGATAGGAATATTCTCATTTACACGGAATATATATGAATCTGAATTAGGATCTTCAATATATCTTATTATATAGGACAGAATGAACCCTAAAACAGGAGCCTCCATAAGACTCAGTACAATATATTGTTTATTACTTATTTTAGAGAGGAAATCTCTTACTGTATAAATTCTGAATTGTTTTATCCAGCCGGGGATTTTTAAGTTTTTCGGAGGGGCTTCACGGACGGTTTTTCCTTCCCTTAGTTTGATATTACTTTTATAATATTCATTCCACTTATGAGGTGTCACCTTGCGTGAATCCGTATAATTTCCGAATTCGTCAACGACCTTAGCTTCAATAATATTAAAAATAAGCTCTGGATTTACATTACCACATGATGGACATTCGCCAATTTCACTGTTAATTTGCGAATCAAGCCGCTTATAATACATTACTGCTTCAACCGGATTACCATAATATATTAAATAACCGCCATCATCAAGGATCATCATTTTATCAAACATTTTATATATTTCTGAGCTTGGCTGATGAATTACCACAAAAATCAGTTTGCTTTTTAATGTCAGCTCAAGTAAAAGATCTATTACATTTTCCGAATCCTTTGAAGATAATCCCGATGTAGGTTCATCTATGAAAAGTATTGAAGGCTCCCTTATTAATTCCAGGGCAATATTTAATCTTTTCCTTTGTCCGCCACTAATAGTCTTTTTAAACGGAGAGCCTACTTTAAGATCTTTTTTTTCAAATAATCCTAAATTCTGAAGAGTTTTATTAACCAGTTTAACTATTTCATCGTCTGATTTATCCTTGAAACAAAGCTTCGCATTATAATATAAATTCTGGAATACTGTTAATTCTTCTATAAGAAGATCATCCTGAGGTATTAACCCAATTACTCCTTCAAGTTTTTCTTTTTCCTTATGTAAGTTAATACCATTAATTATTACTTCTCCTTTTGACGGAGATTCAATTCCTGACAGAACATTTAGTAAAGTCGTCTTGCCTGTTCCACTTGAGCCCATAATTCCAATTAATTTGCCATGATTTTCAGAAAAACTGATATCTCTTATACCAATATTTCGATTTGGGAATCTGAATTCCAGATTTCTGGCTGAATAGGAGATTTGGTTTGTTGTTATATCAGCAAGGAAATGTGCTGCTACATCACTATAATAAACAGGAGCACTTTTTGGTAATTTAACAGTACTTCCATTGGCAAATAAATATATTCTGTCATTTCTGATTGGCAGGCCATTGAGATATAAGTTCTCATTACCTGTATATTTTAAAAAATAAAGATCAACGCTTTTTATCTGAAGGATGAATATGTTAGTATCCAGTTCTTTGGTAAAAATCTTTTTTGCATTTTTATATTTTTTCAGGTCATCGTTAATTATCAGAATATTTAAATCGTCTAATTCCTCTGCTTCATTTTTTATTACAAATGATTCAATACTGACAAATTCTTCTTTTGAGACCTTGAAAACTTCAGCAACAGTATTTATTATTGCCATTCTCTGATCTGTAAATTTACGATCTGCATTTACAATTTCAAACAAACGTACAAGAACGACAACCTTTTGTCTCTGGGTAAGTGTTTTATTTATTTTTTTACAAAGACCGAGAATTCTGACAGAATCTCGCACAGAAGTTAGTTTCTTTTTGTCTTTTTCTTCGTCCTCCTCTTCAATTTCGGTACTTATAAGTCCTGCATGTTCTTCAAATAACGCAAAATATTCTTTGACCTTTTCGTCACTTAACTGCTGTTGAAGAAAATTCTTAACATATTCGACCTGTGTGATTTCAACTCCTTCATCTTGTTTTGCAATTATTGCGAACAATTGCATTAAAGCTTTAAGAATCTCTTCACTCATTAATTAATTTAGTTTAGTAACTAATTGAGAAAATCATAGTGATTGTTATGCAGAATATCCGACCTGTTCAAATGGAACATCAACTATATCTGCATATTCTTCTCCTGCTTCCTCCATATCTTCATCATCTTCAGGATAATGCCAACGAATTAAAATGTCATTTCCGTTTTCATGCATTTCTTCCAGTTTCATTAAAATATCAAGCAGTAATTTCGATGATGCAGTATTAAAGTAAGTTAATTTAAAATTAAAAATGGTCTTTTTATTAGGATTCTCAGCATACTCATTCAACCAGTTTAAAACCGGCTCGTAAAAGGCTGAAACGTCTTCAGGTAATGAACGACCAGAAATTTCCATAATCTCATTTTCCGCGTCCAAAATTATTTTTGGAGTATCTTCTGTTCCTTGAATCTTTATTGTTTCCATAGTTTATTTTGTTTAAATCTCTTCTCTAGATATTGTTGAAGTTAATAAAAAGAATGAAGTATCATCAGAAATAGGTAGGAAATGGTATTCCAACTCTTTTCCTGTTTTCCTTTTGATATCAATAAAGCCGAGTCCTGCCCCTCCTTTATCGGATAACCGCCCTTCTTTCATTTGTCTTTTATAAAGTTGTTTAAGTTCGTCCTTATCCATCCTGTTTATTTGCTCAAGCATTTCTGTTAGTTCCTCAATCCTGTCATTTTCAATGGCATTACCAGTTGTTACGCTATATTCATTTTCTCCCTTACTTACCAAGAATATTCCTCTTCCTGAGAAGAGATAATCATCAGATGTAAAGTCTTCAGCATGTTTACTTATATTTTGCAGACATTCAACCATTACATGAAACACCTTTCTTTGAACTGATCCGGCTTCATCATCCTTAGCCATATTCGATTCTGTTAAAGATGTAAAAGCTTTGGTTATCTGGTGAGTGATTTCACCTTCATATACCAGGGTAATTTCATGAGCTTTCATTGTCTTATAAAACTCGTATACAAATTCTAGAAAGCCCTTAATATCTTTATTTTTGTCCATATTAGTAATTTTTAGTTGAGTTATTTTCATCAGAATTCAATGGCAATTAATAAAACATCATCAATTTGCTTATTATTACCCCTCCATTTTTCAAAATCTTCAGCAAAATAAGCATTATATTTTTCCATTGACAAATCTTTATTGTTTAAAATTGATTCTCTTATTCTTTTTGGAGAATATTTTTTCATCTCGGGACCTCCCAGCTGATCAGGCAATCCGTCAGAAAAGAAGAAAATTTTATCTCCATGTTTATATTTTATCATATGATTTGTAAAGTCATCTTCAGCCCTTTTTCTATGTGGAATACCTCCAATAGCCTTTCGGTTTCCTTTAAATTCAGTAAGTTCACCATTTCTTAGCAGGTATAGTGATCTGTGTGCACCAGCAAATTGTACCTCTTTTTCCCTGTGGTCTATTTGACAGAAGGCGATGTCCATTCCGTCTCTGGCTTCAGCATCCTGTTTATCCTGTTTAAGGGTTTTCCTTACAGCATAATGCAGCTGATCACATATTTCTGAAGCAGTCATTTTTTTCTCGTGATCAACAATATTATTTAAAAGAAAATAACCTACAAATGATAAAAGAGCTCCGGGAACCCCATGTCCCGTACAATCAATAGCAGCTATATATATTAAATCACCTCTCTTAAAAAACCAGGGAAAATCTCCGCTTACAACATCCCTGGGCTTGTAATAAATAAATGATTTTGGCAGATATTGTCTTACCAATTTATTATCTGGCAGTATAGAAGATTGAATTCTTTCTGCATAATTAATTGAGTCTTGTATCTTTCTGTTTTTATCCTGAATTTCAAGCTCAATCTGTTTGGCTTCTGTAATGTCGTGGCCAACGAAAAGTATGGTTTCAAGTTCGTTCTCGTTAAATTCAGGAATCGCGTCTACGGACATTATCCTGTCAGTTTTACTACTATCTATAACAGCAGGAATTGTTATTTCTGTATTTGTTTTTTGTGGAGAAGCTTTTATTATTTCAATAGTATCTTTAAAATATTTGTAAAGTGCATCTGAATATGAAACTTCATCTAGCGTTTTATTGATCAATTCTGCAGGTTTGACTTGCATATAATACTCCACTACAGGATTTGCATAAAAGTATTGACCAACCGTACTTAAACGAATAATCAAGTCCAGAGAGTTTTCAGAAAGTGCCTGCATTTTACTTTTCAGCCTTTCTTCTCTTTCTGCCCGCTTTCTTTCAGTAATATCTGTTGAGTTAAGAATAATACCATTTATAGCGGGATCGTCCAGCAAGTTACGTCCTGTACTTTCAATAAATATTTTCTTGCCATTCTTTCTCATATATGTATATTGAATGGTAACAGGATTGTCGGGTTTTTCCAATAGCTGTTTAAACATTTCGTGGATGCTGGTTTCTCCTTTCCGGGTAAGTCTCTCAATATCTTTTCCTCCCATCATCTCTTCAGGAGTATATCCAAGTATTTTTGTAACAGAAGGACTTTCATAAGTCATTACCATATTCTCATCATATATTGATATAATCTCTGACGCATTCTCCAGTAATGAATGAAGTCTTTTTTGAGCATTCTCTACTTCAATTATCTTAGCTTCCAGTTGTTCGTTTGATTTTTTTAGCTCTTCCTGTGTGGCCCGCATATCCTCTGCATTTCTCTTTAATTGCTCTTCATTCTCCTTAAGCTCAATAGTCATCTGTTGCGATTCTCTTAATAATTGTTCTGTTCTTTGATTTACTCTAAGATTGAATATTGTGCGGGCAATAATTTCAGCCAGTTCTTTTAAATATGTGATTGTTAGTTCGCTAATCTCAGGTTCAATTGAAGCAAATTCAACAACCCCCTGTAATTTCTCATCAGAAATCAGGGGGACTATCAAAATACTTTGTGGTTTCTTATCCCCAAGAATTCCTGAAGTAATAGTAGCATAGTCTTCAGGAATTTCTGTTCTGTAAATATGCTCCATTTCAAAGGCGCATTGACCTATTAAGCCATATCCGACTTTGAATTCCTGGTTTATATACTTTTTTCTATTATAACCATAGGTAGCAACGTTTATTAGTGTTTCTTTGTCTTCATCTAACAGATATAATGCCCCCTGGATTACTTTTATATATTTAACCAGCTCCTGAATAACCTGACTGGCCAATTCCTCAATTTTGTTATTCAATCTTAATATATCGGAAATTATTTCTTTACCTTCTGCAATCCAGCTTTGTTCCGATTCTTTTTTATAATTAGATAACAGGTTATTACGCATTAATAACAGAGAATTTGCCAGGATGTCATTATTTGTTGCTATGTCTAATTGTGCCTCGTAATTACCTTCACCTATTTGCTTGGCGAATTCTGCCATTTTATCAAGTCTTGCATCCCTTTCTTTTATCCTGGCATCAAATACCTTTTTTTCTTCTTCTCTTTTGCGATTTATTATATAAATTGTGATTACTGTTATAAAAGGTATTAGATCTATCAGGAAAATAATAGGATTATCCTTATGTATTTGATGAATTCCTGCAAATGAGATATGAATTTTGTTTATAATTATATCAATAGTCCATGCAATCAAAGTGAAAACTAATCCAACAAGAAATCCTGCAAGGATTATTTTAGATCTTTCAGTCGATCTGGTGCTTTTTACTTGATTATTTTCAGACATATATTGTATAATATAAGTTACTTAATAAATTTACTTATTTTATCTCCTAATTTTGATGATAAGACTTTTAAAACTTTTTGTTCAGTAGAGTTTATATCTTTAAATGTTCCAAGCTCCATAACCGCTACAGCAGTATTCTTATTTATGATTGGAACCATAACAATGTTTTTTGGCGTGCTTTTACCCAAACCGGACTCAGCGGAATAATAGTTATCAGGTATCTTGTCAACAATCAACAAATCTTTACTTTTTGCTGCCTGGCCAGGCAGTGTTAAGCCTAATTTAAAGTCTTTTGGTTTTTTTTCACCAGTAAAGGCATATTCTCCGGCAACTGTATATAAATTTGATTTTTTTGTCCGCGCATAGAATAATCCCTGGACTATTTCAATTTCTTTGGCGATATTACTCAGGACTTTTTCTGTATAAGACTTTAGAGTACTTAAATTTTGAGGACTGGGTATTATCTTTTTTACTATTTCATCAACATTTACTTCTGTTTCATTTGCTTTCTCTTCCTTGATTTTTTGTTTGTCATACTCTGCAACAATTTTCGCTTTCTCATTTTCAACTATTGTTTTTATCTTCTGGTCTATTTTACTTTGGTCTGATAATTTATAACTGATAATTAGTTTTAATACACTAATTATTAAGATTAGAACAATACAAATTATTATTATACTTTTATTATAAAGATATTCTTCCTTCAAAGATGTATTATATAGATAAACACTCAATAATAATAGAACAATAATTAACGATATAAACAAAACGATAGTTATAAGTCTGTATTTCTTCATGTTATGCATCAGACTAAATTAATTTTAGCAAAAATTTAATAATTAAATCGGTGGTATATACGTAATCCACTTTAGTTAGTTGCAGTGCTGATTGCGTCATAGTTTTAACCTCACATTCCTCAGGATCCTGGACTATTGTTACTCCTCCGTTGTCATGTACTTTTTTCAATCCAAAAGCGCCATCTTTATTTGCTCCGGACAAAATTATTCCTATCAATTTATTCCTGTAAGCATTAGACGCTGTAATAAATGACAAGTCTATGGAAGGTCTTGAATGATTAACAGGATCTTCAGTTGATAAGGCTACTCTATTTGCCAGTTCAATATACATATGATAGTTTGCCGGAGCCAGGAATGCTTTGCCAGGGCCCAGTTTATCTTTATCATATGGTTCTTCTATTGGTATATTTGATTTTAAAGATAAAGCTTCGACAAAACCGGATCTTACATGCTTTAATCTGTGCAAACATAATAATACCGGCATAGGGAATGTTTCAGGCAGGGAATTAAGTATTTTTGTTACTACCTGGAAGCTTCCAGCCGAACCTCCAATTATTGCAGCACTATAGTTCATTCTATTTCACTTATAAAGATTTTTTATAAACTCCTTCTAATTCATTAACCAGGGCAAACTCCTTATTTGTGTCCAGGTTTTTTATTCTTTCCTTAATCCCAAGTATCAAATACCCGGTTGCCGACAGATTATTATACATGATCCGTAATATTTTTTCTTGCAAAGATGGATTAAAATATATCAAACTGTTTCGGAAAAGTATTAATTTGATATTCATAGGTGAATTATCAAAGTTAATATTTTGTTTATTAAATTCTACGTCCTTAATTAATGATGTATCTCTAAACGCATAATATCTATCGAGTCTATAGTAATTTGAAAAATCACTGGTTCCTTTAAATCTGATATAATTTTCTGCCGAAACTTCAATCTTTTTTAATTCACATCTTCCTTCCTTTATATATTCAATACTTTTATTACTGAGACTGGATGAAATAATCTGTACTTTATCAAGGATATTCATTTCTCTTAGCAGAATGGCCAGAGAGTTTAATTCACCTCCTGAAACGCTATTTGGAAACCAGATTTTAAATCTGGTTAGATTTTTTTCGTTGATATTAGCAAATAATTCGTCTCGTAACCATCTCCACAATGATGGATCTCTGAACATTTCAGTAGAGGGTACTGATATTTCATGTAAAAATATATCAAAAAACTCCTTATTGTTTTTCAGTTTTTTTAACAGACCATCTACACCACTCAGATTATTCTTTATAATAAGTTTTTCCAGTCTGTGCTTAAAAGAGGTAAGAGCAAATTCCGAAAAATCATAACCATATTTGCTTAAGATATTCTTAATTATTTCCCTAATATCAACAATGCCTAATTCAGTCATACTATTATCCGGTTGTAAAACCTAAACAAAGTTTTGTTTCTGTATAAGTTAGATATTACTAATTATTTTATGCTTAATAAACCAAATTTATATATTTATTTTTCAATTTTTTTATCCTCTGCAGCCGTTATTTCAACTATTATATTTAGAATTTTAACCGGTACTTTATCATTATTTAATACGGGTGAAAAATTATGCATTAATATAAATTCCTTTTTTCTGCCTATTTTAACCTTTTCAATTATTCTCTTTTTATTACCTTTTTTTAAATCATCCCAAAATCTGGCATTGAAATTTGTTGTCGATTGCCGGGAGGTTAGTTCTGAATGGTTCCTGCCTATTAAGGATTTTTTTGATTTTCCCAGAAAAACAAGCAATTTATCATTAATATCCGTAATATTTCCTTCAAGATCGTACTCGACAACGAAAAAGGAGTCCTCAACAGCACTGATAATTCCCCTGTATTCCTCCTCTCTCCTTACAGATTCTTCCTGGGTAGCTTTCAATTCTTCCATATTCTGTCTCATTTCTTCTTCCTGTTCCAACATTTCCTGAGCCTGCTGTTGTGATTTAGCCAGTAATTTGGAGGTCCTTTCACTGTTGGTTGCAGCTGTAACCGTAGAGGCTAAACTTGTCGCAACCTGTTCCCCGAATTCTATTTCGTGTTTCTGAAACTGATTAAGAGAAGCAATTTCTATTACACCTAATGTGATATCTTCTTGTATTACAGGTAATAATATTAAGTTGTTCGGAGGAGTGTGTCCCAGGCCAGAGGTTATTGAGATATATTCTTCCGGGATTTCAGTCATTACTATTGCTTTCTTTTCAATGGCACAAGTACCTATAAGACCTTCCCCCATTAGTATTTCTTTATTGATATATTTTTTTCTATTATATGCAAAAGCAGAAGCTAATTCGAGCGCTTTATTCTCTTCATCCAAATCCTTCAAAAGGAATAAACCTCCCTGAAGTGCGTTTAAATATTTTACTAATTCCTTGATAAAAATATCAGATAACCTCTCAATATTGTTACTATTAACTCTCAGAATTTCCGAAAATTTAGCCAGTCCCTCGTTAATATATCTTCGTTTAGTATTATCTTCATTATATTTCTTTTGTTCTTCAACGGATTTTTGAATATTCTTGTGTAATTGTATTAATTCTTTACCCAGCAAATCATCTTCACTTAAAATATCAATCTTCGAATCCAGAAGGCCTTCATTCAGGTTATGAGCATACTTAAATTTTGCTTTATAATTATCTGCAAGGATATTAATTGATTGTGAAAGTGAAGAAAATTCATTATTTATATTTAATTCTATTTTGTTATCAGGTAATTTACCTCTTACAAGTTGTGATACATATTTTGATATTTCAGTTAATGGGCGAAACAGACATATTCCGGACATTTTCTGAAGAATGAGTATAAGTCCGGCCAGCAGGATGATAATAACTGACAGTAATATTATATATAGTCCGGTTTGCCTGGATTTAATTCTTTCCCTAAGAATTAAAGAAAGACTGGAAACAGAATCATTAAGTTTGAGATAAGTGTTATTTAGATTATGGATAATGCCAGTTTTAGAACTAATACCTATTCTTTCATCTATACTTAGCAGTTTTTTTGCGGTTTCCCGGTATTTATTAAGATCATTTGAAATACCGGTTAATATAGTTTCATTATCTCCGGCAAGGAACAGCGAATTTTGGATATCGTTTGACAAATTAGATAACTCACTTATTAGTTTTGGATCTTTACTAAGCAAATATTCCTTTTCAATATTCTTTAATCTTATAATATTTGCATATACAGGTTGATCTTTAAATAATGAGATCTTATTTATAAGCTGTGTACTCATATTCTGCCAGTCACCTGATATTCCTTTTGAATCAAATCCTTTTTCTTTATATGCAAGTATTAACTCATAGAAATTCTCAGAATAAGATTTTAAGTCTTCCTGAAAAAATTCAATTTGTTCCAGTGATTTAAAATAGTTTTTTATTATTCCAAGTTCGGAAAGGGAGTCAGTTATTATCTTAATATTATTATGTGAAGCACGAAATTCATTTTCAAATCGTGTATTATTTGAAATAAAAAAATCTGATGCTTTGTTGAAGTTTAACAAGAAATCCTGTTCTGTATTTTTTAGCTGAATGATATTTTTTTCAAGATTTTTTATGGCAAAAATTATACCTTTTAAATTGTTTGTGGAGTATTGATAGAATACCGAGAGGCCGATTGAAATGGCTGTAAAAAGTACTATAGTGAATGTTAGTAACAGGATTCTATTTTTTAATGATTTGAATTTCTTATTCATAATTTAGTTTTTATAATATCCATGTCCTTTTTTCTGATATCTAACTGAATGACTTCCCAGAATTGTTTCATGTAAGCCCAGGACCAAACAACCGTCTTCATAAAGATTTTTATGAAACAGATCAAATACTTTGCTTTGTAAATCGTAATTGAAATAAATTATGACATTTCTGCATAAAATTAAATCAAATTTCACGTATAAAGTATTGTTTTCAGTGACCAGATCATGTCTCTTAAATATTGGTTTTTCTTTCAGGAAATCATTCATTCCAATTAAATCATTTGTTTTATCAATATGAAAGTATTTTTCATAAGGCACATCATTATATTCTTCATAATTATAAGGATTCTCCTTTATTACCTTATCAAAGTTATCCAGGTAGCCGATATTAAATCTATACTTATATTCACCTATTTTTGCTAATTCTAATACATCAGAATTTAAGTCAGTGGCATAAATTTTTGTCTTGTCAAATATTTCAAGTTCATTTAAAAGAATAAGCATTGAATATACTTCCTGACCACTGGAACAACCTGCATGCCAGATATTAATAATAGAGTTATTTTTGAGTTTTGGCAGAATTGCATATCTTATTGCTTGCCAAACCTGAGGATCTCTAAAAAGTTCGGTAGTATTAACGGTAATTTCCTTAACTATTTTTTCAACAAATTCATGACTGTTTTTTATTTTGTTGATTAATATGCTGATGTTCATTCTGTTATCCGAAAGTATCTTGCCAAGCCTTCGCTTGAGTGATTTTTCAGAATATTGACTAAAATCGTATTTTGATGAGGATTTTATCGCAGCTAAAAAAAATTGATAATCCTGATCTGTTATGGTCATACAACATATATTATATCAGACTAGACTGTTTCATCAAGAGATAAATGTAGTATTAAATCTATTAAAAGTTCATGAATATTTAAAACAAAATACAAAATATTTAATAATTCTTATTTAAAAGAAAAAGTTTTTAAATGTAACAAATTTTACCCTGGATTTTATATGAAATTAATTCACGGTAATGGTGATTTAATAATTTGAGATATCTGCGATTCTTTTAATAAAAGCTTCTTTATAACCCTTATTTTTTATTATGGCAAGGTCAGCTTCAGCAGAGTCAGATTTAAGGAATTCTTTATATGTATATCTGAATACTCTATCTGATCCGTAACTTACCTTTATATCCCTCAAGTCTTTAAAATAAGCAACTGGAACCGGATCTGGCATTTCCATTATTTGAATAGTATAACCAGTCTTAATTAGGCTGGGTTCAGACTTGTGAGATGAATAGGGAGATAGAATATTATTATAAGATAAGTACTTGTGCAAATCATAATTTCTTATAAAAGCAGTTTTATAACCTGAAGATTTTATTTTCATCAAGCCAGATTTGGCCTCATTTATACTGTTAAATTGCCCGGTAATATATCTGTAAAAGCCATCATTGCCGACTTGAATAATTACACCTTCTATATTATTGAAGTAATCAGCGCGCACCGGCTTCTTTAATGCTATAAACTGTACCGTATAAAACTTCTTGTGTCCTGATGTTATTTCATAGTCTTTTGATTCATCAGGTTCTTTAACAACTGCTATTTCATTACGGGATTTTGTTATGTTATCGGTTTGATTATAAGCTATATCATGATCATCTGCAACTATTTCATGCTTTTCAACTTTTGATTCTGTTACAGCTTGGTCATCGGAGGCAGGTTCATCCATACTAATGGGTAAAGTAATTTCATCCTGTTTGTTCTCCAGTGCCAGTGGGCCTTCAGCTAATGTTTCTTCAGGTTTTTTATCTGTGGATATTTCAAAGCGGGTTATATCATAATTACTAACATCACCGGGTTGGAGCAATGAACTGTAAGCAAATATTCCGTCCTTAACAGGCCTGAAATACACATCATCATCAGTAGTGTTTATGGGATATCCCAGGTTTGTTGGATCTGACCAGTTGTTTGATGCGTTTTTAACTGATATGAATACATCATAGCCTCCAATTGAAGAATGTCCTTCTGAACAAAAGTAGAGTTTATTTCCATCAGGGGTAATTATCGGCATTATTTCGTTCAGGCTGGTATTTATTGTACTCCCGAGATTCTCAGGATTATCCCACTTACCCTTTGAATTTTTCACACATTTATATATATCCAATCCTCCATAACCTCCTTTTCTGTTGCTTACAAAGTATAACTCATTGCCACTTGAAGATTCAAATGCATGAGAATTCCAGTATTTTGAGTTAACGGGTTTCTTTAATTTATTCATTTTTGTCCATTTGCCCTTGGTAAAAGTCGAATAGCAGATGGTGCTTGTTAAATAATCTTTAACTGTTAGATATAATCTGGTTTTATCACTTGAAATCGAAGACGGGTAAGTATCGCCAAGAGATCCTATATAGTTATTTATATTTACAGGGGTCATCCATTTTTCTCCCTCTTTTACTGTATAATATACTATATTAATCTTATGCCTCTTTTCCAGATAAACTAATACCGATTCATCTTCTGAAATAACCGGATAAATTTCTGGCAATTCTGAATTTATGGGGGGCCCCAGAGGCTCAGTTTTAATAGCTACCGGATTTTTAATATAAATCTTTGCTAATTCACATGCTTTTATCTTATTATTAACATAATCTATTCTTGAATTATCTTTTGCATAGGGTAAATAACTATTATAATAATAAATGGCATTATCAAGATCTTCGTTCAGATGATAGGCTTTTGCAAGTAAGAAGTATGCTTCTGTCGGGGCATTCGTTTCTGAGAAATTTCCTTCTTTAAACTCCTCTGAAACGCTTTTTATTGCTACTTTCAGATAGGGAAGGGCCTGCTTCTTGGAATCAGGCAGATTTAAAAGACATTCCCCGACTCTGTAATTATATAATGCATTATCAGGATCTCTTTTTTGCAATTGTTTGAATAGTTTCAGTGCGGTTTCGTAATCATTAAATTGAAGAGCATAATCTGCTTGAAAAAATTTATTCCTCATGCTGCTCTGGCTTATAACAGGTGAGTTATAAAACAAACAGAAACATATTAAAAGATACTGAATAAATTGTTTACTACGCATCGCAACTAAATACCTTTGGTTATATTAGTTTTGATCAATCTATTATCCCTGTGGTTTTTGATATTTATCAGATATATCCTAATTTACTAAAATTACATATATAAATAAAAATGCATCTTCTTTATAATGTTAAATTAATTATCAGCGAGATAGGAATTTAAGGATTGATAAGGGGTAAATGGTTTAAGAATTGGTTGAAAAGTATTTTCAGATAAACGTATTTCTTTAAGGTGATTTAATAAAAAAAGTTATTTGATTTTTTAAGGATTACTTTTTAATTTTTTTGTCCTAAGTTTAATTGTGAATTCACTGCCTTCACCGTATATGCTTTTAACGCATATTTCACCTCCATTTTTTTGTACAAATTCTTTACACAAGATTAAACCGAGTCCTGTTCCAGTTTCATCAGCAGTGCCTTTTGTTGTAAAATTCTCATCAATCAGGAATAATTTCTTAAGATTCTCAGGTTTAATTCCAATACCTGAGTCAGATACCGTAATTGCAATGTAACTATTCTGAATTTTTGAGGATATCTCAATTTTCCCGCCTGCTTTAGTATATTTGATTGCATTTGTTAATAAGTTTCTTATTACAGTATGTATCATATTAGGATCGGCAAATACTTTGGCATCCTTCGGGATATTGTTAATTAGTTCTAATTTCTTATTGGTGGCATTATTATAAACCAGGTCAATATTTTCATCGACCAGTTCATAAATATCAACAATTGAAGGTGTCAGTTCCAGAATTCCTGTTTGCGAACGGGCCCACTCTAATAAATTTTCTAACAGCAAAAAAGTATTTTTTGAAGTCTGAAATATTATGTTTATGAATTCTTCTATCTTGGTTTTCTTATAGCTGTTAATGTTGGTTGCCAGTAATTCTGAAAATCCCAGCAGGGTATTGAACGGATTTTTTAGGTCATGAGCAATGATAGAAAAGAATTTGTCTTTTGTAGCATTTAGTTCTTTAAGTTCTCTGGTGCGGAGTTCAACTTTTTTTTCCAGATCTGTATTTAGCTCTTTTAATTCTACATTCTGTTTTAATATAGTTTTTTCCTGGTTATAGCTTCTTAATGCCTCTTTTACAGTTAAAATAAGATCATCTTTTTCCCATGGTTTTGCAATAAATCTGTATAAGTTTGCTTTATTTACAGCATTACTGACTCCTTCAACATTGGCCTGGCCTGTTAATAAAATGTTCTTGGTACCTGGTATAAGATTATGGATTTTTTCCAGTAATTTGTCACCTTTCATCCCTGGCATAATAAAGTCCGCAATCACAACGGGCACTTCAATTTTGTCTTCAATCAATTCATTGATAATTTCCATAGCCTCTTCACCACTCTCTGCAACCTCTATCATATAATTTTTATATTCATTTTGAAGCTGCTCTTTTAAAGAATCCAAAACAATAACTTCATCATCAATGCATAGTATAACATTTCTTTTATTCATTTTTGTTTAATGCTGATTTGATAATATTAAATAGTTCAGCTTCTGACCAGGGTTTATACAAAACTCCAAATAAGTCAGCATATTTTTTAGCTTTGTTTATGGCTTCTTCATTAGCTTGTCCGGTAAGTATTGTTTTTACAATTAAAGGATATTTCTCATGTACTTTAATTAAGAATTCGTCTCCATTTATTCCGGGCATTAACCAATCTGTTACAATTATAAGAATTTTTATTTCATCTTTAAGCAATTCTTCAATTATTTCCAGTCCTTCTTCAGCGTTTTCTGCAGTTTCATACAGATAATCGGTCCCGAAATATTTTTCAAGTTGTTCTTGAAGACTATCTAAAATTATGTTTTCATCATCTACACATAGAATAGCCCCATATACCATATTCAATATATTTATTTTACAGGCAGGTTAATAGTAAACTCAGTTCCTTTGCCAGGTTCACTCTTAAATATTATTTTACCATCATGTTTTTCTATTATCTTTTTGACTATATCCAATCCCATTCCACTTCCTTCCCCCTGTTTTTTAGTTGTAAAAAAAGGTTCAAATATCTTATCCTGGATATCTTTTTCAATGCCACTACCATTATCTGCAAAACTTATAGAAATTGAATCTACATTATTCTTTGCACTTATGCTGAGAATACCTTTATAGTCCATTGCCTGAATAGCATTGTGTATTAAATTAGTCCATACCTGGTTCATTTCATCTTCATAACAGTTAACTTCAGGCAATTCATCATAATTTCTGATAACTTCAATACCTTGTTTCAGCTGATTATGATATAGAGTTAAAACTGTTTCAATACCATCAATTATATCAGTAGGTACTTTTTCACCAACCACATCTCTATGAACGTACTTCTTGAGAGCAAAAACCACCTTAGTAACTTTTTCAACAGCTAATAGAATTGTATGTGTATTTTTTTGAATTGATGCGAAATTTTTTGCAGAATTTAATATTTCGAGAGATTTTTCGCTCTTAAACAGATCAATTATTTGGTTGTATTTTTCAAATATATGCAGGTAAATAAAAATGTCAGCTATTAAGTTGGGAGAATCGACGTTGTTATCACTAAGGACTTTTGCTATTTCTTTCCTGTATTTTCTTTTTTCCCGTGAAGATATATTGGGGGATCCACGATTTGCTAACTCAAGAATTTTTATGAACAGGTTTAATTCTTCAGCTGAACGTTCTGTAACTAATGAGGGCAATTCATTTAATGCTTTGTCTAATGAATCGTTCAGATTACCTATTGATGCCTTAATGGCACCTAAGGGCGTGTTTATTTCATGCGCAACTCCGGCTATAAGTTGTCCCAGGGCAGCCATTTTTTCTGACTGGACCAGTTGTTCCTGTGTTTGTGTTAAATTATCAATTAAGGCTTCCAGGTTTTCTTTTTGGTTAATAAGTTCTTCGTTTACATAACGAATTTCTTCTTCAACTCTTTTTCGTTCGGTAATATCCCGGGCAATGGCAATAGCCACATTTCTGTCCTGTATTTTAAAATTGTGATTACTTATTTCTACATTTAAAAGGGTCCCGTCTTTAGATTCCCATATTCTCTCAAATTTTGAGTCATCAGTGAGCTGATTTTTTTTGGAATCTTCATCAGAAAATTCCACAGCAGTTAAATCCTCCGGAGACATCTTAGCTAGCTCCTCCTGTGAATAGCCGAGCTTTTGAGTTGTATAATCATTTACTTCTAAAAATTTGCCTGGTTTTGAATTATCGTCTATTTCATAGAGAAATACAAAATCCGATGCTTTATTAAAGAGAAGTTTATATTTTTGTTCCTGTTCTTTTATTAAATCCTCAGCTATTTTCCCTTTTGTTATATCCTGGGCTATACCTTCAATTGAAGTTAACTGGTTCTTTTCATCATATATTGGGACTTCAGAAATTTCAATTGTATGAGGCTTACCTTTTTTTGAAAATAGTTCTACAGTAAATTTCGGTTGTTGTATACCTTCAAGTGATTTTTTTTCATGTTCTTTAGCCTTTTCATTTACCGGATTATTTGTGTACAGACTGTCTTTCAGTTTCATAAATTCATCCACATCATAACCAAGAATATTCTTTACTGAAGAAGATACAGTTAAAAGTTTACCGGACTGGGACTTTGAATAAAATATATATTCTTCTTCCAGGTTATCAATCAGCTTTTCGTATTTTTTTCTGCTTTCTTTAAGATCTTCATATGCGTCTTTAATCTTATTACACATAGAATTAAATCCTATAGTAAGGGTGCTTAACTCACTATTCCCATCAACAGGAATTTTTATGTCGTATTCATTATTAAGTACTTTATTTAATGCTTCAGAAATTTTTTTCAGGTTTCTTAACAGAGGATTAGTTGCAGAAGTGATAATAAGAATTGCAGAGATATATCCGCATACAACAACTATTAAGTTAAATACCAGTTGTCTGTTGAACAAACTGTTAATAATATTACCATTATCAGTATATTCTTCGGGGATATAGTCTAAGTTGATTATAGTATAAAATCTAATAATTAGAAGGCATATAATAATTATTGCAAATACAAGCGTAATTCCAATAATTAATTTAGTCCTTAATTGCAGATTTTTCATAAGATTACATATCTGTTGCACACAATTTAGAGAAGATTTGTAAAAAAGGTAAAAATATGGTTAAGCAATCATTCGTTTTTTAAACAATTAATTTATAATCTTTGGTATAAGAATTTAATATTGATTATTTTCTAATTTAATAATTATTTTTAACTATTTCAATAAGTTTTTATGTGCTGATTATCATACAAATAAATCTCGCTTTATAAAAAACTAAAAACACTTTTAAACAGAAAAATAATAAAATGTTTACGAAAGTTTATAAACTTCTTTTATAGAACAGAAAAATTTTTTATCTTTTATCTAAGTTATGTAAAATATAAAATGGTAAAATTCTCCATATGCTGAGAAATTCATTTATACTTATTTTTTCTTTTTGTATAGTTCGCTTTATCGGGCAGGATTATGGATTAAAAATGAATTTTAAGAATTATACAGATGTTGCTCATTCTTCGATATATAAAGATAGCTATCAGGAACATATGCTCCAAAATGATACAATCTTAAGATCATATATTACCGGGCAGATTTTGAATATATTTAATGAACCTGTCGATAACGTATTAGTTATTGTAAGTTTATCG
>Ga0315545_1000226_pt1 | contig 63150 bp, 60 predicted proteins | sample SalMarSW160210MG_FD_203096 | JGI IMG/M metagenome (GOLD analysis project Ga0315545, IMG submission 203096) | Salt marsh sediment microbial communities from the Plum Island Ecosystem LTER, Massachusetts, United States - Salt Marsh Sediment SW1602-10 ...
ACCTCCATGGTGGTATTATCCCCAGGCATGACCATTTCCACCCCTTCAGGCAACTTTATAACACCGGTAACATCCGTGGTGCGAAAATAAAACTGCGGACGATAACCCGGGAAAAACGGTGTATGTCTGCCTCCCTCCTCCTTGGTCAATACGTATACCTCCCCCTTAAACTTGGTGTGTGGCGTTATGCTCCCGGGCTTAGCTATAACCATGCCCCGGTCCAGCTCATTCTTGTCTATTCCTCGCAACAATAACCCCACATTGTCTCCAGCCTGAGCAAAATCCAAAAGCTTCCGAAACATCTCCACCCCAGTAACAACCGTCTTACGAGTTTCCCTTATCCCTACCCGCTCAACATCATCCCCTACCTTAACCTTACCCCGGTCCACTCGTCCAGTCCCTACCGTCCCTCGTCCGGTTATGCTAAATACATCCTCCACCGGCATCAAAAACGGCTTGTCAACGTCACGCTTGGGCTCAGGTATATAGGTGTCCATCGCTTCCAATAATTCATATACACACTTAAATGAGGGATCATCTTTAACCTCAGGCTTAGCACTCTGTGTCATGGCCTGCAAAGCACTACCCCTGATAACCGGAACATCATCTCCTGGAAACTGATACTGCTTGAGCAAATCCCGAGTCTCCAACTCCACCAAATCCAACAGCTCCGGATCATCAACCATGTCTACCTTGTTCAAAAATACTATGATATAGGGAACCCCAACCTGTCGAGCCAAAAGTATGTGCTCCCGGGTTTGGGGCATAGGACCATCCGCCGCCGATACAACCAATACCGCTCCATCCATCTGCGCCGCACCAGTTATCATGTTCTTTATATAATCCGCATGACCAGGACAATCTATATGCGCATAATGACGCTTCTCCGTCTCATACTCCGCATGATGAACGTTGATGGTCAATCCCCGGGCCTTCTCCTCCGGCGCATTGTCTATCTCCTCATAACTCCGAGATTGCGCCAAACCCTTTCGATTCAATACAAAAGTTATCGCCGCAACCAACGTGGTCTTACCATGATCAACATGTCCTATGGTCCCTACATTCACATGCGGCTTGGTCCGAACAAATTTCGGCTTGGCCATAAAATTACCTCCAGGTCTTTTTCTTATTGTTGCGTAACGGTTTCAACTAATAGCTATTGACTAATGACTAATGACTATTTACTGGTTTTAAGAGCCCAGGACCAGGATTGAACTGGTGACCTCATCCTTACCAAGGATGTGCTCTACCAACTGAGCTACCTGGGCAAAGCTCAAATTCTGTAACACGTTATTTCATCGCAACAGATGACATCACAAACTCAAATTCTAAACTAACCTTCAAAATTGAACTGGTGACCTTCCATACGGATGCTCTACCAACTGAGCTACCTGGGCAACAATAAAGTTTGGAATATGTCATTTCATCATGATTGAACCAGTGACCTTCCATACGGATGTTCTACCAACTGAGCTACAAATTCAGGTTTTAGGTCTAAGGTTTCAGGTGTTAGGTTTTAACTCATCTCTCAATCTCAAATCTCAGTTCTAAGCAGATGCTCTACCAACTGAGTTACCTGGGCGAAAATGAAAAGTTATTCTCATACTGTGAATGCGGACTTTTCACCACTATTCTGACTTAGAAACAGGAAGAGAAAATAGTTAAAAAAAATCTTCACAAGAAACGTTGTCTAAACCATAACTTCTGGCTAATAAAAATCAGAATTAACACCCTGAGATGCTAATTCCCAATATAACAAGCTTTTAATATAATTAGTAAGTTTTTCTTGTCAAGAAGTATTTTACGTTTTTTCCACAAATTTTGTTTGCTCTTCTTTCGACTTGGGCAACCCGATGTCTTCCTCTTGCCCATTCATTTTAACTATTCTGCCGGGAGTGCCTGCCACCGTGGTATTATCTGGAACGTTCCGCATCAGGATGAAGGTGTTGGCTCCAATCTTAACATTGTTCCCCACTTTTATCGGTCCCAAAAGAATGGCGCCAGTTCCGATCATGACGTTAGCTCCTATGGTAGGATGTCTTTTCCCCTTGTGTTTTCCGGTCCCTCCCAGAGTCACATTGTGAAACAATACACAGTTATCGCCGATCTCGGTGGTCTCTCCGATCACCACTCCTATGCCATGATCGATAAAGAAACCCTTCCCGATTTTTGCTCCCGGGTGAATCTCTATTCCAGTAAAAAACCTGGAGATTTGAGAAAGGAGTCGGGGGAGGAAGGGTATTTTCAGCCTCCAGAGGAGATGAGTGAAACGATGAACGAGGATGGCATGAAGTCCGGGATAAAGCAAAAATTCTATATTTCTTACTGCAGGATCATTTCTATATATCGCCTTGATATCCTCAATAATGGAAAGCATCTTAACACCTCAAGTTTTTAGCTTTTAAGCTTATTCCCTTTTTAAAGGTTAAACTTCCAGGTATGGTAAGAAAGTGGATGCAAAGATAACTTTTTTGATTTCGCTCAAACATGGTTTGTTCACTTCGGGGCTCTATCCCAGAAACAGTTTCTTCTCAAGATCCTGCGGACAACTATTTTTCCGCAGGATCCATAGGACAGGTCAAGCTAAAGTCGTAGATCCCGCCTCGGCGGGGCTTGACACTCCAGCAAGTCCTTTTCCAATTTGGCTTTTTCAGATATCTCTTATTCGTTTGCTATAAACATCCTTGTCGTGTTCTTTGAAAAGATCTGTGCTTAAGTATCTTTCCGCCGCATCCGGGAAGATCACCAGCACCACCTTTCCTTTGCCCGCCCTTTTTGCAACGTTTAAAGCGGCAAAGAGGTTTGCACCAGCCGATATGCCTGCTAAGATTCCTTCCTCCTTTGCTAATCTTCTCGAAGTGGAGATGGCATCCTCAAAGGAGACACAGATTATCTCATCCACGTTTTCGGATTTATACACTCGCGGTATAAATCCTGCACCGATGCCCTGAATTTTATGTAGACCAGGTTTTCCGCCAGATAGAACCGCGGAGTCCTTGGGTTCAACTGCGATATTCTTATTATTATATTTTCTTTTCAGCACCTCGCCTGCGCCGGTGATAGTCCCTCCGGTTCCCACTCCAACCACGAAATAGTCCAGTTTCAATTCACCCAGATCTTTTATTATCTCCTTTGCAGTGGTTGTACGATGAATTTCGGGATTAGCGGGATTGTCAAACTGTTGGGGCTGAAAATATCCAAACTTTTTTGAAAGCTCTTGTGCTTTCTCCACCGCCCCCTTCATTCCCTTCGCTCCTTCGGTTAGAATTATCTCCGCTCCCAGGAATCTCAAAAGTGATATTCTTTCCAAGCTCATCGTGTCTGGCATGGTGAAAACGCACCTGTATCCCTTCACCGCTGCCACCATAGCTAAAGCTATCCCGGTATTTCCTGAGGTAGGCTCCACTATGGTCATTCCGGGCTTTAGCAAACCCTCCTTTTCCGCCGTCTCAATCATGGAAAGCCCGATTCTGTCCTTAACCGAGCCACAGGGATTAAATGATTCCAATTTGGCAATCAGCGTTGCATCCTCTTTCCCCACCATTTTATTTATCTTCACCAATGGGGTTCTGCCAATTGTCTCCAGTACATTATTATAGATCATGCTGATCTCTTAGCATCGCTTTATAAGCAGAGTCATTTTGTCTTCATTTTTATATATATAGACTCTATCATAAATGTTATCGTCAAGAATTGATTTTCTCTGAAGAAGGAAACTTTATTGCTGGGTGACGCTATCGGTTACTTGTGAGATCAGGATGGGTAAGAAGAAAACAAAATATGTAACCACACAAATTCAAACAAAACCTAAAGCGGGAGACGGGATTCGAACCCGCGACTAATCCCGCCAAAGGCGGGATGACTCTACCAGTTGACAACCTTTATAAAATCAACCAAAATTATTTTAATTAAAGCGGGAGACGGGATTCGAACCCGCGACTAATCCCGCCAAAGGCGGGATGACTCTACCAGTTGACAACCTTTATAAAATCAACCAAAATCATTTTAATCAAAGCGGGAGACGGGACTCGAACCCGCGACTAACAGCTTGGAAGGCTGTCACTCTACCAACTGAGTTACTCCCGCCGGGTGGTTCATGGTTCACAGTTCGTAGTTCATAGTTGGTAGTTCTCCCCCCATCTATTTTGGTTTTGCTATGAACCATGAACCACGAACCAATAACTGAATTAAAAATGGAGAGGGAAGGATTCGAACCTTCGAAGGCATCAGCCGACAGATTTACAGTCTGTTCCCTTTGGCCACTTGGGTACCTCTCCAAACCTGTTTAGGGTCAATTGGCCCTATTGGATAACCTCTTTACAAAAAAATCGGCTCTTTATTGCTCCACCTGAATCGTCTCTGTATTTTCTTACCCTTCTTAATACGCATTCATCAACTTTTTGTGAATATAGAAAATTCAAAAGAAAAAGCAAGAGGAATCTCAACAAGATTTTATAGAAACAAATTAAAAGGTCTTGATCTAAATTAAAAAGAGCATATTTTTCTTTTGAGTAGTATAATCAATATAAGGATTTGCAGCTAACGCGGGAGGGGAAATGGAACAGTTCAGGAAGGTTGCGACAGAGGCTGCTTTGAAAGCGGGAGATATACTGATCCAGCATTCGGGAAAGGTTAAAAAGATCGAGTTCAAAAATGAGGTGAATCTGGTCACAGAGGTGGATTGTCTTTCCGAAGAAGCGATAATAAAGATAATCAAAAGTCAATTCCCTGATCATGGTATTTTGACTGAGGAGGGTGAAGGGAAAAAGTCGGAGTCGGCATACAAATGGGTGGTCGATCCATTGGATGGAACCACCAACTATGCACACGATTTTCCGTCCTATTGCGTATCCCTTGCTTTGGAAAAAGATGGAGAGATCATCCTGGGGGTGGTCTACAACCCCAACTTAGATGAGCTTTTTATGGCAGAGAAAGGGAGGGGAGCTTTTTTGTCCAAAGGAAAAAGTCCGACAAACCAGGAGCGGAGGATCTCGGTATCCCAGACAACTCAACTGTCGCAGAGCTTGTTGGCAACCGGCTTTCCTTATGATATAAGAACCAGTTCAATCGACAATCTGAACCATTTTGCCAACTTTTATAAAAGAGCGCAAGCTATAAGAAGAGCAGGTTCCGCCGCTTTGGATTTATGTTATCTGGCAATGGGAAGATTTGACGGCTTCTGGGAACTTAAACTTTCTCCTTGGGATATGGCAGCGGGAAGCCTGCTGGTCACAGAGGCGGGAGGCAAGGTCACCAACTTCTCGGGGGGGGCCATTCAATATCTACTTAAAAGAAATCTTAACCTCCAACGGAAAAATACATCAACAGATGATAGACGTTCTAAAATTTTGTAGGTCAAGCATGGCGTAGTCTGCTTGACAAATTCTTATTTGTCAACCAACCCTTCGGGCATGGTTGACCTACATGACTACTCAGCCTGACAATTCCACGTCCGTTGCTCGTGGTACCGTGAAAAATCTATTATCCAAATCAGAGATAATCCTTCCGGAAAGCATTCTAAGAGAACTTTGACAAACTTCAGGTTAGGGCAAAATTGGAGTGTTCGCCTTTAGGCGAACCTAACAATAGCTCGTTATCTTTAAACAAGTTTAAGGTCCCGCTAAATCGGGACACTCCAGAAGACTTACTCTGATTTGACTTTTTCAGAGCTCCCTAAAAAAATCTTGACAAAGTTGGGTAAATGATTATGATATGTTTGATTAGAGAATGGTTTTTCAGTAGAAATCGGGGTATAGCCAGTATGCACAAAAGCTATTAAACTGCTATGACTCTTCATCCACAAGTTATTGAAAAGAAAGGTAGAAAAGAATTTGTTGTATTGCCTTACAAGGAGTTTTTGTCTATCCAAGAGGCATTGGAGGATTTCGAAGATCTAAAAGAGTTAAGAAAAGAAAAGACAAAAGCAAAGAATAAGCCTACGACTCCTCTTAATGAGGTCGTAAGGAAACTCAATCTGTAAACGAGGCAAAACAAAGTACACCACAGACAGTAGTCTCGTAGGTCAGGTGCCCTGCGCACCTGACACCAAGATAAGTCAGGAGCACGGGGCTCCTGAGCTACAAGCTGGGATAACAACAAAAAAAACGATGGCAACCTCAGGTCTGCTTCAGACTGCCATCGCTTTCATAATCTAATTTTCTTGTTCTGTCAGGAGCTACTTCTGACAGTTGTGACAAGTCTAGGACCTGACATAACATGCAAAATACATCAACAGATGATAGACGTTCTAAAATTTTGTAGGTCAAGCATGGCGTAGTCTGGTTGATCCATATGGATCAACCAACCCTTCGGGCTGGTTGACCTACATGACTACTCAGCCTGACAATTCCACGTCCGTTGCTCGTCTTACTTTGAAAACTAATTATCCAAATCAGCTCGTAGGCGGGGTTCATCCTGAAGGGATTCACCCTGAAGGGCTCCCAGCCCCGCAGAAGGAGTTCTTCAAGGCTCTCGAAAAAAATCTTGACAAAGTTGAATGGACGATTATAATGTGTCATATAAACAAAATCGATTTCGCGAGAAATAGGATTACGATGAATATATCCAGGGGTAAAGACCGAAACGATGCATTTGCGAAGCATTCATACGAATTTCACAGGGGTGAGTATGGTTCACCCTGCCAGCGTGAATCGCATGGTTCACACCGCAGGGGTGCACCGTATGGTGCACACCGCAGGCGTGTCATACGGCACTGGAAAGGGTGTTTGGGATGTTATGCGGATACATATAAACAATGTTATGCCGCATGCCAGGTAGTGGCTGGGGATGGACGAGAAATCGGCCAGCGTGACGCCAAACGATCTCATGTGCTAACCTCTACGACCGAAGACGGGGTTTCGGCCCCATAGTCCGGCTCAACTCATTTTCAAGGAAGGAGAAACAGAAATGGGTGATAAGGGGAAAAAAGATAAAAGCAAAAGGGAACAACGGAAAAAGGCCAAGCTTGATCCAAAGGAAAAACGAAAATTTAAAAAAGAAAAGAAGAATAAATAAATGGCCAATGCTGTCCGGTGACCTTAAATCAAGCAAGGAAGTTGTGTGCCAGTTACGAGAAGAGCCGGGTGGCCCACAGCTGCGCTGTGGGGCACCCCGGCTTCGTAAAAATTCTTGACAAGGTTGCACAAATGATTATAATGTGTAATATTAAGAGGACGGATTCACCCAGAAATCAAGTTACAGCCAATATATCCAGAGGTACATCGGGTTGCGAATGAATGGTGCAGGGAATTCGGAGTTCTTGTTCTGTCAGGAGTTGCTCCTGACAGATGTGACAGGTTTAAGATCTGACATTAAATGAGTAGACGTACGAACCAAGATAATCTATACATAAGTTCTTAATCATGGAGGCCGAGGCGAGGATACACAGTGGACATTTTTTGATGAAAGAAACGTTACATATTATACGGAAACCATATAAGACGCTGAAAAGGAATGACAGAGCTTACAACTCCCTGATTACTAGCCATTTAGGTGTTTTTCTGCGTGCTGTTTTATCTGTAAGGAAAACCGGTATTAGCTGGAAACCATATAACAGGAGTTAGGTTCCAATCATAGAGATGCATGGACCCGTTGGAGGTAGGGCACAATGCTTGAAATATTGATCACTATTGTCCTGTTCGCGTTAGTTGCCGTGCTCACAGTGTCTTTCTATATCAGTGGTGGACGGTACAACGCATGGATCAACTATGGCGCTCCTCTCCTCGGTTTCGCAGCACTTCTTTCTCGCAAGCTCGTCTCGCCTCAAGTCTTCATGTTGTGGTTCCTGGCGGTATTCTGGCTCTTCTATCTCATTGCTACTAATGTTTTCACCCGCTGTCGAACCGTCGACGACTTCCTAAGTGCCTACCGACCCAGGTATGTTCGGTTTATGACATCAGTGCTCGTGATATATGCTTTAGTCAATATCATCAAGTCATTTGGGGCCGAAACGGTAGTGTTCCTTGCCATAACCATTGCCGTTTGGCTCGCCTATGCCAGCCTTCTCTCGCGCCCGAGAGGTGATACCAGCGTCTACAAGATCTCACTGAGTGTCCAAGCATGCCTCTGGATAGCCCTCGTAGGGGTATTGGGCAATGGCAGGCTCTATGACATTCAGAACAGTGAGAGTGGGCTGACCATTTCATGGTGGCTCATTACTGAGGGCAACCTGAATCTACCAGCAATCGAATCCATCAGCGCAGAGATTGTGCACCGGTATTTCTCAATCCTGGCACTATCGTATCTCTTCTTCATCTGTGGGATACTGTACCATGAACTCCTCCATGAACGGGCTCGGTCCATGGCGCTCAAATCGTACGCGATCGTACTCATCTTGATGCTCTACCACTATGTACCTGAGCTCAGGAACGGACTGGGTGCTATTCCCAAAATCGGGCAGTATGTTTCTTCACCAGCTATTCTTCTTGGCGGAGTGGTTGTCACTATGGTTTCGGTTGTCGTACCCCGGAAGGGAGATCGATCCCCACCTTAGAAGGCTTCAACAGAGGGAGTTGATGAAATCTAACGAACCGTTGCACCTAACTGTCCGCTTCACGAGTCGCAAGTGAGCAGCTACATTATGCAATATCTGAAGATCGCACAAAAACCGTTGTCTTCTTTCTCTTTGAAAAAAGAAAATCCAAACTGAGAATTCGAAAAAGTTAGGTAAACTGAGTTTTCATCAACAATTAACAATGAAAAATGAGGAGGGATATCATGGCAACCGAAACTGAGATGAGAATGGTTTTTTTTAAATGCATTGCTGATGAAGAATTCCGGGATGCTTTTCTGGATAACCCTAAGAAGGCTGCATCGTCAATGGGTATCGAAGTCACTGACGATCAGCTAATCAAGATAGTTCGATTGATAGAAAAAGAACGAACCAGGTTACGTGAATATAGAACAGATGAACCAAAGCAGCAAGTTGATTTATGGTGACGTTTGTGGTGGCGCATTGATGCTGCATCAACAATCCTGTCCTTTTTAAAATCAAAATATCTCTTAGGTTCATCCTTTAAAAATGCGTTTAGGCAAATCGTAGCCCTTATCAACACCACGATTATGTCGAGGTTACAATGGGTAAAGTGCTCTTGGTCAATATGCCATTTGCAGATATTAGATTTCCATCCCTATCTTTGAGCCTCCTAAAATCGATTCTTTCAGAAGTGGGAATTGTCTGCGACGTTATCTACCTGAATGTTGCTTTTCAATCGCACATAAAACAACTAGATATTTACTGCTATGCTGCTCGGCAAACGTTACTAGGTGATTGGCTATTTAGTGGAGAGCTGTTTGGCAACAACAATGCTGATTTCAATGACAAATTGCTAGACGATACTGAAGGAGTCTATAGACCGTTGTTTCAACATAACTTGAAGTCAGCGTTTGTCAAAGATGAACTTCTATCATTACGTTCTGAGGCGAACCTCTTTATCGAAGAGTGCTTACATAATGTCAAATGGAATAACTACAGCATCATTGGTTTTACTTCTCAATTTGCTCAGCAGGCAGCTTCTCTGGCTATGGCAAAACGTGTGAAGGAGCACTGGCCGGACAAGATAATCGCCTTCGGGGGAAGCAATTGCGACGATATTATGGGAGACGCTCTCCTCCGTCTCTTCTCATTCGTCGATTGGGTGTTCAATGGACAAGCTGACGTGTCCTTTCCTCGTGCAATTATCCAATGGTTTATGGGCAAGCTCCCGGAAGGTGTTCCTGGTGTCGCCTATCGCAAGCACAATAGAATTGTCACACAGGGCTGCGGTCCGTCAATTGATCTGAACAAACTTCCATATCCTGATTTCGATGATTATTTCATTGCTTTAAACAAGTGTGATCCGAGGATTTTATCTTATTCTACTATTCTCCTAGAGTTTTCTCGAGGATGCTGGTGGGGAAAGAAACATCACTGTGCATTCTGCGGTTTGAACCGCGAAATACGATCTTTTCGCAGCAAGAATCCCAAGCGCGCGGAAAAAGAAGTCAGAACAATTACAAATCGTTATGGTATTTACAAGGTCTACATAACCGATTCGGTTATTGATAATGTTTACTTTAAGACTTTGTTGCCCAACATTACAAAATCGGGAAACATTGAGAACCTCTTCCTGGAATGCAAATCAAGTCTCACTCGTGAACAGGTTCATATTCTCAGACGAGCAGGTGTAAGAAAGCTCCAGGCAGGAATAGAAAGCCTAGATACTGAGATTCTATCTCGGATGCGGAAAGGCACAACACTCCTGCAGAATATTCAATTTCTCAAATGGGCACGCGAATATGGGATATTCGTGGGTTGGCATATACTTTATGGACTTCCAGGAGAAAATAAAGAGTCTTATAGACGTATGACAGCTGTTATACCCTTGATAGTACATTTGACTCCTCCTCTTGACATGATTCCCGTTCGGTTACAACGCTTTAGCCCTCTATTTATGTCCGCCAAAGAATGGGGATTAAGGGATATCAAAGCCTGTGCCGAGTATAGGTTGATTTATCCTTTTGAACAGAAAGATCTAAATGATTTTGCATTCTACTTCGATTTTGATTTTGTGGGTAAGGCTAATAGGGTTGAATATACTCAACTTGTAATGAAAGAGCTGCAGCCCTGGTGGGAATGCTGGAATAAATGTGAGCCACCGTTATTGGCTTTTGAACTGCAGGATAGAAAGATTGTTATTTATGACACAAGGCCGTGTCGAGTTGGCGCAATTGTGGAACTGAAAGAAGAGGAGGCAATAGCATATCGAGCCTGTGATACTAGCCAATTATTTGATTGTTTGGCTAACAAAGTACGCAAAAGGCAGAAACAAAGGTACTGTGGTGATGCAAGCTTGCGCAATAAACTTGATGAATTGGTAGAAAGATGTCTTATGTTGCGTGAAGGTGACTGGTACCTGAGCTTAGCTAACGACCTTGAAATCTTGAATGAACATGATAGAACAGCACTTACATACCTAATGTCACCTAGTTCTTAGTAAGAGACTATTTTTTACTGATGTTTCTTCATGTCAATATTCATGATATCAAGGATCATGTTATTTCCCCGTTCCGACATTGCCTCTCTTGTTGGTAACGGTCACCTTCTTGTTCTGTCAGGAGCTACTCCTGACAGTTGTGTCAGGTCTAGGACCTGACACAACACGGAACAACAAAAAAGCGATGGCAACCCCGGGTCTGCTTCAGGCTACCATCGCTTTCATAGTTTAATTTATAATCCAATTAAGCATCAGGTTCTTTTTGGGTTTCCTCCGTTGAAGTGGAGTTCTCCTCTTTTTTTGAAGTCTCCTCAGTGGAAGGAGACGTTGACTCCTCCTTAACTTGAACGTCCTCAGGTTCTGCTTTTTTCTCATCTTCTGAGGTAACCTGAGATTCGGCTGGTGGCTCTTCCGAAGGTTTTTCTCCTGTCTCTTCCGGAGGGGTCTTCTCTTTTTGTTCCTCTGTCGTAGTTTCCGAAGAGATTTCTTTTGCCTCCTCCTTGATCTCCTTTCCCGCCTCTAAATAGGGTCTTTCCTCAACTATCTCTTCCACTTTTTGGGTTTTGGTAGGATGTTTAGCCAAGAAAGCTTCCAGCTCCGCCTTTTCTCTGCCTCGATAGTAAGCTTCCACGGAGAGAACAATTTTTTTGCCGGAATGGTCGAACTCGATCACCTTCAAAGGCAATTCGTCCCCTTCATTGAAGGCATCAGCAGGCTTGGCTATTTCAGGTTTTCCCAGATGTATGGTGGGGACAAATCCTTCCACCTCATCTCCCAGATCCACGATGACCCCCCGATCCAGAAGGCGCAAGATCTTGCCCACAGTCTCCTTACCCACCGCATACTTTTGTGAAAGTTCCGGCCAGGGGTCCTTGCTGAGCTGTTTATAGCCCAGAGAGATGCGACGATTCTCACGATCCACATTCAACACCATCACCTCCACCTTTTCCCCCTTTTTCATCGCCTCTGAAGGATGCTGAATCCTTTTAGTCCATGACAAATCGGAGATATGAGCCAGCCCATCTATTCCCTCCTCCAGTTCGATGAATGCGCCGAAGGCGGTAAGATTTCTCACCCTTCCCGCAACCTGGGTGCCAACTTTGTATCTCTGTCCAATGTTCTCCCAAGGATCTGGCTCTAACTGTTTTATCCCTAAGGAAATTTTTTCATTCTCCTTATCCACGGATAGAACCTTTGCCTCCACCATATCTCCAATGGCCATCAGCTTGGAGGGATGTTTTATATGTTGAGTCCAGGACATCTCGGAGATGTGTATCAAGCCCTCCACTCCTCTTTCCAGCTCCACGAATGCCCCATAGTCGGTAATGGAAACCACCTTCCCTTTTATCTTCTTCCCCACTGGACATCTTTCTTCGATGTTCTCCCATGGATATGGGGTCAATTGTTTCAGTCCCAGTGAGATTCTTCCGGTGTTTTTGTCAAAGTCGATGATTTTGACATTGATCTTGTCTCCTAAAGCCACCAGTTCGCTGGGATGACTTATCCTGCCCCAGGACATATCCGTGATATGAAGTAGCCCATCCACCCCACCCAGATCGATGAATACTCCGAAATCGGTGATATTCTTCACCACTCCTTCTCTGACCTGACCCGGCTCGATCTCCTTTATGAGCTTTTCCCTCTGTTTTTGTCTTTCCTCTTCTAAAACTGATCTTCGCGAGACCACGATATTTCGGCGGGCCTTGTTTAGCTTTATCACTTTTAACTGTATGGTCTGTCCTACAAGGGCATCAAAATCTGGAACCTGTCGGAGAGCTATCTGTGATCCGGGGAGAAAAGCATCCACCCCCACCAGATCCACCACCATCCCTCCTTTGATCCTTCTTACAATCTTCCCCTCTATCAACTCTCCTTTATCATGCGCCTCCTTGACTTTGTCCCACACTCGCATGAAATCAGCTTTCTGTTTGGACAAAACCAGTTGACCATCCTGATCCTCAATGGCATCCAAATACACCTCGATCTCATCACCCACCTTGACGTTTATTGGCTCGGGGAATTCGGAGATGGAGATGATTCCTTCCGACTTGAAGCCCACGTCTATGATCACATCCTCTTTGGTAACCCCCATCACCTTTCCCTTGACGATTTCTCCTTCCTGAATATCGCGAAGCGTAGGCTCATACATTTTCAGAAATTGGTCAAATTCCTCAGTGGAATATTCCTTTTCCATTGCCTGAGACAAAGCCCAGACAGAAATTAAAGACGGCTTTTCTTCAGCCACCTTTGGGGTTGGCTTCTGTGGCTTTTGGATTTTCTCTGTCTTTGCGGCGGCAGTCTTTTTCCGAGCGACAGTACTTTCTCCCTTCTTAGCAGTGGATTTCCTATCTACCGTCTTTCTTTTTCTAATGACCGGCCTTCTTTTTAGCGCCTGAGTTTTCTTATCACCTCCTTTTTGGTAAGTTTTGGTCGCCTTGCTTCCCTTTACCGGGGAGGCAGAAGCGTCTTTTGATTTTTTCTGATCAACCATTAAATTGATCCTCCTTTATATTGAATTTCCCCAGAAGGGGATTACTTTCTTATACGTGTTAATTGAAGCTTTTTATGCGCTCCACCACCTGATTGATCGACCAATCCGGCGTAGATGTGCCGGCTGTGACACCCACAGACTTTTTGTCTTTGAACCATACCCTTCGTAATTCCCTGGCGGTCTCCACATGGTGAGTGGGGGTACCGAGCCTCCTGCACAATTTAGCCAGACGAGTTGTGTTGGCGGAGTTATGCCCCCCCACCACGATCATCATATCCACCTTACCTGCCAGCTTCAAGGTGGCTTTCTGAGCACGGGCAGTAGCATGACAGATGGTGTTGCACACTTTTAGCTCCTCAGCATTTTCAATCAGTTTGTCTACCACCTGCCCGAAGGCTTCGATATTCAAAGTTGTCTGGGCGACCACGCCTAATTTTTCGAAATGAGGAAGATTCTTTCTCATCCGATTATGATTTATCACCAACGCCGAATTGTTAGTATATCCTACAATCCCCTGAACTTCCGGATGATGCGCCTCTCCCACCACCGCCACCTGATACCCTTGATCATAAAGAAGTTTTGCCATTCCCTGAGCCTTTTTCACAAAAGGACAGGTGGCATCTATCACTTTAATCCTTCTTTCCTTTATACGTTTCAGTATCTCAGGATGAACGCCATGTGAACGAATTATCAAGGTGCCCTTTTGGTTCCTACTTAAGTTCTTTGCTACGTGCACTCCTTTTTTCCGTAAATCCTCCACCACTTGTGGATTGTGAATTAAAGGACCCAAAGTGTAGACTTTCCCATTTTTAGTTTTAACCGCATCAAAGGCAAGCTTTATGGCTCTTTTCACTCCAAAGCAAAAGCCGGCCTCTTTCACCACGTGTATTTCCATTGCCAGATCTACTTTGATAATTTACTCAATTTTTTCAAATAAACAAATCAAAAATTACACTTTTCTATCTTTTCTTTTATCATGCCGATCTTTTTCATTATCTCCTGTCCGATGCTTTTGTATCCCTCCTTATCTTTAGGCAACTTCTCCAGAAAGTTTCTTCTGATGGGCGCGTCAAAACTGATGACCAACCTTTTTCTTTTCAGGAAAGAAGTGAATAGATTTCCCGAATTGTGGATGTAGGCTGGGACTATTGGCACTCCCGCCTCCAGTGCGATCTTTCCAATCCCCAACTTGGGCTCCAGAAATTCACCATCTCTGCTTCTGGTACCTTCAGGAAAAAGGAGAAGCGCTTTTCCTTCTCTTAAAAGCTTCACCGCCCGATAGATCGCCTTTCTGTCAAAAGTTCCCCGGGTAACGGGAATGGCGTTGTATTTTCTGATCAGCCAGCCGAAGAGTGCATTGGAGAAAAGCTCCGCCTTGGCCAGATAGAAAAGCTCCCGTGGAGTGACAGCTCCCAGAAATGGGGGATCAACATAAGCCGCATGATTAGCGGCAACGATCACCCCTCCATTCCTTGGTATATGCTCTGCTCCGATTCTTTTAAATCGCCAAAAAATCTTAAGAATTAGTTTGATAACCAGACAACCTATATAATAGTGAGTTCTCACGACCAGTTGCCAGCGAACGAATTCAAATATTTGACATATTCACCCTCCTCCTTGCCTCCTCCCATCAAGGGAGGAGGTTATTAATTCCCTCTCCCCTTGTGGGAGATGCGTATGCATGCTTCGCAGGGTTAGGGTGAGGGGAATGTAAACTTATTTTTTGTCTTTGTATTAGCTTCAGCCTCTTGTCGAAAAAGTTGAACGACCCGATCAACCTGCCCTTCGATGGTCAGATGGGTGGTGTCCACTACCACAGCATCCTTATCCCGAAGAAGCGGGCTTTGTTCTCTTTCCGAGTCCAGCTTATCCCTTTGGGAGATCTCCTCAGTCTGTTCCTTCAGTGTAGTTTGAATTCCCTTTTCCTTAAGTTCCAGAAAGCGTCTTTTGGCTCTTTCCGCAAGATCAGCATCCAGATAGACTTTGAAAGCATGAGGAAAAACAACTGTGGTGGTATCCCTTCCCTCTGCCACCAGATTATTTTCCTCCCCCATACTCTTCTGCATTTCCACCAATATCCTTCTCACCTTTTTGTGCATGGATACAAAAGATACGTTTCCATCCACCTGAGGTTCTCTTATCTTTTCGGTCACATCCTTCCCATCCAGCCATATTCTGTTTAAGCCCTCTTTGTTTTCAAAAGTGATTACGGAATTTTTGGTCAACTCTTTCAACTTTTCTTCGTCGTTAACGTCCACACCACCTTCTAAGGCTTTTAAAGTTATGGCGCGATACATGGCTCCGGTATCCAAGTATAAGAAGCCAAGCTTCTGAGCCACCAGTTTAGCCGTGGTACTTTTCCCAGACGCCGCTGGTCCATCTATGGCAATCACCTTTTTCGCCATAACATGCAAATAAAAAGACCCCCCTTCCAAATTACAAATATAATGCTTGTCACCTGATTTAGCAATCTTTTTGTGAGCGGTTTTTGCGAATGTTTGGTGTAAGTCAGTAGGTCGGGTTGCGAGCTACCCAGCACCTGTGCTGTCATTCTGAGCACCGCCAGAGGCGGGGCGAAGAATCTCAAATATAGACTTCTACTCCGTCAGAGATGCTTCGCTCCGCTCAACATGACAAGCGGAGTTTCCTGACTGTTGTTGCGGCGTATCTTTACCCGGCAACAAAAAAGGTCGAAGGTGACGGAGTCCCGTCTGGGAGGGCACCCTCGACCAACAAATGATTGTTAACCGGCTCTGCGAGTATGGTTGAAAAGCCTTACTGCTCCCAGACGGATGTTATCATCCGCTTGCTTTTCCGCTGGATGATAACATCCCACGGGAGCAGGAAAAACTCACATCCTCTTTGTTGCTTATAAAGAAGCGTAGGTCGGGCTGCGAAGCTGCCCGACATGAATCTTGGAGATGTTTAGAAAATCTGCAAGAGTGAAAAAATACCCTGTTGTTGATTTTATTCCTTGCATTTTCTCATTTTTAAAATATATTTTCAAAAATTTGATTAATCGTTCTTTTCAGGAGGAACGCATGGAGAAAAGAGATCGGTGGGATAGTCGTACCGCCTTTATTTTAGCGTCTATCGGCTCAGCTATCGGTCTGGGGAATATTTGGCGGTTTCCCTACATCTGCTATGCCAACGGCGGAGGCGCCTTCTTAGTGGCCTGGCTGGTTGCTCTGTTCACCGCCGGAATTCCGCTTATGATTTTGGAATTCGGTCTGGGGCATAAAATGGAGGGCTCCGCTTCTGAGGCTTTCCGTAAAGTAAACAAGAAATTCGAATGGTTCGGCTGGGCGGCAATCTTAGTGGGATTCTTTATAGTTTGTTACTATGCAGTGATCATGAGTTACTGTTTTAATTACGTGTATCATTCCCTGACCTTAGCCTGGGGAGACGATCCTGGTAGTTTCTTTTATCAAAAAACTCTGGGATTAACCCAAAGCCCTTTTGAGTTCGGAGGGATAAAGGGATATATCCTGCTGGGCTTGTTTTTGAGTTGGATAGCTATTTTCTTCTCCATCTGGAAAGGCGTCAAGACCGTGGGCAAGGTGGTATATGCCACCGTTCTTATTCCCTGGTTTTTGCTTCTTGTCTTCGTGATCAGAGGCGTAACGCTTCCGGGAGCAATTGAAGGACTTAAGTTTTATCTTACCCCTGATTTTCAGAGATTGCTTTCTCACCAGGTGTGGTTAGCGGCTTACACCCAAGTCTTTTTCTCCTTAAGTGTTGGTTTTGGGATAATGATAGCCTATTCCAGTTTCCTCCCCAGAAAAACGGACATTGTGAACAACGCTTTCATAATCAGCATGTCCAACTGTGCCACCTCATTTTTGGCTGGATTTGCCGTCTTCGGCGCCCTGGGATATTATGCGGTGAAGATGGGCAAACCTGTGGCGGAGGTGGTCGCCTCTGGTCCGGGACTGGCTTTTGTAACCTATCCTCACATCATCAACAATCTCCCCTTCTGGCAACCATTATTTGGGGTGTTGTTCTTCCTGATGTTGCTCACTTTAGGAATCGATTCCGCCTTCTCCTTAGCTGAGGCAGTGGCAGCCGGAGTGAGGGACAAATGGAAGGTTTCGCACCGAACCTCCAACATAGCCGTATGCTCTATCGCCCTTATCATAGGCATTATATTTACCACTGGGGCTGGAATTTTGTGGTTAGACATTTTGGATCGTTTTATGAATAGATTTGGGCTCTCGCTTGTCTGCCTGGGAGAGTGTATTTTGATAGGATGGGTCTTCGGCAGCGGGAAAATAAAAAAATATGTAAATGAAATCTCAGAATTTCGGATTGGAATCTGGTGGGATATTTTCATTAGATTTTTGATCCCGGTTGTCCTGGGAGTCTTGATCTTTGCTGAGATTTTGGAAAGGATAAAAGGCTCTTACGGTGGCTATCCCAGATTGGCTGAGTTTTTGGGTGGTTGGATGATGGTCTTACTCTTGCCCATATTGGGAATCTTTCTTATGATAGCTAAAAGGAGAAAATAATGCCCGCTTCAGCGATTATTATGTTGATTGTTACCTCAGTGGTGTTGTTTGGCGGAATCGGAATCTGCACCTATATAGCTCTCAAGAAGAAATAGAGAACCAAGCCCTCTTTCCTTCGTATCATAAAAGGAGAGCAACTTTCATTCTGACAAAGGGAATCTCGTTTATGTACTCTTTCCGCCTGAGTTGATAAACAACCTGTCCCTATGAGCGTCACTATTTTTTTTGTGTTAGTTATTTTTCTAATTTTAACGATAACCTGTCTTTTGGTGCCCATACGCTTGCAATTGGTTTTGAATAACCGAAAAAGAATAATCGCCTTTCGCTGGCTCTGGATTGATCTGGGGAGTAACCTGAAGGAGAAAACCTTTGAACTTAGCCTCTTTAATCAAAACATCATTAGAAAAAAATTCAAGAAGAAAGCGAAGGAGAAAATCAAAAAGGCTAAAAAGAAGGGGCGAAAGTTGAATATCGTCGATTTGTGGCACAAAAGAGACCTATTGTTTCAGATTATCCCAATACTTTTGCGGTTCTTTCTGAATATCCTTAGATCTATCCGATGGGACAAACTTTTTCTGGATGTGGATGTAGCCACTCCTGATCCAGCATTAACCGGGGTTTTATATGGAGGGCTTTGCGCGGTGAAGGGTTCCACCGATTATTTTTTGCCCGATGCTCATATAAAATTTCGACCAGATTTTTTCAACCGGTTTCCGCGGGGAAGTGCAGAAACGGTTTTCAGCATCAGAATGTTAAATGTTGTTGCTCCAGTGTCAAAAATGTTCTTTGCCATGCCGAAGATAGAGATTGTGAAAACTTTTATTCTCAAAAGGAGGTGAAACAAAAATGGCAAGCACAGCCGAGCAAATCTTGAAGACACTATTGGATGAGATCAAGACCATCGCCAGAACAGAAACCATCCTGGGCGAGCCCATCAATGTTGGCAATAACACCATCATTCCAGTGTGTCGAATACTGATGGGATTCGGAGCAGGCGGTGGAGAGGGAGAGATACAGGAGAAGAAAGGAGGAACAGGTGGTGGTGGTGGTGGTGGAGTAAAAGTTGAGCCAGCCGCCTTCATTGTGATCAAGGGAGAAGAGGTCACTGTATTGGGCGCAAAACCAGGCAAGTTGGAGGGTCTGTTTGAGGCAGTTCCCGGAATAATTGAAAAGATTCAGAAAGCCAAGAAGAACAAGAAAGAAGAAGAGAAAAAATAACAGCTATCAGTTGGCAGTTATATTCCCGGGAAGCAAAGCTTTATGCGTTTTACCTCACCTCCGTCCCCCTTTTCCCCACCTCCGACGGGATTTTCAATCACCGCCGTTGGCGGGATCTTCGACATGAAATGGAGAGGGGATAGGGGGTGAGGTTTTCTAAATCCCTTTTTAATTAAATCATTTTTCCACTTCATGCCATCACAAAATAAACTTCAGATTCATTTTCAATTTTCACTCTTTTTATTTTTTCCCTCTCCTCTAAAACCTGAAGATATTTTACAATCTCATTGGGATGAACCCCTAAAGCGGTCGCCATCTCATCTTTTCTAACAGGTCTTCTTTTCAAAAGTTCAGTTATGGCCTGTTCTAAATCCCTGTGATACGCCTTGCTTGTCATTCTATCAAAATCAGCCACAATTTCCACCGGAAGCTTGGGGTCAAACCAAGCTTTGATCTTAACAAGCTTTTCTTTATCCAGTGGCTTGGCTGTAAACTCACCCGGAGGTCTGATCACGGTATTGAGTTGAATTTTATCTACGTCCAGTCCCCGGACAAATTGATTTATTCTTTTTATCTCTTCCTCAGAATCATTGACATCTTTCACCAGCATTATCTCCAGATAGATTTTCCCTTTAAAACCTTCGCAGAAATCCTTTGTTCCCTCCAATATTTTTTTACCTTAAGCTCTTCTTTGGGACGATTGACTTTATGAAACACCTCTTCGGAGACCGCATCCACGGAAGGAACAACCAGATCTGCCCCTGACAAATCCTCTCTGACTTTTTTATCCCATAATAAGGACCCATTGGTCAACACCGCCACCGGAATCTGAGTGAAGCTTTTTACTTTTCTTATCATTTCACCCATATCACTATTTAAGGTAGGCTCACCTGACCCGGAAAAGGTTATATAGTCGATATCGCTGTTTTGGCCTATCACCTCTTTTATCTCTTTAATCACGGAGTCAACTGAAACCAAGGATTTCCTCTGGATGGTTTGATTGGTGGTCTTTCCTAACTGGCAGTAAATGCAATCGTAGGTGCAGGTCTTATAGGGAATAATATCCACTCCCAGAGAAATTCCTAACCTTCTGGAGGGAACCGGTCCATAGACTATGCTTTTCACTTTAAAAATACATCCTTCAAAAGTAAAGTTGCAACAAAAATCAAAACGATTCCAAAAACCTTTTTTATAGTTTGTGATTTTAATTTTGCAGCCATCAAACGAGAGCCGATCTGGGACCCTGAAAGCACAGAGATAATTGTTATGGAGGTTATCCAGAAATCCAGTTTTGCCTTAAACAAATGTGCCATAAAACCTGTAGCCGATGAAAAGCCAACAATAAGGGTAGAAGTTCCAGCAGCATTTTTAGGGTCAAGACCCAAAATAAGAAGTGTAGGAACAACGAAAGATCCTCCGCCTCTGCCAATAAGTCCCACCAGAAATCCCAAAACGCAACCAACGATCAAAATGATTATCATCTCCCCCTTTTTCCTTAAGCTTCCCTTCTTAGGCTTCCAACCGGACAAAACCAAAATAGCAGCAAAAAGTGTAAATACTGCGAATAGAAAGATTATAGGTTTAACTGGTAACCTAAAGTTAAGCATCGCTCCTAATGGAGCAAAGATAACCATCATCAAGGCGAACGGTAAGGCAATCTTAAACTTTACCAATCTTTTTCTTGAATACGTAGTAAAAGCAGACAGTTGAACACATAAATTTAGTAAAAGTCCTAAAGGTATCGCCTGGTTTTTAAAATCCATTCCCAACCAATAGAGGATTGGAACATAAAGCTGACTTCCTCCCATTCCTAACATAGAGAAGACAAAAGAGATAACAAAAAAAATCACAGGAGCTAAAAAATATAACCCTTCCATCCTAATCTGTACCTCTTTTGCTAACGGATAATCAACCCACAAAAACTGAAAACTTCATTTCCTTATCCTTGTAGAAATCCTTTGCCATAAGTTTTCAATTTCCTTAACCAGATTAGAATCACCATATTCAATAATTGTCTTCCCTTCCACCATAGCCTGAGTGAAAGCATTATCGAAAGGAAGCTTACCCACTACCTCAATATTTTCCTCACTACAGAAGTTCTCAATTTTTTTTGTATTTTCCAGATTTATGTCACATTTATTAATTAAGACCACGGATTGTATTTGAAAATGCTGAGTCAAACCAAGCACCCGTTTCAAATCTGAGATGGCAGAGAAGGTAGGCTCGGTTACTATCACCACCAGATCCACTCCGGTGACCGACGCGATGACCGGACAGCCGATGCCGGGTGGACCATCAACCATAACCAGCCCCAAGCCGTTTTTCTGGCAAATTTCTCTGGCGTTTTCTCTGACCACAGCGACCAACTTTCCTGAATTCTCTTCAGCTACCCCCAATTTCGCATGAATCAGGGGACCGTATTCTGTCTCTGAAACATACCATTCCCCGGAGACGTTTTCCTCCATCTTTATGGCTTCGAAAGGGCAGATCAGAGCACAGACCTGACAACCTTCACAAGCGATAGGATCGATAATTACCGTGCCCTGATTTTTGTTTTCCCTGATGGCATCAAATCTACATACTTCTATACATTTGCCACAACCGGTGCATCTTCCCTCATCTAGTATCGCTTTCATTCCCCCCTTGAACTCGTGGGTCTCCTTGATGCGGGGATGGAGCAGAAGATGAAGATCAGAGGCATCCACATCACAGTCTGCCATTACCTTATCTCTGGCTAAAGCCGCAAAGGCGGCGGTGATCACCGTCTTGCCCGTTCCTCCTTTACCGCTGATCACAGTTATTTGTTTCATCTATGTTCTTTCTACAAATTCTTCTTATGGTCTTACCACAATTTTTCCTTCGCCGGTTTCAGTGAAGTCACCAATATGAGCCACTTCAGTAACCCCATTATCTTTAAGTGCTGTTAGCAACTCGTCCTTTCGATTGGCGGGTAGAGTGATGATTAAACCTCCAGATGTCTGGGCATCGCAGAGGATAAGTCTGCCGATGTGTGAAATGCGATCATCCCACTCGACGCTATCTGACACAAAATCCTGATTGGAGAGGCTACCACCGGGAACTGCTCCAACTCCTGCAAGGCTCCAAGTTTCTTCAATTACAGGTACTTTGCTGAGATACACCACAGCATTGACTCGACTGCCACGGGTCATCTCCTTCAGATGACCCAACAATCCGAATCCAGTGACATCGGTGCAAGCATTAGCACCTATTTTCAGCATGGACTCAGAGGCACTCTGGTTAAGCATGCTCATCACCTCGATGGCTTTGTTGGTTAATTCCGTGCTAGCCAAGCCTCGTTTGATAGCTGTGGAGATAATTCCTAGTCCTATTGGCTTTGTTAAAATAATCGCATCTCCTGGTTGAGCTCGATCATTGGTTAACACAAGATTAGGGTTGATGACTCCTGTAACTACAAGACCAAATTTGGGTTCGTTATCCTCCACTGAATGACCACCGAGAATGCTGATACCAGCCTCAGTGGCTTTGTCATGAGCACCTTTCAGAATTTGTTGCAAAGCCTCCAGAGGCAGCCGTTTCTCTGGAAATCCGACGATGCTCAAACCAAAGATGGGCTTTCCACCCATGGCATAGATGTCACTTAAGGAGTTGGCGGCAGCAATGGCACCAAAATGATAAGGGTCGTCTACAATAGGGGTGAAGAAATCCACTGTCTGAACAATTGCCATACCGTCCTGTAACCGATAGACAGCAGCATCATCGGCAGTAGTGGTGCCCACGATCACGTTGGGATCCATCACTGGTGGCAAGCAGTTGAGCACTTCTTCCAAAACCTGGGGTCGTAATTTGCAGGCACAGCCTAATCCATGGGTGAAGTGAGTTAATTTGATAGTCTTCAAATCAGCTACTTGTACAGTTGGAACCTCAGCTTCTGGGTGCAATCGATTAACGGCATCGGTGATGATACGGATAGCTCGATCGATCTCCTCCACAGTATTGGTGCGACCTACAGAGAATCGAACGGTTTCAAAAGCTACGTTGATGGGAACTTTCATAGCCATAAGCACTGGAGAAGGTTCAGCTAAATCCTCGTGGCAGGCAGCACCAGCTGAGGCAGCCACTTCTTCCAGTTCAGAAAGCAGGGTATTGGCATCAATGCCACTAAAACTTACATTGAGTGTATTGGGCAGCCGCTTTTCTGGATGACCATTGAGTTTGAGATCAGGGATATTTTTCTTCAATCCTTCCCATAAACGATCGCGCAGATTGCGCATGTGAGTCGTATTTTTGTTTAGATCTCTTTCAGCGATCTCCGCCGCCTTACCCAATCCAACAATTTCAAGAACGTTTTCTGTCCCTGCCCTTCGACCCTGCTCATGGTCAGCACCATGCACAAAGCTTTCGATTTTAGTTCCACGGCGAATGTACAAAGCACCGATCCCCTTTGGAGCATAGAATTTGTGTCCGGCAACAGTGAGAAGATCAATACCTAACTCATCCACTTTAGTTCGTATTTTCCCAACGGACTGAGCGGCATCGGTGTGGAAAATTATCCCATTTTGATGAGCGATTTCGCTGATCTTCTGAATCGGCTGAATGGTGCCCACCTCATTGTTGGCATGCATGATGGTGATGAGGATGGTCTCCGGGGTAATAGCTTTCTCCACAGCTTCTGGATCAACCACGCCATATTCATCCACTGGTAGATAGGTAACTCGAAAGCCATTCTTTTCCAGCCATCTGCAGACATTGACCACGGCTGGATGCTCGATTTGAGAGGTGATGATATGATTGCCACGTTTTTGAAAAGCTGAAGCGACTCCCTTTATTGCAAAGTTATTGGACTCGCTACCGCCACTGGTGAAGATTACCTCATCCGGATAGCAACCTAAAAGCTCAGCCACCTGTTGGCGAGCTCGCTCCACCGCCTGTTTCGCCTGAACTCCATACCAGTGAGAACTGGAAGGATTGCCAAAATGCTCCTTAAGATACGGTATCATAGCCTCGGCTACTTCTGGGTCGATAGGGGTGGTAGCATTATGATCAAGATAGATAGGTTTCATAAAAGCTTAACTCCTGAAACTGTATTACTCAAAATGATTTCTTACCTCTTCAGCGGTATGAACCGAATGGTTCATACCAGAGAAAACAATTATACAAAACCATAGAAAAGAGTCAAAAACCTTCGAACTAAACATCTTTCAACAAAATCTATACGTGACAGTGAAGATTAACAATACAAATAGCAAAATCCTTAATTCCCTTTTTGCCTTTTAGTCTCTCTCTTAATTAACTCCCACAACTCTCGAAAGATTTCTCGATAATGCTCTCCACTCGTCCACATGGGGATACCACGGGAGTAAAGGGTAGCAATTTCTCTATTATATGGTATCTCTGCAAATATTAGTACCCCCTCTTTATCACAATAATCTCTTACCTTATCATCCCCTATACCTGCGCGGTTGATGAGCACACCATGCTTGATTTCAAGCTTTTTCAAAAGCTCCACTGCCAGCTTCAGATCATGCAGACCGAAGGGGGTCGGCTCGGTTACCAGAAGACAGAAGTCGCTATGGTTAATTGCTTCAATAACCGGACAGGAGGTCCCGGGGGGGACATCGATGATGGTGATGCCATCCGTATCAATGGTCTTCTTCACCGCCCGGATTACAGGAGTCGCCATGGGTTCACCGATGTTGAGACGAGCCTGAACGAACTTTATTGAACCTGCCTTTCCCTCTTCTAATATTCCGATCTCTCTTTCCTTCTCGCTTATCGCTTTTTCTGGACATAACAAACTACAACCTCCGCATCCATGGCAAAGTTCTGGAAACACCAGAGCCTCCCTTCTCAAAACCACGATGGCGTTGTAGGCACAGATCTTTGTACATTCGCCGCAGAAAGTACATTTTTTCCGGTCGACACTGGGAATAAGCAAACTTACCGGTTGGCTTTTCTCTATCTGGGGCTTTAAAAAAATATGGGCATTGGGTTCCTCTACATCACAATCAAGAAACTGTATGTTTTGCGATTTCTCACCAGATAAAAAAAGGGCAAGATTCGTGGCAACGGTTGTCTTGCCGGTTCCCCCTTTTCCGCTGGCAATGGAGATGATCATTGGTAAACGTTTCTCGAAAATATGTTTTTACTTATTAGGGTACTTAATAGCAATGGCTCCCTGAGGGCATTGTTTCACACAGGCTAAGCAAGCTGTGCATTTACGTGAATCGATCTTGGCAACCCCATTCATGGAGATAGCCCCCACTGGACACACTTCATAACAGAGCCCACAACCTGTACATTCCTCTTCATCCACAATAGCCACGGCTTCACTCCGAGACCTTTGTGTATTAACTTTCTTTTGACCTTCAATCCGTTGTCTAATTTGCTCCAATCGCTGGGAAACAAACTCGGCACGCTGTTTTAAAAGTTTTAATTCCTCTTCTGGATTTAGACCAGAAAGGTTGGTTGGGGTTCTGTTGGATTCTTTCTCTCTTATCCGGTTTATGAATCTACCTCTCCTTCTGCCTCTTGTGCCAAACAGATTATTCCTTCTCACCTTTCCCCTCCTTTCTGGTTGGTTGATTACCTATCTCTCCCGCAGACTCCATCGTCAGAGCAGGGAGGGGTAGAGCATCGCTCTTCCCGTCCACAGCATGTGGTTCCTTTGGGGGAGGAATCTCCCATCACGATGGAGCCAGGGGAGGAGATCAATCTTTGCATCTTAGTCCAACCACAGTCGGGACAGACGGGTGGTTCTTTTTGTGTAAAGCTTTTCTGCAAAACCTCCACTACTTTCCCGCAGTTTTCACATCGGTACTCATATATGGGCATAAATCTTTCTCCTGGTAAGTCGCTCTGTGTAGGGGCGATTCATGTGGAACATCCCGCCGGAGGCGGGGAATCGCCCCTATTTCTCTTGCTCTGAGGTTTTATTCTCTCACCATCTTGATTCCGCACTTGGGGCAGGTCATATCATAACATGGTGTCCCGGTTGAATGCGGCACTTTTGCTCCGCAGGATGGGCATACACAATTCCCCACAGGTCCTGCTCCTGGGCGGTTGCCACCCATTCTACCTCTGCCTCCACCACGTCCCATTCCCATACCTCTTCCGGTTCCGGGTCCCTGACCCGTAGGTCCTGTTCCGTCGCCTCTTGGCATTTTTCATCTCTCCTTTCCTTAGGTTTTGTGGCAAACTTTAATTCCATACAATACATTTAAGAGTAATCAAGCAGTTTCATCATGATGGTGCTCCGGATGATCACATTCGCTCTTCTCAATTCCGTAACCTCTACCTGATCCGGGCTGGCACAGGCTTTCTCCTCCTTCAAGGGTCCCCGAAATCAGCTTTTCTATCACCTCACTCACCCGACCGGTAGCTCCTACCACGGTCTGAATGCCTTTCTCCGCAAAGAGAGCCTCAGCTCGTCTTCCCATTCCGCCGGCGATGATACAGCTTACCCCTTTCTCGGAAAGATACTGAGGCAGAAATGCAGGCTGATGTCCGGGGTTTTCCACCACCTCCTTGCTTAAGACCTTTTCCCATTCGATCTCCACAATTGTAAAGCTGGGACAGCGTCCAAAATGAGCAGAAACGTATTCACCATCAGTCGAGATTGCTACCTTCATGCTTTTTGCTCCCTTTTTTAGTTTTTCCCGCCTCACCTCAGGCCGAAATGGCCGGGCACAGAAGAGTTAGAGAATTCCTTCAGTTCTCCGCTTTTGTATTTTGCCAAAACGTCCTTAACTGTTCCGGAGGCGCCTTGATATATCCTTATGTTGGCGGCTTTTAGCGTCTGGAAGGCATTGGGTCCCACATTCCCAGTTATCACTGCCACTGCACCTTTGTCAGAAATGGTTTGTGCCGCCTGTGGACCAGCGCCACCCATGGCACTTGTGGCTGGATTTAAAACCGCCTCAAATTTCTCTGTTTCCGGATCAATAATGACAAAATAGGCACATCTCCCGAAACGAAGATCGACCAAAGAATCCAGATTGTCTCCCTGAGAGGTTATGGCTATCTTCACAATTTCCCCTTTCTTTTTTATGAAGGGAGGAGGAAGATGATTTTTTCCTCCTCCCTTTTTTTGTTTCTTTACTTCTTCTTCTCCTGCTTTTCCTGCTTTCCCAGCTCGGCCATTCGCTCCTGGATGGTTTTCATCTCCTCTTCTAAGGAAGCAAGCTCATCTTGCAGGAATTTCTTCTCCTCCTCAGCCGTGGGCTGAGGATATGTTGGAGGATAGGCAGGAGGATAAGCTGGAGGATATTGTGGGTAGGCTGGGGCGTATGGGGAATAGCCATAGTATCCAGCTCCCCTCCCCCAACCGCGTCCACCTCCAAATGCCCGACCTCTCCCACCACCCCGGGGAAAACCTCCTCTGCCTACTCCAAATCCACCCCGCCCAAAGGCGGGATTAAGATACCCGGGGACTGAGTATCCTGCACAATACCCTGCCGCCCGACCTGTCATAGGTCCCAAACCCCCAGGACCAGTTCTGTCTCCACCTGGCATATCAGTCACCTCCTCTCTTTTGGTTAATAACAATGATTTTCATCTAATAGTATCCTCCATATGGCGGCATCACGTAAGGATATGCCCCATATGGAACCTCCAATCCAGGTCCAAAGCCAAATCCCCACCACCCTCGACCGCGCCCCCTACCTCTCCCCAAGCCAAATCCTCCCCACCCACGTCCCCTTCCAAAGAAGCGACCTCTTCCACCACCTCGGGGAAAACCTCCTCTGCCCACTCCAAACCAACCCCGACCAAAAGTGGGATTAAGATGTCCAGGGACAGGATATCCTGCACAAAACCCTGCGGCTCGACCAGTCATAGGTCCTAAACCCAAAGGACCAGTTCTATCTCCAAATGGCATATCAGTCACCTCCTTTCACTTTTGAAACCTCTTTTGAATTCAAATCCTTTACAATCTGGTCAACCATCTGGCTGAAAACCTTGCCAGCTTCTGATTCTTTTTGCTCCCAAACAAAAGGTTTGCCTTCGTCTCCGGACGTAACTATCTCCGGCTCAAAGGGGATTTTTCCTAAAAAGGGAACGTTCATTTCTTTTGCGGCTTTCTCTCCCCCGCCGGTTTTAAACAGATCCGTTCTTTTACCACAATGAGGACAGATGAACCCACTCATATTTTCCACAATACCCAGAACCGGAATTTTAAGCTGTTTGGCGAAATTGACAGCTTTACGGGAGTCCAACAAAGCTATCTCCTGAGGGGTGGTCACCACGATAACACCGTCTATATCCTTTATCAATTGAGCAATGGATAATGGCTCATCACCGGTTCCTGGAGGAGAGTCGATAATCAAGAAATCCAACTTGCCCCATTCCACATCCTCCAAGAACTGCTGGATAGCTTTCATCTTGAGAGGCCCACGCCATATCACCGGACTTTCCTTGTCACCCAAAAGAAAGCCCATAGATACCACTTTTAAATTGGTACTATAGGCCACAGGTTGAATCTTTTTCCCGTCTCCGGCTAAAGGCATACCCTCAAGCCCCAGCAGATTAGGAATGCAAGGACCGTGAATGTCGATATCCAAAAGTCCCACCCGCATATTCTTCTGAGCTAATCCTAAGGCTAAGTTAACCGCAATTGTGCTTTTCCCCACTCCCCCTTTGTTGCTCATCACCAAAATCTTATGACGGACATCTTGAATGTTTTCGCTTAAGCTGGTTTTTTTTACTTGTTCCACTGTTTTCCTCACCTTCTAAAAGTGTTTACCTTTCTATCTTCTCCCACCTCTAAAGCCTCTCCTTCTCCTCCAACCTCTGCCTAGACCAAATCCTCTTTCCCAGCCAATTGGATGAATTCTTATGCTTTCGCAGGATGGACAAACTGGTGGTATAGGGACGCCAGGAGACAGCTCCCAGGTGTAACCGCAATCATCACACATGTATGCTCCAGCCATGACGAAATCCCCACCCTCTATCCTTATGGCTTTGGCATTGATAATCGCATCCGCAATCTTTCCTCTGGCAGAAGCCAGCACCCTTCCAAAGGTGGCTCGGGACACGTTCATCCTCTTTGCCGCCTCTTCCTGCTGAAGTCTCTCCAGATCAGCCAACCTTAGGGCTTCATGTTCGTCCACGGTCAGGACAACCTCATTCAGAGCCGCCAGGGGGATCCCCCTTGGTTTGAAGTATGTCGAGTTCGGTTGAGCCCCAACCCAACGGAATCTTCTCGGTCTGGGCATTATCGCTCCATAAAAATAGTTATGAGCATATGCTCATAACTATTTACGGCATCATTTTCGAAATGTTTAGCTTATATGAAAGATTTTTTATTTTTCTTGAATGGTTGGAAAAAAAGCCATACGGGCGGGATGAATTCCCGCCCCTATGTCACACAAGAAATAGTTTATCATAGGGCAGGGCATTCAGCCCTGCCGACATAATTTATAAACGACTACTTAGTGTCCCTTTAAAACTCCACCCTGCCCTCTAGAGCATTTGCCAGGGTGGTCTGGTCAGCGTATTCCAAATCGCCGCCAGCAGGAAGCCCGTGGGCGACGCGAGTGACTTTTATGCCTAACGGTTTTATCAGCTTGGAAAGATAAACGGCGGTTGCCTCTCCCTCGGTGCTGGGATTAGTGGCTATGATGACTTCTTTGACTTGCTTATCCTTTAACCTTTAGTTAGGCGAAGTCATGAAAAATTGGACTTCTTCTCTTCGGTTATATCTCTTCTTCTTCATGGCTGGTGGTTGGAAACCACACGCTTTTTTCGGTCCTAATAACCGTGCTATAAGGATGGAGCATGCCATAGTTAGAGCAACGGACGGAATACCAATCAATATCAGAATTATGAGAGAGTTCCTCTTTTATCTGGTCGATCACGACCACGCTGGATTTCTTTTCCGAGTGAATTTTCTGAATGACAAAGGACTGATCTTGCTCAGTCAAAAATGAGTAGACAGGCATTAGCGCATGTTTGTCCACCATCTCAACGATATCTTCTGGATAAATGTCTTTCTTGGATTCTACCTCAACCACCATGATGCTCAGTTGTCCAAATAGTCCTCCTGGCTTTGCAGGGACTGAACCGGGATATGTAGTGATAATCGGTATCTCTATTTTAAAAAGAATCTTTGGTATATCTGAAACATAAGAAGCTTTCACGGAGTAAGTGCATAGATATCTGACCAGACATTTCTCCTTAGATACCGGGGTTAACTTTTCAATGAAGAAGGGATAATTAAAATCAATCCTTACTGTTTTGGCATCAAGTTTTTTCAGATAATCCATAATATTAGTTGTGAGCGTTTTCGTCCCGATTTTCTCTCGATGTTGATGAACTATTTGGATGAATTTGTCAATCCATCGTGCTTCAAATTCCTGGATAATGCGTGCAGAGACGGAAATGTTTGCGATGGTAAACTGACCATCTGCATTGACTTTTGATACTACCCTCATGGGGAAAGGTAGGTCCCTCATCCCTACATCCACAAGAAATCTTTTTTCTTCTACCATTCTAGACCTCCTCTTTTGTTTAGACCATTACCTCCGATTTGTCGAACTCTTCACAGGATGCTTGATCCACATCTTCGCGGCGTTCACAACTCTTCTTCAGGAGGAAACCGCATGCTTCTTTCACTTCTAATCACTGGACCGTAAAGATAAGGCATACCGGAGTTAGACCGACAAAACGGAAATCAATATTACCGCTTTATTTTTTCTCGTATTTTTGTATAGGTTTAACGTATTTCATCATTAAGCCCCACCCGATATCCGTGTGGCTAATAATTCCGACGACTTCATCATTTTGAACAACGGGCAACTGTTTCACGTGATAGGCATTCATCAAACCCCCAGCTTTGGTAGCATCGGTATCCGGTGTTACTGTTTTGACATCTTTCGTCATGATCTCCTTTACCTGCACGTTCAAGATGTCCTTGAAGCAATCTTCTATCAATTCTGGATTAGTAAAGTATTGCTCGTTTTCCATAAGTTCTCGCTCACTTGGCAAAAATTTGCGGCAGAGATCGCTGTATGTTACAATCCCTAACAGCTTACCCTCATCTTTCACCACCACAATATCATTCAGATGAAAACGCAGCATCAGCTGCAGAACCTCACTGAACGTAGTATCAGGGCTAAGTCTTAGAACTCGACGGTTCATTAATTCGCGTACTTTCATGTTTTGCTCCTCTGTTTGTACCGATTATCATACTGTAATCTTCACACATCTTCAAATGTTCGATGAACCATATCTTATAATCAAATCCAAGGAAGTCATACTTCGACCTCACTAAGCATGGCAGGATGATGAATAGGGAACAAAGGACACAACAACTCAAGTTTTTTTAATATGTCTTCATTTACAAATGCGGTAGTAAAATAGACAGCGCTTGCATGCTCCGTTATCAAATAGTACTTTCTCAACTCATCAACTCAACTCTCTTTCTGTGGAGCTCGGATTGTGAGCACAGGATGCGTAGCTATCCTTACGATTTTCTCTGCAACTGAGCCGAAGAAGAAATGCCGCCAGCCCGTCTCGCCATGCGTTGCAAGGACTATGAGATCAACATTCTCCTTCTTAGCTACTCTTACGATTTCATCTGCGGCGCCTCCATGAACCACAATGTGATGCACACGTATCTCTTTTGACAACCGTTCATCGGCCACTTGGTGCAGCCTTGCATCGGCCTCCTCCTCCAGTTTTTCCAGATGCAAAGGAATGTTGAGATCGTGAGGACCTCCGTGAACTTCAGGGGCCTTCGAAACTGATAGCCTGGGAATTGGGGCGACAACGTGAACCAGATAGAGTTCAGCAAAGAAATGTAATGCCAACTCATTGGCCGCCTTAAGCGCCTCATAGGACGGTTCACTGAAATCAGTCGGACAAAGAACCTTCTTAAAAGGTACCATTTTCGCTCTCCTTTATGTAGGTTTTCACCTAACCATTCACGAAGCCCTATCAAAAGCACAATTTTTGTCATAAAACTTAACGATAATAATTATACCACAATCATTGTCGTCTGTCAATAAAGCAATAAAAGAAACATTGAAGTAGGCAGATGGAGACGACGGATTTACGGAAGACGGAGCCGGAAGACACTTCTGCGACGCAACTGAACGTCTTTATGCGCAGACTAGGGTCTCAGCCTAACCGAGAATCTGATGTTGGGCAGGATGCCCGATTAAAACTCCACCCTTCCTTCCAAAGCGTTTGCTAGGGTGGTTTGGTCGGCGTATTCTAAGTCGCCACCTGCCGGAAGTCCGCGGGCGATGCGGGTGACTTTTACGCCTAATGGTTTTATCAGCTTCGAAAGATAAACCACAGTTGCCTCCCCTTCGGTGCTGGCATTAGTGGCTATAATCACCTCTTTAACCTGCTTGTCCTTTAACCTCAAAAGAAGTTCTTTTATCTTAAGATCATCTGGCCCGATCCCGTCCAAAGGAGAAAGCACGCCTCCCAGAACGTGATAGAGACCTTTATACTGATTGGTTTTCTCCAAAGCCACCACATCATTTGCCTCCTCCGCCACACATATCATGGATCTATCTCTTTTTTCATCTTTACATATTGTGCAGGGATCTTCTTCGGTAATGTTGAAACAGACCGAACAATAGCTAACCTTGCTTTTGACATCTAATACGGCTTGAGCCAAAGCTTCCGCATCTTCTTTTCTCTGCTTCAAAACAAAGAAAGCCATCCTCTGGGCGGTTTTTCTGCCGATTCCCGGAAACTTGGAGAATTCCTCTATTAGTTTTTCTATCGAATCAACCATTTTGTTTTTTGAAAAAGAAACCCAATAACTCTTAATTCTTCAGCAATCAAAAAGAGAGCCTTGGTTGCGGAGTCGATGGGCTGGAGTGTCCCGCCTTTGGCGGGACCTATCCCATGGATCCTGCGAAAAACCTCTTCAAAGACAACAAACTTTTGCGCGGTTCACCTAAAGGTGAACACTCCAAATTCTTTTCTCCTTGCAGTTTTTCAGAGACCTCATTCACATTCGCTGGTCTGATTGTTTCTCAGAATGGCAATCCCGGGATCTTCAGACCGCCGGTCAGTTTTGCCATATCTTCTGCCTGAAGTTCTTGAGCCTTTTCCCTTGCCTGGTTTACGGCAGCTACGATAAGATCCTCCAGCATCTCCACGTCATCTTTGTTGACCACCTCTGGATCGATCTTCACTTCCAAAATCTCCTGCTTCCCGTTAGCCACCACCCTCACCATACCGCCACCGGCTGTTCCCTCCACGGTCTTGTTTGCCAGCTCCTCCTGAATTTTTTCCATCTCCTGCTGTATCTTCTGCATCTGTTTCATCATATTGCCCAAACCTTTCGCCATTTTTTTCTCCTTTTACGCTAAAAAAAGTGTGAAAGAATCTTGAGTTTAATGATCGGTCTCTTATCAGATGATCTCTCCTTCAAAAGTATCCAGAATGCTTTTTACCAAGGGGTCTTTTGTTACTTCATCCTGGCTAGCAGTGGATTTCGAGTCCCCTGGCTTTGCTGAAGAAGACATCTTTGCCTCATTTAATTCGAATTTCAACCTGAACGGTTGATCAAAAACTTCTCCCAATGTTTTCTTAATCAGGTTAAAGTTCTCCTTTCTTTCTGCCTGTTTTTTGTGAAAATTTCTGCCATTATGAAACTCGACGGTGAGGGTATCATCTTCCAGCCTCATAACCTCCCCTTCTTTAAGTAGACTCCACAAAGAAAGTTTGGTCTTTTTGATCTTTCCCAGAACCTCAGCCCATCGGTTTTGTATATCTTTCAACGAAAGTTCTTCGGTTTTACCAGAGGATGTTATTTTCACAGTGGGGGAAAAAGACTGCTCCTCTTTTTTGATCGATTGCTCCGATGCAGAGGGCGTATGTGACTGAGTGGGGAAAGTTTCCGGTTTTGCCACATCTCTGGAATTGCCGCATCCTGGTTGCCGTCTCTCAAGGAGATTTAACTTATCCAGAACCTCTGCTAAGTTAACTGAAGATTCCATTTTCAAAAGCTTCATCAAAGTCATCTCCAGAAGTATTCGAGGATCGGAAGCCCTCTTCAAATTTTGGTTCAAATCCGCCACTACTTTGATCATGCGAAGAAGATCCCCATCTGAAAAGGCGGAAGACCTCTCTTTGTATTTCTGGATGTAGTTATCCGAAAGATCGAAAAGAATGGTTGAATCCCCACTCACTTTTGTTACCAAAAAATTTCGCAGGTGTTGAAGCAGACTGTTCACAAATTCGGGCAGATCTATTCCGGAATCGATCAATTGATTTAAAATCAAGATTCCTTTGGCGGTGTCTTTTTGTGATACAGCATCGGTTATCTCAAATAGTTTTTCCTGATCCACCAGACCCAATGTTTCGCTGACCAACTCGGACGTGATGGTTTTTTTCTCCCCCTCATCTGATTCACTTTCACCACCATAAGCGATAACCTGATCTAAAAGAGAAAGAACGTCCCTTAGGCTTCCATCTGCTCGTCGAGCCAAGATGTATGAAGCTTCTTTTTCTATCTCGATGTTTTCTTTTTTGGCAATATCCTGGATGGTTTTGACCAGATCAGTTGTGGGTATCCTCCGAAAATCAAATCTTTGACATCTGGAAAGCACGGTCTGAGGTAGTTTGTGAGGTTCGGTGGTGGCAAAGATGAAGATGGCATGTGCTGGTGGTTCCTCCAGCGTCTTTAGCAAAGCGTTGAAGGCGGAGTCCGAAAGCATGTGCACCTCATCGATGATGTAAACCTTGTATTTCTGCTGGCTGGGAACGTATCTGATGTTCTCCCTCAAAGTCCTTATATCATCCACACTGTTGTTGGAAGCGCCGTCTATCTCCATCACGTCCAGACTTCTCCCTATGGTGATCTCCTTGCAGGAATCGCACAGATTACACGGTTGGGGCGTGGGTCCTTCCTTGCAGTTTAAAGCTTTTGCCAGAATCCTTGCCACCGTGGTCTTGCCTGTCCCTCTGGGACCGGCGAAAAGATAGGCATGAGAAATACGGTTACTCAGGATGGCATGTTTCAGGGTGGTGGTGACATGAGCTTGCCCCACCACTTCATCAAAACTTTGGGGCCTGTATTTCCTTGCCATCACCAGATAAGTCATCTTTCCTTCCTTTACTCTTTATTCCATGAACTATGAACCAAGAACCGTGAACCAATCCCGCCTTTGGCGGAATTTCCCGTGCACCCACCCTCGATTCCTGTCTTTTGAGGTAGTTTGGGTAGCCAACTCCAACCAGGCTCTCCCGCGGCACACTCAAGTATTCGCTTACCGTTGCTACCTTCCGGTCCTGGCGGGGTTTGGCGAGCTTGGGTTGCGCAGGACCTGATCTTCAACGTCACACACCCAACCTCCCACCAGAAAACAACAAAACCTCAGGTGGGAATTCGACCCCGGTATAGCGGATTCCGGGTTACAGGGCACCGCTAACTCCCCATCTAGCACGGGAAAATTTAATCGAAGATTAAATTTTCAGTTAATAGTTCACGGTTCATAGTTCATGGATAAAACCTTACTTTTGGCACCCGAACAAACCAGTCCACTAAATAATATCAAGGCAGTCTTAAACTCTCAGATGCCACCTGCCTTTATGATGAAAAATCATTTCATTGAGTTAATTAAAGCACTTATGGATTTTGCCAGTTTTTGACAATCACCATACATTTCCTTGTGCTCTTTTTCTGAAATGTAACCATTGTCTAATACCAAATGGAGAATCGTAACACACTCATAAACCGATCCTCTGGCTCTTCTGAGAAAATTCTTGAATTCCGTTTTAGTGAGGCTGCTCCCTTCGGCAATGTTCAATGGAATAGACGAGGCCGCTCTTCTAATCTGGGAAGTTAAAGCAAATAGCTCATCCTTAGGGAACCTCTTGGTTACCTTGTATATCTATTTTGAAAAATTTAAAGCATCTTGATAAACCCTCAAATTCTCAAAATTAAATTTCTCTGAAGCATTCATAATATTGTGTTTTTCTATGAACCATGAACCGTGAGCCATCAACCAGAAATTTGTCCATATGGACAAATTTCTGGAGCAGAGCGGACTCGAACCGCCGACCTGTGCCTTGCGAAGGCACCGCTCTCCCAACTGAGCTACTGCCCCGGGAATTCGGTTCATGGTTTTTGGTTCATAGTTCACCGTAAGAACCAAAAACAAAATCATTATAACGATTTTAGTGGTGAAAGCAAGAGTTTTTTGTTTTGTATTTTCAGTAGGCGTAGGTCGAATATGGTCGAAGACCTATTCGACATGCTTTTTGGGAGCAATTTCTTTCCATACCCGACTCGCTCTTTCTCTTAACTCCGCCAAACCCTTATCATTCCTGATAACAAAATCAGCCTTTCTCTTCTTAGTTATCTCAGGAAGCTGAGACTTGATTCTATCCATAGCCTCTTTCTTAGAGTATCCTTTTAGCTTTTGCAATCTCTTGATCTTATCCTCCCTTTTTGATTCAACGAAGATAAGATAGTCCAGTTCTTTCTCCAATCCCCATTCAACAATCAAAGCCGCATCAATCACTACCACCGCCTCTTTGTCTTTTTTTCTCAAACTCTCAATCCTCTTCATCAAATTTCTTAAAAGATAGGGATGAATAATTTGATTTAGTTTATGTTTGGATTCTTTTGTAGCGAAGGTGATTCTTCCTAATTTGCGCCGATTAAGGTTTCCATCTTTGTTCAAGATCTTTTCGCCGAAGGTGTGGACTAATTCCTTCAAAACCTTTTTGTTCTTTTCCACCATTTCTTTTCCTATCTGGTCGCCTGAGAGGACAGTTGCACCCTTTTTTTGAAAGACCTTACACACCTCGGTCTTTCCACACGCGATACCCCCGGTTACGCCAATTAGAAACATTGTATCAATATCGTTTTTTTACCCCACCCCCTATCTCCCCCTCTTCACATTTGTGGAGAGGGGGACAAAGGGGGAGAGGTTCTGTCAACGGATTCAGCGGATTAAACGGATATTTCTGCTTTCCACCGTACCATCATCCGTTCAATCCGTTCAATCCGTTGACCCGTTTAATCCGTTGACCGTTTTGATCTGTTGACTACTTTGCCTCCAGCCAGTTTTCCCCCACATTTATATCCACTTTGATCGGCACCTCTAAATCGACGGTATTTTCCATCTTGTCTTTCACCATCTCTGTCACCACATCCAACTCATCTTTATGAACCTCGAAGACTAACTCATCGTGTACCTGTAAAATCATCTTTGATTTTTTATCTTTTAATTTTTTTGCGATGTCGATCATCACTACCTTTATCAGATCAGCCGCTGAACCCTGGATAGGAGTGTTAATGGCGGTTCTTTCAGCGAATTCTCTTTTTTGCCGATTGGAGCTTCCTATCTCCGGAATATATCTTCTTCTACCCAAAAGGGTGGTGACAAATCCTTGTTTTCGCGCAAGCTCAATCATCTGGTCGATATATTCCTTCACCCGGGGATATCTTTTAAAATACACGTCAATGAACATGGCGGCCTCTTGCGGAGTCATATTGGTCGCCTGAGATAGTCCGTAGGCGGAGACGCCGTAGATGATAGAGAAATTAGTAGTTTTGGCCACAGCTCTTTGCTCAGGGGTCACCCGGTCTATGCGCACGCCAAAGACCTCGCTGGCGGTGCGATTATGTATGTCCTCACCCTTTTTAAAGGAGTTCATCAGGGTGTGGTCGCCAGAGAAATGCGCTAAGATTCTTAACTCTACCTGGGAATAGTCGGCAGACATCATCAGATAGTTTTTATCCCTGGGTATGAAAGCTTTTCGGATCTGCTTTCCCAGATCAGTTCTTATGGGAATGTTCTGCAAATTTGGATCGGAGGAGGAGAGCCTTCCGGTGGCGGTCACCGTTTGATTGAAGGAGGTGTGGATTCTTTTAGTTCTCTTATTCACCAGCTTGGGGAGGGCATCTATATAGGTTGACTTCAATTTAGAAAGCTGACGATACTCCAAGAGAATACCGGGCAAGGGATGTTCTTTGGCCAGAGTCTCCAATACTCCAATATCTGTGGACAAGCCGGTCTTTTTAGCGGTTTTGCGCACCGAGGGAAGTTTAAGATCCTCAAAAAGAATTTGACTTAGTTGCTGGGGGGAGTTGATATTGAATTTCTTTCCAGCCAGATCATAGATCCGCAAACTCAATTCCTCTAATTGTCCCTCCAATTCTTTTGACAACTTGTTGAGATGAGCCACATCTATGGAGACCCCGATCATCTCCATCTCTGCCAGCACCTCAATCAAGGGAAGCTCCACCTCGAAGAACAATTTTTCCAAAGCGAAGAGGCTGAGCTTGGGGCTGAAAATCTCCTTCAATCGCAAGGTGAAATCCACATCCTCGCAAGAGTAGTTGCAGGCATCATGCACCGACACCTGGGCGAAGTTCTTTTGTTTCTTGCCACTTCCGATCAGATCGGATATGGGAATCATCTTATGATCCAGATGTTCTAAAGCCAGATAATTCAAATTGTGCTGTCTGAATGAGGGATTCAAAAGATAAGATGCCACCATGGTATCAAAATATATTCCTTTAAGCTCAATCCCATATCGACGGAGAACCTCCAGATCATATTTCAAGTTATGCCCCACCTTTTTTATTTTCTCATCTTCTAAGATATCCTTGAGATTTTCTATCACCAGAGTCAAATCCAAATTCTTTTTTCTATCTGAGTGACCAACCGGAACATAGAAAGCTTCCTTTTCTTTGCAGGAAAAAGATATCCCCACCAGTTCAGCATCAATGGAATTCAGACTGGTGGTTTCGGTGTCCAGGGCAAACTCGCCCGACTTTTTTAGCTCGGAGATCAGCTTCCCAAGTTCCTTTTCCGAACTTATGACCAGATAGTTTACCTTCTCTTCTTTCTCCAGACCACTGATTTCTTGCAAAAGCTTAGTAAATTCCAGTTCCTTGAAAAGCTCTTTTAAATGGGGCATATCAAAATCTTTTCTTTGCAAATGGGAAAGCTCCAACTCGAAGGGGACATTGGTATCTATGGTGACCAATCTTTTAGAGAGACGAGCCAGATCAGCATGCTCCTTTAAGCCTTTCTGGACATTTTTCCTTTTCACTAACTCGGCGTTCTTCAAAACGTTTTGTAAACTTCCGAACTTTTTGATAAGCTCCAGCGCAGTTTTTTCGCCTATGCCGGGGATGCCGGGAATGTTATCTGATGTATCTCCCATCAGAGCCAAAAACTCAGTCACCTTCTCTGGCGGCACCCCCATTTTTTTCTCCACCCCGGCTCTATCCAAAAGTTCAGGTTCCTCGCTCCCTCTTCTGGGATTTAAGACCTTGACATCCTCATCCACCAGTTGCAGAAAATCCTTATCGCCTGTAACCAGAATCACCCCCATCCCTTTCCCTTTGGCTTTTTTGGCCAAAGTTCCCATCAGATCGTCCGCTTCAAAACCGTCTATCTCCAAGATAGGTAAATTCATGCTTTGGGCCACCTCCCTTATCCGGGGAAGCTGTTCTGACATCTCCGAAGGCATCTTGGCACGGGTGGATTTGTAGTCTTTGAACATCTTATGTCGGAAGGTGGGAGCTTTGGTGTCGAAAACCACCGCCATATAGTCCGGGTTTTCTTCTCTTAAGATTTTAAGGATGGAATTGGTGAAACCGAACACAGCGGAGGTATTTTCGCCCTTGGAGTTAATCAAAGGATTTCGGATGAAGGCAAAATAGGATCTGTATGCCAAAGCAGATCCATCTACCAGAAACAGGCGCTTTTTTTTGGGCATGATCTATGCCTTTGAAATGAAGCTTCAAATTGCATCTGAAATGCTCACACTTGAAAATACCATCATTTTTCCTTCTCGTCAACAGATTTTGCGGAAGAATCTGTACGAAGGGGAGGTCGGTAGCCGTCACGCCTGAGGCGGGACACGGGGCGGGGTAAAAAAAATGGCTAAGCTCCTCAGAACTTTATGACTGTAGTTGCCTGATTCATCAGGCGAAATTGGGGTCGATGAATCGAGCCCCTACAAGTAGGGGTCGGATTCATCCGACCCGTTACGTCACAACACGCAAACAAAAAGCCCGATCTCAAGATCCTGCGGATAAATCGGGCAACTACACTTGTGACTGAAGGGCAAATATTTATGTTTAACCCAGAAGTCTATCTCCGGTATAACTTTTCTTTTTTAATATATTCTTCGACCTTTAAGGGAACCAGATATTTTATGGATTGCCCTTTTTTCACCCTTTCCCTTATTTGACTGGAGGAGATATCCACGCCGGTTATCTTCACAATGATGCTCTTTTTTGCAAAATGGTTTTCCGGATCAAATTCATCGAAGCCGGGTCTTGTGGCGATGACCACCTTTACCAATTTATAGATTTTTTCCGGATCTTTCCACGTGTGTATCTCATTTAGCACATCTGATCCAGTTAAGAAATAAATCTGAGAGTCTGAATATAGATTTTTTAACTGTTTCAAAGTGTCGACCGTATAGGACAATCCCTTTCTTTTCAGTTCAATGTCTGATACTGAAAAGAACGGATTACCCTTCAGCGCAAGCTGGGTCATGTGGAATCTATCTTTGGCTGGGGAAAGCTTTCGCCCCCTCTTGTGAGGTGGGCTAAAGCAAGGGATGAAAATCACCTGATCCAACTTAAGTTTTTCTTTCACCTGCTCCGCCAACACCAGATGTCCTATATGAATGGGATCAAAAGTTCCCCCTAAAATGCCTATCTTTCTTGTTCGACTCATTGGGGATTTCTCTCTTCTGGAGAGTTTGGCTTACAAGATCAAGAATACTTCCTGCTTCTATTCACTATCAGCACCCCTCTTTTCCTCTATTTTCTTCAATCTTTTCTTCGCCTTCTTGGCTAATTTGTCCTCGGGAAAATTTTGCAAGAATTTTTCGTATTCCTCTTTGGCTTGATCATATTTTTTCTGCTTATAAAAAACCTCCGCAATCTGGAATCGGGCGTGTTTAACCCACTCGGTGTCGTGGTAATCATTTAAAACCTGCCTTAAATATATCAAAGCGGAAGGATATTGTTTCCTCTTATAGTAGTGATATCCGGTTTTATAAGCTTTCTTAGCCAGTTTGGCTCTGCATTTATTTAACACTTCCCTGGCTTCCTCTCTTCGATCGCTTTCCGGGTAATCATCTAAAAAGTTTTTCAGCTCATCCGCTGCCCTCTGGGTATGCTTTGGGTCCAATTCTGCTCTGGGCGACATCTCAAAGTCACTTTGGGCTATCATGAAGGCGGCATCGTCGGAAAGCTGGCTGGTGGGATAGGAGGAGAGAAGCTTACTAAACTCTCCTATGGCTAAAGGATATTCTTTCTGATTGAAGTATACCATGCCCAGAAGATACTGAGCGGAATCGATGAAGACCGCTCCCGGATAGCTGAAAATAAGTTTTTGAAGCTCCACCACAGCATCATCCCAGTGCTTCTTCTCAAATTCTCTTTTGGCTAAAGCATATTGATCTTCAGCATCCAGAGTAACTTTGGGGATTTTGGGTCCACAGCCAAAACCTATCAGAAAGGATAATAAAGTTATGTTAAGAAAAACGAGAAGAACTGATTTTGTCTTCATGTTTCCACTCAAGAAAAAGTGTGTGTTCATCGGTTGGCAAAGAAAAGGTAAATAAGCCCTCCCACCACTGCCACCACCAGAGCTGGCTCTACGAACCTGCTCTGCGGATCGTCCGGAAGAGAGGGACTCAAAAAAGGATAGTATTGATTGTTCACCGATTTAATCATACTCTTTTTTATCAGGTCAGATCTTTCTTCTTTTCCTCTTTTAGTCCACAGCACCTTTCCCGTGGTTCCATACTCCAGCCGAAACGACAAATTGAGCAAAGCTTTTCTGGTTACTAATCGGGCACCCAAGAACCCCTTTCTTTTAACCTTGGGATAATTCAGGCTCATCTCAATGATACGATAAAACAACGACTGAGATTCCGGCAAATTGTTGTTCGGTTCGGTTGAATGTAAGGCTACCCGATAATTTAAAGATAGAAGATAAGAGACTAGCTCGTCCTCTAAAAGCCAATTGGCTGGATGTTCTTCTTCTGCCTTCAAAATGAGAAGCTTCGATTTGGCTTGGGGAAAACCAGCAAAAGTGCGCCCAAGAAGGGATCTTATGGATCCTCGCAAAAATTCCTCGTTGGAAGGTGGATCTTCCTGAATTATTTTATTCTCTTCTGCAAAACTCTCAAGAGGGTTCAACCAAACTACCCAAGCTAAAAACCAGGCACAAATAATCTTTAAAATCAGGCGTCTTTTCACTCCAACAAGAAAAAGTTTTTTAGCCTCTGCGACGATCATATTTTCCTCTCAACTCTTTATATTTTTTCAACACCTTGGAGAGGTAATAAGTAGGAAGCCGCTGCCCTTCCTTCAAGCGCAGTTTCAAAGCGTTCTCTCCCAGGTTATATGCGATTATAGCCTTCTTCACATCCTTGAATTTCAGGATCAACTCGAAAAGATAAAGGGTTCCCAGTTTAATATTGAAGGCTGGCTCAAAAAGCGATAGCTCCCCTTTCCAGTGTATTCCTCTTCTCTGAGACAGCGCACACCCCACCGATGGCTTCACCTGCATCAACCCCAAAGCTCCCATCTCTGATACCTGTCCCTTGCGGAGGGAGCTTTCTGTCAAAATCAAAGCCAAGATCAAAAGAGGATCATAACCATATTTTTTGCTCTCATGATAGATAACCTGAGTCAGCTGTGCCACCTCCTGATCTTTGAATCCAACCTGGAACTCCTCAATGATGTCTAATATCTTTAGCTTCTCCTCCAACTCATTTATCTTTAATTGTTGTTCTCTTAAGATATTTTGGAGTTCATGCCTATCCTGAACTAGGTAGATGATAAAAGCGGACTGGCCTATGTAGAGCAGAACTAAAAGGACGCTTATGAATTTGGAGACCAAAATCCCGCTTTTTCTAATGAATTTTACTCCCAGTGCCATACCAACTCCTTTTCTTCATTTCTTATTAACAAGGCTTTTCACTTTTTGGAGTTTTTTACTTTGTAAGCTTCGTCATCCTACGGTAACAAAGGTTCATTTTATCGATTTCCACTACGTTATTTATCGACGTACTTAGCGTAGCCAAGCCTTCATGGCTTGGCCAGCAAGCCGTAAAGGCTTGCCTACGCAAAATTGTTATTATATTAAAACAAAAGCTCTGAGTCGAATGAAAACTCAGATAATGCAGAAGCCAAGTTGGCTTTCAACCATTCCGTGTATCTCTCTTCGTGGTCTATCACACCTTCATAAAAGCGCAAAGCATGAGGAAATTTTTCTTCCAAAAGTGCGCTGATCTTCTTTCGCTTCCCCTTAAGATAATTCATCTTGTCCAGATATATCTTTTTTATATTCATATTTTGTGATTTTTCAAAAAGCAATCTAATGGAGTTTACATTGTCAGCAAAGAAGGGCAAAATTGGCCCGAAAAACACAAAGGTGGGGATACCGTTATCTTTCAGCTTTGCCAATGCCTCAAATCGTCTGTTCAGATTTGAAGCATGGGGTTCAAAGAGCTTCTCCACTTCTGGATCAGGGCAGGTTATGGTGAAACCAACTTCTTTATCTTTTATTTTCTTGAGAACATCCAAGTCTCTTAAGATCAGATCGGATTTGGTCTGGATGAAGATCGGAAAATCAAAATCTGTTAAGATTTCCAGACATTTACGGGTTAGTTGAAATTTTTCCTCCAGAGGTTGATAGGCATCGGTCACCGTTCCCACCATCACCACACCCGGCTTGGTTTTCTTGACCTGCTCCCGGAGGCGATCAACTATATTTATCTTCACGTCTACGAATTTACCCCACTCCTCGTTGTGATTTGTATATTTTTTCATGAACTCAGCATAACAATATACGCATCCGTGTTGGCAACCAGTATAAGGATTTAGGGCATAATCCATTCCTACAATCTTTGACTTGACCAAAGCATTCTTGCACTTTACTTCAGTTATCTTCAATTGACCCATACCCGTGATCTCGCAAATTTGTAGGTCAAGCATGTCCTGCCGAAGGCGGGACTGCTTGACATTGATATAAGTTTTGAATTGTCAACCACCCCCGCCTATGGCGGGGGTGGTTGACCTACAAACTGGCCGGCTCCACCCGCCGTCATTTGTCATATGAAGTTGCGGGGATCATAATCTAATCTCCTTTACTTTCGGATGTTTTTATATCATCCTTGCTTGAGGAAGGTTTAGTTCCCGCTTTCCCCTCAAGTAGATTATCATAGAATCGTTGTGTGGGATAGGCAAAATCTATATCTGAGCATTTGGCAAATTCTTGCAGAATGTCTTCCCAGATGGATTGTTCGGTACTACGGCGGCGACGAGGCTCGCAAAGATAACGTATGGTCAATAAAACCCCGCAGTCCTTCACAGTTGTATAAACGGTAGGAGTAAGTTGAGTGTAGAATATCATAAATTTCTTGCTTGCCTCTTTTATCCTTTCCTCGGCTGGTTTACTCAGGTGTTCTGCGTGTTTGCCTGCGATAAGAAGTAATATACTTTTTGCCTTTTTCCAGTTACTTTCAAACGTTACAAGAACAGGGACCTCATTCCAGATATATTGAAACCCCTTGCTGTAATTCGCCTGTGCATCGATGAATATCCTCCCATTAGGGATGTGAATAATCCTGCCTGTGCTTTGATCCGCATTTACCCAATTGCCGATTTCCATAAGAGTAAATTGGAACGCACGAATGTCGATAACATCGCCAGTATGGTCTCCAATCTGGATACGATCTCCAAGAGTAAACGGCCTCCGCACCATGATGAAAACCCAACCAGCGATATTTGCCACCGGGTCTTTTAAGGCAATAGCCAAACCAGCGGATAACAAACCCAAAAAAGTGCCTATATTTCCAAAACCTTTGAGCCACACACGAACCATCAAGATTATACTAAGAATGACCGCTATGTAGGTTAAGGTCTTTCGCCAGATATAACGGGCTTTCACATCCTCGGTTCGTCTCCATACTGTTCTTATGACTAAAGTGCGGAGAAACCACAGAATCAGGATAATACCTACTGAGATCAATAGCTTTGTTTGCACTTCCGGGCTTAAGCCGGTTATTTTTTGTATCAATTCAGCTAGGTTTCTCATAATTTTTTTCACTACCTTTAAGAAAAATTAGAAATCGCAATTTCACCTAACAGGTCATAATCACAATAATCTACGATTTTTACTTCAACGAATTCGCCTATTTTATCATGATCGCCTTTCACCAAAATCACCCCATCTACCTCCGGTGCCTCTGCCGAGCTTCTGCCGAGAAAGTAACCATTGCCTTCTTCTGATTTGGCGTCAATTAGGACGGTGAAAGTTTTCCCAATCTTTGTTTCATTTTCCTCCAAAACGATACTCTGCTGGGTAAGCATCAACTGGTCTAATCTTTCCTGTTTAAGCTTGGAGGAGCGTTGCCCTTTGAAGTTATATGCTTTCGTTCCTTCTTCTCTTGAGTAGGGAAAAGTGCCCAATTTATCGAACCTGACATCCTCTACGAATTCGAGCAATTCTTCAAAATGCTTCTTTTTCTCTCCGGGAAAGCCCACTATAAATGAAGTCCTCAAAGTCAAGTCCGGAATTTTATCTCTTAATTTAAAAATAAGTTGTTCAACCTTTTTTCTGGTTACCTTGCGGTTCATTCGGCTCAAAATTCCATCCGAGATATGTTGCAAGGGCAGATCCACGTATTTGCACACCTTTGGATTTTCTGCTATCTGGTCTATCAGTTCATCAGAAAAATGGGCAGGATGAGTGTAGAGCAGGCGAATCCATTTGAGTTTTGAGATTTGAGATAGAGACGAGAGGAGTTGTGGCAGTCTTTTTTCTCCGTAGAGATCGATTCCGTACTGAGTGGTATCCTGGGCAACCAGATCGACTTCCTTTACCCCTTTTTCCACTAGCTGGCGAGCTTCATCCAGAATATCCTCGGTTCTCTTACTTCGAAATCTCCCTCTGATACTTGGGATAGCGCAATAGCTACAGCGATTATCACAGCCATCCGCAATCTTTATGTAAGCATAGGGACATTTCTGAGTCGTTCTTTTCGTCGTTCCCACTCCGTTGTTTTTTTCTGGTGAACTGACCTTAAATATTTTTTCTCCTTTCAAAACAGAGGAACAAACTGAATCTACCTCGTCGATTTCGCTTATACCAAAAAGGGCGTCGAGTTCCGGTATCTTGCTCCATAATTCCTCAGGATAGCGCTGGGCTAAACAGCCGCAGAGGATGATCTTTTTCTTTCGATCTTGATTTTTCAAGGCGATCAAATTGAAAAGCTCCTCTATTGATTCCTCTTTGGCTGGCTGTATGAAACCACAGGTGTTCAGGATAAGAACATCTGCATGGCTTCGATCCTCCGTGATCTTGTATCCTCTCTTTAAGAGAAGGACCTCCATCCTCTCCCCATCCACCTCATTTTTTGGACAGCCCAGGCTTTCAATGTAAACTTTATATGACATGAGTTTTACGTTTTCTAAAGTCGAATAAGTGTTGTAACAGATAAGTAATACTCTTTATCCGGGTTCGTGAAATATAATCTAAGTAACTCTCTTCGTAATTTCGACTTAGTCAATTCGAAAGGTTCGCTCATTTTGCGTGCCCTAATGACTACAATTGTAGTATATTTTGACTACAAACCCAAGGATGACTTGCGCGAATGCATCTTGAGATCGGAGAGCCCAGACAACCCTATCTCCACCCTATAACCTTACACCTTACACCTTTCACCTTTGACCTTATTCACTCAGATCCAGTTCCTCCACCTCGGGTGGGGTTTGGAAGATGAATTCAGAATCTTTGATTTTGCGGTTGGTTTTTATGTGCTGGAAGATCAAAACAACTTCATTATCATTGGAATCTTTATATTCCAATTTCTTGACCAAAAGATTTTTTTTGTCCACCCAGATGGTCATTCTCTTTATGAAAACGTCATCTTTTTTGGGTGAAAGCAAAAGCTTGAAACATTTAGTTCGATTGACCTTCTCCTCTCCTTTCAAGAAAGGGATATACTCGGACCTGAAATTGGAGAGATACTGGTTTGGTTTGAACAGGTTTTCAGAACGATTAACAAGGTTTTTAATCACCTGTTTGTTTTCCACCGAATAATTCCAGACGAATTCTCCATCGCATACGATGGTCTCGTCTTTGGTTTGGATTTTAAACTTATCCGGATTTTTCAAAATCATTTTCCCTTTGATCCTGTTTTCAGTTTCGAAAATCTCCGAGCGGATGATCTTGATAAAATCCATGGAAAGGCTTTTAAGGGAGCGATATTTCTTCTCCACCTCTGAAGCCAACTCTTCCGAGGTGATGCTAAAAGTATTTCCTGTCAGCATGACCAGGGTAAGGGAAAAAATCAAAATAAGTACAGTTAGTCTAAGTCTCTTCATGGATTTTTCACCTTTTGTTAAAGTAGCTTTTGCAAGTACCTTTGTCGGTGTCGAAACTCGTATCGAAGCTCGGTTGTCGAGACTCGAGGTTCGTTCTTTTCAAATAGACGTCTTCCAGCTTCGATCGACGAGCTTCAAACTTCGAAACGAGCCTCGTCACCCATAAACGAACTTCGAAATTCTATTTTTTCTCGCCACTTTTTCTCTGCTTCCACTCCCGGCTTTCCAGATAGGTGGCGTCCACCAGCACCTCTCTAGCTTTGCTTCCGTCATAAGGTCCCACGATCCCCTCCTCCTCCAGTTGATCTATCAGACGAGCGGCTCGCTGATAGCCAACGGCAAGTCTTCTTTGCAAAAGCGAGACAGAACCCTGCTTGTGTCTGATCACCAGCTCCGCCGCCCTGCGGAAAAGATCCTCATCCTGTTCAGCTTCCTGTTGTATAGTAACCTCTTCCGGCTTAGTGGAGAGTATCTCGATCGGTTCCACAGAATAATTCTGTGCTTTTATAAAGTCTACGATGCGTGAAGTCTCCTGGCTGGAGATGTAGGCTCCATGAAGTCTTCTGGGATCAGGATGACCGGTCTGGATGAAAAGCATATCACCTGAGCCCAAAAGCTTTTCCGCCCCGTTGGTATCCAGTATGGTGCGGGAATCTATCTTGGAGGCGACCTGGAAGGCGATGCGAGCGGAAAAGTTGGCTTTGATCAGCCCGGTGATCACGTCCACCGAGGGTCTCTGGGTGGCTAAGATCAGATGAATCCCCACCGCCCGCGCCATCTGAGCTAACCTGGTTACCAGACTCTCCACCCGGGTGGATGAGGACATCATCAGATCTGCCAACTCATCCACGATGATGATGATATAGGGAAGTATGGACTCATTTTTCTGTTTTCTATTGTAATCCTCGATATTTCTCACCCCGGATTTTGCCAGTTTTTTATACCTCTGCTCCATCTCTATTACAATCTCAGAGAGCACATGTTCCGCCACCTTGGGGTTGGTGATCACCGATCTTTCCAGATGAGGGATTCCCTGATAGACTGAAAGCTCCAGCATTTTGGGATCGATCAGGACGAACCTGATCTCCTCTGGAGCAAGCCGGTAAAGAAGGCTGGTGGTGATGGCATTTATGCACACTGACTTGCCTGACCCGGTGGCTCCGGCAATCAGAAGATGGGGCATCTTGCCCAGATCAGTTACAAAGGGCTCCCCGGAGGAGGTTTTGCCCAGAGCCAAACTTAGCTTTGTATGGGCATTTTGGAAAGCGGGTGAGGTGAGTATTTCCTTTAAGTAAACTATCTGCGAGCTCTTATTGGGAATCTCCACTCCGATAGCCGCCTTTCCGGGAACCGGTGCCACGATCCTTACCTTCCGCGCTCGCATGGCTAAGGCTAAGTCATCAGATAGATTCACCACCTGATTCACCTTGATCCCTGCGGCTGGCTTGAACTCATACCGGGTTATGACCGGACCGGGGTAAATCTCAATTCTCTCACCTTCGATCTCCACCCCGAAGGTGGATAGAGTCTCTTTAAGAATCCTGGCGGTCTCATTCAGCTCCTCCTCCGACACAGACGGTTTTACGTAAGGTGGATCATCCAGAAGATCCAAGGGAGGAAATTTATATCCTCCTTCTACTCCCTTTTCCTCTCTCCGCACCAGCGTGAGCGATGACCTGTCTCTGCTCACAGATGAAACTTCTGAAGTGATCTTTTCTTCCTCAGACAAAGTTGTAGCTATCTCCGCCACCGGGACAGCCTGTTCAGATCTTTTCTTTGCTCTGGACTCTTTTTCCCTTCTGACCCTCTGCCGATGAATTCTTCTCAGCTCTCGCCATTTGCTTCCCTGAGTCAAAAGTCTCTCCAGCATCCGTTTGAATAGGAAAATAAAGTCGCTGGGCTTAAATGGTGTGATCATGGCAGCCAGTATGATCAGAGAGGCAATCAACAAGACATAAGAGCCTGCAGTTCCCAAAATTTTAAGTGAGATTTCTGCCAAAGCGGCTGAGACCCATCCTCCCAAAGTCACCTGAGAAAAATCGGTCACCTCCCCACTCCTGATGGAAGGAAGACTAAAGAGGATCCCCAGGATAAACACGAAAATGAAAGCAAAAAGGATCTTTTTTGAGATGAAAGCAAGTCTCACTTTGGGAAAACGGCTTATTCCAAAGAGGATGAGAAACAGTGGGATGAAGAAGCCTGAGTAGCCCAGAGAGTAAAGGATAAGATAGGAAACCCAGGCTCCCACAGGACCACACTGATTGTTGAATTTCTGAGAGAAGATTTCGGTTAAGCTTTGTATGCTTGTTTGTTTTTTCAGAATCTGGTTGTCGCTTATCTTATCATAGCTGAAAAGCGATAGCCACATAAAAAGAGCTAAAGCGATCAACAAAATTCCTAAAATCTCTTTTTTTCTCTGATCTGATATGGTAGTTGAGACTCCCATGATACCTTTATCTCATTTGCGCTTGGAAACACTGTTCAATTCGAAATTGTAATTTAAGACTATAATTTACTATGTCAATAAAAATATAACACCAGAAGCTTTCTCATTTTTTTCAACCAACCCACAGGCTAAAGTTCGTTTGTCCATCTGGATCCATAGGAAGTCAACCAACCTGCGACCGCCTTTACCTCCTTTAGATTAAATCGGAAAGAATCCTTTTTTTTAACAAGAGAGTTCACCCATTTAGTTATTAAATTTCCAACTATCTCTCTGTTCTTTAAATCTTGAGAAATGTTTAGAAAATAAAATGAGCCAATCAAACCACACGCCGGGAAGAAAAGAAGAAGCTTCGGTTAGAAAAAAGAAAGGCAGGGACACACCCTGGTTTTAGTGTGCCCTGCCTTCAAAAATCCGCTGCAGCCAGGCTTTACTTCACTGCATCCTTCAGTTGTTTGCCGGCTTTGAACTTCGGCACTTTGGAGGCGGCGATCCGGAGGGGTGCACCCGTCTGCGGGTTTCTCCCCATTCGGGCTTTTCTCCTGGCTACGGAGAAGGTACCAAATCCAACGAAGCTAACCTTTCTGCCCCTCTTCAGAGAGCTGGTGACTCCATCAAAGAAAGCCTTGACAGCCTTATTGGCCTGTGTTTTGGTGACCTTCGCCTCTTTGGCGATTCTGTTAACCAGTTCCTCTTTGGTCATCTACTCACCCCCTTTACGACTTTTAGAGGTTCAACGGTTTTCCTTTCTTTGTTAACACGTCGAGAATACAATATTTTCAAGGGTTTGTCAAGAACTTTTTTCATTTTTTTCAAAAAAATGGCTCAACTATGCCTTTTCAGGAGATAAACCAAAATTTGTGACAGGAAAATCTCAGTTGGTAACGCATTCCCTCCGATTTAAGATTTCTGCGGTTGCTACATTTTTTCCACGATTCCCTGTTGAGGCATAGCTTTTTAACCAGCACCTAACTTAAGTTAGGTGCTGGAGAGCTAAGTATAGAGGTACATTCCCTTGATAGTAACGGATGCCCCGTCCATTCTTGGTGAATCCTTCAGGACGAGCCTTCGCTTCGTGCTGAGCGCACTCAGTGCGAAGCAGGACAGGTCTGTCCAGGATGAATCCGTTACCAAACGCATTTTGGTAAAATGGTGCTGGAACTTATCCTTAGTATTTGTATAAATTTTTTAGGAAGTGTAAATTATCTTGTATAGATTTGGGGAATGAATTAGGGTATATCTCCTTAGGTTGAAACAAAAAGTGGAAATCATGGAGGATATACCCTATGAAACAACTTAAGTTTGGTAAAAAAAATATAAGGTTAAGATGGGCAGGTGTCTATACTGAGACCCAAAAAGACTGGACACACCAAAGGTGTAGAGGTTAAATTCTCTGGATGAGCAGAGACAACCTTTAAACTGGGGTTAAGTAAAAATGAAGCAGAGGAAATGGACCGGGGATGAGAAATTGGGAATCATGATGGAGGGTCTTAAAGAGAAGAGGTCTGTAGTCCCACCAGAGGCGGGATCGTGAGCACAGGATCAGCCAGACTTTATACTACCGGTGGCGGGACAAGTTCTTAGAGGCAGGGAGGCAAGAACTTCTTGAGAAGATGAGAGAGCGGCTTTCCCAGACGGGTCTCCGTGTTTTGAAAGCATCTAAAGCATGGGGGAATCAAACTTGGGCAAAAGGTCCGACTATGGATTATCTCTCAAGAAATTGTCGGTCATCCTGTGAGGTTCTGACACAACACAGAAGCGAGATCTAGGGGACAGGAAGTTTCTGGTCAAGCTAAAGTCGTAGATCCCGCTTCAGCGGGGCTTGGTACTCCAACTCAGGTTTGACAGTTTGAAAAAAATTGTTATTGGCTTTTCCTATGGATCCTGTGAACAATGACTTACGAAGACAAAAAGAGTTCGTGGCATTACATTCAGCTATCCTATGGATTTCACCTGGTTAGATTTATCATAGGGGTTTGACTCTTAATGGGAAAGACGGAGACCCCCAAATGGGAGGGGGTGAGGGAGGGTGATTATGTCAATTCATTCAATTCGTTTGCGATAGTAGCCCCCTTTTTCCCTCTCCTATTATCATTGAGCAAGGCGAACGCAGACTTCTTTAAAAAACTGTTGACATTTAGCATCGCTGGGATATTTTTCTTTTGTGATAACTAAAGACTTTAAACCTTCTTAAAAGAGAACAAAATGCTAAAAAGAATCTTTCTTTTTATTCTTATCCTTATTCTTCCTTTTGCCTACCACTGTAGCAAAACCCCCAGCCCCAGAGTGGTGGTGATGGATTTTATCGAGGCGGTAAACAAAGCTGATACTGCTTCCCTTGAGAAGTACCTGGATATGGACAGGTTTACTCAGGAGAAGCTAAAGGAACTCCCAGATACACAGAGAGTGAAGGTATTCACCGGAGTCAAAGAACGGCTCTGGAACAATTTTTTGGGAAGTGGAGCCACTCGCCTGAGGTGGCAGAACAAGATAATCGTGGTGAACAAGGAAAACATTCAAGGGGATCAGGCTTTGGTAGAGGTGACCTTTGTGGATCAAAAAACCGGAAGAACTGAGTATACCAAGGCAAGACTTTACAAAAAAAATAATAGATGGTGGATATATTACATTAAGGATTGAAAAGGAAGGTCAGGCCTTTTGAATGATTGTTCTGCAGAAAATCATTGTTGACCTTACTCCCTAATCCCCCTCTCCCCCGCCTCTGGCGGGATCTTCGACATGAAATGGAGAGGGGAAACACAGGGAGAGAAGTTTTTGATTAAGACATTTGGTTTGTGAGCTAACCCTTATTCAAAGGAGGAGATTACTATGAAGAAACTAAAACATGTTATTTTCGGTTTCTTTGTGTTCACATGGGTGGTCCTAAATTTAGCATCTTCTGTTTTTGCCGTAACCGGTGATGTTGAGAAATCGTTTAACTCTCCCGGTTTTTGTCCCACTGGTTTAACCTTTGATGGTAAGTATCTCTGGAACTGTGACCGCAAAACGGATAACATCTACAAGATAGATGCTAAAAATGGGAAAGTGGTGGATTCCCTTTCTGCACCCGGATTTCGACCCGTGGGCTTAACCTGGGATGGAAAATTCTTGTGGAACGTGGATGCGGAAGAGAATCTGATTTATCAGATCGATCCCAAAACCGGCATCGCCATCAAAACACTATATGCTCCATGTGAACGACCCGAAGGATTGACCTGGGATGGAAAATATCTGTGGATAGCCGATGATGGGAGCAACGAAATTCATCAAATAAGCATTGAGGATGGAACTACCATCAACACCATCCCCTCGCCTGCTTATCATCCCTGCGGTCTGGCCTACGATGGCAAATACCTGTGGGTCTCCGATCGGATAAGTGACATGATCTATATGATCACCTCTGACAGAGGAGATGTGATTCTGTTCTTCGATGCGCCCGACGCGTATGCCAGAGGTCTTGCCTGGGATGGAAAAAACTTGTGGAATGTAGATTATCAAACGGATGAAATCTACAAGATAAAGATACACGACAAGGAAACTTTCTCCCGCACCGATGAGAAGGAAGAGGTTTTGGAATATACCAATCAGTTCAGAAACTACGGTCCTGGTATTGTAAAGGATCTGGATGTCTATTTAGCCGTGCCTCAAAATCTTCCCAATCAAGAGCTACTCTCGGAGATTGAATATTTTCCCCAGCCCACAGATTTCCTTACGGATAAATGGGGACAGAAGGTGGCTCACCACAAATTCCAAAACCTTGAAAGCACCCAGTTCGTTTCGGTGGGGATGAAGGTTAAAACAAAGCTTTACAAGGTGAGATACTTCATCTTTCCGGAGAAGGTGGGGGAACTGAAAGATATTCCCAAATCAATAACGGAGAAATTTCTGGCGGACGATACCAAATACTCCATAAATGACCCCTTCATCCAAGCGAGCGTCAAACGGGCGGTTGGAGACGAAACCAATCCCTACTGGATTGCAAGAAAGATATTCAATTACGTGATCGACCATATGAAGTATGAGTTGGCAGGCGGATGGAACATTGCACCTACTGTTTTGCAAAGAGGCACCGGCTCATGTTCGGAGTATAGCTTTGTCTATATTGCCATGTGCCGGGCAGCCGGTTTGCCTGCCAGATACGTAGGGTCTGTGGTGATAAGGGGCGATGATGCCTCAGCCGATGAAGTGTTCCATCGCTGGGTGGAGGTTTATCTTCCCAACTATGGGTGGATTCCAGTCGATCCTTCAGGTGGCGACAGAGCCACTCCAGAGGGGCAGGCAAGCGCGATTGGTAATTTGAATAACCGCTATTTGATCACCACCATGGGTGGAGGTGGATCAGAATATCTGGAATGGTCATACAATTCCAATGAGACATGGACCTCTCTGGGCAAATGCAAAGTTTACGCAGAGCATATCGGTGAATGGTCGCCGTTGAAATAGGTCAACGGATGGAACGGATTGAGCGGATGAGTCAACGGATTGAACGGATGAAACGGATGGATGTGGCGGGCAGACGCCGCCCGCTCCTGGGTGGATGTTATCATCCACCCCCGCCTTTAGCGGGATCTCCGACCTAATGCCGTGGGATGATAACATCCCACGGGGAGCACGGGGAACTGTAGGAGTCGCATTCATGCGACGTGCGGGTTTGATATAGCGGAAGGTCAGTTGACTCAAATGAGCTTCAGCCTTCCATTCTGGAAACTTTCCTTCGGCAAGCTCTGGACAGGAAAGGTTTCCGCTACATTACTCGTTATGGCGGGGTACCCTTACCCCGCCATATTCCTTGGTTCGGGGTGAGAGCACCCCGAACCAACCATCCATAATCCCCATTTTATGAAGGGGGGATCAAAAATAATCCCCCTGAATCCCCCTTTTTTAAAGGGGGAATTAAAGGGGGATTAAGATTCGTGGGACCAGCGAGTCCGATGAATCGAACCCCTGCAAATGCACCATGAGATTTTTTGTTGATTTTTGGATTTTTCTGCCGTATTATTTTCTGGGTTCACTATGAACTGTGAACCACGAACAGTGAACCGAATTTCCCGGGGGCGACCTGGTTTCGACGGAGGTAGTTGGAAAAGATAAGCGTGCCGAGGTGCCCAGTTCCCTCGATAATCCAATTGGGATACAAATTTAAGTGCAGACTATTCATATGCACTGGCTGCCTAATTTGAGGTAGCTCGTCTGCTCCGGGCTTGCTTGTTGGCTTGGAAACAGGCGTCGACTCAAACAAGCTGGTCTGATCTTTTGCTCAGGGAGATCAGGCGAGATTTGACTGGGATAGCGAAAGGGAAAACCTGCTGGTTGGTGTTTCCTTTTGCGAAAAAAGAATAAATCAGCTACGCACGTAGAAAGTCTTTGTCTTTTGCCTTCGGACGGGGGTTCGATTCCCCCCGCCTCCACCAAAAAACTGTTAATGGTTCACGGTTCATAGTTCATGGTTAAAACCTTTTGTGAAGCCCTGCCTGAGGTGGGGCTTTAGATTTTTCTCTTGTGCGTTACGTGTACATTTTCCCATGAGTGCAGCTTCCTTCGTTAGGGCTCAGGACAAGCCCTTCACATTCGTTCAGGACAAGCTTTTCCAGCAATCACCTAAGATAACTTTCCTCCCTCCAGTTGATCTTATTCTGTATTTACTAAGAAGAGCAGGAGACAGTGTACATCTTATTATTCGTATGAATGCTTCGCATTGATTTTTTCTCCCACACCTGTTTTGGGCTTGACTTGAAATTCGTATGAATGCATACGCATCCCCCTTTAGCAAAGGAGGGATGTAAACAATTATATGCTCTTCTTAATAACTCCCCAGGTCTTTACACTGGATAATGCCTCATATAGCAGAACGTGACTTCTCTTTGGTTCTCAGTTCCTATCATCAAGTGAGTATTTTCCCAACATACAAATCCTTTCTCTCGTTTTCTTTTCGGATTTGCTCAAAGATCAGGTATTGGAGTGGGTTCAGCAATTTGCGGGTTTAGCCGATAAAGAAAATTGGAACTTTTTTGGACAGATAAAGCTTTTGGTCGTGATGAAGAACGAAAGTATGTGGGAATAAGAGCTATTAGATTTGTTCGCAAGTAAGAAAGAGTGGTGCGGAGTTAAGATGAATATCTCTCGATATTTAAAGCCAGAGCTGATTAAACTGGAGATGGAGACCGAGATTGAATGCGACCCCGACTCCCAGCTTCATCCGGACAAGTTGCTCTGGATGAGAAAGGAGGCGATTCTTTCAGAGCTGGTGGATCTTCTGGAAAGGTCGGGAAAGGTGGGCAATAAAAGAAAGTTTTTAATTGATTTTTTAAATCGGGAGAAAAAGTCAACCACGGGAATCGGGTATGGTATAGCGCTTCCTCATATAAGAACCATGCAAGCCAAGCAGTTCATCATGGGCTTTGCCCGATCCAGAGAAGGATATGATTTTGATTCTCTGGATAACGGGTTGGTCCATCTTTTCTTCGTTATGGCGGCTCCACCCTATGATGATACATTATATCTAAAGGTCTTCAAAGCTTTAGCTGAAATCCTCCGTTTTGATTACCTTCGGGAAGAGCTTTTGAACGCTTCCTCTGAATATGAGATAATCCGGGCAATCAAGAGAATGGAATAGATTTGGTTTATGTATTTCTTATTAGACTTGCTCTAATTTCCTCCTTAAAAAAAGAGGGGCATTTATTTCTCAGACCACCGGGTTTATCCATGATTTGAGTCTACATAAACTAATTACCAAACTTTATTCTTCCACTCTTTCGAACTCTTCTTTATCCGCCCCGCATTCGGGGCACGTCCAATCATCTGGAAGCTCTTCGAATGGAGTGTCCGGTTCGACCTCATTATCCGGATCTCCCAGCTCAGGATCATAAACATACCCGCAAACCAAGCATTCCCATTTATCCATCTGTTACCTCCTTTTGAGCAATCCAATCAATACCTATGGGATTTCCGAAGTTCTTACACCAGTCGATAAGGGTATTGCCAACAAGTTTGTTAAAAACTTTGTCTAAATAAGATAAATATTCATCGTTTTTTCCATATCCCAATTGCCTGAAATTGGGTCGGAATAATTCTAATCCTCTCGTTTTATTTTGTCAAGAGATATTTCTGCAATTTTTGTATATACTAAGAGGAACAGGAAACAGTTTACATCCTATTATTCGTATGAATCCCCCCTTCCCCCCTTTTTCTAAAGGGGGGATGTAAACAATTATATGTTCTCCTTAATAAGTTGTATCTAAAATCTGCGCCATCAAAAAAAACTTTTGACAATGCCTTTTCGAAACAATATATTGAAAAAAATAAATGTAAACTATGTATTCACAACTCCAAAAAGCAAAATCATAAACAATATGAGATTCGTTGAAAAACTTCTGAACATTTCCCGAAAGAATAATTCTTTGGTCTGCGTGGGTCTGGATACAGACCTGAAGAAAATCCCCAAATTCCTGCTTGAGGAAAAGGACTCTATATTTGCCTTCAACCAGAAGATCATAGATGTCACCTCTGATTTGGTATGCGCCTATAAACCCAACATGGCTTTTTATGAAGCTTCTGGTTCCAAAGGCTGGGATGCTCTAAAGAAGACCTGTGAATATGTTCCCCAGGAGATACCCATAATCATAGATGCCAAAAGAGGCGATATCGGGAATACAGCCAAGATGTATGCCAAGGCATTTTTTGAAGGACTAAAGGCGGATGCGGTGACGGTCAATCCTTATATGGGAGAGGATGCTCTCTCACCATTCTTGGAATATCAAGACAGATGCGCTTTTGTCCTTTGTTTGACGTCCAACGAGGGTGCTTCCGATTTTCAACTTGCCTTAATAGATGGAAGACCATTATATGAAATTGTGGCTGAAAAAGTCCTAAGCTGGAATGAGAAAAACAATTGCGGTCTGGTGGTGGGGGCAACCTATCCAGAGCAGTTGAAAAGAATCAGAGAGATCGTCCCATCATTGCCTATTCTGATTCCGGGCATTGGAGCGCAGGCGGGGGATATAGAATCGACTGTAAAATTCGGCACAGATGAAAATGGGGAGCTGGCTATAATAAACTCCTCCCGTGCCATCCTTTACGCTTCGCAAGAAAAAGATTTTGCTCAAGCGGCAAGAAATGAAACCATGCGGCTGAGAGATTTGATTAATCTCTATCGGGAGAAGTGAAAATGATCCCTCGTAGTTGCTCGATTTGTCGAGCTTACTTTAATTACAATCGCTTAATTTGGCACTGTCATTTTTTGCCTGATAAATCAAGCAACTACGTTTTGAAAATTAGTTTTTTGTAGTTACTCGATTTATCGAGCGTGTAGGGGATGACCTTTGAGATTCGCCCTAATGCGGGCGAAGTTGAAGCTCCGCCCCTACATTTATATTGTGACTATTTGTAGGTCGGATATGTCCCGCCTCTGGCGGGACTATCCGACATTTTTTCTCAAAGGGATAGGATTAAAGAAAAGGAATAATTCAAAATAGATTCAAGACGGGTTTGACGGAACGAAGAAAAACCCTCAGGTTTATTCTTTGGATTGGAAGTCTTTAAACTTTTTGGCTAATCTCTTGAAGTTATATTCAAACAGGACAAAGACGCTTTGATCTTGATCTGTTTTCATAAAATAGCGGTTGTCTTCTTTTGTCTTTCGGGTGGCAAAGAGTCTCTGGTCATGGCCATCCAGGAAGGTGAGCTTGAGCACAAATTGAGGTTTTTTGAAATCTATTTCTTCGATTTCTGGCTTTCGGGCAAACTCATCCGCTTTCATATTCGCCAAGGTTCTGACATAATCTTCTGCCTTCTTGCTATCTGCTTGAAAGCTTTCCTGATAAGGATACAGGCTTAACTGCCATAGGGTGTCCTCTTTGGTTAATTTGAATTTTTCTTTGCCCTGGCTTAATTCCACCTCCTTAACCTGTTTCGGATCGAAGGCGAGAATACCACTGGCCCTCCATTGATCTACCTTCCGGTTGACTATGCGGGTAAAATGCCCCTTAGCCAGATGCACATCATCAGAGTCTGTCTTTCGCAAATATGTATGCAGGTAATCGCTGGACGTCTTTCCTATCACCAGCGATGCCAATTGATTCTCTCCGGCAAGGAAGTTTAGTCTGGTGCCGGTCAGGGTGTCCACCTGAAAAAAGAATTGTTTTTCCTTATTGGAGGAGATTACCTCTCCCACCTCCAGATGGCTGGCCGCGCTTAACAGTTGGCCTATGGCATTGTTATCAGCTCTGAACGAATCAGGTTCGAGCATATACCATTGCTGGTTGGTTTTCTGAAAAATCAGTTTGGTGCCAAATTTTCCGAATTCGATTCTGTTCACTTGTGCGCTGTCCAACTTAAGAAAGTTCTCCACCTTTCCCGGGGAAAAGGTTTTCTTCTCCTTCTGGATTAAAAGAAAATAGATTATCAAAAAGACCAGAAGGATTCCCAAAAGAAGATAAAGAGGCTTTTTCATATACAGAAAGGATTACAAGGTTAGACTTTTCTTTTTAACCTGTTTTCTTATCTGCCACCTGATCACGCCAAATACGATGACCAGAAAAGGTAGACCGAAAGTGTTTCCATGTTTGATCAGTTTTCTTGCCCCGGTTGATATCTCCTTAAGGGGTCGGGAAGCCACCTGTTTGGAGCGGATAGCTATCAAAGCCTCATCCTGGGAGAGCCAGTCCACCACGTTCAAGAAGAATGCCAGATTATCCGTTCCTCTTATGTTTCGATCTGTCACAAAGTCGGCGTCTGCTGTCGCCACCAATCGGGTCTCCAGGCTCTGAGTGAGGGTGGATTCAACCAAGCCAACCTCTGCCTCAAGTTCGGACTTATTTTTATCTGAGAAAAAGCTTTGAAAACTTCCCTGAAGTGCTGCCGCCAGAATTAGACCATCTTTGTCAAAATCTTCCTGGGTGAATTTTCTGTAGGGATTTATGTCGAAGGGAGCAACCTGGATTCCGCTACGATTTGAGGACCGGACCAGGGGAACGAATTGAAGACCTTTGGCTGAAGCTGAGCTTAAGTCAAGCGAGCTGACAAAACTAAAACCTACCGTCCCAAGATCCTTGACGATCAAGCTGTTTTCATCGAAATTTGTAGCCGTAGGAAAGAAGGGGTAATTTATGATATTTTGAACTGTGTAAGTTCCGCGCTGTTGGGTGACCCCGATTCGGTTACACTGCAAATCTATCACCAGATCGTCGTTGATCTTGATTCCATAATTTTCCAAAAACTCAACCAGCCCCAGGTCTTGTTTTTCCGCCAATGCCTGCTGAATATCAATTTCTATATGGTTTAGCAGAAATGCCAACTTGCCTCCCTTCATCAGGAACTGATCGATGCCGTATTTCTCCCGGTCGGAGAATTTCTTTCTGGGTCCCAAGATAATCAGGACTCTGAGATCTCGGGGAATAGGTTTTCCTTCATCCAGATTTATTCTTTTAATCTGATAGTACCGGCTGAGCGCTTGATATAGATGGCTAAGCTCGGTATCCAGATCCGGACCATCCTTACCAACCAAAAATCCTATGGAGGGGAGAATCATGGTGGAAAGCCTCTTTATGGTGCTGGTGAGTTCATATTCCAGCCCGGAGACATTCTGCAATACCGGGATCACCTCTTTTCTGTCCTCAAACAGAAGCACCAGCCCCATATAAACCTTCTTTATCTCGATTTTATCATTCCTGAGCGCATTTATTTGAAGGGGAGGAATGCCATATCTTTGTGCCTCCAGCTCCTTTTCCTCTTCGGTCGGATCGATCATCTCCAGCTTCAGCTTTCCTCCGGCGTAAGCTTGATATTCCTCCAACTGATCTTTAAGATATCGGGCATAGCTGTTGTAAGGAGGAGGAAGATCTTTAGTGAAATACATCTTAATAATGAGTCGGTCATTCAAATTGCGCACCACCTCCTTGCTGGCCACAGACAGGCTAAAAACTTTCCCCTCGGTAAGGTCCAGACGGGCAAACAGATTTACTGAGATCAGATTTAGCACCAAAAGTATAGCCACAATCAAAAGGAGCGTGACAAAAGAACCAGCGCCATGTTTGAATTTTTCCCTCATATGTGATACTACCTCCACTTCCTGCTTTCCAGAGCCCTTACTGCCAGAAAAAGAAAGAAAAAGATAAGTGATAAATAATAAATCACATCCCGCGAATCTATCACCCCCCGGGAGATGTTGGAAAAGTGATAGTTGACGCTCAGATACTCAAAAAAGGAAGCCAAAAAGTTAGGCACAAATATCAGAACTTTATCCAGCATATACAGCACAAAAATGATCAGAAAGCTGGTGATGAATGCCACTATCTGATTTTGAGTCAAGCTGGAGGTGAACACCCCGACAGAAAGATAAGTGGCTCCTAAAAACATCAAGCCAATGTAACCTGCTATCACTGAGCCAGAATCGAGATCACCCAATCCGGAAAGGACGAGAGTATAGACCAAAGTCAAAATCACCGCTACAAAGATAAGGATCAATCCAGCCAGAAACTTTCCTAAGATGATCTCATAATCTTTCACCGGCAGGGTGAGAAGAACCTCAATGGTGCCGCTTCGTTTTTCCTCGGCGATCAGACGCATAGTTACCGCCGGCACGAAGAACATGAAAATGAAAGGGATGATGTTGAACAGATTCCGTAAGGAGGCTTGATTAACTAAGAATAAATCGCTGAAGAAAAACCAGCCGGAGATCAAAAGAAAGATGGTTATCACGATATAGGCGATGGGGGAATCGAAAAAACTTCTGAGTTCCTTTTTGCAGAAAATGGCTATATGGTTTGACATCTTCACTCACCTTAAGAAGTGGTCAACTGTCGGAAAACATCCTCTAAGCTTGCCTGCTCTTTTCTCATCTCCAGAAGAACCCAGTTGTTCTCCACGGCCAAACGGAAAAGCTTTTCCCGCAAATCCACTCCCGTGGCACACTCGACGGTAAACTTCTTCAAGCCATTTCCGTTTGACGCAATCTCTTCCACCTTTTCCACATTTTCTAAATTTGCCAGTTTGGCTTCTACATCCTCAGAAGGCGCCTTTAGCTCAATATAGATTTTTTCTTTTCCCTGGAAGCTGGACTGCAACTCCGCCGGCGAGCCATCTGCCACTATTTTGCCCTCATTTATGATCAGCACCCTTCCACAGGTGGCTTCCACCTCCGGGAGGATGTGGGTGCACAAAATAACGGTCTTTTCCTTTCCCAACTCCTTGATCAGGCTTCTGATCTCGACTATCTGATTGGGATCAAGTCCGCTGGTGGGCTCATCCAAGATAAGAACTTCAGGATCATGCACCATAGCCTGTGCCAGCCCCACCCTCTGTCTGAATCCCTTGGAAAGCTCACCGATGTTTCTGTGTGTAACCGGACCCAGACCGCAAACATCGATTATCTCTTTGGTTCTCAGACTCCAGCGGTCTTTGGCTATTCCTCTGATGCCCATGATAAAATGGAGGTAGTCTAAAACATTCATCTCCGAATAAAGGGGAGCATTTTCGGGAAGGTATCCGATTTTTTTTCTGATCTCCAGGGAATGCTCGAACACATTCAGCCCATCCACCTCCACCCATCCTGAAGTGGGGAGCAAAAAACAGGTGATAATTCTGACCGTGGTGGTCTTTCCCGCACCATTGGGTCCTAAAAAACCTAAGACATCGCCGGTGTGAACGTCAAAGGTGACGTCATCCACCGCCTTCAACTCGCCATATCTTTTGGTTAAGTTTTTTATCTTAATCATCTTAAACTCAGAAAAGCATTGTTATTAAATACGATATTTACCTCAATCTGACGAATATTTATATAATAAATTTTTCATATATGTCAACCTGGAAATTTGAAGAGGTGCAAATACCAAAGGGCGAACTCTACGGATAGGCGGAGTTCATCCTGAAAAGCTGGAATGTTCGTAGGTCAAGCATGTTTCCCCGCCTTTGGCGGGTTGACCTGCAGAGCTTAAAGTCAACTACCCCCGACTAAAAGTCGGGGGCTTGGAATCCCCCCGCCAGAGACGGGGCTGAAGTTAACACACAACCAGTCCTATGGATCCAAATTCGGATTTTTGGAACCTCTGACTTGGTAGTTCATTTCTGGGTTAATGGAAAAAACGTGTTGGTTTTTTGTTGTTGATGATAACGGAGGCATACCATGCGAGATAAACCTCTCTTCGTATTTTGGATAAACCACGATGTTGCCGGTAGTGCTGTTTGAGCATACT
>Ga0315545_1000227_pt1 | contig 63137 bp, 51 predicted proteins | sample SalMarSW160210MG_FD_203096 | JGI IMG/M metagenome (GOLD analysis project Ga0315545, IMG submission 203096) | Salt marsh sediment microbial communities from the Plum Island Ecosystem LTER, Massachusetts, United States - Salt Marsh Sediment SW1602-10 ...
AAGTAATGTTTAACTTCTCTATATAGTTCAATAGCACGGTCATATGCATCTATTGTGTTGGATTTTTCGAAATCTTTTGCTTCATTATATAGAGCTATGGCACGTAAGTATCCGGTCGGGAATAGAGGAATTTTTTCCTTAATGTCTAATTTAATCTGTCTGTAAATTTCAGTCGCAATGCTTGAATATACTCTCTCAACAATCTGTTTATATACGCTAACTTCCAGTTTGATCTTACTCTCTTCGCTATTGTTAACGATTGAGCATTTGACAGGATATGCCAATTTTGAAGGGCTGTCTTCAGGCCCAATCCTGACACGCGGCATCACATGTATAATCCATTCACCATCCTTTTCTTCTCTTACAGCATAATATCCTTCGATATGAATATGTGACGTCGGCCTTTTTATTTCTGCAGATTCAGAAGCAGGTGCAACCTCAAGTAAAGACAACCTTCGAATCCTTTCATTCAGTCTTCCCATTAAATCATGATGAAGTAAACGCAATCGGTCTTCTGCTTCTACAGTTAAACGTTCACCCGGTGTTCCATCAACAGACTCAAAGCGTTTAATCCAAAAAGTATATCTAAAGGGGTCCTCCGCTTCTTTAACTAAAAAACTGGTCCATTTTAAAACAAAGTAAATCCCTAACCCGGCAGCAAAAACGAGAATTACTGCAAGAATTAAAAGATTATCTCCTTTGAATAATTCAATCCATTGACCTTTGATTAAGTAACCAACAAACGCCTTGATATTCTGGAGATAACTGTCTTTATAAGAAGCAATTAGAATTTGGATGATAGCCCAAAAGATAGCAAAACCTGCGCCTAATGTTCCTGTTCGCCTACGTCTAAGTAATTTCTGTTCTATGCTTTTTGCTTTTTCCAATTGTTCTTCAGTCGGAATTAAACCCATTAAATTCATAAATTTCCTCCAGCTTCAGCAATAATAACTAACAACAGTCTATTCTTCACCTATATCTAGGGAGTCTTTTTCACACGGCATTCTGGTCTTTCCGGAACACCGTCTTTAAACTCGGAACTCTTTTCTCGTATAATATCAAACTCGTAGGCTTCATCTCGTGCTTTCAAATAGGAATGATCGCCCCCGGTAAAATCAATATAGTCATAGGTACAATAGATCTTTAACAGTAACTTTCCTTCTGTCAACTCGCTAATTTTTTTTGCATTTAAAATCTTCCACATGATTCTTCTACCGCTATTTGGCACCTGTAGAGGTGTTTTTCTCAGATCCCAACTCAGATACTTTCTCTTCGAATTTAGAACTTGTGGATTTTGCAAACTTGAAGAGATCTATCCCAAACGTTACAAATAAATCATCATTGAAAAAGTTATCATCATTATCGATGTCATGCCATGTTACTCCAAGATTGAAATAGGTTCCAAAATGTAGGATACCCCCGATGCCTATTCCGATATCATCACGTATTGTTGTAATTCCCGAAATTCCCCAGAAATTTCTCAAATCTTCACCATAATACTTTACCCATCCTAATAGTTCGATAGCTAAAACCTCCTTAGCTTTTAACTGTTTTATTCCTTCAGTGCTTACCTCGACACCCAATTCCGGATGAAAAATAACCCACTGATGACCTGGTGGATTTTCAATATCAAATGATGTTATATAACTATTAACAAAGGATTCCCATGGATATTGAGAAAAGCCATTTTCAAGATAATTTTTCCATTTAGTTTCTGCCTTCAGTATTGCATTTAGGGTCATTTGTCGCCCTTCATCTTTAAAAATGTTTAATAATCTATTAACTGTCTCAGCCCTGTATCTTAGATCTTTTGCCTGTTCTTCATTTATCTCATTAGTATCTAATTTAATCTCGTTGGGGCTTCCGTAGAAGTAGATGATACCATTCGTGGTATTTGCTTGAAAACGACCGGTTGGAAATTTTTTGAGAATTTGATCAACACTGTCTCTGCTCTCAATACCTACCTTTTCAACCGCCTTCGTATAATCATTAACTAAAGCATCTAACTCATTCTGGAATTTCTCTTTGATTCCTAATTTACCATTCCAGTCAACATTAGTTTTTTTAAAATCATCGGCGAGATCCTTAAATATCTCTCCCCACTCAAAATTGCCAATTTCATTCTCGTATTTCTTAATAACTTGTTCCTGGTATCGGAAATCATTATGATCCTCCCAATCGTCTTCTTCGGACAAATAAACAGAGGGCGGCAGTCCAAATACATTAATATTCACCAAGATAAGTAATACAATAAGATAAAGAGAAATTCTAGCCGAATTTAACAATTTCACTTGATACCTCCTTTAGGTAGTAAAACCATTTTAAGTCATACTCATATTATCATAGTATCATTTATATTCATTAACAATCTGATAAAATTTTATAAAACCCTTGATTAGTTCTGACGGCGACGGCTCTTCTCCGAGTTCATCTTTTGGTACTTCGAGATCCTTTATAAAATCCCTCACATTTTGCATAAATTCTAGTTTGCCACCAAACCGCTTGTAATTATGGACAACCTCGACTTCTTCCTGATCGGTTACTGCCAATGGACCTATTAAAGCCCTCAATATTGGTATATGAACCCTTGGATTATCGAGATAGTGTTCGAATCCGTGAATATCCCAGTTCCAACAGTGTTGAACTACAATTGGTTGATAGTCTGAACCCCATCCTACAGGATCGAACATTCGAGGAAAGGGGACAGGATCCAGTTCATGGCGAAAGTTCAGATATTTAAAAGAATATGATCCACCATCAAGATTTGGCCCAGGTTTGACGATTGAATTATATGCCTTTGGTTCAGTCTGCAATAATCGACTCGTATTGGCTATCATAAATATAGACTTAAAACGCCAATGTGTAGGACCAAAAACATTTGTAGAACCACCCCATTCTTTCGTTCCTAAGTAGTGCAAACTGTCATGCACAACTGCAGTACCAAGACTGTGAGCCAATACTGAACAACGCGCTTCACCAGATTCACTGATTTGCCTGTCGATTTCCTCTGCTATCTGTCTTACAACATCTATTCGAATTCTTTCTCTGTAAATGGGAAAGAATCTATATATGATCACATCTGCGACATGTGACCATAGAAAATTCTTTTCGGTATCACCCGCATTTTTGAGCCAATTTAAGGCATCATTATCCTCCAAGCCATTCTCTTTTGCAAAATCACTTATCGCGTTAGCATCCTCTTGCCATTTATTCAAAACATTTGACGATATGATATTATCATAAACAATTGGAACAAACTTGACTTTATCTTCTAATTTAGATTCTTTAAAATATGAATATTTTTTAGATGAGTCTTTCAACTTTTCGATTACACTATCTGCCCACTTTTTCTCTTGATGAACTCCCATACCATGAACCAAAAATAGAACGTTCTTACTCATAATTACACCTCCTTAAATTTTATTAAAAAACAAACATTCGTTCCGATCAAAGTATTCCCTTAACGTCCCTTTGTACCATTTGCCTGGCTAAATTCAAATCCGTCTCCACCTCTGTCTCAGCTAAATTTAATTTCTCACCCACCATCCTTGCCAATTTATCAGCAGAGCTGAGTTCTTCTATGCTTACTACTTTAAACACCTTTTTATTTCCTGTATTTTTTCTTCCATTTATTGAAATCCCAACTTTTCAGGAATTTTTTAGCGGCTTCCTGGCCATTGCTGTATAGTAAATCACTTTCTTCCTGAGTAATATTAAAGTCTGATGAGATTACTTATTTCCTTTCTCTTCTTCCGGGTTCTTTCCAGAAGCGCGTAATTTCATAAATCTGTTAAGCACGTCAAACCAGAACGGGGCACCTAAGGATAAAGCTACTGCCGAGAACAACCATCCAAGAACCTTATTTGGCAAATTTATAGGTTCCTGTCGTTGCCCGGACCATCCAATTGGTAGTTGGAGTTCCTGAAGTTTTTCACTCGCGTTCTCTACAATTTTCGAAAAGTCTTTTTGTTCTGTAGATTCGATTTTCTTAACTGCTTCAGTGGCAGCTGTAACTAGCGAAGCACGTAAAGTTTCATCCCGATACAAACTATTGGCAATTTCAAAGGTATCAACATTCAATCCAACACTTACAACAATAGCTGTACAAAATATAATCAGTTGTATTTTCCGCTTGTACCAACCCTTAACTCTATCCATCGTGTCGTTGAACCATCTCTCGATGTCTTCTTGCACTTTCTCAATTCCTTCTTTCTTCTGTCTGATAAACAACTGAAGCGTTTTCTTAATGTCGCTTTCCGGAAGATTATCAACCGCCTTGCTAAAATCCTTGAACATCTTTGAACCAGCGGTTACTTTAGGAGCAATAATATCTATTACGGTAAGAGCAAAAGTGTGAGATGGAACATAAGATATTTTTCTAGCTTTAGAAGAGAGGGCCTTTATTAGAGAATGTTCAAAAAAGCTATCAGCAAGTTCCTTCCCTTTTTGGTCTTTACCTTTAATGAGATTTTGAATTGCAGTCACAAGAGTCCTCGCTCTTAATGAAAACATACTCGCAATCCATTCATCAATAGTGGTGCATATCAAACTTAATATTATATATACAAAAGCTAAACCAATAGCGACATCAAGTATTTGTGATTCAAACATTTTAACCTCCTCATTTTTATGTTTTAAAATTTTCTCCAGTAAATTTTTCTCTAATTGATCTATCCAATATTAATTAGAGCCAATTAAACCCTGAGGTCTATTGGGGAACCCACTCATCCAATTCTCTTTGCCAAATGTCTAAATCCAAACCTTTTTATCCCAACTTTACAAATTCTCGGCTTACCCATTTTTCATTTAAATCAACCTTATACCAGCCGTTCTGTATATAATAAATTGTCACTTCATCACCACGAGACAGGTGGTCGATTATCCTAAAAGCTGTACTCGGGCCTGTTCTTACTCTGAGCTTAGAAGCTGTAACCTTGCCGTAGAAAATTTCTTGTAAATATTTTTCAGATAACCATTTATTTTCAGTGGAGATTCTACACCATCTGTTTCTCCGTTCGTAGATATCTACGATAGAACCATAATTTAGAAAACCAATCTTTTTACTCGTTACACTCGGACTCCTCCTGATATTAAGTCGAGATGCAGTTACCATCGCGTGACCTATTACTTGTTCAGCACTAATCACTTTATCCGTTGAAACACCTTTTTTCAGCTTTTTTAGTTCTGAAACGACCAATGGTATAAAATTCTTTTCAGCACTCTCAATCGAATTCCCCCCAAAAAAGTTAGTTCCGGGGCATGATTTTGTCGTTCCGGATCCATCTGTACGTTTACAGGTTATAAGATCATACCAGTGATGATAAACGATTGTATTAGTACTGGGAGTTAAATTGAATTTATGGCACAACACTGCATTAAGATGAACAATAGAATCTTTATGTTCTTGGGTCATCGTGTCTCTACCCCTATCAAAATTCCCTAAGTGCTCGATGCAAATACCGTTAGAATTATGTCCCCTTATCCCAGCAGGTGTTTTTTCCAGGCTTCTACAAATAGCAACCTTCCCATCCGGGAAAGTCGTAATATTCTGAGCGATATCGCTCCACCCGTTATTATTAATATGAAAGTTTCTCATACCGACCAGACGGCTGAAATGATTTTGACCATCAAAATGACTCATGTCAGGCAAATATGTGTGGTGGTTTTGAATTAAATTAATGGCCCGGTTAACATCTTGTTTTATCAGCCAGTCTTTTATTTCACTGCTGTCAAGCAGTATAAATTTGTTTCTCTTTTCCATCTTACTCCTCCTTAGAATACACTTACTTTAGGTGAATTACCTGGTTATATAAGTAACACCATGTGTTATATTTTATCCCGGCAGTATAATTCAACTCGTTATTCTTACTCATTTACGATTGATATCTTTCTTTCAAGCTCATTAATTCTACAGTCATTATCATTTTAAATCATTATTTTTGCATTTGAGATAATATTTATTTTGATTTTTAACATATGTGTGTTAATATAGAGGAGAAGAAAAAGACACATCGAATGTAAATATTCTACTATGTTCATAAAATTCACAACTCAAGCCCTGACCTCCCTCACTCGCGTTCTGATTGAAAAATAACAAATCTTTTAAAACTTTACTTATAATCCCTACAATTATAAAGATATCCATCACATCTTACCTAAAAAACAAATATTTTACTGTGATACTTACAGTGTACAGCATATGGATTTTTTATAATTTGTCAAGAGGTTTTTTTAAAATTTTGATTTTTTAGCAATATCTTTACCACGAATACAAACTCAAGGAACCTCCGGTTCCACTTTTACCCCTCTAAGTAGATCAGTTCTAATTATCACTACAGAGTCAGTCTTATGGATACTAACTTCAGTTTTATTAAGCCTTTTCACGAGTTCATTCTTTTTGGCCGGTGAGATCTACTCGGGTGTTGCTTCCAGAGTACTGTGGACTGCCTTAATTTCTCTGTTGACTCCATATGGAATATCCCATTACCGTTCCAAACATAGAAGCAGTAAAGAAATCTTTCGGAAGTTTTGTTTTTCTGGAAACAGTATAATTTTCGTTATTCATACTTATACCTCCTGTCATTCTTGTTCTTTCAATTACAATCTTTTTTTAGCAAACCACACACAAGCTACAATTACCAGAGTTCCAATCATATAAAAGCTAACAAACAAATATTTTCTGATAGATTCCACTTCCCCTGTTATTGAAATAAACATTTCTTTATTTAGAATCGCAATAAAAACCGACAAAACTGATAGGACAAAAACCCCTATAATTACAAACGCCGAAAGTCCCAATAATAAAGGTTGAATAGTGCTTCTATAGGGAGGCAGATACCAGCAATCGACCAGGTAATCAACATCTTTTTTATATTCAGCAATAGTCCCTTTTCCAACTTCCCGCCAAATAAAAGTAGATAATCTAATACTCTTGTTTAGATAAGCTGTCAACATCACAATTAAAACAACAATAAGGAGCGGGAATACTTCTGCAAAATCTGTTAAATTTAAAGGAATCTTACCTATCGGCGACTCTATAGACTCGATCTTGGATTCAAGTTTTTTTATACGATTCTGATATTCTACTATTGCGTTCTCCGCTTTCAAAATTTCTTTTTCTCGGGCATCCTTGGAAGTACGAACATCTTCTATCAATAGTCCTATCTCAGAATAAATTGGATTAAAAGATTCATTTACTATATTATTTAAACCTTCTGCTACAGGAACCTTACCTCCGCTATAACTATGCCAGAAGTCAGGATCTACTTCGTCGACATATTTATTGATACTCCGGATTGCACTTTTAGATAGAGAGTCCAGCTTGTTATCAGAAGAGATCTCTCCCACATATTTTAGCTTCAAAACGGGATTAATTACCTTTTCTTCAAGTTCGGTTACTATTTCGCCAAACCAATTTTTAGTATACCAGCGAACACCTTCCTCAAATGTAGTGACTTCCGGAGGAAAAGATATACTCACAGGTGGCTCAGGGCTGTTTGCATAATACTGATGAGGGGAAACCGACGGAGTGGAAAGCGTAGGAGAAGTAACAATAGCATCTATCTCCGGCAACATTGCCTGTAGATGATCCGGAAACCCTTGAATCTTAACTCTGATATCTTGAAGAGAAGAATTACTGCTTCTACTGGTTTCGTCAAGTTGATTCTGCTGTGTTGAAAGTTTCTCAAGTTGAATCTGTTTTTGCTCTAATTTCTGCACCGAATTTTTTTCTTCTGCTTTGTACCGAAAGTACGGCTCAATGACGTAAAAATGACCGAACAAAGCGAATATCAAACCTACAGTCAAAAGGCGATTAAAATTCTTTTTAACTAATCGCATATCATTCAAAAATACATCAAAAATTTGCGCCATATGAACTCCTACATTTCAATCGGTGTTTATTTATCTTTGTTTTTCATACAGGATTTGCGCGGTGATGAGTCCTTTTCGTGCTTCCATATCTTCCGGATCTCGCCTTACTGCATCTTCATATTTACGGATAGCTTCTTTTGGGTCATTTCTTTCAATGTTAATGTAAGCTATACCTTTAGAAGCGTAAGATTCCGAAAACTGCCGAACCGGAGAAAGCTCTTTCTCCAATATTCCGGCCTCTTTGTACAATTGTTCGGCTTGTTCCTTATTTCCCCTCTCGAGTGCTCTATTCGCTTCGGCAATCAATTCGTTATAATGTTCCATTTTTTCTCTGTTTTTCACATCAGCAGGGGGAGTTTCGAATCTTACTTCTTCACCTGGTTTTAGTTCTCTCCGTACCACATTTAAAATAACATCAGACGGGACTTCCCTCAAAATCTCCATAGTGGCGATCTTATCCATTTCCGCCTTTTCCTTTTCAAACATCGCTTCCACTCTACCTTTATACTCAAGTAAAGCGATAGTTAAAGAACCTATAGAGACTACAATCGAAAGTATCCCGGCAATGAAGCCATTAATCCTCTTAAAAAAAACTTGAGACCCGAGTAGTTCTCCGCAAATCTTACACTTCATCGCGCCATCATTAATCTCTTCCTTACAATATGGACACTGCATAAAACCTCCTAATTTTCCACTTTAACAATAAACCCTCTCTTTGTTTATGATTCATAACGCAGTACAAAACCAAGTTTTTTTGGAAAGCTACTCGGTCATAGATGTGGTGGTATAAGTTCATATAAAACCTGTGAACAATTCTTGTTTATGGTTAAACCACAAACGGTAACTTCGTGGCGATTATTTCGATGGATGTAAGTATTTGCCTTATTTATCGCTAAAATCAAATCGGTAAGCAGTTGCCGGTTTTCGATTTTTCGCAGTTTATCAACACAATCGTTTGGTTTAGGAGCCTTTGTTCCGGAAATGATAATCCCTTTTTTCGAGCCCAAATGTTTGGCTACATTAGAGGCATAATTACCAATTAATTTTTTAAATACTTTTTCGTAGGCATTATTGTGTTCTAGTTCACCCTTATGGACCAGCTTTTCCAATTTTGCATCTTTTTTATACCAATCTCTGGCGATTATATCTGTATTGCCTGTTTTTCCCTTACATTGACTTTCATAGGGGTACCTTTTGGCAACCTCCGTGGTTGGAAGAGTCATCTTCCAGGGAGGTTTTGTTAAAATATCGAGACGACAATTCGCTGTTGCGTTCACCGGATTTTTGAACCAACATTTTATGGAACCGTCCGGGCTGGATACAGAATCAATAGAGGGCGCAGGAATTGCACTCATTAGATCGCTATTGTTATCTATATCTTTACCGTTTACCACCAATGTAGTCAGTCCTACCGGACTTCCCATTAGTGCTTTGGAATTATACATTACTTCGGCAGCATTACGGCGATTCAATGTAGGAGAATTCCAGGTAACCTTTCGCTGAATTTTTGGAAGAATATTTTTAGACTGCTGTACAACATGTGTCAATTCATGGGCAAGAAGACGTTTCCCTCCTTCTGTATCCGGGGAATAATTACCACTGTTAAAAACAATGTTATTCCCAATTGTAAAGGCTTCTGAATTTACTACCCTTGCTGCTTCAATTGCTTTTTCTCCAGTATATACCCTTACTGCACTAAAATCGTACCCAAAGCGAGGTTCAAAATATTTTCTTGTGGACTCTGAGAGTGGTTGCCCACCTCTTCTTAAAGAATTTATGCTGGACTCAATACCAGGAGTTGCCACTGCCGTGCTTGAACCGGTTTCTTTAGCTTGAACGTTTTCTTTTTTATCCGGCAACTCATGACCTGTGACTTGTGACTCTTTAGGCTCAGGCATTCGTATTACGATATCCGTAACTCTATCCGCCTCCTGTTCGTACTTATCATTGGGGTTCCCGATTTTAAGTTTCGTCTGAATGCTTCCCGATTTAAACAATCCTTGTACTGCCTGATTGCCGATTGTTCTCTGGAAATGCGAGATTTGATCAATCGGTGAATCAACAGTTTTAGAATGTTCTTTCTTATGTGCATTAGGAATAACATTGGTTCTCTTCTCATTGTTTTTCTTCAAGACTAACTTAGATTTTTTGACCATTTAAAAAAACCGTTTTTTCAAGAATAAAAATTTGATTTTCATAAAACCATCCGTTTTTCTCTCTAAATTATTATCTGTATCTCATACTTTTGGGCCGTCGAATCTCAGACTCTGTAGATATGAACAAATCCGGCAACACTTCCCTTAACATTATTAATTGATTATCGCTTACTGTGGTGCCCTTCAGCTGTAACCATATCAGTTTCTTCAAGCCTTTAAGCGCAGTCAAATCGTTTACCAAAGTGTTTTCAAGGTAGAGCCGTTTAAGCTTTTTCAATTCTTTTAACGGAGTCAAGTCTTTTACATAAGTGTTGTTTAACCACAAATCCTCTATATTTTTTAATTCTTTAATCGGTGTCAGATCAATCAAGGGAGTATTATTGAGATGTAAACATGCCAGTTTCTTCAAGCTCTTTAATGATGATACATTATTTACCAATGTAGCAGTGAGGTTCAACCATTCAAGATTTTTCAAATCCTTCAGCGGAGCCAGATCTTTTACTCGAGTACCTTCGAGATGTAGTCGTACCAGGTTCTCTAATTTCTCAAGAGGCGTCAAGCCGCTTACTGGTGCTTTCCGGACAATTAATTCCTTTAAATTTTTCAACTCTCTTAAGGGATACAAATCACGGACTTGTGTGTCTTCCAAATTAAGCTCACTAAGGTCTTTTAACTCTTTTAATGCGGATAAGTCGTTTACTTTAGTACTACAGAGAGATAGAAATTTTAGATTCTGCAATTTCTTCAGTGGGCTTAGATCGATGACTTTCGTGTTATCGAGCCACAGACTTTCAAGTTTTTTCATATTATTAAGAGGCGTTAGATCGCTTATCCCGGTATTGAACAGCAACAATTCTTTCAATTTTGTCGCATTCTCTAATCCTGTTAAGGTATTTAATTTCGTACCACTAAGATTTAGCTTTTCTGTTTTGTTTAGAATATCCAAATCCGCTAGCGCGGTTAATTCCTTTATTTTAGTATCATAGATCTCAACTTCTTTTAATTTTTTCAATTCTTTCAAAGGAGTAAGAACTATTATCGGTGTGTTATAGAGATAAAGTTTTCTCAGGTTCTTCAAGTTTTTCAATGCGTCCAACTTAGTTACTTGAGTATTAGAAATATTCAATTCTTTCAGATTCCTCAATTCCTTTAGCGGCGTCAGATCTTTTACTTGAGTAGAGCTTAGATTCAAACTTGTTAGGTTTATCAGATTTTTCAATGGTGTCAGATCACTTATGCAGGTACTTCCAAGATCTAATTTTCTAAGGTTTTTTAAATTCTTCAATGCAGTCAAATCAATTACTCTAGATCTTGAAAGTTCAAGTATCTTCATTCTCTTTAAATCTTCAAGCGGAGTCAGGTCGGCAACAGGGTTAGCGATGTTCTGGTGAGGATTCGTGTCTAGAAGGCGTAACTCTTCCAGGTTTTCTAACTTCTTAAGTGGAGTAAAGTCATCTATACTAAAATTGACGCAATCTATTCTTTTCGTATCTATAGGGAACTTTCGTCCGCAGAATTCTATACTTGCAGTATTGTCATATCCCATATCACTATTAATCATTTTGTTTTTTTTCATCTTTAAATTAGATTAAAAAGGTTTTCTATACTGCTTGACTAAATACTTAACCAGTTTTTTATCTTTTTTAAAATTCCCAAGAAGCGCGTTATATTTCTTAATTGCATCGTTTATAATTTTTTTCTTATAATAAGCCTTAGATTTGGCTGGAGGGGATGGTATACTTATTTTGGAGGCTATTGTGTCAATAAGCCCAACACCCCGTGCGACGCCTTCGGCGAGGACTACATCTAACTGCGTTATTGTCGCATTTGATTTCTTTTGTTCATGAATAGTCAATTTCATAATTTTGGAAATCTGCATAATTCGCCACTTTTTGGCGTTAAAGCTGGTTTTGCTACCAAGTAAAATTTCTTTCCGAACGTCTCTCAAGAACATATGGATATCAGACGCTTTATCCCAAGCTTTTCTGAAGTATTCGCTGACTTGACGTTTAACTTTTTCTTCGAAAGTAAGAGGAGCACCTGTTTTCGATTTTCCGGGTTTAAACTCATAGCCACTCCCATAAATACTTTTACCCAGTTTGCGTCTTGGGATTTCTTCAAAATGTGCTGCATTGGTTATTTTTTTTGCCTCTGACATCGCTTCGAATCCTTTAGTTCCGTAATATCCCTTGTCATCAACCGAAGGATCCGCCAAGTGAGAGGCTTCATGTATAATAGTAATTTTTGATTCTTTTGGATCTTTGACTTTTACAATATCAGGATCAAGATGTATATGTTGGGACGAATAGTCGGCCCATCCTCCAAGGAATGTTTCCGGATCATCGAGATTATAGTCGGTGGATATGGCTGTGTCTATGTTCAAAATCACATTGTTTAAAGCACCTTTGGCCTTGTCGTAAATTGTTTTGGCTTTTGATTTTTTTGAACCGAATACGAGCTTAAGATTTGTATCGTCCGATTTACTTTTTTCAATCATCTTAACGGAATCCTTCATGGTCGATATCAGCTTGCTTTTATCTGCACTTTTAACTTTACTATTAGCGTCAAGAACGGTTTTATAAATAAGATTTCGGTCTTTTACATCAACCACTTTATTGAATTCACTTTCATCAATAACGCCACCACCTGGGAAAATCTTGCTGACAATAGTGGCAACAGGATCTGTGCTTTTTAGTCTCTTTTCTTTTTCCATTCGTATCAGCACCATGGTTATTCTGTCTTTTATCACAGATTCGGGAATTTTCAAGGTAGCACTCTTATAAATACTTTTCAGTTCAGAAAATGCAGGGAGTCGAAAACGGACAAGGCTTTGCTGAGAGGAATTTCTTCCGAGGGAAGTAAAAGGAATAGGAAAGTTCACTATCTGTGTTGATTGGTCTTCTTTAGAAAATAATTTTGTCTTTATTGGTTCCTCTTTTCCCTCGTGTTTTTCTCTGATATTTTCTTCCCCCTTGCAGGTCGGACAAAACGGTTCGGGCATTCGCATCAAAATATCTTCAACTCCAACTGCTTCACCCTCATATTTTTCATTGGGCTTACCAATGTTAGGTTTTCTCTGGAAGGCCTCCGATTTAAATAATCTCTGTACAGCCTGATTGCCGATTGTTCTTTGGAGATGTGAAATTTGACTAATAGGCGAAAAGGGAATCTGAGTGGTCTGAACGCCCTGTAGAGCAATATCTGTATGGTCACGATTTTTTTGACGTACCTTGTTAGAACGTGGCTTATGGGCGATAGCATAAGACATGATGCTTTATTCACCCTTCAAGTTTAAAGTTTTGTCCATAGCACAAGTTTCAATAATAGAAGTGAATCGGCGCATCAGACATTTTATCCCCGTGGTCATCCGATATTTTGCAAAATGTTGTGACCCCTTTAATTCGCTAAAAGTCAAAAATAAAGATTTGACCCCTCCCTGTTGATAAGATCCGGGTCCGATGATTGGTTTTATTTTTATACTAACTTGGCAGCAGACCATACCTGTGCACCGCCGATCCATTTGGCCTTCGGCTGCTTTTTATCGGGCAGGACATCCTTGCTACGGTAGGCGGGGTCTTTGGGGATAAAGTAATAGCCGCTTTGGTCAATAATTCTCTGGCCCACCAGGTACATGTTTTTTATTTCGGTCAACGGCTTGGCTTTACGCGGTATCGTGATCACTTCTCCTGTATTGAACCAAGGATCGGCCACGTTCTTGTTCGGCTTCAACTTATCCTCATTCAGCTTCTTTAATTCACTTTCATCGACGGCAAAAAAATCCGCAAGATGCTTAATCTTATTGCCCCGGGCCACCCGATAAGTACCGCTCGCAATTTCATCGCCACTGGTGCTCAATGGCGTGCCGGAGGCGCCATATAACGGCCAAAGCTGCTGGTTGTCGGCCGGCGGGGTGAGTGTGGTTGAATACACGTACTCAACGAAAATAAACGAATGGCCGCAATAACCGCCTAATGAATCGGCACCGGGAACACAACCATAGGCATCGGCGGCATCCTGGTTACTCCAAATCTGAATGACTGTTCCGGGCTTAAGCGCTTCCTCCCAGATAATATTGTGAATGTTAACCGATTTGGTTACAGGGTGGATGATGCGTTCGCCCACGGGAACTGCTCCTTCAGGAATATCTATGATTTCATTGATAAGAAAATAGGGGTCTTTCGCATCCGCGGTGGGCTTTAGCTTATCCCGGTTTAATTGCTTTAAACCCTCCACCGACACCCCAAACATGAGCGATATTTTTTGCAAACTATCGTAGGCCTTTACCTTGTACTTACCCCCTGTTGCGAGGGCCTCGGTCGCACCGTATTGCTTTTCCGTCCCGGGCCAATTCTCCTCGCCGGTGATTTGCCATAACAAGTGCATACGCCGACCATAATCAGCCAGTACATTCCCGTGCCGCAGCGTATCCCTTAAAGATTCTTCTCCCACCGGCCCACCATTGAGAAACTCCTCCGCCAGGCTGGCGTTAAGAAGTGCCTCCAATTTGGTTTTTAATGTCTCACGAAGTTCTGTATATTCTTTGCCTCCGGGCGCCCGTTGCTTTAATTCTTCAAATTTTTGCAGCCCACCATCAAGGCAATGATAGTCTATGTAAGACCTGACATAACGGCGCATTGAGACAATGCTACACGCACCGCCAGGGGCGATGTCTCTTTCCGCATCCTTAAGAATTTTTTCCGCCATCCCCTTCGTCGGCAACAACGGGGCATGCAACAATTTTAATGCGTGGGCCAACTCTGAGCCTGACATTTCCGAACGCAAATCCTCTTCCAGACCGCTGGAGGTCTTTCCATAATAGGCCTCTTTCAGTTTCCTGATGCTGTCAAAGGCGCCGCTGAACGGTGTCAATACAGCAAATATCGCTTCTTCGTCTGTGCCAGCCCCTGCCATTGCCTCCACAAGCCGGGAAACTGCCATTGTGTAATCGGCGGAGCTATATGTTCTGGGTTCTATTTCCAGCTCTTTTGATTTTGGCTTATGGTCCAGCAGGGCAAGGGCATATCCCAACTCGTCACCACTCATTTCGTCCCTTAACTCGGCAACGAGTTTTATCCCGTATCGCTTTAAATAGGCATCCTTCAGATTCGCAATGTGTACGGGCCGCCCCTGAACCTTTTGCAAGACTTCATAAATGGCCTCTTCATCCGTACCGATCCCACTAACGGCCTCATAAATGCGCTTGGCGTACTCCGTATACTCATCGCCATAGGCCTTCCACTCAGGTGGACTGACCGCCTGACGGGACACCGATGTGGCAGCGCTATTTTCGACGATGTTGATTGACGGCTGCCGATGCGCAAAGGAAGGCTTCTTTTCCCGCTGCCTATTTTCTTCGTTGCTGCCCGACGGCTTTTTGGCAAGCGGACTTTGCTGCACCACATGGGTCAACTCATGGGCCAGCAGGCGTCTTCCTCCTGAGGTTTCAGGAGAATACTGTCCAGTACCAAAAACGATATCTTTTCCTGTAGTAAATGCTTTAGCATTAATCGACCTAGCAATATTTGCAGCCTGCGAATTATTATGTACCCTTATTTGATTAAAGCTATAGCCAAAACGTGTTTCGAAATATTTTCTTGTGGATTCAGGAAGCGGTTGTCCACGCTCCTTTAATGAATTTAGATTGGATTCTATGTCAGGTGTTACTTCCGCCGTACTTGAACTATCCCCTTCGGGTTGAATCGCTTCTTCTTCCTCCTCTTTTTCAGGTTCTTCTTCCTGCCTTTGTACAAGAGGAGTTATATGCTCTACTATAGGTTTTGCTTGAATATCTTCTTCCTCCTCCGGTTCTTCCTCCTGTCTCAGGACCGGCTCTTCTTCCTCTTCTTCTTCCTCTGGTTCTTCTTCCTGCCTTTGTACCTCTGGAGTAATCCCTTCGGCAACAGGCTTTGTTTGAATGGGTTCCTCTTCTTCCGGTTCCTTCTCTTCGGGTTCTTCCTCTTGTCTTTGAATAAGCGGAATGATCTGCTCGGCAATCGGTTTGGGTTGAAGTGTCTCTTCTTCTTCCTCTGGTTGTCGCCTGATACTTTCCGTTTCACTGCAGGTCGGGCAGTATGGGTCGGGCATTCGCATAACAATATCCGCAATCCTATCCGCTTCCTTTTCATACTTATCGTTAGATTTCCCGATCTTTAGTTTTGCTTGAATGTCCTCCGATTTAAATAATCTCTGCACAGCCTGATTGCCGATTGTTCTTTGAAGATACTCTATTTGGTTATCTGGTGAATCAACGGTTTTAAGCTTTCCCTTCCGTACACGAGAAACTGTATCAACTCTCTTTGCTTCGGACTTTTTAGCAGCTATTTTATTTACTTTGTTCATCCTTATATCATCAATTACTCAATTAAAATAATAACTGTTTACCCTCCCGTAGATTTCTCGGAGCATTTGCCTTCTGTCTCCCAACCCTCTGGAATAGGTACATCTTTAAATATCTTTTTATGTTCATCATCGCATGGTATAGGTATTTCACCCGGTGGGTATTTTGGGAAAAGGTCAATTTTTTTAGGCTTCGGCGGTTTACGTTTAAGGAATATTAAGGCTCTTCTAAATAGGCGATAAACAGTCTCAAGACGTTTCTTTTCTACCAATTTCACTTTATCTCTCTTGCCGCTTCGAAAAACTTCAATTTCTTTTTCAATTTCTTTCTTTACATCAGTTGGCAAATTTTTATCAGTTACGTGTTCCTTTGCTAACTTATCAGGTTCACCTTCCTTTGGTTCGGCTAACTCTTTTAGTAAGTGCTTAAGCATATCACTTTCCTTAACCTCTTTTTTGGCTTTTCCGGTTCCGGTCGATCCGAACAATTCCGCAGTATAAACATCACCACCAGGTACAGTCCCCTCGATAGGGAACGCCGCTTTAACTGCTTCATCTAGATATTCGTTTCTCCGCATCCTTAATACACCACTTAATGGATGCACCTTTATTGATTCTATCAGTCGATCTTTTGCCACTGTAGCACGTCTTTTTGCTAAACTAATATTACCTTCAAATTTACCTGTTTTCCTTTTCTCTAATGGTCCTTCAGGTGAGGTTCTACCTTCTATACGTTCAACGAAATAACCCTCTGAAATTTTATCGGTAGCCTCTTTCATCATTCTCTTGTTTTGATCTTCCTTTCCTTCTTGATCTACCGCCTCTGCGTATTTGTAGAATATTGGGTAAATGAACTGTTTTTTAGGTTCTGGTTCTGGCTTTGGCTCTGGTTTAATATAATTACATAAATAGCTCCTCTCTGGTTTTCCACAACTGCATTCGAAACAATCCGGCTTTTTAACTTCAGGGATCTCACCACCCAATTCAATATCAATCGAAAATATAATTTGATCTATTGGTATTTCACTCGGCCCTCTACCTGGCACTTCACTTCTTTTGTATTCTACTCCTCCACCAAGGGCCATCCCTCCTGGCGATAGACGATATCGTACCTTACCTTTAAATGTATAGCCCTTTGACTCTGCTCCCGACGTCTCTTCAGATAATATACCACCCGAAAGACGTACTTCAACTGGTCCAATATCTGTATTAAATTGTAATGTGGTACTACTGCTCTTCTTGATTCCCTCCTTAAGGCCCTTATAGCCAGCAATACCTTCTACACGAAATTTCCCTTTTGAGTAACGTAGAACGCCTTTCACTTGTCCGGTGACCGACTCATCTAAACCAGCCTTAGCACCACCTTCAAACTTAGCTAAGAAGCTATTAAATCTTAAAGTAAGACTCATGCCAGCGAGCGGACCTGATTTTTTTAAGGCCTCTTGCAGTTTTTTGAAATTCTCTCCTCTGTCTTTTCCCTTAAGAATCTTATCAACTAAACCGCTTAGATACTCCAGACTTCCTTCGCCTTCTGCAGCGAAACTACCTTTACAATATCTAAATCCAAAAAATGCTTTAGTGGATGTAACACCAGCTGTAACTAGAGATTCCGGTATGGGCTTCGTCTTGCACTCTCCAGCCGTTATAACCTCTGTAACCTTTACGTCACGATCCTTAGAATCTTTCACTGTTTTAGAACGAGTATTTACTTTTAATCTTGAAATATGGTTTTTAGGGGCTTTATTTACAATCCCTGGTGTCTCCGTCGAACTTAATGCGTGAATGTTAGAATTAAATTTTGATTTTCTCATTTCGTTTTGCTGCACAACATGCGTTAACTCATGGGCAAGAAGATGGCTTCCTTCTGAAGTTTCAGGGGAATACTGCCCAGCATTAAATATTATATCACTTCCTCTAGTAAAGGCCTTTGCATTTATAGATTTTGCCGTCTCGGATGCTTTATTATCTGTATGCACCCGTACTCCACTAAAATCATATCCAAATCTCGGTTCAAAATAATTTCTTACAGATTTAGGAAGCGATTGCCCACGCCTTTTTAATGAATTTAGATTGGATTCTATGTCAGGTGTTACTTCCGCCGTACTTGAACTATCCCCTTTGGGTTGAATCGCTTCTTCTTCCTCCTCTTTTTCAGGTTCTTCTTCTTGTCTTTGAACAAGAGGAGTTATATGCTCTGCTATAGGTTTTGCTTGAATATCTTCTTCCTCCTCCGGTTCTTCTTCCTGTCTCAGGATCGGTTCTTCTTCCTGTCTCAGGATCGGTTCTTCTTCCTGTCTCAGGATCGGCTCTTCTTCCTCTTCTTCAGGTTCTTCCTGTCTTTGAACGAGGGGGGTAATCTTTTCGGCAATCGGTTTCGGTTGAAGTGTCTCTTCTTCTTCCTCTGGTTGTCGCTTGATGCTTTCTCCATCACTGCAGGTCGGGCAGAAAGGTTCGGGCATTCGCATTACCATATCTGCAACCCTATCCGCTTCCTGCTCATATTTATCGTTGGATTTTCCGATCTTTAGTTTTGCTTGAATGCTTCCCGATTTAAATAATCTCTGAACCGACTGATTGCCGATATTATTTTGGAGATACAATATTTTATCTACTGGCGACCTTAAAGTTTTAAACCCTTCTTTTCTACTTGTAAGAAAAACAGCACTATCTTTCTTTGCCGCAGATTTCCGGACACTTATTTTTGTCGTTTCACTCATTTTTTATTAATCATTCCCCATAATTTGCCATGTGTTGAGATTTAACCCCGTTACCCTCCTTTTCGCCCAATATGGCCTTGCTGTACCACATGTGTTAATTCATGGCCCAGCAAGCTTTTTCCTTTAGTTGTCTCAGGTAAATACTGTCCTACCCCAAATACAATACTTCTTCCTTTAGTAAAAGCCCTAGCATTTATAGATTTTGCCGCCTCAGACGCTTTTGAATCTGTATGCACCCGAACCTCGCTGAAATCATATCCAAAGCGGGGTTCAAAATAATTCCTTACAGACTTAGAAAGCGGTTGTCCGTCAGTACTTAATGAATTAATGCTGGATTCAACAGTACGGCTTGCTTTTACCACAGTTGGTCCATTTGATTTAGCTTGAATCGGTTCCTCTTCCTCCTCTTCTTCCTCAGGTTCTTCTTCCTGTCTTTGAACCTCAGGAGTAATCCCTTCGGCAACAGTCTTTGTTTGAATGGGTTCCTCTTCCTCCTCTTCTTCCGGCTCCTCCTGACGCTGCAGCACAGCATCATCAGCCAGCTTGGTTTGAACCGGCTCCTCTTCCTCTTCTTCCTCAGGTTCTTCTTCCTGCCTTTGTACCTCTGCAGTAATTCCTTCGGTAACAGGTTTAGCTTGAATCGGTTCTTCCTCCTCCTCTTCTTCGGGCTCCTCCTCTTGTCTTTGAACAAGAGGGGTTATTTGTTCGGCAATTGGGTTAGCTTGAAACTCTTCTTCCTCCTCCTCTGGTTGTCGCTTGATGCTTTCTACCTCATTGCAGGTTGGGCAGTACGGTTCGGGCATCCGCATAACAATATCTGCAATCCTGTCCGCTTCCTTTTCGTACTTATCATTGGGTTTCCCGATTTCAAGTTTTGCCTGAAGGGTATCGGACTTAAATAATCGCTGTACTGCCTGATTTCCGATTGTTCTTTGAAGGTGAGTGATATTATTTGCGGGTGAATCTTTATTTTGTAATGAAGCTATTTTTGCTATCACGGGAGATGGGCTGTTTTTCTTAAGAGGTTTTTTAATTTTAAACTCCATCTTATTTTTCATTGCCTTCTCCTAATTTATTCTCACATTATCAACACTGAAACACATTCTCTCATTAAGCATCAAGATTCCATCAGTTCACCGAATTTGATATTTTTCAACTGTTGATTATCCAATGCTATCTCAAGAAGAGCCATTCCTTCCTGCAGTTGTATAACCATCTCCAAATACTCATCCTTTAATCCGATAATTTCGAGAAGCTCTTCGGGGCTTTTTAAAAGTATATCACTTATATTATAATCAGCTAACATATCAAAAGGAGCCAAAGTAACCTTCAAACCCATTACCATTTTTGCTTTTGCACGGAATTCTCTCAATTTTACCTGTGGTATATTACCAATAGTGTCTAACGGATTGATCTCCACTAAGTCGTTTAAAGTTTCGATGCCAAGACTCTTAAGAACAGCGGCATATTTTTCTCCAACGCCATCGATACTTCCAACCGGTAAAGCTGCCCCGAACCCCGATAATTCTTCCGGTTTTATAGCGCCCGTCGTAAAAGCAAGATTTATTTCCCGAACCAATTTCAATTCGGATGTAATGTCTATCCGGGGATGGATTACGTGATTAACCATGATTCCGCTTTCTATTTCCAGAGTTGCATCTCCACCGAAGAGCCCAAATTCTCTCAATTGTTCTGAACCTCCGGAGGAAAAATCTTCGCCTTTAAACTCCGAAGTGATTGCAAGCCCGCTTGAAGGTGTAGTAGTCGATTTGCCCTCGCTATCAATATATTCAATATCACCGGTTTCTATTGGTTTACGTATCAGCTCCTTTGTTAACTTCGAATCCGTTAAGTTAGGTCTTGGGGACTGGGAGTCCCAACCGCTCGAGCCTTCCCCAACAGCCCAGTATAGTATCCCGTACATCCCCTCATGGCGTTTCATCAACGAAGCTAAAAGTATATTGCAATTTCGTACAATAAGATTGGAACTCCAGTTACTCTCCCAAATAACCTTCCCATTAGCATCAGTTAGTCTATCCCTGTAGAAACCTTTCATTTCTTTATTCCCATTCCTTACGTTTAGAACCAATAAACAAATCCACCCGTTATTTGATAATTGGTTGTTGTTCCAACGTTCCAGACATCACCTATCCTGAACATTCGTCCCTCTGCACGCAGTCCAAAGGAATTGTTGAGCTGGAGTATAGCACCTACACCACTTTGAATAGCAAAAGCTTCATCATCGGCTCCAAATCCTTTGAACATAACATAACCGGCTCCTGCAGTGGCGTAGGGTTTCCATAGTCCGGAAACAGGAAGTTCATATCGGAGATTACCCATAGCCTGAATTACCTTACCGTTCGCACCGGCAATATTCTCTGTAAAAGTGACTCCTCCTTCAAGTTCAAGAACAAGTTGATTTATAAGTCTATAGCCAAGTTTTCCACCTACAACAAGCCCGTCATTAAGACCAAGTGTATCGTCAAAGATGGTCCATCCTGCAAAGAGCGCAAACCCATATTTCCCTTCCCCTCCTGGTCCTGGTCCACCACCTTCTTTTACGTATTTGATGCCAACTCCTCCGATATCTGCGCCGGGGGAACGGAATAATTTTCCTCTATGATCTGCAATTTTACCGTCTACATCTAAAATACGAACCGCACTTGCTTCGGTAATTCCTTTATCTGCAAGATCGAATTGCCCAATTCCTCCTTTAACTGTACCTAAATTAACATAACCATTCTTTGTCTGAACTTCAACGCTATACGATTCGGCAATTTCAGAAATATTAGCACTCTTTGCCACCTCATATACAATCAAATCCGGACCAGAACCGTTATATATGGTTTTATCCTTAACTGCTAAAGTTATACTTCCGCCCCCACCTAGAGAAACAAATTTGCCTGAACCACTGCTTAAATCAGGTTGTCCGGTAGCATTCTTTGGATCTGAGTATTTGTTAAATCCTTTTTTACCTTCTTTTCCGGGTTTATACTGGATGACTTTGTCAACAAAAGTTAATCCTGAAGGGACTTCCAATTCATAATTTTTAAAAACTTTTTGATTTCTATAGTTCACATTAATTTTAGGGGTTTTCTCAGGATTTTCCAGCATAATCATCTGCGAAAAGCTACCATTACCATTATTGATAGGTTCACCCCAGAGTTTGCCATTCGCAACCTCGATTTTTAAACCTTCTATTACCTTCTCACTTATCGATACGTTTCCGAAAGGATCTTCGCCGTAAAATTCAACTACTGCAACTTTCCTTATACGTCCATCGATCGGTAAGAAATCAAATTTATAAGCCAAGACAATATTCGGAAGATACCACCAGGAGGAAACATCCCTCTGGCGTCTTGCCTCACGGGAAAAGTTATGACCAGCGGGAGTTAATCCTTCAGCATGGAAGTGAAAATCATAGGTGCCGGCTACATTGGTGTTCTCTATAGTCACTGTATAAACTCCATCATTGGCAATTGCATCCCCGCCGTTTACGCCGTCATCATATAGGAATATACGAGAATCAATATAGTTAAATTCCGGTTTGACCCCCAGAATATGTTCTATAGCGTACGCTTGTTGAGTAATAGCATTCGCCGGTTCCGCAAATAGCATCTTCGGGACAGCCGCCATTTGAGTTTTAGAAACATAATTCATTGCCATCCAATTATCAAAGGATTCACTGGGTTTGTTTAACGTTGTATAAACCGTGGCGCCGGTAACAGGGACACCATTCCCCTGAAGTACAACTTCTACCTTTATTTTATTCCCCGTATAGTAAGCAGATTTATCGAAAACAGTTTGCATTTTGAGCCCAGACTGACTTATCAAACCGTAACAATAGGGTTCGGACCCATTTAGGTCATCAGAGCCTTTAATAATGACTTGATAATCCCCTTCTGTTACCCAATTACTATTAAGGGTGTAAATCTTAAATTTATCATTTGAATAGTAATTGATCTGTGAATTAGAAGCTGCAACGGCTGGTGTTATCAATCGACAGTCGGGCGTGAGTATTTCGAATTCTAACTGATTTTCTTGATAGGTATCCCAGTAGCAGTGAAATATCAATTGTTTATTAAAGCCACTGACAGGAATAGTACGAGCAATTTGTTGGCCAGAGGCAATATACCCCGGAGGGTCTATATCTAAATCCAAGCCTAATTCATCAGAAAGGATTTGATCGAAACAATTATCAATATTAAAACTATTATCAGAAAAAACTTCAAAAGAATTATCCTCACCCGTTTGTTCAGTCCAACTTCCAATTTCTCGCATCAAATCAACATCTACACTGGCTTGATTTGCTTTTCCATATGCAAGCGTATAAACTCTTGCACCACTATTCTTTACATTAGTTTCAAAATTTTTCGGATCCCGGCCCCAACCTTCCCAATACCCGTCAGAAAACAAGATCAAAGCTCTTTTGCTTCCACTATGAGAAAAATGATCGACTCCAACATCTAATGCTTCACCAATTGGGGTCCCAACGTTTCCATAATCTACCAGAGCCAGACTATTTTCAAAACTTTGCCTATTAGTAGCATTAATTGTAGATAATGAAGGCAAAACAGGCGCCGTATATACGCCAGAGTTAAAAGGATCTCCAAAATATATGCCATTGAACCAGCCAATACCCTCTGCCACCTCCACTAATTTCACTAAAAAATGTGAAACTGCAGATTCAAGTTCCTTCCACCTTGAATCATTGAATTGGGAAGATGTAAGAGAATTACCAAGTGGATCAAGCTGCCTCATACTACCGGATGCGTCCAGCAATAGTACAACTTCTCTGGTTACGCCTGTACCTCTCAAATTTACAGTAACGCTTGGATAACTCGGATCATTTGTCAGAAAAACTAAGCTCGCCTGTTTAAGCCCACTACTTGTTGGGGTGAATTGGAGCGTAATCGGTTCTGCTGGATCGCCTGCCTCAATTCCGGTGATGTTATTGCCCGATGGAGCAAGTCTGTTAAATTGTGAGCTCCCGGTTCCCGATATAGGTCCTATGCTCGTTATATTTAGGTCTACTGCACCAGTATTGGAAATATTAACACTTTGGACCTCCGGTGAGTTAATATTTACCTCTTCAAAATCCAGAGTTATGTTTGGTAAAGCACCGCTAACACCTGCAACCACTAAATGGGGAAGCCCTCCTTCGCCTGTTAGCAGAATATCTACGTCTTCATCGTTACTGGTAATAGTTATTGTTTCGCTGAAGGGAGCTTCTGCATTTGGCGTAAATTGAATTGTGTAAGCATCGGAAGCACCCGATGCCAAGGTCTGTTGCGTTGAAGGAGCTGGTCCATTATAACTAAATGCAGTTACTGAGGCCAAATCCGGTAGGGTATAGGTTAGTGTAGAACCGGATGGACCGGTGTTTGTGATGGTAAAATTGTAATTCGTTATTGATGTTTCTCCAACCCGTACAGCGCCAAAATCGTAAGAGATTGGCGTGACGGAAATGGTCGGACAATGATTTTCACCAAAAGTCAAGCTGCTGGGAGTCAAAATGTCTACAAATCCGGTTTGAGCCGGCCAATATTTTTTATCCGTACCACTGCCGCCCACCGAGATATGGGCAAATAAATCAAAATTTTTAGGATCGCTGATACCCATGTGAGCCATTGTAATTCTACCCTCCAGAATCCATCTTTCGGGTGAATTTTCCAGATCACACATAAAGTCGGTATTTGGTGGTTCCGTGCCCGAAGCCCAGGTTGTCCAGGTGCTGCCTGGAAGCCCTGAAACACCGCTGTTGGGAATGATCTTATTCGCCGGGACAACAGCTGGCGTGAAAGTTGCTGGAGAAGCACCGGAATTAAAAGGTTTAATCTGGAACATCATGTTTGGAGCAGAGGCAGGGCCTATGCCCAGAAAAAATGTCTGGTCCTCCGGGGAACCAAGTGAAGTTGTCACTTCAGTATAGAAATATAGATACGTAGCATCCTTGGCCAGCTTCAACACAAAATTTGTAGCACCAAAGTCAACGGAGTAATAAGCAGTATCAGGATCCCAATCTCCGTCCGTAGCGTCAATTACTATAGGACCACTTAACAGGCCTTTTGGAATGCAAATTTGCTGAGCGGACAAGAATACTGGTATTATGGTTAGCAGAAAAACCAGGTTTGCTGATTTCTTTATAATACGATGGGGTTCTTCGATTATTCTACTTAAATTTTTTGACATAGTTTTGCCTCCTTTTATAAAATTTGATTAACTTATTTCTGTAATAATGTATATTGGCATTTCTCTAAAAAAGCTTGTATCGCCGGTTTTAAACAACCGAATAATCATTAAACTTTCCTGTCCATTTACGGCTGATGCGGTAGCTCCGATCGGTATTGTAGCCGGAGTTGGGAAAATCGAATCATCTGGCTGTATTGAACCTGAAAGGTCAAAAGGAACGAGAGTGCCAGCCCCAAGAACTTCAAATGAACTGGGATTCCCGATGAAGTCAACACTGAATTGAAATTCGTTGGTAATCGTAGATTCTACCAGATATCTGATCTCGAGTTCAAAGGAAACATGCTTGCCATCACTTGTTTTGCCGATGGGGACCACATCGGAGACGTCCGGTGTGGTTACCGCTAACAACAACTCCGGAGCCGGTAGGTCTACTACATCACCAACCGTGACAAGTATTTCGAGATTTGAAAAATCAATATCATCGGGATTTAGTTGAGATTTTGCATTTAAAAAGATTCTAGAAGATGTGCCTGGGGTCAAGACACTGGGGACAATTAAATTAAATGCAATATTCACCGTTGTTTCTTTTTCCATTAACAAAATAGCTTTGGATTTATCGCCAGGATAGGCGGGGTTTTCTCCCAAGCTTTTGAACTCAAATTTGAAGACTCCCTGTGTGTCTGAGAGTGCCAACTCTATAGTTTCGTCCACGTTAAGTTCACTGCGTATAGAATAAATAAACTCGTAAGAAAGTCCGGGATTAATAACGGCAGTCGGACCATCAACTACCTGAATATCGAGCGAACCAACTGGCAATATCCCGGTTTGCCTGCCAATTTCATCGTTAATAAAAATTTGTGCATCGTAAGCATTGCCAAGATTTGGGGATTCCCCTGACATGACACTCTGTCGTAACCCCGGTATGTCGCTGCCATTCCCTTCTAACCAGGTATCTAAGTCATTCAGAAGTAACTCGGTTCCGGCTCTTGCTGAATTGCCGGCAGTTAGTTCAAGCATAGAATCGACAAAATCACGTTGAGCATTATAAAGGCGACGCAGGTAATCCAAAGCAGCATCGTTATCAAGTCTTTCCAGTGACGCGTCTGTTATTCCTGATTCGGCAAGCATTCTAACGTCTTGAAAACATCTTAAGATTTTGACCGACTCGACCGCGGTAAGACTACTAAAATTGTCCGCTAAGAAATAATCGCTTTCTAGCAGTGCATTATAGACCGTACTGGTTGATCGCAACATATTAACAAATAATCCGGAGTTAACCCAGTCTATGCCGAGTTCCCCTTTCACATGTATCGGTGATATAACTGTATCGGATAGCGTTAGTCGCCGTTTTCTTAAATCAATGATACTTTTTTCAGGAATAATACGATTTCCATCATCTGACTTACGATCTAATCTAGCGAGAGCCAGGTATTTGTGTCCGGGTACTCGAGTAATCCCTGAGAGGTCAGTGGCATTTTGAGCAACGCGGATAGCCCATTCTCTCTTTAATCTAACTGTTGTTTCAATGCCCACTTGCGCTAACATAAAATCATCGTCTTCTTCGCTATTTATTTCTCTATCCCAAACGTCGATATAAACCATATCTGGCCTGTCGCTGCTTGGAAGTTCATCAATCGCACTTATAACATCTACCCCCCATTGGTCTGCCAATTCTTGGTTTTGATATAGAGGTTGCGAGGTAAACTCCAAATCGTTCTCGTTCAATATCTCTTGGCCTGAGACTAATAATCGGCCTGCTTTTTCGGTCGTCCCGTCACCTCCACAAATTATAAAATCGTTACCAGTGCTTACCTCCACGTTAGCTTCTGCTAAAGCTGAGAGAACAGATATAACTTCAATGGCAGTTGCCTGTGAGATATCAGTAAAATCACCACTCGAAAATGTAATCGTTTCTCCGGCTTCTCCATTAGTTTTTACTGTAAGAGTCATTCCATCGCTTAAACTAAATAACCCAGAAGCGTTGCCCGTTAGTCGAGAAGGCGATGAACCATAACGCTCCGAAAAAGATTTCCCCGGGAAGAAACCTAATGTACTGGCAGCGGTTGAGTTATTAAGATCAATTTCTATCGAAGAATGACCATTAACTATATTCTTCGCAATTAATACAATTGCACCAATCCCTCCTCCAGCGAGCGCCTGAATCCGGAAGCCATCGTTGCCACCAGGAACACCATCGCCGATGAATTGGCTGGAAAGCTCCTGTAGCTCGTGCCTTCGCAAATCTTCCAATTCATTCCAATCTGTGTCTAAGATTGGCACACCTTGTTGCATTCGAACACCAACGTAGTGTTTGGAAACCGAGTCGGCTAATCTATCTTTTGGGTTACGTGAAAAATCGCCCATAATTTACCTCCTGTGCCTCTCTAAAATATTAATCGGATTGTCCTGACCATTTTATCATCCGCTGCTTTATGAATTACCGGGTGACGAACATAATCGATCATGTAAGACTTTTTGCCGACTTGCCCAAAAAGACCAAATTCTCTTAAAGGATACGTCTTTTCTTCGCTTTTAATTGGCGGTGGTGTACCCGGTTCCATAGTAACTGTGATCTGGATACGATGGGTTGGAGTGCTGGTAGGTTTTCCCGCTGCATCTAAATATTCAATCATTTTAGGCTTCAATGCAATGTTGAAAGGTTTGAGATCGGTCAGTTGTTCTATCGATCTTAACGGTGGTGGGGGAGGCTCTGTATCCCAACTTTCTTCTCCTTTTCCTACAGCAAGCAATTTAATTCCTGATGTTTTATCTCTCTTCATAAAAGCCGCCAATAATTGACGGCATCGATCCACAATGATATTTGAATACCATCCTGACTCTATTATTTTTCCCTCTCCGGTAATAATACGGTCATAATAGATCCCTCTTGGTAATGAAACTTCATCATTCATAGATAACTCCTCGTTATTTAAACTATTAGGGGAAACTATCCCCCGGACCCAACACAATCTCTTTACCTTCAGAAGTTAGTACATCTTTATAGGTTTCCGATATAAAATATGTTTCATCAGAGAAAGGTTTTCCATAGGTATAAACATAATCGGTGTGCATATCAGGTTTCGTTATAAAAACTGCTCGGTCGGTAATAGGCATAAACTCTTTTAAGACCTGTCTTATTCGAGATATACCTAACTCAATTTTATCCGAATCCATAGTGTCTGTAGTTAGATAAATCCCAATGGTATCTCGAGAGTACCAGTCATTGTTATATCTTTTTCCGCCTTTACCGGCATCATAAGTATATGTTTGGAAATCCTCAAATTTACCCTTCAGTGAAATCTTGTCGGAATTCCTTGCATCGGCAGCTGTACATCCTGCAGCCCGGAAATCGATAGTTTCTGTAGCTTTATAATCTTCACTGGTGTATGTCGTACTTATGTTAGAGCGATAAATAAGGAGTAAAGAATTCTCTGCCGCTATCGGCAAGGAATCACGCTCGGAATATGAACTTGCCGTGATTTGTTCTTCTGTTCTCCAGGTATCGGTCAAAACATCTAATACTCTATGCCATATCGAGTGGCTTCCGGCTCTATTGGAACTCCATGAGAGTTCAATATCCCCATCTTTGTTAACAAAACAAGCAGGCTCACAGTCATGATAATCCGGAGGTAAAGCAGAAAAAGCTTTGACTTCGCTCCAACCTGTACCATCAAGATTCAGATTTCCCTTTATTCTGTAGACTAAAGTCCATCTTGTCTGATCGGGTTCTGCCGAAGGCTCCCGGCGAGACCAGAAAACCCATATGGATTGATTCGGATGAAAACAAATAAACAGGTCGCGTTCTACTCTCGGATCGATTCCGCTGTCTAAAGGAAAAGCGACAGTAGTTCCCCATGAACCGTCATATCTGGAATATTTCAACTGCCAATTAGCAGCTGTTTTCTCCATCCAGAAAAGCCATATTCTTCCCGTATTGTCTGTTATTGCAAAAGGTGTTTTCCTTTCTATCCCATCATTGCTAAAAGGCAAGGATGCCGAGCTAACCCATTTATCTCCGCTAAAATCGGAACATTTAATATTCCACTTTTTATCTTCAAAATCACTCCAGAAAACCTTAAGAGTACCGTTATAAAATACAGCAGAAGGGTCTTTATAGATTACATTACCAAATGCGAGAGGCTGACTGGGCGCCCATTTCTCTTTTCTGTCTTCACGATAAGTTTTATACCATATACTACTTGTTTCTATCCATTTCCCCTTACCTTGCCACTGTTCTTTATCCGTCTTGTAGGTTATTTCATTCCTATGATAGAAAAGCCACAGCGTATCATTATCGTCCCACACTGCCGAAGGCCTGCCCTTATAGGCGAAATTCGTTGATAGAGCCTTGGTGGGTTCCGACCAGCTCCCGGAGCCGTTTTTTTGTTTCATCCAGAGGTTAAGTTGTTCGGGACGATTGGATAAAAATACATTGTGTACAAACTCCTTCGTACGGCACTCCCAATTAGTTATACGTTTTACAGTGGCTTCAACCGTGGGGATAATGCCTATGGTCTTATAAAGTGAAGGAGCATATTTAATCTCATTCCGCTGATTTTGAATTTCCAGATTAAAATCGGTTTTCCAACCAATCCATTGAGCCAGAAGGGAAAGCAAGTTTCCATCTATCTTATTAACATCACATAAATTCCTTAAAGATCCGGTAAAACTATAGAGTTGGTCGAGAATACTACCTGGAATATCTAAAAAATAGCGTAATTGACTTTCTTTATCATATCTGTGATATATACCCGGTAAAAGATTATACATCCGCTGGGATAAACTATACGGAGAAGTCGCTATTGTAGAGACACGATTTCGCCTGTCTATTTGACATTCCGGAGGATTACCTTTGTAAGGGAACAGCATATAATAATATACCGTTTCACCCTTTAGATTTTCATCAACTGCAGAATTTAAATCTTCTCCTTCAGTTACTAAAAACCCATCTTCCGGCGAGGTAGGATATGTACCCTCTTTACGCATTATACGAATGCCCGGATATTGTACCGGGTCAGGATTCTCCCATGTCAATTTAATTCTGTTCCCTTTAATTTTATCCCAGAAAGGATGTGGTATTGCTTTAATGTTTTCTAAACGCATAGCTAAATTTCTTCCTCTTCTTCTTCCTCTTCCACCTCTACATTTATACCTTTGGCGTAATTGGAATCCTCCGGAATTTTTGGAATTTCACCAGGATCCAACGAAATCTTACCTTTAGGCTCGATGTCTTCTTCCTGGTCTTCAGTCTTAAATTCATTTATGTATACGTATTCAACACCTTCTATATCTTCTATTGCTTCATAAAATTTACTCAGGTAAATACATTTACCAAAATACACATTATCAAAATCAAGTAGTTCGGCTGCAGCTTTCTCTACCTGTTCTTTAACTTCTTCCGGATTATAATAACTTTTTACATTAATTTTTGCCGATACATAGATATCCACATAAGTTACATTCTCGATTTTAATTATAGTTGAAAGAGGACGCTTATCCTCAAAGTACGCCAGCAAATTCGATTCAAGGATATCATCTACATATCCTCCGCCCTCTGGGGCAATAAATAGAGTTACTGTGTTCCAATTAAGGGATTCGGCACGTACTTTTCCCACACCATTGAACTCAAGAGCGAGCGCTTCATAATCCTCTGCTGTTACAGATCTCTTAAGTGATCTAAAAACACGAGGGGCATGAAATATTGCATCCTCTATACTCTCTCGTTCGGCCCCACCTGTCGCAGGTACAGGGTTGGTCACATCTGCGGCAGCAGCTGTTAACTGGGGGGCATCGACTATAGTGATAATTTTATTAGCTGCAACGTTGCCGGACATTCCGCCTCCGACTCTATATGTTGCTTTAATAACGGCGTTATTAGGCGGTATGGCACCAAACGAACCATCTCCAAAAATTATTGTTGCTCTGTCTTCATCGTCTATTCCAATCGCATAATCTTTTTGGTCTTCCCTGCTGAAAGCAAGACTTTCCTGTAACTCCCATTTTGTTGGAAGACCATTTAAATAAGATATTACAATGATATCTCTATTAATGTCTTGACTTGCTCCGATGGACCTTAATATCAATTCGGGTTGCGCTAACACGAAACTCTGGTTCGCGGTACCGTCCGAAGTGCCTAATATTTCGTCTTCGATCAAATAGCCCTCTTCAACAGGAATCCCTTTATATTGTTTTTTGTTAGATACAGCGGTAATGGTGCTAAAATCAATTTCAAGAGTAGTTTCGCGAGTATATTCGAAACGGACACTCGGGCTGTCCTTTTCACTCTTTGTCGCGAACGCATCTCCTTTTTCTATCTTGATAAGATCATTGCAGCTACCATCAACGGTCACGGTCAAAGATGCAGCTGCGGGTGCTGCAGTAGAAAATCTATAACCTATAAGTTTCAGATGCTCAATTACACTGCGTCGTTCTTTTGCAGTAGTTAAGAAACTCTCATTGGCGATACGATCCTGATAGTAACTAAGAATATCAGCCATATGAGCAAAAAGTTCTATTAAGACAATTCCGAAGTCCGCTTCCGAGAGATCGGTCCATTCCGGAAGTACCTCCGGGATCAATTCAATCATAGTATCTTTAAAGCTCTCGTAATCTCTTGCCATGTAATCGATTACTTGCATATCTTCGACTTTATTTATTTTTGCCATAGGTATAAACTCCTGTTTTCAATTTAAAAGGCTATTTTAATCGCCTGTTTTTCAAGCGCGTCTTTCCTTATATACACAATCACGACTATTAATTTTTCATCTTTACTCTCTACGTCTACAGTTTCCACCAAAATCTCGTCACCTAACCAGCGTTCCAAAGATTTCCTGATGTTGAACTCCGTTGTTGCAGCAAGTATTTCGTTGTTAGGATCAAACACTAAATCCCTCAATCCGCATCCAAACTCGGGCATGTTGACTCTTTCTCCCGGAGAGGTAAATAAAATTTGGATAATCTTCGCCTTAATATTTTCATCTCCTGATACAGAAGAAATACTTCCATTTGTTTCTATTTTAAAAGGAAAACCAAAACCCTGTTTATCCACTTGTCCTCCTTAGTCTACCAATCCTGTACCGGCATTATTTTGAGTAAACTCAACATTGTTCTGTGTGCCTGAAAGAGCCACACTATGATAATGGCTTCCAGGGTCGGCTTCCCCGGTTTGACCGGATACAGAGGTACTTACATTGCCGCTTGTAGTAATACTCTGAATTACCATATTGCTTTTTATATGGCTGATTACTCCCTGGGCTATAGCATACGCAAGTTCCTTCCAACTATCACGTATCTTCTTCATATCCTCTGAAGATAAATCTTCCTCCAAAGGTGGAGACATATATTCGTCGATCTTATCGTAAATCGCTTTGCTCATTCCTGAACTGGCTGTTATATCACCTGCATTAAGTCCCATCTTTATTTCACCGTATTTGTTGGCGAGAGTGCAGGATCAAGTACTAGGGGCGCGCCAGGCACCGGCGGCGTTGTCGGAGCGCCCAGGTTGCCTGTGTGCATATGAGTCATAAACGTCGTGTTTATCCAGTTGTCGAGAGCCATTTTCAGCTGATTTCCAAGTACTAATGGTTCACTTGCACCATCACCGATTTTTATGCTGCTGCTTTTAATAGTTACACTTGAACTGTCCATCGTAATAACATTACCGTTTTTATCCTCTACCGTAATTCCATTACCATCGAGGAGTACGTTATTTCCATTGGAACCATCGTCTATTTCAATACCTGCCTGATCCATTCTGATTACCTGACCGTTCACAGCTTCAACAATCAAAACCATTTCTTCACCATCTTTGTCTTCGAGTTGTATTGTGTGCCCTTGTTTGGTCTTTATAATTTTTCGGGTTAGTGGGTCCTGAACACTACTGTCTTCCGACCCATCTGCCTTATTCGGCTTGGGCAGTTCACTTTCTCCGCCCGGTTTGCCCCAATAGGTCCCCACCCATATTGGATATTCCAAGTCTCCTGCTTCAAACTCCACCCATACACCGGCATCTACTTCGGGAATCGCGAGAAAACCCTGATCGGCTATACCTCCATAAGGGAGGCAGGGCATGGCCCATCCCGTAACAACATCGTTCCCCAGTAAACTCGGGATCTTCACCTTTAATCGGCCCAACTTTTCAGGATCCTCGTTATCAATCACAATTCCCCTGTATTTCCCATAATATCTATGATCGACTTTCTCGATTAATCTATTTAAAGTTTTATCCACCAATACTTCTTCCATTTAATTAACTCCTCTCAAAAATTTAAAAAAGCTCCTCTCCTTCAAAATCCTCTGAGCCTTCCGGTTCTATCGCGTTTCTTACCACATCAAAATGTTGTGTATAACCATTTTCTGTAAAACTATGTTTTACTTTTGTAACATAATAAATTCCGCTGAAAGTTTCACCAACTCCTTTAATTGTCACTAATTCTCCGGATCTAAGTACGTCCTGGTATAAAAAACTATTAATTTCTCCTTCTGCCTTTACAAGCCACTCTGCATTGTCGTAAATTCCCTGACAGAGGGTCTGTATCGCCGGTTGGCTATTTGCTTTGGTATGTTTTACAAAAATCTTTGTGGGGGTAACATCTGAGGAATATAAATCTGCGGCTCCTACCGAACCCAGCGATTTCTGCTCTGTCGAATCTACTGTTACATCTTGTTCTTCTTTGGTTAGCAAATCCAATTGATGCATTTCCACATTCGTTGCTTCCAAAGCATTTAGTGTTATATTGAAGTAAGACAAATTGGATTTTGCTCCAAACTGCATAGCTAATATTTTCTGAGGTGTAGCGTCTAATTGAGGTGGACGAAAGTATCCTGTCTCGTTATGAACAAAGCACTCAAAACCATTCCGCTTTGCCAGTCTTTTTAAAAACTTAATATCGGTTTCCCTCTGGATTATCGTAGAGGTTGCTTCCTCGTGTACAATCTCCGTCTCTTCAACCTCAGGTGTCAATCCGTAATTGCCGAATATTTCTGAAGCAATATCGCTGTCCTTCTTGTCCGGCCAATCCTTAAGCACTTCTTCCCTGTTCATTAATACGCTGCCGTCCATGCCTTTAACATCCAGATAACTCTGTGATAATTCTTTATCAAAATAGGGTTTCACCTGGGTAATATATCCGGTAAACACCTCGACTACATTATCTTCAAAACCTGCCGATATGGACACTTCTTTCCAAAGACTTATTCGTTCATCATCAATCCAGGTCCAGGTTCCGTCTTTTTTCAGTCGAATAGCCAGCCTAATATTAAAAACGCTTGCCAAATCTATATCTTCTTCTGCCTCAACACTGATAATATCCTGGTATAAATCCTGGATTTCTTCATCATCGATCTTTATAAGGCAGATTTCGCTTTTCATCTAAAATTATACCTCATTTAAGTTAACTTTTTGGGCGGAATTATAATTTTTTTCCCGATACGTTCTTTTTTGACAATTTGCTCTTCCGTAAGATTAAAATCATTGTCTGTAATGGTGTTAATAATTTCTTCCTGGGTAACTTCCAGCTGGTTGTATGTTATATCTAATGTGGATTCAAAGATATCGTTTTTCACCTTACGAACGCCTATTTTTCTCTCTAATTCTTTTATCAAAACAGACCAGCTGCTTTCAGTCCCTGCGGGCTCAATAACGAAAATCTCGCTTACGAATGGATATTGATTTATAATATCCGTGGGAAGAAAGAATTCGGGATTCGCATCACAGATACGCCACCATTTTAAAGAATTGTCATAATACTTGTGTGCCAACAAATCCAGTCTGTCATTCTGATTTACCGTGTGTTGAAATTCTCCAGTAGTATCATCTATCCATCGAAACTCCTTTGAACGGGACATTTGGTCTTTTCTGTCAGTAATAATTATTTCATCTAAATTTTTATAGCGAGATCCTTTAGAAAACATTATTCTCTTTCTCTCATAAAGGTATAACGGTACTTGCGAGGTCCGCAATATTAGCTAAATTTAGCACCGACATAGCTTCTTTCATTGCTTTCGAATATAAGTGCGGCGCGTTTTCCCCTTCTATAACCGTTAAACCTACCGTAACTATTGCCCTAATTGGATTAAGGTCTGTACTGAATTCCATTTCATTTATTTTTATACTATCTATATTGACCGGGAGAACCTTCTTTCTCCCCCATATGAAGAGTATAATCGGAGGTTTTTCCGAACCTGTGAAAGAATATCCCTCACTCGAGCCCAGGAGATCTGCGACCGCGCCTAAGAGGCTTTCGCTTTTAGGATACATCATAAGCTCCAGAGTAGATAGTTGGGGAGCAATCCCGAATTGTTCAGTGATAGAATCGCCTTCATCAAGTTTATCCGTGGCATCAAGGCGTATATCGAAAGAAATTGTTTCCAAACCGATTTTTACGTCTTGAGCCTCCTGTATATCTTCCAGATCCGAATATTTCTTATATAATTTCCGTAAAGATTTTTCTGTTCCTTCCCCAGGAACAGAAAATGTGTTAGATCTATTTCTGGAAATAGAATCAGGATTAAATTGAAATGGGACAAATAATGGTGGAATGCTGATTCCATATTCAACAAATGCACCTTTTAAAATCTTCGGCGCGTTTGAAAATCCACTCATTAATTCCTCCTTTTTATTTTTTTATTCATCATTGACTCTCTTCAAAACTTACCAAATTTGCATATTCACCTAAATCCGACTTGATGAAATGTCTACCTATCTTTTTATATTCCTGCTTTGTAGCTTCCATAATATGTTTCATTTTAACGACTCCGGAATCTGCAGCTGCCAAAAAGGCCGAATTTACCGCGATATTCTTTATATTCCCGCCTGAAATCTTGAAATGAGTAGATAAAAATTTTAAATCGATGTCTTTGTTAACCGGCGTATCCTCCGGGAACACTTTACTCCAGATGTGATACCGGTATTTATCATCAGGGAAAGGAAAATCCACCAGGAAGTGCAGCCGTCTTAAGAAGGCATCATCCATATTTTGCTTAAGATTTGTAGCAAGAATGCTGACGCCATCATATTCTTCCATCTTCTGGAGTAAATAACCAACCTCGATATTTGCATACCTGTCATGTGCATCTTTGACTTCGGAACGTTTGCCGAACAACGCGTCAGCTTCATCGAAAAATAGAATAGCATTGCTGTTTTCTGCCTCCTGGAAAATCTTGCTCAAATTTTTCTCGGTTTCCCCAATGTATTTGCTAACCACACTGGCAAGGTCAATTTTATATAGATCAAGTTGAAGTTCATTTGCGATAATTTCTACAGCCATGGTTTTGCCTGTACCACTATGCCCGGAAAACAGTGCGTTAAGCCCTTTACCCAGGGAAAGCTTTTGACCAAAACCCCACTTTTCATATACTGTATCTTTAAACTTAACCTGATCACATATCGCACGAAGCTGGCAGATGACATCCGTGGGGAGAACAATATCACCCCAGGTATATTTGGAACTGACTTTTCTTGCTAGAGTTCCAAGCTTCTGGTTACACTGTGCCCTGCATCCTTTGTAGAGGTCTCCCATAGTTATTTCCGGATTATTTGTATCCTTTAATCGAACCAAATTTCTTGCTGCAGTTAATGCATCGTTTATTTGTCCCGGAGTAAAACGGAATTTTGTCGCTAATTCCTCAAATTTTACATCTTCCGAAAAGCCGATTCCCCCATTTGTTATTGATTTCCAATATTTGCTGCGAGTACCATAGTTAGGTACAGGAAAATCGATTTTGATGAAATTGTTTTCGTTAAATGAACCGGCCGGTTCCCAGGAACTTTCTCCCGCCAGAAAGGTTAGCCATGAAAATTCTTCGATCGTATTGATCAGCATCTTAATATAAGATTTGTATTTCTCTTCTTCACCTAAAAGGCAGTGCAGGTTGTTTATATAAATGGCAGAGGGTTGTAATAGAGCCTCTCTGAATAAAAGCCTTAATGAGTTTTCAAAAGGTAGTTCTTTAGACAAAAGCGCTTCCAAATCGGCTATAATGATAGGAATATTTAATTCGCTACAAATTACCTCAGCTAAAGATTGCTTGCCGGAACCATATGGCCCGTGAAAATAATATATAAGTTTATTAATGTGCGCCCCTGAATCTTCAAGATGGTTTTTTGTTAGCTTTATTAATTGAGTTATTATTTTTTGGGACAGGTGTAGTTCCTTTGCTTCGGGTACGGGAAATACCAGCTTGGAAAATGATTCGATTCCGTGGCCAAGAGAGTTTATACCAAGAAGAAAATTCACAATGCGTTCGTCGATCCTCAGGAACTCCGAAAGCAAAGTTGTTTTCTGGTTCTGTGTAGTTCTATCTATATGCAAAATATTACTTTTCAATAAGGATGCTTGAGGTAAAAAGAGAGTCCGAGCTCTGATTTTTTCTTTATCGGTCTGACAAAGAAGATTAAGGGTCAGTTCTATACTTGGGCTTTTGCGAGAAATATCATCCTGAAGATAAGCATAGAGTTTTTCGTATTTGCTATCTATTTCCGGAGCAAGGCAGATAAGAACACATTGTTTTTCAAAAGAATTAAGACCAAAAAGACTCGCCAGCTGAGGCAGTGCTAAATAGACACCTTTAGAAATACTCCTTTCTCTCTTCTGTGATATTTTCTCCTCTGAACGAGCGATGGACTCTAAGAAGCATTCTACCCGGGCCTGGGTTTCATCTTGCGGGTTTTTCTTGCCGGAAGTAGATTTCTTTTTCAAAATATCGTCAATTTCCTTGTCTGATAAGAACAATCCTTTAAACTCATCTTGTGGTTCTACTGATAAAGATTTCCTTAATTTAACTACGCCAAGTTGAATTATCAAATCGAGCTTTGCCAGCTCTTCTCTTATATAATCCAGATTGTCCTTATAGAAATCTTCTTTCTTATCTTTACCCATAATATTATTACGTTACCTCAAAAGTTTCTCCATTCGATTCGTATCCGTCAACCGATATTTTTACTATGTAATCTCCCGGTCTCTGAGTTTTCGGTACATCAAAAGAGATTTGTGCCGGATTCGCATTTGGTGCGGGAGTGATAACTGAAGAACCTATACTGATTCTTATCTTTGTACCGTTCAAACGTTGGCCATTGACGGTGATCGAATCGCCGGGATCTCCCTCGGAGGGAGTGATACTCTCGATTAAAGGAGTCACTTCAAATATACGTTTATTAGCCGGATCTCCATTTATCGACAAATCCACAACGTGTTTACCATTCCCCAGGGTATTAGGGACATAAGCTTTTATTAATTTATCATCCTCAACGGTAATATCCGCAGCGCCGACAGCAACTCCGCCGATATTCATAACCGCAACCCCTTCAAGATCATGCCCGTAAATCTCGATAGGAACAGAGTGTGTATCGCTCGCATCAACTGCACCTCTTAGGGGCTTTATACTACTTACCCAGGGCGTAACCCTAAACACCCGGGGCTTACTTTCTCTACCTTCAACGCTAACAGTAACTGTTTGACCGGGGCCTTTTTTAAGACCCTCGGGTACTAAAATAATAATCTTACCTTCAGTTATACTTTCAAAATCAGTTATTGAATCGCCTCCAAAGTTCACCGTTGTTTTAAATCCCTTCAAGGATAAATTTATTCCCGTGATAGCCAGTTCCGTTCCAACCGGCCCTTCCAGAGGACTTAACTCCGTAATCTGGGGTAAGGCATAAGTCGTAACCTTAAGACCGGTTTCCTGAACCGGAGCAGCAACAACTTTGGCAGGAACACTTGGAGGAATTTGAACGAGAGAAACACGGTATGATACCGATAACCTGTAAGCCACCTCTCCCATTGACCAAATTTTCGACATTTCTTCCATATCTATTGGATTCAGGGAGATTTTTATTTTTTCGTATGAATCTCTGAGACTCTCTGAGAAATGTGCGTTATTATCTGCATCGAAGAATGAGTTATGCACATCATTTAGAACAGGATTCTCGTGCAGAATTTGCATTGCGGCGCCGAGAACTCGCAGGGCCGAAGCTTCATCTGCGGTCGGAGGAGTTTCTTTCTTGGCGTAGGGGGTAAGCAAATAAAAAAGCTCTAACGAAAGTGGGGATTTAGGTATGCCTTTTGGGTTTTTTCTATCTCCCGGCCAATCCATATTTTTCCATTGAGCATTTTCTTTCACTTTGTAGAGAAACAAATTAACTCCTTTATCATCTCCGAAGTTTTCCCAGGGGGAGTATAAAGAAACTTCGTAATCATTCCCCAATCCCTGCTTTAACAGATTCCTTATCGCAACAGTTACTTCACCAATAGCTTCATTTCCCATTTTCAAAATTTCCTATAATCAAAACAAACATAGTGTTCTATTCCAAATAACTCCGCTCTAAATAATTCCAACCTCCCAGATTACGACTCGGAGGTCTTTTAGGTAAAAATGTCGGTTTTGCGGGCTTAGAATGTTCTTTTCTAATATGAGCAGTCAATTTTTCATCTATTGCCGCGATGTTATCGGCCATCTTTAGTATATGGTTCATGTTATTATTTAAGGATTCGGAGTATAAACTTGTATTTAAAGACAGATTTTTATCTTTTAGACTCTGAATTACTGTGACGGGTTTGCCTGGTACATCAGTCTCGTATACCGGCATTTTTTCTTTTAGGCTGGAAGACATAAGTGTTCTCTCTTTTTGATGCGTTATTTCTTGTCCCATTATTTTTTGACCCTTTGGTTGGACTGTTACATTCTCTCGCTCTTCGGTTTCCTCTTTCATACCTTCAATTGTTTTTGTTTCACTTGATTTAGCCGGTAATTTTATTTCTATATCCTGCATATTTTTTCGCTCTTTTACCGCCAGCGTAGCTTCTTCATTCGATTCGGAAATTTGCTCTATTTTTAGCTCCTTAAAATCAGAATCTGTATCTAACTTTTCCTTCAGGGAAACTTTTGGAGACGCCTCGATAGTTACATAGTCCTGTTTATCATAATATTTTCTTTTATCCCGTAGAGGCATTGGGCTCCTTTTCTCTTCCGATCTAATAGAAGATAAATCCTTGTCATCCGATCCTATATCCGAAATCTCTTGTATCTTTTCCTCCTGCTTTTTCCTCGGAGCGCTTTGAACTTTTTCGGGAAGGACGCTTTTATCATTCTTCTCCTTCAAAAATGACCCTGCTCTCGGTTGTTTCACCTCTTTCGGAGTCTCATTGGGTCCTGAATTTATATCGTCTTTTGTGATGGGTGTAATTATCTTTGTCTCTTCTTGCGTTTTACTCGAAATGTCCTGCGTGTCTTCAGGTAGACTATGCGTATGCACTTTCTTTTTCATCAACGGGTTCTTGATTATTTCTACCTCGGGAATCCTGTCTTTAAACTCGGATTCTTTCCTCTGAACATTTTGTTCTTCCGTATGATTTCTTCCTATTTCAGGGCTCTTCTCAACTATTTCCTCTTGAGAGTCTCCTAGATTGTCTTCATTCCCCACGTAAGCGTTCATTGCATTTAGGTTAGATATATCTTCGCCTTCCGGATACAAAGTTTTTTTTGATACCTCCCCTCGATGATAGCCTCCGTCAATTTCTTCCCCGATGTTTCTTTGTCGAAATTCCTGTTCTTTATTTGACGCATTGTCTGTAAAAACCTCATCCCTATCTTCTTCTTCTATTATTGTTTCATCATCCCATGGGTCTGTAAATTGAGTAAGGCGGTTTTTAGTAGTTTGCTGTATCTCGATTTCAGGATAAAGTTTGGCTTCGGTTCGCATTTGAAGGTTACCGTATAAGGACTTAGACCCCAGACCTGCAGCTAGCACTTTTTGTATATAATTGTCTTTAGGCATACGCTTGTTCACCTGATCTTGTTTGTTCTGATAGGAGTTCGATATATTTCCTTCTTTTTCTGCGGGTCATTGACAGTATTTCGGATTCGGACCATTTGTAGTAAAAAGCCAGAAAATGAACCTCTCTATACAGTTGATTTACATTGAGCTTAATTTCGTCTAAGAAAAACTGTGCGATACCGAAGTCGAAGGAAAATTCATTCCCACATTCCGGACATTTTACATCAATTTTTAAATCAACTTGAGGTGCTATTTCTTCCATTTTTTTTGCAATTTCCTCTCTGGCAATGGGAGAGAGTTTCCGGGCGATAGATTCATCTTTTTTCTTTACTCCATCAATTCGATTAATACATCGAGCAAATAGCGTATCCTCAGCAGAAGAATTATCATCTGCAAAAATTGGTGATAGAAGCTCTTGATCTTCCCCGTTCGGTAAACGGAATTCTACATTGGAGTATTTGTTCCCCTTTTTGTTCTTAAATGACGGTATCTTTGTTGTAAATACCTGTGAAGAAATAATGCCCTTTTTTATCGGAACATTTTCCAAATTAAAATCGATATCAAATTTTTCGCTGCAATCGGGGTTAGGGCATATTAATATCGCTTCAATTCTGTTGCCAAAGGTCATTTGCCTTAGTTTTAAGACCAGATAATCTCTATCCCCGGTAAGAAGACTTCTTATCACATCGTATGTAATGTCGTTTATTTTTCCAATCCTTTCAACGCAATTTGCAAGCAGAATTGTAACCAACGATGCAAGACAGAGCGAATCGGGAGCACTCCCTAATTTTTCTTCAACTCTTCCTGTAAGCGGACTAACTTTTACTTCACGTAAACATTCTTCATTCTGAAAAATTCCGCCCGGAAGAGTGAAAATACCCCTTGAATAATCCTCCCTATAGTTCATGCTTTTTAGGTTTCAGTAGGTTCGGGTACGGAGGTATCTCTTTCCCATCCTTCATTTTCTAATTTTATAGTTTGAATAGCGACATCACCTCCCGCAGCATCTAAACCGGGAAGCGCCTGGAATTCAGAGACCCAACATCTATATACGTTATATGCGAGAACTTTTTGTCCCGCTTCGTTGAACACATCAATAGTGATATCTTTGCGGAATTTTTTGAGTGACATCGCAGCATCACCTTCAAAGTTGTTTACTAAATTTGCCCACTCTTCAAATGCGGTATCATGGGTTACCCCGGCTTCAAGGGTTATTGCATCATATTTGGTTTTTCCGGGGAGTTTCCGGCTTGTGCTCGGGTCCCCACCTTCTCTCCACTCTTTCATGTCGATTGTCTTTTTCAGAGCACCGCATTTACTTAACCCTGCCACATATTTGCCGTCCCATTTGACTTTGAATTTAAAATTTCGATATGGATCGAATCTATGAGTATTAACTGTGAATTGCGCCATAATTTATCCTCCTTTTAATTTCTCAACTCATTTAGGAAGCCTGGCCGGCTTTCTGGCTGAGTTTAAGTACGACAAATTCCGCTGGTTTTAAAGGAGCAAAGCCTACGAGAATATTTACTATACCAGCATCGATATCATCCTGAGTCGTTGTTTTGGAATCACATTTAACAAAAAAAGCATCTGATGGTGAGCTGCCCTGAAATGCTCCCTGTCGGAAAAGTCTCATCATAAATGACCCTATGTTAAGCCGCAAACTTGCCCAGAGCCCTTCATCGTTCGGTTCGAATACCGCCCATTGAATTCCATTATAAAGACTGACTTCTAAGAATATGGCTGTCCTTCGAACGGGTACATATCTCCACTCCGGCTTAGAGCTAGTCGATAAGGTACGGGCACCCCAGATTACAAGTCCGGATGCAGGGAATGACCTTATACAGTTTGCACCTTTATCGTTCAACGAATCCTGCTCTGTGTCTGTCACATTTTTAAGTAAACCGCTGGCTCCGCCTATGTTTGCTTCAGTTCCGGCAGGAGCTTTCCAAACGCCGCGGGTCCCGTCTATTTTGGCATACATACCTATTATAAAACCGGAAGGAGGCACGTTAATTGGTTCCACCTTGATACCGGTAGGGTCAACCATTGTAAGCCATGGGAAATAAACCGCAGTATATGGGCTTTTCTGGGTAAGACTGGTAATAAAACTCTGGGCATCCTCTACCGTATCATCATAAAAATCCATTTCACCTACAAAAAAGCAGTCATCAACCCCGGTGAGAGTCGACCTTTTCTCACAATAAGTACTACCAGCATCAACTATATCTTTATTACCCTTACCAGGAACCGCCAGTATACTAACGTCACGTATTGTATCAAACAAATCAAATCCTCCAATATAATCGTTGTTTTCAGGAGTTTCTCCGTCACTACCTTCTGTACATACGAGAGACTCGTCATCTCCTAAATTAAGCGCAGTCCCATTTGCAGGCCTAAGTACTGCCGAACCATCAACTTCCGTACCTCCATTAGTTAAACCTAACTTTAAGAGCGCTGCGGCATTGTTTGATAGAGCATCCCTTACCACTACCGAAGAGGCTACTCCTGTGGTAGAATCGATCCCTGCTGTACCTGACCTTAAAATATAAACTGGATTTGCCGCGTCTGTCGTGTCATCATATTCACACTCAAACAAATCGTAAGCATCTTGATCTGAAGAGATTTTCAACTTGGTCAAAGCTCTAACAGCCGTCTGGATTGCGAGTGCTATCGCGTCACCGTCTGTTTCGGTTCCGGCCAGCTCGATTTCCCGAAAACCGTCATTGTTAATATTTATTTGTAAACTCTTCACGTCTGAGGCTAAGGCTGTTCCCGGAGAAACGTCACTTGTGCTGGTACCTTTAACATTCGAGGTATTTGTTTGACATTTAACACTAATCAGCTTTGAGTTCATTGCTATAACTTTCTCAACAAAATTGGTTGCAGACGGAGACATACTCAAGTTACGATGCGTTTCCTTTTTAGCTTCTATAACTTCCTCTGATCCATTTGTTTTCTTCATAGGCTTAACAACAAGATTGAATTCATTGTCCGGGTCGGCGGTGCCGTCAGTTATATCAATGTCAAGCATATTACCCCAAGTCCCTGCACTAAGCGCGGAAATCTTTAAAGTATCCACTGGAGTTGCTTTACGATCCGTAAGCATTATATCTGCAACCGTTGCTCCCTTCGCCACCCTAACGATATAACATCTTGTACCTCCATTATTAAAAAACTGATATACGGAATGCGCAAGAAAACTCAGAATGCTGCCATCCTCATTAACATAGAAAGACCCGTATTTTTCTTCGAACTCACTGAAATTTGTTACCAAATTCGCCTTATCAAGGTCTCCCTTCAGCGCCGATCCGATAAACCCGGCTGTTGAAGTACTGGCGCCTTCGATCGTTTTAACTGAACTCGGAACTTCTTCGATATAAACTCCTGGATGTTTTCTATCTGGCATATTTACCTCCTAAATTTTTGCAATTAAAAATTATCACCCTTTCCCTTTTTACTCTTATTTCTTACCCTTAACTTTCTTAACTTTTTTCAATTTCATTCGGGGCTTCGGTTTAGGCTGGGCAGCTTTTTTCTCAACTGCAGAAATCCAACTCCTACTTTTCAATTTCTCGATGACAGGATTATTAATAATCTCAATTTTGTTTATAGGGCCCGATTCTTCTTTGGGCGCAAGATGGATGGTTTTTCCACTATTTAATCGTATCATCAGAACCTGACTAGAAGTATTTTTGATTTTAGCAGAACTTAACGTTTTCGCCATTTTGACCTCCTTTTTTAAGGCAAACATTCTATAATTGGATCGCCCGCCTTTCTCTCCACATATGTTGTTTCCCGGGGCTCCCCTAAAAAAATCTTAAACACAGTGACGAGTTTTCGATATTCAAAATTTTCTACTCCAGAAATTCTTCGTAGTTCTGAATTTACAATTTTTTGTTCTACTTCTCTAAGGGAAAAATTTATATTGAAGACCTCTTTCAGACTAAGGAAAAGCAAACTTTTTAAAATATCATTTGTTACCCCGATAATAGCAAATTCACCCATGACTATTTACCAGGGAAGAAAATATTTTTACCTCCATCCTTCCAAGATAGCAACATACCGTTTTTTTATAATTTGTCAAGGGTTTTTTAAAAAATTTGATTTTTGGGCAATATTTTTGCAAAAAACTGAAAAGATTAGCCACGAAGGGACCAAGAAATAACAAATTTATTTAACCACGAAACACGCTAAACACACTAAATTTTTTATTGTTATTAAATCCAAACCCCTAACCCCCAACATTACCACGAAGGGACCAAGGCACGAAGAACAAATTAGAAAAAATGGGAAAATGGAAAAATGGGGAAACGGGAAAACTATTTTACTATTTCCCTATTCAACCATTCAACTTTTTACTACTATATGGGTCTTGCCAAAACAATAACCACTTATATATTATTGAATATAACTGAATAAAAATTCATTTTAATGCAAAAGGGGAGGAAGGCAGAAAATGAGCGGAATCGTTGGCATTGTTACAAAAAAAGATTGTAAGGAAGACCTATTTTACGCGACTGACTACCATTCGCATCTCGGAACCTCATACGGAGGACTGGCAATATTCGACGGCAATAAAATTCATAAAAAAATTCATACCATAGAAAAAGCACAATTCAAGACAAGATTCGGCGAAGATATTGATTACACGGTTATGCAAGGACACTCCGGTATTGGAGTAATAAGCGACAGGGACATACAACCACTCATTCTTAGACTCAAGTTCGGGGAATACTCAATTTGCGGTACTGGATTTATAAACAATCAAATCGAGCTCGCAGACGAACTGATATCGGAAGGTGCAATATTTTCCGAAATGGTAAACGGGTACCCGAATCAAATAGAGTTGGTCGCGAAACTAATCAACAAAGGGAAAGACTTGATTAGCGGAATAGAATATATGCACTCTCGAATCGACGGTTCTATGTCATTACTTCTCTTAGGTAAAGAGGGCCTGTTCGCAGCAAGGGATAAATACGGAAGAACGCCTCTGGCTTTAGGAGAAAAAGAAGGAGCTAAAATCGTAGTCTCGGAGACCTGTTCAATTAAGAACCTGGGCTTTGTCACAGAAAAATTCCTTGGTCCCGGAGAAATATTACTTTTAAATGAGAGCAGAGTAGAAGTATTGAAAGAAGCGGAAAGGGACCTGCGTTTATGCACCTTTTTGTACGTATATACCGGTTTTCCTGCTTCGGAATATGAAGGCAAAAACGTTGAAGAATTCAGGGAAGATTCGGGTAAGTTAATGGCAAAAAATGATAATGTTGAAGCTGACCTTGTTACCGGGGTAGCCGATTCCGGCACGGCCTACGCATTCGGATATTCTTTTGCGTCCGGAATACCTGTAAAAACTCCGCTATTAAAATACACTCCCGGATGGGCAAGAAGTTATGTGCCGCCGAGCCAGGAGAGAAGAGATCTGGTTGCCCTGATGAAGCAGGTAACGGCAGATGTGCTGTTAAAAGACCAAAGGCTTATAATAACAGAAGATTCGATTGTCAGAGGAACCCAATTAAAGAACTATCTTCTTGTTAAACTCTGGAACTCGGGGGCAAAAGAAATACATGTAAGACCTGCCTGCCCCGCCCTTATGTTTCCCTGCAAATATCTCTTTTCCACGAGAAAAATAGACGAGTTATTTGCAAGAAGAATAATCAAAAAAATGCACGGAAAGCATATTGAGGATTTAGCTCCTTATCTTGACACAGGCTCAAAGGAATACGCCAAAATGATAAAAGAAATGGAAAAAGATCTTAATACGACTTCTCTAAAATACCAGAGATTGGAGGATATGATAAAAGCAACCGGACTTCCGGAAAAATCTCTCTGTACTTACTGCTGGACTGGCAAGGAAGATTAGGCTAAAGTTTCTTTGACCTTTCTTGACAATTCCTGGCCGTTGTAAGGTTTTTCCAAAAACTCGAATTCTCTTTCTGCAATACGCGACAATTCGGCTTTTTCATCTATATAGCCACTGCTTAGAAGAATCTTAATGTTTTTGTCCTTAGCGATAATTTCCTCGGCGAATTCCAAACCACTTCCATCGGATAATACAACATCACTGAAAATCATTTTTATCTCATCCTGATTCCTATTGAAAGTTTCGGTTGCTTCTTCAATATTTTCTGCTTCTAATACTAAATATCCGTTTGCTCTTAAAACTTTGGCAATAAATTTTCGCGTAACTTCTTCATCCTCGACAACAAGTATTGATTCACCCCTACCTTTTAAATCGGGGATGGCGGTGAATTCTTTTTTCTTCTTTGTTTTTCTCTTATTGCTAAGAGGTAGGTAAACCTTAAAAGTTGTCCCTTCTCCCGGCTGACTTTCTACATTTATCCATCCTTTTAATTTTTTAATTACCTCAAGAACAACCGACAAGCCAAGGCCGGTACCGGTCCTCTTGGTTGTATAGAAGGGGTCGAATATTTTCGAAATTATTTTCCTATCCATTCCCACGCCTGTATCTATAACTGATATGCATACAAAATCTCTGGCACGAGAATAAGGTATTCTACTGATATCTTCTTCACTTATTACAATCTTTTCAGTCTTTAATATTAACTTTCCACCTTTAGGCATAGCATCCCGTGCATTTACAATCAAATTTATAATCACCTGTTCTATTTGAGTGGCATCTCCTCTCACATTTGTCGATCCTTCTTCAAAACCGCTTGAAAAATCAATGTCTTCTCCAACTAAAGGGCCAATCATACCCTCAATATCTGCTAATATTAAATTAACATCAAGCACTTCAAGTTTAACCGGTTTCTTTCGACTGAATGAAAGAAGCTGTCCGGTAAGTCCGGCTGCCTGGCCTGCTGCGTTAAGGATCTCTTCCAACATCTCTCTTTTCGGATCTTCGGGCGCTATCTCATCATAGAGAAGATGTCCATAACCAATTATTGCCGTTAAGAGATTGTTGAAATCATGCGCCATACCACCAGCGAGTTTGCCTAGAGCTTCCATTTTCTGCGCCTGAAGAAGTTGGGCCTGGATCCCTTTTTTGTCCTGTCTTGCTTTCTCTAATTCAGTAACTACTTTGCGTAACTCTTTTAATTCGTTTAATAGTTCCCTTTTTTCTTTACTTTTCATATTTTATAATTATAATAGGCTTTCTTAGCCAAAATGTCAAGTAGAATCTACAATTAATTTAAATTTTTATTTACAAGATTACATTTTGGTTTTATAGCCCCGTACAAAAACTATTTAATGTTTAACTGAGGAATTATTCGCGAAAAACGGCATAGGATAGCATACTTGAATTTAACGCATTATTTATTATATTTAGAGTATGAAGAGGAAAATTTGGACTAAAATGATTACACTCTCTAAATCTGAAAAAGAGGACAAAAAATATTATTCTTCCTTAAATTCGCAAGAAAGACTATCTATTGTTCAGGAATTACGCGAGGAAGAATTAAAAAGAAAGAATGAAAATAGAAAAGGACTACGAAGAGTTCTTAGGCTTATTAAACAAAAATAGCGTAAAATATGTTGTTGTAGGCGCATTTGCTCTCGCGTTATATTCAAAACCGCGTTATACAAAAGATTTAGACATTCTCATCGAAACCGAAGAAGAAAATATAAAGAAGCTAATCAACGTTTTACATAAATTCGGATTCAAGAATATCAATATAAAAACAGAAGACTTAACTAAAAAAGATCAAATATTACAGCTTGGTTATGAACCGGTTCGTATAGATATTCTAACTTCTATAGCGGGATGTTCATTTGAAGAAGTCTGGAATAATAAGTTGAAAGAGAAATACGGGAAAACACTCGTTAATTTTATTGGAAAAAGGGAATTAATAAAAAACAAAAAGGCAATAAGTAGAAAACAAGACATAGCAGATCTCGAACTTCTGGAAAAAAACTAAATCAAATTTCAACCACTAAACACACCAAAAACACGAAATTCATTTTGTTTTATTTAAAGATAAAAATATTGAGACTTGTGCAATTTGTGTAATTTGTTGTTAATAAAAGTTTAGGGATCGGGGTTTCAAGGTTTCTAGGGTTCAAGTAAAAAACAACAAAAAATCAGTGTGCATCTGTGTAAATCAGTGGCTAATAAATAGATTTTTCAAATCTAAGTTAAATAGTTAAATTAAAAAATCATAAAATAGGAAAAATATGAAGGGAGGGGGGGATGACGATTTAACCATTCGACCATTTTACTATTTGACTTGTTTTTCTATTCTGGATTCCGAATTCTTCGTCTATATGCTCTCGCTCGAGGCTGCTATTTCTATCAGTTTATCGACTTTCTTCTTGAGGCTTTCAGGCAACCCATCAATACCCTTTTCCAGAAAACCTCTTATCAAAAGCGCTCTTGCGGTCTCTTCATCAAGACCTCGTGACATGAGATAGTTCAGTTGCTCCCCAGCGATTTTGCCGATAGAAGCCTCATGCGAAAGTTCGGTATCAATATTATTAGCTTTAAGTTCTGGTATTGCAGTAATAGAACTTCTATCGTCAAGGATAAGACCATTACATTCCGTATGACCTCTCGTGTCCTTTCCGCTTCCTTCGATATAAGCCCTAAGGATAACTTTACAATTTTTAGATGCTACCCGGCTTACAATCTCACAACTCGCGTTTTTCCCCTTTAAAATACACCCTGCTCCCATATCAAAAGATGAGCCGGCTTTCCCGTAAATGATTGAGTTAAATTTAGCGCTCGCCCTATCCGAAAGGTACGCTATAGGATTGCTTTGAATCTCCTTAACCTGCGTTAAAGCGATATAATTAGAAGTAAAGATAGCTCCTTCCTCTACATCTATAGCTGCCCTTGGATAGACCAGGGCTTCCGAACCCCAATCATGAATCATTGTGTAAGTGAGATGAGCTCCTTTCCTTACGAACATTTCAGTAACCGCAATGTGACTGCCAAGTGAAACAAGATTCCCGGTCGCGCATCCCGTTATAATATTTAATTCGGAATTCGGCTCAAGAACAATGATATTATGTAAAACTTGCCTGAAACCTTGACCGTGGAGAAAAAAACAAGATTGGAAAGGCGCTTCTATTTTAGCCCCTTCTTTAACATACGTAAAACTCCCAAGTAACTTCTTACTCGAAGCCACCTCTTTAGTATGTTCATCCTTTTCTCTGTCAACAAGAGAAAAAAGCAAATCTTTTACCCAATCATACACCTGAAGGGCAAAAGAAATTGGCATCACAACAAGGCCTTCTTCCCTGGACTCGGATTCAGTTGTTTTATCATCAGCAACAAGAAAAGAACCCGAACGTTTTGTTTCTCCTTTTGTGTCAAACCCGACCCTGTCTAAACCGGCAATTTCTTCTTTTAAATCTTCATCCATCTTTTTCACTTTCATCAGCTTCCTTAATACATCTTTCAAACCCGTATTTTTTAACTTGATCGAAAATATCAAGCGGTGGCCCGGAACATAAAAGTTTACCGTTTACAAGCACGTAACCTTTATCAGCATGTATCTCTTCAAGGATTACTCCGGAATGAGTCACGACTATGCCGCTGTTTTTCCTTTCCCTTATGGGTTTGTTTTTCTGAAGCAACTTTCTCATGAGAGCAACCATCAATTTTATACTATCCACATCGACACCCGAATCAGGTTCATCAAACATAACAAACTGGGGAGCCTGAGCTAATAGCTGTAAAAGTTCATCCTTCTTTCTTTCTCCGCCGGAAAAACCGACATTGACTTCTCTTTCAAGATAATTTTCCATTCGCGCCTTCCTGGCAATTTCACCGGAAGTTTTTTCATCCGGAACTATAGTCTTTAAAAGAACACCGAGAGAAACTCCTTCTACGACCGGAGGATGTTGGAAGGCAAGCCCTATCCCGGATCTTGCTCTCCTGGTAAGACTCCAATCCAATATAGAATCACCTCTAAAAATTATATCCCCTCCCACAACTTTATACTCTGGCAAACCCATGATGGCATTTACAAGAGTGGTCTTTCCGGAACCGTTAGGACCGAACACAACATGGGTTTCCCCCTCTTTAATAATCATATCAATACCACGGAGAAGACGCTTACCTGCAACTTCTACCGTCAAATTCTTGACTTCCAACAAAACACCTTTAATTTCCGAATTAGACATAGTAAGATAATTTTACGCCGAAAAATTTTATTGTCAAGTTGAGAAAAGGCACAAAGGCACGAAGAAACAACAAAGAATTATGACTTATTATTGTTAAAAAAACCACCCACATCCCCAAAAATAATCTCACACAGAGACACAGAGAACACAGAGCCCCATCACACCCCAATAATAGGACACAGTTATGCGCAGATTTAAAAGGATTTTTTATTTGTTGTTTTATTCTAACTCCTAACTTCCAACTACTAACTTCTTTATTAACCACAAAGCACACAAAGATTTTAATTTTATTTTTTTACTTGAACCCTGGAAACCTTGTCCCCTCGAGACCTAAACTTTTATTAACAACAAATCACACAAATAGCACAAATTTTTTCTGCTAAATACTATACCCTGATTAATAGCCACAAAGCCTACCCTCCACCCTTTAATTTTACTTGACATCTTTTATCTTTATATTTATTCTTTTTATTAATTTGTTGAGATTTATATTTCAAAAAAGGAGGATAAAATGTATGAATTGAAATATGCCTGGATTGTCGTTTTGCTGTCAGTTTTGATTTTTCCTTTATTAAGCTGTGCCAAAGAGAATAAAGACATAAATCTTCCACCTCCAAAGATGAAGGGTGGAAGGCCGCTGATGGAAGTATTAAAAGACAGGAGAAGTATGCGTTCTTTCAGCAACAAGGAATTGTCTCTGCAGGAGCTATCCAATTTGCTATGGGCTGCTTTTGGCGTAAATCGTCCCGAAGAGGGGAAGAGGACTGCTCCTTCTGCTATGAACAAGCAGGAAATCGATATCTATGTGGTAAAAAAAGATGGATTATATCTTTACAATGCAAACAAAAATGTCTTAATTAAGATTCTTGATGAGGATATCCGGGGGGCTACCGGAGGACAGGATTTCGTAAAAGATGCACCTCTGAATCTGATCTATGTAGCCGATTATCCAAGAATGGGTGATATTTCGAAGGAAAGTAAGGATTTCTATTCGGCGGCGAACACAGGTTTTATTTCTCAAAATGTCTACCTTTACTGTGCTTCAGAGGGCTTGGGAACCGTGGTCAGGGGGTGGGTAGATAGAAATAAACTTCACACGGTTATGAAACTTAAAGAAGACCAGAAGATAATTCTTGCACAAACGATAGGGTATCCGGCAGATTAAAAAAATTGGCTTTTTTATCTAGATTTATTCTAAAGGCTCAATAAACTCCGGAGGGATTTTCTCACTTAAGACAACTTCCCCTCTATCGAAGAAATCGATACCACTCTTAGAAGCGCCTGGAGCGTCTATCTTCAGAATAACCGGTTCGGGATAGTGTCTTTTTCCTACTTTGTATGCTGTTTCTTTTTCTTTTGACAGATGCACGAATTGACGTTCCATTGGGCATAATCCATCGTTTAAGATTTCTGTTAGCCGCTCAGGAGACGTTCCATGATAAAGGAAACTCTCAGGGCAGAAACTACTCTCAATTTTTATTTTGACGGAATGACCATAAAGTGCCCGTATTTTATCTCCTCTTATCTCAAATCTCTTTCTTTCTCCTTCAGAAATTAATTTTTCAATATCTTCGATTTTAGCCCACGAGTGAGGCGTATTTTTTAAGCACCCCATCAGGTCATCTAAAAGAACAAAACCTTCTTCGTCCAGCTCCAGATTATATTGTTCCGGATGATGCCTTAGAACAAAAGATAAAAACTTACTCAATTTTTCGTATTCATACGGAAGACTCGATTGTTCATTCATAATTACAATTATAATATAATTTATAAAAGTTTCAAGAACTTAAAATAAATTATTATCATTTTTGTAAATCTATATATAACCTACAAAATTAATTTTTTTAACACTCTTACGGTCGTCTTTAACTTTTTAAATGTAACATCGTGCGCATAAAATTTTTCCGATACTTCAAGAATACCCTTGACTTATTAATCTTGCTAAATATTTTTAAAGAGGAATGAATTTTATGTATGACGTAGCCATTATAGGTGCCGGGCCTGCAGGTAGCACCCTGGCAAAGCTAATAGGAAATAAATATAAGGTACTTTTAATCGATAAAAGGCAGTTAAACACTTCGCCTGAGAAACCTTCATCCGTAAAATGCTGCGGCGGACTCCTCGCTCCCGATGCTCAAAAGTTATTATCTAAATTGGGATTGGGCCTGCCTAAGAGCGTCCTGGTAGAGCCTCAACTTTTTGTTGTCAGAGCAATTGACAGTCAGCGACACCTGGAGAGATATTATCAGCGTTACTATATAAACATTGACCGCCAGAAATTTGACTGCTGGTTATTATCAATGGTTCCACTTAATGTCGACATAAGACTTGGCTGTAACTTTAATTCATATGAATATGAAAAAGGCTGTTTCAAAATAGAATTCACCGATAGAAATAACACTTATATAGATAAAACGAAAATATTAGTCGGAGCAGATGGAGCATCCTCCCTGGTACACAAACAATCGGTATCAAAACGTCATTCTTCAAAAGCATATTTCGCTATTCAGGAATGGGTGGAAGCCGACAGCAATAAATTTCCTTACTTTTCCTCGGTATTCGACCCGGAAATCACCGATTATTACTGCTGGATTATTCCCAAAGATAAACACCTGGTCATAGGTGCGGCTTTACATCCTAACGATAAAGCTCCCGGGAAATTTTTATTGTTGAAAGAAAAACTTGAAGATTTCGGATTTCAGTTTGGTAAAGCCACGAAAAGGGAAGGCGCTCGCATCATGCGACCTGTGAGGTTACGCCAGCTCTCTACAGGAACGAAAGGAATTGCTCTCCTGGGTGAAGCAGGAGGCTGGATAAGCCCGAGCTCTGCCGAAGGCATTAGTTATGCTTTCAGAAGCGCACTCGTTCTTGCGGGAGTGCTTAACACTTCATTGGATAACTTCGAAAAAAGGTACTACAAAAAAACAAGGCGGTTAAGAAGAAATATATTCGCAAAAAATTTAAAGTCACATTTCATTTTCAATCCTACTTTAAGAAAAATGGTTATGAAATTCGGATTCCAGAGCATGGATTTATATAAACCTTAATAATGAGTCGTGCGTCCTGTGGGCGTGTTGCCCAAAACCAATAGAATAAAATAACACAGTTCACATTGTCATTGCGAACTCTTCTTCACGCCTTTCCACCGTGACGCAATCTCCACGTATAGTTTGCAATTAAGCCCTTTAATTTTATCACAAGAGATTACTTCGCGAAAGTCGAGCAAGAGGACAAATTCGCAAAGACATTACTTTGGATAGCGAAAAGCCTTTCGGCAACACGCCCCTGTGTCTTAAGTCAGTAAAAAATTAGCTTTCAATCTATCATTTAAGCAAAACACATTTCTTGCAATCCGTATCTTCTCCCGCCTTCATATTCAAAAAGTATATACCAACAGGCAAAGATGGTTTTAATTCCACTGTATATTCTCCGGGACCTTGGCTTTCGCCAGAAAGGAATGTCTGAACACAGCGTCCTGCCAAATCGTACATCGAAAGAGTAACAGGAAGTTGTTCGGATAAAACATATTTTACTACCAGAGATTTAGAAAAAACCGAAGGAGATATTTCTATGCCTCCGAAAGAATATTCTTTGTCTTCGATACCTGCAATAGCCGGCAAGCGCGTCATAGTCAGATACATGCCGCTTTCTATACCCGCCTGACTAACAGCAGTAATCGCATAGTAAAAATTGACGCCGCCCGGAACAAACGAATCTACATAGCTTCGATCAAAAGGGCTTAAGCTATCCAGAGGAACCCAGTCGCCAACTGCACTATCTCCGGTTATTAATTGATACACTGTTGAGCCTATTGCTCTGTATATTTTAAAGCCTGCAATATCTGAGGGCTCAAAGGCTGGTTCATATTCCCAGCTAAGATAAATCGCATCTGTTCCTGAATTTATTTCAAAAACAGAAGGAGGTGCAGGAGACGCGGGAATATTATAATTTATATTAAAGTTTCTCTGCGCATTCATGCCATTCCGGAAAAGAGAATCCCTGCCCGTTGCTACAAATAAATCCTTCGCAATATCGTTAAGTGAAGGTGTAGGAACTATACCCGGAGATTCATCATAATATATATCGAATATTGGATCTCTTCTTCTCAACTCTTCAACCATCGTGGCCGAATCCAAACTTGCCAGCCAGCTGTAAGAATTGGCTTGTCCATTATCCCACGCTTCCCCGGCAAGATATGAAGACTTCCGGCTTATGGCACCGCCCACATAGGCATAGACATATCTCAGAGTATCCCCGAATTCCATCTGGTAAGGTCCTATAGACCAATGACACTCCTGGTCAAACCTGAGATAGGAGATATCAGACGCATAGATATATCCCCTTAACGGGTCCAGCTCTCCCCATCTATCCAGAGGTTGTTCATAATAAGTAGCTGCGCCGCTGGCTGTAGTATCGTAAACATCATAAATACTGTCCATATAATAAACATCTTTAAAAAAGTTATCCGTCGAGTCAATACCAAATCCTCCCATCACCATAACTTCATAACCATTACGGTAGTCCGAGCTATCCGCTTGCGGGAAATCTGCCATTACACCATTATGCAATATAATAAAGCTGGGCTCCGATAAGAGACTTGAATGCATGGATGGTTGAGCTGGGTCGTTACTCGCGGCAATATTCGCAATGGGATAACTCTGCGGGACATCAGTACTTTTAGGAGCAAATAAAACCGCAGTACCTCCAAAACGGGCTCCGTTCAGAATATTCCACTGACCAGATACAACGTTAAAACCATAACTATCATGTGTTAACCCCTCTGCTCTGAGAGGAGTAAGATAATCAATTCGAAGGGAGTCATCATCCTCGGGATAGGAAAGTCTCGTGTCATGGTCTTCCGTTGTTCCTGCCCAGGTAGGGAATACTTTATTGTACCCTGTACCGTTTATCATAGCTTCTGTAACCCTGGTAATATAAACATCTTCTAATGTCTGTCCCGGTAATTCGATAATACTATCCTGATCTACATTACCCGTATTTACAAACGTCCAATCCCATATAACATAATCATCATGTCCTGGTTGACTCCAGGCTAACACTCTCTGCTTAGCATCTACACCTATCGACAGTCTGACGTTGGATTCAACCATTACATCGGCAGTTCCCCGTATTTTAGCCGGAGCGATTTCGTCACCTGTAAGAGGAAACGAATCTTCCACATGTGTTCCGTTAACAATTATCTGAGGGGGAGGATATCTGAAATATCTATGTATAGTATGACCATCACCCTCATCCGGTACGGCAAATTGATAAATGTCAGAGGTACGTTTACGAACACAATGTCCTGTAATATAAGCATCCCAGAGATATCCGGTTGTATCCGTCCAGTTTCTTGCCCCGAAAAACAACCCGGCATCCTTCAGAAGACCTCCCGGCCACATTTGGATATACTCATCATTTTCAGTACAGTAACTACCTCTATAGTACGCAACCATACTATGCGAATAAACATCTGCACTCTGGCAGCCGTGGTCATATATCCGGGCTTCCGCTTTTCCCACATTGACTTTTTTGAAAAGCTGAGCATGAGCAGTGCTCGCGAGAAAAAAGACCAGGAGTAATATTAATAATTTCCTCTGTTTCATTTTATGTAACCTCCTTTTTATCTATTAAAAAACATTTCTTGCAGACATTTAAATTTGAAATATTTTTTCTACGTCTTCGCAGCAATTTAAAATTCAACTCTCAATCCCAACCTAAGAAATCTCGGATTGGTGTAATATAAATATTCAAGAGCCGGTTTATCTATATAATCCTTATCAACTTCCCCCACCTTATCATCCCCTCCAACAAGCGAAGCATCGGAAGCATATCTTCTGTCGTTGTACATAGGCAGATGTAAAGAACTCAAATACTCTAACTTATCGGTATTTGCGGAATCGACTCTAAAACAACTATCCCCTGTTAAATATTTGGAATCAAAAAGATTATTAATCTCTGCATAAAAGCTAACATTAAACCTTCCGGGGGAGAAATTTTTACTCAAGCGTAAATCCCAGTACCCTTCATCCTGCCATTTAAGATTATTCTTATAAGTCGGATCGTCCGGGAAAAAAGGATCCGAAGCATATGGATCATAACTGAAATAATCGCCACCTGTTCTCGTATAAAGAAGACTTGCAGAAACATCCTTCAACATTTTTCCCCACTGACCGGGAGTGTTAAAGATGAGAAGAAAACGAATTTCAGGATTAGACTTTACCTGGACCTCGCTACCTTCAAGCTTGCCATAAGAACCCGTCTCTAAGTTATACACCAAAAACCCTTTAAAAAGCCTCCCGTATCTCTTTCTCAAAGAAAATTCAAATCCTCTTAAATTACCATACATATTATTTGCATAGGTCGTGTAAGAAATACCTGTGTGGTCGTCATAATTTATTTCTCCTATTTGTTCACTATAATCATTAAAATAGCCCGAAATACGTAACAAATACTGATCGAACAAATCCTTTTCATAACCTAACTCGTAAGAAACTACTTTAGGTAAATCCAATCGAGGATTACCGAAATATACAATCGCCTCGCCATACCTATTAAATTCACCCAGAAGTTTTTCACTTTCAGGTAAATCGTAAAAATAACCGAAATTAAAATAAAATTTACCAAACTTTTTAAGCGGATACGACATACCTAAACGAGGGCTTAGTCTAAGACCGTAATTACGCTCATCCGGTCTATAATAATCTAATCTTAAACCGAATTTTGCAACCAGGTCTTCACCTGAAAACTTATACTGGGCATAAAAACCCGACCTATAAGGTTCACCGCTCCAGTTAATTTCATCTATAATCTCTTCTGTTCCACCGGTAATAGAGGCAGACAAATATGAATGTATTCTATCATAATTAATCTGCATTCCTCCTTTAAGTTCGTGATGAGAACTAATCTCCGATGTAACCTCAGAACTAAAATTAACAGTATTAATCCAGGAAGCGTCTTCCACGGCTCTTCCAAAATTGCTAAAAAAGAAATCACTCGGCAACAAATTCCGGTAATAGCACTCGTTACCGGCAAAGCTTTCATAACCAAAAGGGACTTCTCTGGGAATACTTACATTACCGAAAGATATAATTTCTGTAGTATCCCTGAAATATCCTGCCGACTCTATATCTTTCCAGATAGGAACCGACGAATGTCTAAAACTCGAGTAAAAAAGTCTTAATGTATAGTATGTAGATGGAGTGAGGTTATGATTGAAATCCAACCCCCACCCATATCTATTTATATCGTAGGGATTGAGCGCATCAACCCAATACATAAAATCTTTTCCCGCAACGCTGTTAAGTATATTCCCGCTCTCGAACCAGATTTCGCCATCGTAGTATATTTCTCTCGAATCGGTAGTAACGGTTTTTATGTCTTCGAATAAACCCTTAATATTAAGTTTCATCTCCGGTTTTAGGTGTAATGTTATTTTCAAATCGGTCTTATTATCCGCATAATTTTCTCTTGATACCGGAATAGAAAAAGGCTCCTCTCTTCTCGAATTGGAAACCAAGAAAGTGACAATGTTTACACCCGGAAAAGGTCCTCCAAAACTAAAATCAACTAAGCGCCCCCATTTATCCCCGTAACTGCCGGGAATCTGCCCCAGACTTTCACTGCCTTCGATTCTATACACATACCTGAATAAATCTCTCCACTCCCGAGGAGTAAGTGTATCGCCCATCTCTCTTCGGCTCTCCGCATATTCTATCCAACCCTCAAAGGATTCATACTCGTCCGCCTGTTCTTCCGGTAAAACGGAGGTACCTTTCCAGCATAAACTATCCGTTGTATCGACAAAAGGACGAACGTGTACATTATCTGTGCTAAATATACTATTTCCGTAGTGCGGCATATGAGGAAAAGTATATTGCAAATTAGCTGATCCATGATAGGAATACCGATTCCCTTCTTCCTCTACAACATTAACAATGAGGAACCCTATATTTCCATATTCGGAGTCAAAACCTCCATCCAGGAAAACAACATTTTTAACGGCAGAAAGGGGCGGCATCATAGCGGGATTGTTAAGCCTGTTATCTAACACTGTAAAACCATCGGTAATATATAAAACGTGGGTGTTTTTTCTTCCCATAAAACCCAATCTATTATGCAATGAATAAAATGAAATATAATCTTCTAAGTCAGAAACCATAGGAATCTCTCTTATTTCTTCAATATTTGAGTAATATCTTCTCGCAGAAACGTCCATTTTAAGAATTTCTTCTTTAGCCGTTTCAGTTACATATTTATCTTCTAATTCTCTTGGAGAAAACAACTCAAAATTCAAGGTGGTACTGTGATCTGCTTCAACAATAACGCTCTTAACAGTCAAAGGCAAATAACCGATACCTCTAAGTTGAATTTCATACTCACCGGGAGGAACGTCCATTATATGGTAAGAACCATCACTTTTGCAGTCTACTGCCAGGCTGGTCCCAAGTACTATTACGTTTACATAAGAAAGAGCCTTACCGGTTTTTCCGTCAACTATCATACCTTCAATTTGCCCTTTAGTACCAGGTAGAGAAGGGAAAGAAAAAACAAAGAGAAAAAGAACTATTATGAGACGCGGATAAACGCAACTAAAAAAGGATTTTTGGGATGTTCTTTTTACCAGTACTCCGGCTCGCGGGACCTGGCGTCTAAAATTTATTCTCTTTATACTATATAATAATTTCACTAATTAACCAATCAACTAATTAACAAATTCTTTAAATTTCAATTCGATTCTATTTTTATTGCACCTACAGGACAAGAAGCTACACACGCCTGACACTCGATGCATTCAGGCATATCGAACTCAATCACAAGTTTTGAAGAATCTTCGGGATCAACTTCCTTATAATATTTATCAAGAGCAGCCTTGTTTTTCACTTCATCATCTACCGGCTTACACCACCTTCCGCTCTCGCTGCCTTCTAAAATCTCTACCGGGCAAGCTTCAGCACAATCGGCAAGACCTGTACACTTACTATAATTATATATAACTTTCGGCATAAAACCTCCTTATATTACACCCATCAAAAAAATTTATACGCTCATTCAATCTTTGTCAAGGGCTCTTCAAAACCTACCCGGTGCGATTTTTTAACCGCTTTTCTTAATTCTATGCATCAATACAAAAACAAAGGGGAAAACAGAACTATTACGACTTACATTTAAACATTTCTGCTCTTAATGAAAGAATTCATTTAAAATATTTATGAATAATGAATTTTAAGTGCTCTAACACAAACTTTCTTGAGATACAGGCAATTCTTCAAAAGCCTAAAATTATTTTCAAGGAAAACTTAACCAATCCATTCATTTATCTTAACTTCTAAAACGTCCAATGGTAGTGCCCCATCTCTTAAGATCTCATCATGGAAAGCTTTAATATTAAATTTCGAACCTAATTTTTTTTCCGCTTTAGTACGCATCTGAGAAATTTTCAGCTGACCGATTTTATAGGATAAAGCTTGACCTGGCCAAGCTATATAACGATCTATTTCAGCAACAGCTTCTGATTCAACAAAAGACAAATTCTTCATTAAAAAATTCAGTGCTCTTTCTCTGGACCAACCTTTCATATGTATTCCGACATCGACTACGAGCCGGACGGCACGAAACATTTCTGCCGACAAATTCCCATAATACTGATAAGGATCCTCATAGAATTTCATCTCTTTACCCAAACTTTCCGCGTATAATGCCCACCCCTCTACGTATGACGTATATCCTCCGAAACGCCTGAACTTTGGTAAATCCTTCTGCTCCTGCTGCATTGAAATTTGAAAATGATGCCCGGGAGTAACCTCATGGAGGAAAAGCGTCACCATCCCATATTTAGGATGCGCTTTCAAAGCATAAGTATTAACATAAAAAACACCAGGGCGTGAACCGTCAGGTGTGGCACCCATGTATTGCCCCCCTGCGGCTGTCTTCTCTCTGAATTTTTCCACAGGTTTTATTTCATAACCGGCTTTTGGAATAAGCTTAAATAATTCCGGGACTTTTGAGTCTATTTTCTCTCTTAGTTCCTCGTAACCATTTAATAATGCTTTTCTACTGGTAAAATAAAATTTTTCTTCTTTTTTTAAATAATCAAAAAAATCCTGCATTTCTCCCTCAAAGCCAACCTGTTTTTTTATCTTCTCTATTTCTTTTTTTATCCTCTCAATTTCACTCTTTCCGGTTTGGAAGATCTCTTCCGGGGTCAAGTTGGTTGTAGTTAATCTTTTAACTTCATACGCATACCATTTCTCTCCATCCGGCAGATCGGAAAGCCCTATTGTCACTCTACATTTGGACAAATACTCATCTTTAATAAAGTCGCACAGTTTTTTATATGCAGGAACAATCCGTTTTTCAATAGCTTCCGAATACGCTTCTACCAAACGAGTTTTTTCTTCCCCGGAGAAATCGGACGGTAAATCTGTGATTGGTTTATAAAATACACTTTCTTTAATGTCTTTTACAAAATGAGCCTCAAATTGAGTAAGAGTTTTTTCCATAAGAATCTTAGGTTGTACAATGCCAAGTTCAATTCCTTTCCTCATATTATCAATCGCTGTATCTATCCAGACTCGAAAGCCCTTTACTCTTTCTAAAAAATTATAGTAATCTTTGACTGTTTTAAATGGATGTATACTACTCCCAGAACCTAATTCCGCGAAGAAAGTCGGCATGCTGTAGAACTGATTAACAGGAATAAGATGATCGTTAAATTGAAATCCCTCTAGCCTCAAAACCATATCACGTTTAAATATATCATAACTTAATCTATCTTGCCCCTTTAACAAATCCCGATTTAGCTCTGAAACTTCTTCCAGGTATTTATTAAAAAGTTCTTTCTGTTTGTTTCTGTGATCTTCGCTGATATCATTTTCCAGTTTGTCATCATAGCGCCTGTCGCCAATGTAAGTAGCGTATATTGGAAGCAGCTGAATTAGCTCCTCAAAATACTCTTCGAAAATTTTATTTAACTTCTGAGATTCCTCTGATTGTTTATTTTTCATGTCGTAATTTATGAACCAAAATTCCGGTTGCACTGAAGAAGATTATAACCAGGACACTAACCCCCGGAGAAAAAAAGAATTCCGCCCCAGGCTTAACCTTTACAAATCCCTCCACAAGTAACGGATTGACAAGTGCATCTTCTATTGCATGCATAAGCACAACAGGCCAGAGAGAATTGGTTAAAAGCCTAATTTCACCGAAGACCAAAGAATATGAAACAATAGTCAGCAAAGCCATCGGGATAAAGGTTGCCAGATTTAGAGTCGTATAATCCCGGAGGATAATTCTATCCAGAAAAAAAAGATAATACGGAATGTGCCAAAAAGCCCAGATCAATCCCACTATCAAGTGTCCGGTATAATCGTTAAGGTTAAGAGAGTGAACTTTTGGCGTAAGATAACCTCGCCAGGCGAACTCTTCAAATATATTCTTAAAAAACGCCGGCAGAAGACCAAGCAGGAAAACCTGCAAGATCACACCGACCGTTCCGGAAGAGAAATCGGGAAAAACGATAAACCTTGAAAGTCTACCGATTATCAATATAAGTGTCGTAATAACGGGAAAAACGAAAACGGCAACAGAATACCCCATTAGATTTCCCCTGAAGTTTGGCTTTATTCCGAAACCCCTCCATCCACCACCGGTAAAACCCCTGAGCAGCAAACAAGTCCCAAGCGGGGTAACAAGCCACAGCAACATTCCCAGACTTCCGGCAGAAGGATTTCCCAAAATTACATCCAAGCCATGCCCAACCCAACCGATTAAAAGCACAACAATTGCGAAAATCACTATATTACGAACCGTTTTTTTATTATTCTTACCTGCAGTATTCATACCGGCTACATTTTAAAGAAATTCAGACATTTGTCAACATTTCATAATATCTGCCTCCCCCCATTTTTTTTATTAATTAAGTCGGCGAGAATCAGAGGGATTGCCGTCCAGGAAAGCGTCTCGGAGGGTGAGCGGGCATGGTCTTTTGAAATGCTT
>Ga0315545_1000228_pt1 | contig 63064 bp, 52 predicted proteins | sample SalMarSW160210MG_FD_203096 | JGI IMG/M metagenome (GOLD analysis project Ga0315545, IMG submission 203096) | Salt marsh sediment microbial communities from the Plum Island Ecosystem LTER, Massachusetts, United States - Salt Marsh Sediment SW1602-10 ...
AGACCAACTCGTTAATGATCAATCCAAGCGGAATAGCAGTATCAATACCAAGTGAGCTATCCTTAACATTCACCTGGAACGCAATCTTGGCTTTATCGACTGCATAAACCTGAGAGAGGGCCTCTAACAGATCCTGGACATATGCATCGAAACCAATGTGTGTCAGGTCTGAGGATTGATAAAACTTCTCATGGATAAGCCTCATAGATCTTAGCCGGTCCTGGAATCCTCTGAGTATCTGGATGTCCGTCTCATTCTGCATATAGTCGGTTTGAAGGTTTATCAGGCTGCAGATAAGCTGCATATTGTTTTTCACCCGATGGTGAATCTCCCGCAGGAGGACCTCTTTTTCTTTGAGAGAGGCCATCAACGCTTGCTCCACCTGCTTGCGCTTGGTGATGTCACGGGCAACACCAGCAACACCTGTGATGTTCCCTGCCGCATCAAAATAAGGAACCTTAATGGCTTGGAACCAGTATTCTTTTCCATCTGCACTGGTCATGTGCTTAACGATTTCTGTTGACCTGCCGGTCTGGATAACCCGCTGGTCATCCTCAACATTTTTCTTTGCTTCCTCCTTGTTTGACATTAACTCATAATCATTCTTTACAATAACCTCTTCACGAGATAATCCAAAAGCCTCTAAAGTCTTGTCGTTGGCAATAATATATCGGCTTTTCAAGTCTTTAAAATAGATAGCGTCTTTAGCAGATTCTACCACAAATTGCCAGCGTTTGAGATTCTCCTCCACCCGCTTGCGCGCGGTGATCTCGCGTTGAAGTTCTTCATTTTGTGCTTGAAAGGTCAAGCTATAAGCCATGAATATTTCCACCACGAGCGCCGAGGCAGGTATGACTTTCTCCAGCGGTATAATGTCTGAAGATTCCCCTGCCAGCCTGCGGAGAGTCTCTTCATGCAGCTCGGCGACCTCTTCGGGCGGGATTTCCGCCAGCACCATTTCACGGCCAAATTCTGCAGCCGCCACCAATTGCTTCTCCTCCTGCTTGGTAAGGTAAGCCTTAAGCAGCTCAAAGTATCTGTCTTTGATAGCTTGCTCTATCATCACGCCAACTCGTTTCTGCACACCAGCACTGCTGCGTCGTCCGTCTCACGGCGCCAGTCCTGGATGATTCTCTCTGCCAGCCGCTGCGGGTTTGCCCGCAGTGTTCCATCGTAGCCTGATAATTTCATCTCTTGTGCTACACCGTCGGTGAATAGTACTACCAGGCTGCCTGGTGTGAGCCCCACGGTTTCTGGCGTTAGGGTTTTGTAACCAGCACCTACGATGCCGTAGTTGCTGCTCAGGGTGATAGTCTTCTCCCCAGCAATCACAGCGCGGGTGTTGCCAATGCCGGCATAGGTCAACGTCCTTGCCTCTTGGTCAATGACGGCAATGCCCATAGCCACACCTCGCGTATCTTGCAGTGCCCAATTGCAACCAGCAAAGATGTCCGCAAGCGGCTCTGATAGGTGACGGGCGACGAAATTCACTGCTAACTTAGCCGCTCTCTCGGCGTGTTCACCATGGCCAAGACCGTCTACCATGCAGAAGATAGTCTTACCGCCATTTTGCCAAAAGCCACATTCGTCGCCGCAATGTGGGGCATCATCGAGAGCACGTTTGACCATCGCTACTTCCATGACTCCCACTTCCTGACCACTACTCGCGTCCCGATGCCGACTCTGGATGTTATTTCGAATTCGTCCATAAGGCGTTCTACTCCAGGCAGCCCACCACCCAGACCACCGTTGGTGGAAAAGTCGTCCTGCATAGCCAATTTCACATCGGGGATACCGGGGCCATCATCTTCAGCGATAATCTCGATGCCGGCCTCACCGCTCCGACTGATGGGAGACAGGGTGATAGTACCACCTCGGGTGGCATGGAAGAAGAGGTTGTTGGCTAGTTCCGAGACGGAGATGGCTACATAGTGGGTTGCCACCTCCCTGAAACCAATTGCCTCAGCCAGTGCCTGGGACTTCTGTCGTGCCCAGGCAATATCGATCTCCTCGGTGACCTGTATGACCACCGGCTCTCTTCTCACTAAACCCTCTTGCGGGTTCAATCTTATTGTCCCATGTTTAGCTTCGTATCGCAACTTAAGGAAGCCTGAACAATTATGGCACCCTCGGTCGCACCATCCCAATGGTGACCTTCGTGTACCCGGGCTCGGATTGAATGTCAAACTCATCGACCAGCCTCCTCGCCGCCGGCAAGCCACATCCCAATCCTCTACTACTGCTGAACCCGTACTCCATTACCCTCTCGATATCGGGGATGCCGGGGCCACGATCCTCAACCGCCACTTGGATATTGATCGCGTGCTGGTTGGACCTGTCAGTGATGAGGCATGTCCCCCGGCCAGCGTGCTGGATAGCGTTGCGGGCAAGTTCTGAGATGGCGGTGGCCAAGCGAGTCTGGTCGGCCAGGCTGAGCCCAAGGTGACGTGCCGTCTCCCGGCCCGCTTGCCGCGCGGTTATGACATCGCTTTCCGCTTTGAGTGTGATTCTACTCCTCGCCATAGCTATCCTCACCTTCGCGCTTCTCTATGGAACGCTGAAGCTTCTCTACGCCCTGCTCAAAATTGAGGGCTGTCTCCACACCAATCAGCTCCCGTCCCATCTCTACCAGGGTCAGTGCTACTGTTGGCTGCATGCCAGTGATGACGGTCTTTGTTCCCAGCAGTCGCAACATGCTAGCAGTCTCGTTGAGTATCCGCGCCAGGTACGAATCAACCACATCCAGCGCTTTGATATCAATTACTACCCCCTTGGCCTCGGTGCTATTCGCCATACGCAGCAAATCAGATTGGAAATCGAGAGCATCCTGGTCGGTCAGGTCCATCTGAATGGATGTCAGCAAGATATTTTTAAATCGTAAGATCGGAACCTTCATTCTAGCTTCTCCTTATAGCGATGTTACCTGTTTGCCAACCAGCCGGAAAGCCTCGGCGATTCCTGTCCGCAGAGTTCCACAGGTAAGCAGGACGCCGATAGGGATTTCGAGCTTGGTCATCGTCTGGGCAGTATCGGGACTGATGCCGGTGATTATCGTGTCGGCTCCCAGCATCTTGGCCGCGTTGCCCGTCTTTATCAGGTGCTGAGCCACCCTGGTATCGATGGCCGGCACTCCGGTCACATCGAGTATTGCTACCCTCGATTCGGTGCTGACGATAACGGCGAGCAGATTCTCGATAATCTGCTGTGCCCGCGGCGTGTCAATGACCCCCACCAGCGGCATCACCACTATCCCCTCCCACAGCCTCATCGCTGGTGTTGAGAGTTCCATCAGGGAACGGCTCTGCTGTCTTATCACATCCTCGCGTGTCTTGACGAAGGTCTCAAAGGTTACCAACGCCAGCCGGTCGATAACCTTGTTCATCTTGATGACATCTTTGCTGAGAAGCTCAACATTGGAGCCAAACTCCTCCTGGAAGAATTGCAGCAGCGGGTCCTTGAGCGAGAGCATAAAAGTCGCTGTCTCCGTCGGAGTGAATCCCTGCTCAACGTGTGAGGCACTCAGGTCACGAAGGATGGCAATCAAGTCGCGGAACTGGAGGCTCTCCAGGTTCTCACATTCCTCGGCGCCAAACGCGATGATTAGCGTTCGTAACAGGTCGGCCTTCTCTTTCCTAAGTTGCTCCTCAGTGATCAGTTTCAGCACGCGAGTTCCACCGATTGTTATGATGTTTTGTATCCATGCCTCCAGCAGTTCCTTCTCCCTCTTGGCCATAATCTCCGCCATTGTCGGATACTTTTTCTTTGGATCAACCATGACTTCCCTCCTTTCGGTGTTTAATGAATGAGGTTGTTTATCCTGTTTATCCTGTCTAAAAGCTGACCTCTGATCTCCGGGAACTGATCCCCAGCTTTCTTCAACGATTATAGTTCTATTTTCTTCCCTTGTCAAGTTTATTTTTTCTCTTGTCAACCCCCATTAAACCCAAACCGATCAATACCTTATCCCCCTTGGTAAGATCGCCGATGACCTTTCTGAGCGGCAGTGGGAAAGTCTTTAATAGTGTGGGTGTAACCCAAATATTGTCATTACTGGCTGATTCCGGCATTTCGATGACATCTATAATCTGGAGAGAATAGCGACTCCCCAAGGTACCTTCCAGTAATTTCCTTAGATCCTTGATGATCTTTTCATGCCTCGGTGTTCGGCCCGCAATATAAAGTCGGAATCTATACATAACACACCTCTGGTCCCTCTAAGATTCCCCTTACAATCAATATAAGTTGCTCACTATCGACCGGTTTTCGCAGAACCTCGAAATCTATTCCCCCTTCCTTAGCCCTTTTAAGTTGGTTGAGAAATTCTCTATAAAATGCTGTTACGACATAAATAGGCGTATCCTTGTCCGTTTTCCGCAGCTCTCGCAGTACTTCAATCCCATCCATACCAGGCATCTTAAGATCCAGAAAGATAAGCCCATATTTATCCCTCTGTCCCATCTCGATACCTTTCTCACCTGAGTCTGCTGTATCTACGGTGTACCCTGCCCCCTCAAATGCCAAGACGAATGATTTTCTTATTGATTCCTCATCGTCTATCACTAAAATGCGTTTGCACATTTTATCTCCTCCTTGATTACTATTTACATTTCGGAATTTCTAAGAAATTCCGAAATGGCGTGGGATGTTTGAAGTCCCGACCGCAGGTCGGAATTCAAGGGTGACAGCGGAGCAATACGAGCGAGCGCCTGTCTGCGTGCTCCGCACAGGCAGGCAGGATTGCGGAGCGCCAGAGGATCGGTGAGACCCTATGGATAAGTTAGCGACCGAAGGGAGCTAAGTTCTTTCGGTGGTGCTGGTAATGAGATCTTAAACCTCGCTCCCACGCCAGGTTCGCTCTGGCAGGTAATTGTCCCCCCGTGTCCTTCAATGATACTTAGACTGGTGGATAGCCCTATCCCTGTTCCCTGTCCAACGGGTTTTGTGGTGAAGAACGGATGGAAAATCTTTTCAATATTTTCAGGGAGAATGCCACACCCATTGTCCGCAATGGTAGTTTGGATGAATTCATTTTCACGGTGCACATCAATATCGATTTCTTTTTTCTTGGCGCCTTTTAGAGCATCCAGAGCATTAGAGAGGATATTTAAGTACACTTGTTGAATTTCGCTTACCCTCATCGGGATTTTGGGAACCCTTTTAGCGCAATGATAGGTTACAAGAACATTATCCTTCTCAATACGATAGGCTAACAACCTGAGAACTCTTCCCAGAATCGCACTGCAAGACTCTTTCTTCTTATATTCTTTATTACTCCCTTTCTCCATATGTGCAAAAGTTAAGAGATTCTGGACCATATCAACACAACGGTTTGCTGCCTGCTTGATATCTTGAAGGATAGGATATCTACGGTCATCCTTAGAGGTGTGCTTGCAACAATACTGGACGAAGTTAATTATCCCCATCAGTGGATTGTTCAGTTCGTGGGCTACGCCGGCGGCCATCATCCCCATGGTTCTCAGTTTCTCCAACTGAAGGAGTTGAACTTGGGATTCCTTCAATTCAGTGTACAGTTTCCTTAACTCTTGCTCTGTCTGTTTCTGCTCGGTAATGTCTTGGACTGTGCCAATCATACCAATGGGTTTCCCCACCTCATCGCATATCAGCTCAGCACGACTATCGACTACTCGCACAGCTCCATTGGGCAGGATGACACGGTATTCTAAGGGAAGGGCTCTCTGTTCCTCCACTTGGCGTCGGGTGATGTCCCGCACCAAACCAACATCGTCGGGGTGAATCCGCTTAAGAAGGATACTCTCGAAAGTTAATATGCCGCCGAGCTTTTCGGGGCCAACGTCAAATATCCGATACATTTCATGCGACCACATCATCTTATCCGTTTCGATATTCCATTCCCAGTTCCCAATGTGTGCAATTTGCTGGGCTCTTGCCAGATCATCATAGCTCCGCCGCAACGCCTCCTCCGACCTGGCTAACCTCCTCTCTTTGTCTAACTCAACACAAACCCTTTTTACCACCTGAGGCAAGAGATCAACAAAACCTGAACCTTTTACGATGTAGTCTCTGGCCCCCAACTTCATCATCTCTACCGCTATATTTTTGTTGCCACAACCGGTCATAATGATGAATGGAACATTATATTTTCGCTCGCTAAGAGTTTCAATGACCGTCCTGCCTGTCATATCCGGCAGGAGGTAATCCAACAACAGTAGTGAGTTGGGAGCTTCAACTATTTTAGCAATGGCGTCAGACCCATTAAAAGCACCTTCCGTTCGAAAGCCCTCTCTCTGTAGATTCATCTGTATGAGATGGTTTAAACCCTCGTCGTCCTCAACGGCAAGAACAGTTGTCGGAGGCCCAATTTCCTGCTTTTCACTCCTCAGTTTTTTATTGTCTTGTTTCACTATCCTGTTCATTATCTGTTTTGGGGATTTCAACAACATTGAAAAAAAGTCCTAACTGCTTTATTGCTTCTACGAATTTGTCATAATCAACGGGCTTAGTTATGTAATTGTTACATCATAAGTCGTGGCAGTTGGCAACTTCTCTTTCGTCATCGGTGGTCGTTATTATGATTATCGGTATCCTCCGCAGTTCTTTATCCTGTTTTGCCTGTCGTAGAACCTCAAGGCCATCGACCTTGGGCATACGGATATCAAGAAGCAGAAGATAAGACCCTCCCGGTTTCCGATGGGGTCCCCTCCCTCTCCTGAACAGGAAATTTAGTGTCTCCTGTCCGTCCTTAAAGTGGAGTACTTGGTTTGAGACACCGGCACGCTTCAGATTCTTCTTGATAAGGGCTGCATGGCCCTCATCATCTTCAGCGATAATGATAATAGTTTCTTTTCTCATAATCTTTCACTGGGTTCTAAAAGTTTGATGCACCTGGCAAGGATACGAAAAATTGGCTTCCTTTACCAGGTTCTGATTTCACCCATACCTTTCCCCAATGCGTGTCAACAATCCGACTCACTATTGCCAATCCCAATCCCTCTCCATTACCCGCCGCTGGATTAATCTGATGGAATACCTCAAAGATCCTCTTCTGATGTTCAGGAGCAATACCGATTCCGTTATCCGCCACGCAATAGACAGAGTGATCCTCTTCCTCATGCCCTGAAATCCGTATGATCCCCGGACGACTGAGGTCCAGGTATTTTAGAGCATTCTCCAAAAGGTTTGAAAAAACTAAGTTGATCTGCATCAGATCTCCCCGGCAGGGAGGAAGTTCGGATATCTCCAATTTTACTTCAGCCTCCTTGATTCGGAATTCGATCTCGCTGACAACGATGGAAATGAGTTCATTCATATCCAGGTCTTTCATTTTTATGTCTGCATGACCCAATCGCGAAAGCCGTAAGAGTCCGGAGAGCAGGGAATTCATTTTAGCGGTGCTGGTGCGTATATAGTGCATTGAGGCGAGGATATCTTCGTCCATAAGGCAGGCCACTTGTTTTCCTACATCTGCTGGAATGTCCTTGTGCTGGAGTATCGAGGACAATTCCTTAAGGGAGTTATCCAGTTCCTTGCTGAACCCTTGGATATTCACCAGGGGTGACCTCAGATCGTGAGAGGTAACATAGAGGATCTGCTCCAACTCATTGTTTTTTTGGGCAAGTTCAGCAGCGAGGCGTCTCCGCTCTTCCTTAGCCTGCTGGAGATAGGTGATGTCAGCAACCAAAGCTATTATGCCATTAGCGTTATTCTCTTCATCCGCAACAACTGAGGAAGATACCCTCACAGAAAATTGTGTGCCGTCCTTGCGGCGAGCAAGAAGATCCTTTGTCTCTCCCCTTTTTTGATCTGTACTTGGTGTGACCTCCGCGAATGGCCTTTCTGTCTCCCCCACGAATAGATCGCCGGCATTTCTCCCTAAGACCTGGGATCTGTCTTTATACCCGAACATCCGTAAAAACGTGGGATTAACATATTTAATCTCCTCCTCGAGACTGACTACAATCAACCCATTAGCTGATGAGTCCAGCACATGATAGATGCTATTCAATTCAGACTCCATCCGCATTCGCTTGGTGATTTCCTCTTGAAGTTGCTCATGACTTTTCCTTAGTTCAGCTCTCTCTTCTGCTACCAACTGCTGAAGGTGATCGCGCCCTCTTCTCAATTCCTCTTCTGCACGCTTGCGTTCGGTGATGTCAGTAAAAAGGGTCTCTACCCACAGGATTCGCCCTTTTTGATCTCTGTGGGGGGTAGCGTTGACCAAAACATGGACCTGGGTGCCACTACCATCCTGTTTTAGCAATGTATTTTCGAAATCTTGGGCGCAACCCTTGGCCATCAGTTCCAGCAAGAAGGCCTCTCTGAGAGCGGGGTCGGTGTAAGCATCGGCGATGGGCATACTGAGCATTTCTTTTGGGTCCTTGTAGCCGAGCAGGGCCGCTGCCGCTGGATTGGCGGAAATCACTCGACCGTCAGCGCCGGAGAGGATGATTGCTTGGTGGGTGTTTTCGAAAAGGGCACTATATCTTTCCTGGTTTTCCCCAGGTGCCTCCTCCGTCTTCTTGTGTCTGGTAATTTCACAGGAAATACCTCTTGTTCTCATAACATTTCACCTTGTTTAATGGTTTACGATATCTGGCTTGAGCTTTCCGCACAGCTTTAGAGCCTCTTGCCCGTCCTTGGCCATACCGACGACACTGTGCCCGGCACCTTCGACAATGTATTTCAAGGAACCTCTCATGAAAGCAGCGTCATCTACAATCAGTATTGTTGCCATTATCCAGTCCTCCTTTTTGTCCGTCTATTTGCCGTAGCTGTCGGTTGCCCAGCATCTGTCTTCTTGCTTTCAACCGGCTCTGGAGCTTCCTCAGATTTATCCATCATTTGTTCTGTTTTGGCTGCCTCCGGGGCTTCCTCGGCTTTATCAGTCATTTGATTGGTTTCAGCCGGCTCCGGTGCTTCTTCGGCTTTTTCCATCATTTGTTTGACCTCGCCCAGCTCAATCAACTCGGCGCTGGTCAACACCTTGTCCACGTCCAGCAGAATAACTAGCCTGTTGTCCAGCATCCCCACACCGGTCATATAGTCTCTTGATGCTGATGTGGTGGTTGTTTCAGGCAGTTTCTGCACTTTCTCATCCGGAATTTTGATGACTTCCTCCACGGCGTCTACAATAATTCCGATGGGAAATGTGTCCAGTTCTACCACGATGACACGGGTATCCTCATCGTGTTCCTTCGGTTCAAATCCGAGTCTCTTGCGGAAATTGATGACCGAAGCCAGCCGTCCACGCAGATTCATAATGCCCTCAATGTATGGTGGGGCATTGGGTACCTTTGTTGTAGGTAACACCGTACTAATTTCCTGAACCCGCACTGCTTGAATACCAAATTCCTGTGATTTGACGGTAAACACGAGGTTTTGGCCCAGCTCTAGCTCTTCCTCTTCAATTTCATCTGTTGCAACTTCGTTTACCATGGTCTCCCTCCGTTTTATAAAAGCGTTCAGCCTTCACTCTCAGATCTCCCCAAAATGAGCAGTCAGCATTCGAAATTCAGCGACCACCCTACCCACTCCTACTGGCTACTGAATTCTGGCTACTATTCTTAGCTATAACCTTTCTTACTAAAAAGCTGATTGCTGCCCGCTGATAACTGAACACTTACATTAAGACTTTGCCTTACAGGTCTTTGTTTTCACCGTGCGTTCTGCACTCTTTGCCTTCCTTGGAGCCACTGCCGGTGTCGGTTCAGGTGAGACAGCTTCTCCGATATCAAAGCGCCCAACTGTTTGCCGGAACCTTTCGGACATTTCTGCTAGTGTTTGCGATGTGGCCGCAAGTTCCTGCATGCTTGAGCTCAAGGTCTTGGTACTCTCTACCAGTTGTGCGCCGCTGGTTGATGTGTCAGCAGCAATGCCGCTTATCTTGTCCAGGCTCTGTGAGACCGTAGCGATGCTGTTCTTCTGCTGACCAGCCGCCACCGAGATTTCTTGAGCTTCCTTGGTAGTCTCTCCAATCGATTTGTTAATCTCCGAGAGCGCTCCTGATGTCTGCTCAATCGAACGCCTTCCTGTTTCAACGTTTCCTGCCATGGTGTTAATCGTGATGACAGTTCCTTCGGTCTCTTTCAGGATAGACTGAACCAGGTCTGATATATTTTTAGTCTGGTTCTTGCTGTCGGCAGACAGGGTCTTCACTTCCTCGGCCACAACCGCGAAGCCCCTGCCTTGTCTGCCGGCACGGACCGCTTCTATGGCTGCGTTAATGGCCAGGATGTTCGTTTGAGTTGCTATATCTCGGATGATGTCTACAACCTCCCGAATCTGTTCGGTGCTCTTGCTGAGCGAATTGATTCTCTCCACAGACTCTTTGGAGCCTTCGAGCATCAGGTTAGTGTTTTTGATGGTCTCTTCCATGGCCTGGCCACCTTCTGTCGCCGCTTTGCTGGCGGCTTCAGACATCCGTCTCATGTTTTCGGCACGAGTCACAGTATTGGAAGCAGTCTCCCCAACCCCTTCACTTTCTCTGGACGCCTCGCCTATCTGTTGTGCCTGAGTCTTAGCACCATCAGCGATCTGCCCTACCGACGATGACAGTTGCGTAACCATGGCGTTCATCTCCTGCCCGGCACTCAGCATATTCTGTGAGACTGCGGCAACACCGGTCCCCGCCTCGGTGAGCTCAGATACAATGCCTCGTAGACTCTCTAATGTGCCATTGATGCCCTTGACCATAGAGGCAAATTCACCAGCCGCTTCAGCTTCAACCAATCTCGTTAGGTTTCCTTCGCCTACCATGTTCATCACGCTGTTAATATCCCCAATAACCGCATTGAGGTTATCCACCATCTTATTGAGGGTATCTTTCAGCTCCAGGATTTCGCCTTGGGCCTCGACGGTAATCTTCTGGGTCAGGTCACCATTGGCAATGGCGGTACTGACCAGGGCGATATTCCTCACCTGGTTGGTCAGGTTACTTGCTAGCATATTTACGTTATCGGTAAGGTCCTTCCAGGTGCCGGCCACACCAGGCACTTTTGCCTGTGCTCCGAGCTTGCCTTCGCCGCCGACCTCTCGGGCGACGCGGGTTACTTCTGAGGCAAAGGTGCTGAGGTTATCCACCATGCTGTTGATGGTGTTCTTCAGTTCCAGTATCTCGCCCATGGCCTCAACGGTAATCTTGCGGGAGAGGTCACCCTGGGCTACGGCGGTGGTTACCTCGGCGATATTCCTCACCTGATTGGTCAAGTTAGCCGCCAGAATGTTCACGTTGGCGGTCAGCTCCTGCCAGGCACCGGCTACACCGGGCAGTTCTGCCTGCGCTCCGAGCTTGCCCTCGTTGCCCACCTCTCGGGCGACGCGGGTTACTTCCGAGGCAAAGGTGCTGAGGTTATCAACCATGCTGTTGATGGTGTTCTTCAGTTCCAGTATCTCGCCCATGGCCTCAACAGTAATCTTGCGGGAGAGGTCACCCTGGGCTACGGCGGTGGTTACCTCGGCGATATTCCTCACCTGATTGGTCAAGTTAGCCGCCAGAATGTTCACGTTGGCGGTCAGCTCCTGCCAGGCACCGGCTACACCGGGCACTTCTGCCTGCGCTCCGAGCTTGCCCTCGTTGCCCACCTCTCGGGCGACGCGGGTTACTTCCGAGGCAAAGGTGCTGAGCTGGTCAACCATTCCATTGAGGGTATCTTTAAGCTCCAGGATTTCACCCATCGCCTCAACGGTAATCTTGCGGGAGAGGTCACCCTGGGCCACGGCGGTGGTTACCTCGGCGATATTCCTCACCTGGGTGGTCAGGTTAGCCGCCAGCATATTGACGTTATCGGTGAGGTCTTTCCAGGTGCCGGCCACACCAGGCACTTCTGCCTGTGCTCCGAGCTTGCCTTCGCCCCCTACCTCTTGAGCGACACGGGTTACTTCGGCAGCAAAGGTGCTCAGTTGGTCAACCATGGTGTTGATAGTGTCCTTAAGCTCCAGTATTTCACCCATCGCCTCAACGGTAATCTTGCGGGAGAGGTCACCCTGGGCCACGGCGGTGGTTACCTCGGCGATATTCCTCACCTGGCTGGTCAGATTACTTGCCAGCATATTTACGTTATCGGTGAGGTCTTTCCAGGTGCCGGCCACACCAGGCACTTCTGCCTGTGCTCCGAGCTTGCCTTCGCCCCCTACCTCACTGGCGACCCTGGTTACTTCTGAACCAAAGGCGCTGAGCTGGTCAACCATGGTGTTAGCTATTGTTGCTATTCGCAGGAATTCACCCTTTATAGGAACTCCTTCAACCTCAAGCTGCATCTTCTGCGAAAGATCGCCTTCGGCGACAGCAGTGATGACGCGGGCGACTTCAGCAGTGGGCTGTGCCAAATTATTAATGAGGGCATTTACTGAATCAATCTGGCTTGCCCACGAACCAGTGACCGCTCCCAGTGAAGCACGCTCTGTCATCTGTCCTTCTTCACCAACGATCCGGCCAACCCGAACAATCTCCTTTGCCATGCTTTCGTTTAAATCGATGATACCATTGAACTCCTCCGCTATTTCACTTATAACGCCATTTTCCCCTATCGGCAGTCGGACTGAAAAATCCCCTTTTTTGACAGCCTTAAGTGCATCCGACAACAATCTTAGTTGGGCTTCCGCGTCAGTGCTCAGGCCGATAGGCTTCCCTCCACTTTTCACCACGCGGTACTCTTGTCGCCGTTTATCAGCATTTTGATCTTGGAAAAAGACCGAACGGCTCGGCTTGCGTGCCTTTTTCACATCACCCATTTTATACCCTCCTTGTTTTTTTAGATTTGTTTGAATCTGATTTCTGATTAACATTAGTGCTTACACTCTCGGCAATTCTCGCATATGCCTTTCCAACCTTGCTCTCCGGTGCATAGTGGGATATGAGAATCCCCTCTCGCTGTCCCTTGTAGATTTCTCCGGATTCTGGAACAATAAACACCGTCTGGAACATTTCTTTCACTCTTGTCTCAACCTCTTGTGATCCATTACGCTTTCGGAAGACCCTTGAAATTAGGTTGGGTCTCACATATCGAGTCAAAACAGCCGTGATTTGACCGACAGAGTGTCCAGCCCTTCGCTTGATTTCACGAAAAAGCACTTTCAGGCTGTCCAGGGCCTCCAGGGAGAAGATACTTGGTTCAAGCGGTACAATAACCTGATCAGATGCACATAGACCGTTAATCGTAGACAGCCCAGGGCTGGACGGTAAATCAATCAATATATAGTCATAGAAAGGTTTTACCTCTTCCAGGGCCCGATTCAAGATGCCCGTTCTATCTTTGGTATGCTGCATGAACACCTCTGCCACAGATAAATCCAATTCCGATGGTGCAATGTGGAGATTTTCCGCATCGGTCTCCAGTATAACCTGAGTGATAGGTACACCTTCATAGCCATCACACTGGTCTAAAACCGCATCGTACATGGAGTATTTCAGTGTCAACGTATCAATACCCAAACCTGATGTCGCGTTAGCCTGAGGATTCAAATCTACCACCAACACTTTACTACCACCCTTCGCCAAATAGCCAGCAATGCTCAGGCACGAAGTGGTCTTTCCCGTTCCACCCTTCTGATTAGCAAAGGCAATACATTCCGCTGTTCTTGACATTTTGTTACCTTCGTTAAAGCTTTTCTTTACTACAATTTTGCAAGATCTTGTTTTTTTGACAAAGTTTTTTCAGATTGCTTTGACGGGGGGCTCCTTCCCCTTTTGACTGAAAATAGAAATTGGAAAATGGAAAGAGAGTTACTCTCTGTGTGGCTCCGTGGTTATCCGTGGTGAGTACTCAGCCGTCAGTTTTCGGTTTTTGCCTTTTCCATTTTCTCACTTTCCAATTTTCGTCTGTCCATTGTAATCTAAAATGAGGTGGCAGAACCCCTGCTCTGTCACGGTCAGATCAGGGGATCTGACCGCTCAACGCTTCTCCACAATGTCTTCAATCACCCCTGCTCGATCCCCTCTATGGGAAGCTTTATCCTGATGGTAGTCCCCTTACCCTCCTCACTTTCTACCTCTATCTCTCCCTTGTGCGTCTTCACGATCCCATAGGCCATACTTAAGCCCAATCCTGTACCTTTACCGATTTCCTTGGTGGTGAAGAAAGGATCAAATATCCTCTCCTTCACCTCTTGGCTCATGCCCTTTCCGTTATCCTTCACCTCAACACAGATACTCTCATCATCGGTGTATGTTCTTATCCATATCTTCCCCCTTTCCTCTATCGCCTGAGCTGCATTCACCAATATGTTCATAAATACTTGACCCAACTGTTGAGGATAACATTCTAAATCTGGTAAATCCCCATACTCCTTGATGACATCGGCTTTGTACTTGAGCTCGTTCCAAACTATGTTCAGGATGCTCTCTATTCCCTCGTTTATATTCGCCTGTTTCAACCGAGCCTCGTCCATATGAGCAAAATTACTTAAACTTCCAACTATCTCGGAAATCCTCTTCGTTCCCTCCAAGGATTCATTGACTGCATTATCAATATCCTCCAAGAGGAAATCTATCCCTATCTCCTCCTTCACTTTCTGCACGTGTTGGGCCAAAGAGAGGAGCTCTTGGTCATCCTTCTTCATACAGAGGGAGAGGATTCTTTCGTATTCTCCCAAGGTTTTAGTGATGTCCTCTATGTATCCCTTGACGGTATTAAGGTTAGAAGAGACAAATCCGGTGGGGTTGTTTATCTCATGGGCTACCCCGGCCGCCAACAGGCCTATGGAAGCCATCTTCTCCGTCTGCAACAATTGAGACCGGGTGTCCCGCAACTCCTGATTGATTTTTATCAACTCGGCATTCTTTGCCTTCAGAGTTCTCTCGGCTTTTTCGGCATGCTCTTTTGCTTTAGTCAATCTCCTCTCCGCCCGCTTTTGTTCAGTAATGTCTCGCACTAATAGGACGGCTCCTCGTTTCCCTCTTATAATAGCTGTAGAAATCTCAAGATCAATGGAACGTCCATCCTTGCTTTTGCCCATAGCTTCACCAACATGAACTCCCTCTTCATCAAGGATTTTCCAAATGGGACTGTCCTCCATACCCTTGGACCTGTTTGCATACAGTAGTTCCGTTTTCTTGCCGATAACTTCCTGGGGAGAATAGCCAAACACCTTTTCTATTGCCTTGTTACATTGCAGGATAGTCCTTTCCCGATCCACAACCAAAAGGACAGCCGGGCTAATACTTTCGATCAAAGCTTCAGAGAATTCCTTCTTTCTTCTTATCTCTTTCTCTGCCCTCTTTCGGTCGGTGATGTCGCGCAACAGTGCGAGGTAGGCGGGTTTTCCTTCCCACTCCGTATCCACCACCCTCATTTCCCCTACGCTTGTTTCTCCTTGGTCCCCAGTAATATCAATCTCTGTTGTTTCACCCGCCGCCACAGGGAAATCAAATGGTTTGCCCAGGAATTCTTCTGCCCTCTGGCCACAGAGGGTTGCGGCAGCCTGGTTGACAAAACACACTTTTCCCTCCCCATCCACAACGACGATACCATCGGCGCTCCTCTCTACTATGTTATGAAAATTTCTTTTACTAACTTTAAGCCTTTCCTCCGCTTGCTTGCGCTCGGTGATGTCTCGCAGAAGCAAAACTGCACCCCCCCGACCGCGCAGGTTGCCGGTAATGATCTCCAGGGGTATTTTTTTACCGTTCACCTTTTTCCCCGTGGCCAAACCAACCTGAAACCCTTCTCTTTCAAGTTTGTCAAATATCTCATGCCGTTGCTCCGGGTTGGAGCGCCGGTCGAAATAGAGAATATCGGTTTTCTGGTTAATGACTTCATCTACCTCGTAACCAAACATTTGCTTCACCGATGGATTGCACATAATGATATTACGGTCTGGATCGACCACCACAAGTACATCCGGGTTAATGCTATCGATGATGTTCTCCAACTCCGCTTGCTTTGCAGCAACTTGTCTCCAGCGATGATAGCTTAACCAGAGCACCCCGGCCAAAGTCAGAAAAACAAAATTAGTGAGGAATTCGGCAACGGGTAGACCTTGATATATCTTGAAAAAATTGTATAACCTTTCAATAAGGCTAACAGATATGCTGAATATGGCGAAGATAATGGCAATGACCAGCACTATGGACAGATCAAGCCACTCTCTGTTTGTCTTTTTAATTAGCGCCATTTCAAATCACCTTCCACTCCCGAGGCAGCAAAGAACTTAGCCACCTGCGGCGGGGCTTTTCTGACTAGATGAACAGGATTTACAGGATTTTTATTTATCCCGATCATCCTGTCAATCCCGTCTAAAAATGGAAATTCCTATGCAAACGAGAAACTCGCACCAGATCACTTGAGTTTCAGCACCTCCCTCACTTTACGGGATATCTCCTGTACGGAGAATGGCTTGTGCAGGAAACCCTTTACTCCAAGATCCAAGATCCGCTGGACGGCTTTGTTCTTAGAATATCCGCTGGCTAACAACGCCTTTACCCCAGGGTCAATCCGCTTCAATTCCTCAAAGGTCTTCTTCCCGCCCATCTTGGGCATCACCATATCCACAATCACCAGATCTATCTCCTCCTTATGCTCACGATAAACCTCTACAGCCTCTTCCCCATTGGAAGCTAACATCGCCTCATATCCCAAGTCTCCCAGTACGTCCTTCATCAGATCCCGGAGAATCTCCTCATCATCAACCACCAGAATAGACTCAGAACCAGGGGTTGCTTTTTCTAGCCATTGCTTGGACTGTATCTGGGACCCTTGAGAAAGGGGCAGATAGATCTTAAATGTTGTCCCCTTTCCCACCTCACTGCAGACGGAGATATAGCCATCGTGGTTCTTCACGATGCCATAGACCATAGAGAGCCCAAGCCCTGTGCCCTTACCCTGCCCCTTGGTGGTGTAGAAAGGTTCGAAGATCTTGGCCTTCGTTTCCTTATCCATCCCCTTACCACTATCCGAGACACTTATACATGTATAGTCCCCTGCAGTAGCTCCCAAGTGTTGGGAGACAAATCCCTCATCCAAATGTACCACCTGAGAGTGGATGGATAGCTCTCCACCATCTGGCATAGCATCCCGGGCATTCACACATAGATTTATTAAAACCTGCTCCAGTTGATTTGCATCCCCCTTGGTGAGGGGGCTCTCCTTACACAGATTGGCCTTAACATCAATGCTCTTGTCAATGGATGCTGCGAGCAACTCCATCACTCCGTTGATCATCTGGTTAATATCAACCGGTTTGACCTCACACTTGCCCTGGCGGGCATAGCCCAGTAGCCTATTCGTCAATTCCGCAGCCCTACTACCTGCCTTCTCAATTTGCTCCAAATACTTGCGATTAGAGTCTTCGGTGGGCAACTTGCTCAGAAGCAAAGAGGCATAGCCGAGGATGCCACCAAGGAGGTTGTTGAAATCGTGAGCGATCCCGCTTGCTAAGGTACCGATAGCCTCCATCTTCTGTGCCTGATGGAGCTGTCTCTCCAGCGTTACTTTCTCCTCCTCCGCTCGCTTGCGCTCGGTAATGTCCATAACAACCTCAACTACTTTATCGACACTTCCATCTGGATTTGGGAATGGAGCCGAAATCAGCTCATAATTTCTCCCGTCGGAAGATTTTGATTCAACGCTTTCTACCTCATTATCTTTTATCGCTTTTATCATGGGACAGAAATCACAAGGTTCTTTTAATCCCATATAATTTTCATAACATGATTTTCCAACCGAATCGCCAAATCTTTCTCTTAACGTTAGGTTTTGAAACAGGATTTTATAATCAATTCCAACAATATCAATACCAATTCCTGTCCGGGCTAATCCTTCCATAAGAGCTTGCAACCTATCTCTTTCTGATTGTAACGCTTCGTCCATCCGCTTGCGCTCGGTGATGTCTTTTGTTATGGCCACAAAAGAAGTGGGTTTGCCAGAGGAGTCCTGGATTACACTCGCTGAGAGTTCTCCCCAAAACTCACGGCCGTCTTTAGTCAATAAAGTATATTCCACATTCTTTACTGAGCCTTGCTTTAGGGTTTTCTCTATATTTTCTGCTGCTCTCTTGTGGTCTTTGGGAGCAATGAAATCAATGGCCTTTTTACCGATCACTTCCTCCTTCGTAGAAAAGCCATGCACATCCAACGTTGCCCGGTTACACTCAACTATTTTTCCATTTAAATCGGTGACTGTTATAGCGTCAGGTGATGACTCAAGTATCCTTTTTATCTTCACCTCCGACTCCCGCAGTGCCTCCCCTGCCCGCTTGCGCTCTATGGCATAGTGCATGGCGCGCACCAGCAGGTTACTATCCACCTGTCCTTTGACCAGATAATCCTGGGCGCTTTCCCTTACTGCCCTGATTGCCAGCGCTTCATCCTCGAGACCGGTCAACACGATGATGGGTACACTGGGCGCTTGAGCGAACAGCTTGATGAACGTGTCCAGCCCCTGGCTATCCGGCAGGGAGAGATCCAACAGAATCAGATCGATCCCACCCTGAACCAGACGCTCCAGGCCGGACGAGAGGCGGTCGACACACTCCAGGTTGAATGCAGCACCACTGGATTCCGCCAGCATCTCGCGAATCAGCCGAGCATCTGCCAGGTTGTCCTCTATCAACAGAGCTCTGATTTGCTTCTCCTCCACAGCGTTAGTCCCAGGGAAGTTTCACAATTTTGAACCAGAAATTTTCGATCGATTTTACTACCTCGATGAACTCTGCCAGGTCAACCGGCTTAGTGATGTAGCAGTTGGCGTGGAGATTGTAAGTCTTGATGATATCTTCTTCCGCCTTTGATGTGGTGAGAACCACCACTGGTATATGTTTCAGGTATTCATCGGACTTGATCTCAGCCAGCACCTCTCGACCGTCCTTTTTAGGAAGGTTCAAATCGAGGAGGATGAGGTCAGGTTGAGGAGCACTGGCATATTTACCTTCTCGACGCAGGAAGGTCAGTGCCTCAAACCCATCCTCTACAGAATTGACATTATTGCGCAACTTCCCCTCTTTGAAAGCCTCAACTGTCAGGCGCACGTCGCCCGGATTGTCTTCAACCAATAGAATCTCGACCAGTTTATCTTTTTCTCCAGTATTCATACTTGTTTACCTCCTCTTATCGGAATTGTGAAATAGAATGTTGAACCCTTTCCGGCCTCCGATTCTACCCAGATATGTCCACCGTGACGTTCCACAATCTTGTTAGCGACCGCTAGTCCAATGCCGGTGCCGGGATACTCGCTTTTGCTATGGAGGCACTGGAATATTTGGAAGATACGGTCGAAGAATTCTGGTGCTATCCCTATCCCGTTGTCACGCACCGAGAATTCCCATTCATTTCTTTTCTGCTGGGCCGAGATATGAACGCGTGGAGGATCGAGGCCATGGAACTTGATAGCATTACCGATCAAGTTCTGAAACAATTGACTAAGTTGTGAGCCGTCAACCATCAGGGTGGGCAAGGGATCAGTGATGATCTCTGCGCCGCTCTCCTCCACGGCCACGTGCAGATTGGCGAGGGCTTGGCCAACTACAGATTCACAGTCGATTGGCTCGAAATCCTTGCCATGTGTGCCTACCCGCGAATAGGACAGCAGGTCGTTGATTAGTCTCTTCATTCGGTCAGCGCCATCCACGGCATATGTGATGAAATCGTCAGCATCGGCATCCAGTTTGCCTTTGTAACGCCGCTGCAATAGCTGTACGTAGCTTCCCACCATACGCAAAGGCTCCTGCAGGTCGTGAGAGGCGACATAGGCAAACTGTTGCAATTCAGCATTAGAACGCTCCAACTCCGCTAACGTTTGCTTTAACTTTGCCTCTGCCCGCTTGCGCTCGGCAATTTCTCTATTGAGATTGGTTATCGATGTGGTTGTTTTCTTTAAATCTTCGGTCATCTGGTTGAAGGAAACAGCCAGCATTCCAATCTCATTCTTGCTCTTTACGGGAACCTTATAGTCGAGGTCTCCTCCGGCGATTCTTTCCGTGCCTCTAAGCAACATACGAATTGGGCCACTTAAAATAAGCCTGAGTAACAAAGAACTGGCCAAGGATACTAAAATAACGGTGACAATGGTAAATATGGCTACAGTTTCTTTTATGTCCTTTATCTTCTGATTGAGCCCTGAAAGGGAAATTGCTAAATATATTTTCCCCATCTCTTCCTCTACTTTCATCGGGGCACCTAAAATCATCCCCTCATCCCTTTCCTCTACAACCCTGTTGGTAACAACAGTAGAGCTAAACTCCCTGATGGGTCTCCCTTCTTTTGTGCCCCCTTCAAAAAGAACGGCCCCGTCTATATCCTCAATTCTACAAAAGGCAACATCTCTCTGAGTCAATATCCCCTTGGCCAACCTGGAAATTTCCTCCCGATCTCTGATGAGAATGGGATATTCACTGTTGGTAGTTAAACTATTGAGAAGGACAGCCGCTCGCTCATTCAATTCAGCATTCAAGGCATCAGCTTCATGCCGGATAAAATAGAAACCAAGCAGTGACCCCAGAGAAAGAATCAGACTAACAGAGAGCAAATTGACTTTTTGATTGACGCTCACCCTCATTCGCCGAAAACCTCACTGGCCTCTTTCATTATTTGAGGGGGAATATCTATGCCCAATCTTTCAGCAGCCAACCGATTCAAAGACACCTTGGTCTTTCTCGGTATTGAACATTCTATATAGGCTGGCCTTTCACCATTAAGTATCCGCAAGGTGATTTTTGCTGCCTGTCGGCCTAAATCATTGTAATCGCAGTCAAAAGAAAATAGCGCTCCTGCTTTAGTGTAAAGCGAAGAAAGACCAACAACCGGAAACTTCCCCCTGAAACTTTGAAGCAGTAAATGCTTTACTGACTCAGGAGAATATATCTTAGAATCGGGAACCATCAGGAAACAGTCTATCCGACGGAAAATATCTTTTAGCGCATTAGGAAATCCTCCTTCTGAATCGACCTTTTTTCCAATAAGCTTGAAGCCTATTTGACTGCATACCCGGGATATTTCCTTGTATGTTGCAGTCAATCCAGGGGAATATATCAACCCAACTGTTTTCGTATGAGGAAGTATCCTTTTGATTCCCTGTAATTTTGTCTCAACAGGAATCTCCATTGACACCCCGGTGATATTTGAGGTGGTAATTTCCTCAGGATGGAAAACCATACAAAATACCACCGGGATATTCTTTATCTTTTCTTTGGCTAATTTAGATGCCCTTGTGCCCATGGTAACAACTACATCCGGTTTTGCCTTGTTTATTCGGGAATAAACTGCTGCAGGCTCCTCTTCCTTTAAGGTGTATTCAGAAACCCATAAAGGAACTTTTTTAGCATCAAAGAATCCCTGGAATCCCTCCCAAGCCTGCCTGTAAGCTTCCACATCAGATGGGAAAACCACTGAAACTACTACCCGCTCTGCTGCATAGCACCAGAGAGTAGAAAACACTAAACAAGCAACTGCCAAGAAAAGTAGGGTTTTCCTTATTTCAACGCCCAAATTCATCTAAATGAAATCTCCTAAAATTTGCAACTGACACCTGCGGTTATGCGGCGACCGACTTTGTCTGCACCAATCCATCCAATTGGATTTGATTCGTAATGTGTATTCTCGAGTAGGTTGGAGGAAGCTACCGCAAATTCGAGATTATCCTTGGGCATATAGGCAATCCGGGCGTCAACAGTGGTATAAGGATCTACTTTTTGCGGTGGCGATAAAAGACCCAATACTGGATTAGCCGCATCGTATATTTCATAATACTTATCCACATAATGGAAGGTAAAATTGAATGACCACTTAGCAAATTTAGCATGGACACCAAAATTAACCGTGTTTTTAGGGTCTACTGCCAAATCGCCAAAGTCACTGCGATGAATGGTCTGGTAAGTGTAATTCAAAAAACTGGTTAGCCAAGAAGTATGCAAGAAATTAAGACCTAATTCTAATCCTTGCTTGTAACCATCAAATTCATTTTTAGGAGTTCCACCTGAGTTAGGAATTAGTCCTCTATAATCATTATAGAAAATGGCAATATTCGATTTAATATGCTTAGCTGGCCTACCATAATAAGCTAATTCATATGAGGTAATCCTTTCTTCCTTTAAATCAGGGCTAAATGTAAATGGGAGGACATTGCCTCAACCATATAACTGAGCAAGGGAAGGGAGATAATAACCCTGAGCAATAGTTAAAGCAAGACGCTGGTCTAGAGTCGGTTTATAGATAATGCTACCACGTCCAAGACCAACCCACTTCACTTCAGAGAAATACTCACCCCGACCTCCTAATGTAAAAATAAGTTGATCCGTGGCGTGATATTCAATTTCTGCCTTCATAGCATAGTCTTCAACATGACTTTTCGCCTTGCCACCAGTATTGCTTTTTGCTGTAAAATCTACTCGCTTTGCAAATCCGCTTATACTGGTAATGTTCTTGCCCCACTTGAAGATGCGCATAATTTCAAATTCTTTGTTTATGTCATCCACATTAACCATCCTTGACAAAGCGTACTTAGTCTGTGCATTACGGAAAAAACGCATCCAGAAATTAGATTGATCATATCGCAGGGTTACATAAGTATTTCCTATATCTGTACAATGTCGAGTGATTCCATCATCGCTATAACGATGTCGAATATCCATAGAAATGGATGACTCATCTCCAAGATGATAAACCAATCTTCCAGCGCCGTAATTAGTACGCGTATATTCATGCATAAAGGATGCCCTCGGCGGTGACAAATATTTGGTCCCATAGTGACCAAGACTAATACTATAATCCAATCTCTTAGAACTTCCACCGTGAATGACATTCCCGCGCATAATATCCCAGTTACCGCCGACTATATTTACCTGAGTCCCATTCAATTGTTTAGGAGTCTTGGTTACAATATTGATTACTCCACTGAAAGCAGAACCACCATAGAATACCCCACCAGGGCCCTTAACAATTTCAATACATTCGACCTCCTCCAAATCCACAGGTATTAAATCGAGATATGTGTGATTAACATGGTGAAGATATGCGCTGTTGCCATCGAGTGTAATCAGGACATGTTGAGCATCAGCGAACCCACGAATACCTACAGCATGACTGCTTGCAGAAGGTTCTCTTATCTGTATACCGGTTACCTTCCTTAACGCATCAGCAATACTTAATGCTCCTGATTGCTTGATGTCCTCAGCAGTAATAATTTCTATGCTTGATGCCGCCTCAGTAATGGGTTGCAGCCTTTTGCTGGAGGTAAATACTTCTGGAATCTCCATGAAAAGCAGTTCCTCTTCTGTTCTTTCCTCCTCTGCCGAAGTGTCAGAAGTAACTCCGTAAACCAACCCACCAAGAATTGCCAAGGTCAACAAACCCTTCTGGAGAAAACCCAACATCATAACCTCCTTTAATCTTTTCACTTTGTTAGATAATCAGACCTCGTGAACTTAGCCGCCTACGGCGGGACTTTTCTGACAGGATGAACAGGTTTTACTAGATTTCTTTATATCCTGACAATCCTTGATATCCTGTCCAAAAAATGGGAATCCCTGGTATAAATTTACCCCCTCTGTCAAGCCAAAACTCCACCTGCTATAGGCCCGACTGGTGGAAACCTCAAAGCCAGGGTTAACCAAGAGGAAGGATGCCCCCTGTAAAGGGGGCAAAGAGCTTTTTAGTATTTCCTAAAACATAGAATAACTATACCAGGAGTTTAAGACCATCCCCTTAGAAAAAGGGATTTTTTCCATCGATAAAAGATTTCAAGCCCGATCCTCTGGGAGGTAGAATCCCTTCCCTTCACATTTCCCCTGTTTCTCTTCTTTTCGGCTTCAAGTTTAAACTTGACCTGGAGAAATGGTCGGGGGAGATAGCGTAGCTCCACACCTACCAGGAGACTCTTCTCTACCACTCCTGAGGGGAAGCTCTTCGGCCAGGGGACGTCAGTGTCTCGGGGGTCATCAACCTTTCCCTCCCCTTTCCTACTTAACCTGAGCAAAAACTTTGTCCAGAGAGATCTTCCCATTGGATAAAAGATTTCAGAGGAGAATTGATCGGCATCTGGCCCCATCTCCCATCCGATCACCCTTCCCTCGTAGGTGTATCGGTTCCGGGGTTTGTTCTGACCATATACCCAGTTGTTCACCCTGGTATATTCCAGGTTGAAGCGGAATCCCCATGGAGTTACCAGGTCAAGGCCCCCGTTGATCCCGAGCTCATGAGGCTCACTGCGGAAGTCATATTGGAAATCGTCTACCAAAAGCTCCCCATAGACCCTCCCCCAGGGTAGATACCAGGAAAAGTCTGCTCCCAGAAGTATGTTGTCGTCTCTCCATTTGTTGAACTGCTCTCCATAATATATGGTTAGGGGATTTAGATAGCAAAGCTCAGGACCTCTTCCCTCTCCCCCATAAACCACAACTTCGGATAGCCCAAAATCTAATCCCCTTTTTGGTCTCACCTCTATCCTATGGGCGGATAGGTAGCGATAGGCCCCGTCGAGATCGTCCAGGGAAGCGGAAAGGGAAAGAAGTCTCAGCGGACCGATTTTAACCCCAAACTGAAGCTGGTCAAAAGGGGGTTAGTTATCCCCTAACAGAAGGGATACCTTAGGTGATGGTCCCCATTTTAAGGTCAGTCTTCCCATAAGGAAATAGAACCCCCTGGATTCCCATTTAATATAGGCATAAGGGGTTGATCCCCAGACGTTCTTCTTCCAGCGGCGGGCCAGGATCCAGGAGGGATGCCAATTGCCCCACTCCACCCTCACCCCCTGGGTAAAGAGAAGGGTGCGGGAGACCCCGAGGGATAGATCACCTGTTAGGGAGAGGGTATTCTCTGGCCTCCTTTCCTTTCCAGGCTCAAGCTTGAGCCTGGGCGAGGCCGATAGCTCACCCCGGGGGAAGGCGGCCTCCTCCGCCCCCCACTCCTTCTCCAACCTGGTTAAAAGGTAGAGGTAATAAGGGGAGAGCTTAACCCTCTGCGCCCGCAAATCCTGTAAGACCTCCCTGATCCCTCTGACCACCTCCCCTCGGGTGTAGGGAAACGACAGAGGTGACAGTTCCGCAAAGAGGCCCTGGAGCCTAAGCTGAGCAATGATCTCATAGGTTGGATCTCCCCAGGGGAGATACTCATCACCTAACCCCCCGGAAGCCCCTTTCCCCCAGAGGAGGATGAAGAAAAGGGGAATTACCCACCTTAAAACTCTCAATTGAACTTAGCTCCCTTCAGTCGCAAAGTTCTCCATAAGATCTCACCGACCCTTCCCTATGTACATCGGGACTCGGATTGCGGAACGGTCACCCTTGAATCCCGACCTATGTCGGGACTTCAAACTACCCCTAACATTTCATAATTTCTTGCAAATTCCGGAATCTCCAGTTACGCTGATGACTTGTGCATAAGTTTTTCACCTATAACAATGAACCTGGATATAATGAATAGGATTGAAGATTTGGTTATCGTTTTCATAAGAAAAATGCCATCCGCTTCGGGGGTTGCAGGGGGCAGCGCCCCCTGCTCTGGGGTTTCCAAAGGGGACATATTCTCCTTTGGAGGAGGGCGGGGTTGAAGCCCCGCCCTCGGGGTGTCAGCGTCGAATTGCGCCGAAGGCGGTAGCTCGACGCTGCTTCACTTGGCCCCTCCTCAGGGAAGAGGACAGACCAGGAAGGTAAAGGTCCGCCCCCTTCCCCACCCTCAATTAGGAGGACGAAATGAGGGTGTATGTAACCCACATCTTCTTAAAAGGGCAAAATACGTGCCAAAATTGAACTGTCCAGAGAATTATCATCTAATCTATTGAATTCCAGGAAGATACGCAAATATCAAGCCTTATCCTATGAAGGGAGAGGAGAGGAATGGAAGGCAAAATCGGGAATCATCGCCCGCTTGAGCGGGTCTTGATTCCCGATTTGGTATTTGGCGAAGCACCGATTTACGCTCGCATGTCCTTTGCTGCTGAGTGCAGGCTACCGATATCAGACCAGTGGGGTGGCTGGTGGTGTTGCCTGTGGAAAATGGTCAGCTATGCTGAACGGTGAGAAGCCGCATCGTCCATAGCGCAGCAAAGCCGCAACCAAACAAGAGCCACGGATTACAAGGATTTCACTGAATCTTTGGAACACGAATGACACGAATAAACGAATCTACACGAATAGATAAATTTACCACGGAAATTCACGGAATAACACGGGAAAAAGCTAAGAATTAAAAATGAGATTTCTGCTGGTCATTCGTGATCCCTGTTTTTCTGTGCATAGTCCGTGGTTATCCGTGGTGAAATTACTACAGAATCTCGCGGAGCTATACAGATAGCCACAGATTTTCATAGCGCAGCAAAGCTGCAAACAAACTGTGCTGCTTTGAAATTCGAAGCCCGAAATACGCTTAAACCGCAGATGAACGCAGATTTTCACAGATTTTATATAAGAATATGGATTTTTACCCTTTGGGTGAAAGAGAAGTTTGAATTCAAGTTTTTGTGAGCCTTTTGTTTTCAATATCTTGTGATAATCTGGTGAAATCTTGTGGTTTCCTAATGCATAATCCGGGGGCAAATCTTCAAAACAGCCTGAAGTGAACTTGCCTTTGGCAAAGGGTTCTTGGTTTAGAGCATTGGGATTTTGGCCTGCCCCGTGAAATGCGAAGCCTATTTCACTGGGTCATTGGGATTTGTTTCCAATTTCGATATTCGGATTTAGGATTTTCTTACTGGCTTCACGCCTCGACGGTTTGCCCGTCCCGGGCCGGGAAGGAGAAACTTCGCTGGGATCTTGCTGACCTCCGCAGTCGCAGTCATCCTCCTCAGGAGAAGTAAACTACTCCTCCCTTCCTGATTCACCAAGCATCCCCATAATGCCCGATTCTTGACTTGGATTGCCCTTTGTCAGCGTCCCATTGTTGAAGTGGTTTGCACCTTTTATGTGAAAAAGTATGCACATATTCCTTGAGGTGGCAGAGTTCTCATCTCCTCTTGTCAAAAGGATCGATCTCACAACACCTTATCTGCCAAAGAGTTACTCTCCAATAATCCTCTTCTTCCTTCTCTCTCTCTTCAGTTGGCAATTCCCTTGCATAATTCCTTCTTGAAAAGCAAGAGGGGTTGAAAGAGCCAACCATGCCGGGGCAACTCTCTCAACCCGCAGGGCGTAAGTGGGGGTCGTAGGGTATCGTATTTTGCCCCAGGCCCGTTTACGCTTTTCGAGTAACTTTTATCCAGAGGAATATAACACCATGGAAGCCCTCATCCTTTCCCTGACCGCTTTCCTCCTCTTCGCCACCCAACCACCAAGATATGGTACTTCTTTCAGCCGGATTGACCCCCAGCAGACCAGATTGAATTACACTCACTTAGAACACGCCGCCGGCAGTCTCCTCCTCACTCACCTCACCGAGCGTGGGCTCAAGAAGTTGGGCCTGAGCCAGAGAAAAGCGCGATTTTGGGCGCCATCCATTGCCTTTGCCGTTGGATGTATAAAGGAATCCTGGGACGCCACGCAGTGGGAGGAGCTGGCTGGTGAAGGGTGGGACCCCAGCGATTTGGTTGCCGATCTCCTCGGAGTAGGGTTAGGACACCTCACCTATGACCACCAGTCCATCGATGCCTTCTGTCTCCCCGCCGCCTTGGGCCCCACCATTTACGAGAAGGTGGGAAATCGTCAAACAGCCCTCCTATCGTCAACCCTCCTTTCCCTCTCCATTCAGCCACCAGTTGGAAAATATCGAAACTCCCGGCTCATCGGGGTAGCCGGCGGATCCATAACTGGGTATCTGGCCACCTATGTAGAGCCTAAGTGGACCTTCGACAGGGAGTACTGGATGGAGAGGCTCAATCGAAGGTAGACCCCTCGAAGATCATCATCAACTGATAAGCACCAAAAACCAAAGACAGAATTTAGCTCCCTTCGGTCACTAACTTCTCCATAGGGTCTCTCGACCCTCTGGCGCTCCACAATCCTGCCTGCCTGTGCGGAGCACGCAGATAGGCGCTGGCTCGGATTGCTCCGCTGTCATGATTGAATCCCGCACTTATGCATAAGTGCGGGACTTCAAACCACCCCTAACATTTCGGAGTTTCTTAGAAATTCCGAAATGTGCAGTTAAGGCATACAGGCCAAAAATCCAGAGCTTTAATCCTTCCCAACAAAGTGGCCTTCCAACCAGGTTCAAATCGTCGTCATTTACCTGTGCATCATCCCTGGATGATGCTCTGCTTCCAGGTAACCCTTTCCGATAAGTCTGACTTTCTTGACCTGCTCTTTAGTTAGAATCCTTTTTGCCCTAACAAATGCCTCAATATTCTTGAACCTCATCTCAGCCTGTATACTTTCAATGTCCTCGTTTAGCATTTTAGCCTTAGAAAGATCGATCTCATCCTCACTCAGGAGATTGTTCAGCTCCAGCATCAATTTGTGTAGATTAGCAGTCATTGTTATAACATCTTTCTGATAAAAGTCTCTGATGGTTTTTAGCGATCTTAGCTGACCCTCGGAAAGCCCGATCTCCTCTTTGTGGAATAAGTAGGAATCAACACTCCTCAGAAGATCCATCATCATGGGGCATCCTGAGTCATCTTGCAACATCATATTGTATAGCATCATACCGCCCATCAGGGGTATTTCTGGATAGCGGTATCCATCACGGGGCAACACAGGGTTCGCAGTCATGATGGCCGATAAGAATACGATGCTTAAGATCCACAACCCTTTCATTTTTAATCACCTCCTTTTGAACTTAGCTCCCTTACGGTCGCTAACTTCTCCAGAGGGCCTCACCGGCCCTATGGCGCTCCGCTGTCACCCTTGAAGGGGGCCTACCCCCTTCAAACATTCCCCGACGTTTCGGAATTTCTTCGAAATTCCGAAACGCATATTTATTCGTGGTGCTTTTCACAGCACTTGTAATGCTTTGCTATATAAGGAATTCAGGAGACTATCTTGCTAAAATCTCCGCTATTGCCCCCTTTCTAAAAAGGTAGTGGTGAGACATCTTAAAAACAATCACGCTTTCAATTATAGCAGGTTTATCTTTCATTAGTTGCTTTTTCTAAAACGTTGGCATACTTTTTAAATAACTCTTCTCTTGAGAAGCTCTCAATAACACACCGCCTGCCATTTTCTCCAAATGCTTTACACAATCTACGGTTGCCGTATAATCTTAGTACAGCCTTTGCCATTTCTTTGGGCTCTTCAGGCTCCACCCAAATGCCCGCGTCTGCCTTCTCTAATAGCTCTTTAGTTTCCCCGTTAGCACTCAATATGACAGGGCGTTCGCACGCCATATATTCGAACATCTTCACATGAAGGGAACCCTCTAAGAACGGATCTTTTCGCAGTGTAACAATGCATGCATTAGAGGCATTGATGAAATAGGGTATTTTGCTCCTTGGTTGGGGGGCTTCGAAGACAACATTATTTAGCCCTTTTTCTTCCTTAATTCGTAATAGAATCTCCTTTTCGGCACCTTCTCCAACAAGGAGAAATACAATATTCCTCTCATTCCTAAGTATAGCTGCAGTTTCAATAATGGAAACTGTATTATGCTTTAATCCCATTGTGCCAATATAACTTACGACAAATTTTGTGCCCAGATTATACCTTTCTCGAACAAAATCGTCCCCTTTTAATGATGAGAATAGTTGAATGTCTGCTCCATTTGGGATTAAGGCAAGTTTCTCCTTCCTTATCCCTTTACTGATTACGTGTTCTCTAACGCCCTGCGTAACGACAACTATCCTATCTGATTTCTCATAGCATAGATTCTCTATCCATTCTGCGATTCTAATTAGAACCTTGTTCTTCAATATACCCACATTTATTGCCTGTTTTGGCAATGGGTCTCTAACTTCAAATATAAAAGCCGTCCCTTTAATTCTACTGATTATATAACCTGCCAATCCTACCTCAAGTGGAGGAGAAGATGTGACAACAGCATCACATTTCCGGATAAGGATACTTGCTATCACCGAAGACAAAAGAAACGAAACTTCTCCGATAATCCTCCTAAGGAATTGCTTGCTTTGAGATGGAATAATCGGCACTCGGATAACATTTATGCCATTAGTTTTCTCGGTCATAAACAATTTCTTTCTATACTCTTTTGGGACAATTCCTGTCGGATAATTTGGGAAACCAGTAATAACAGTTACTTTATGTCCTATCTCAACCATGTTTTTGGATAAATCGTATATCTTCGAGGCAGATGGCTCAATCTCAGGAGGAAAATACTGACTGATAAATAATATTTTCATAGCTCAGCGACAGCCTTCAGTAATTTCCTTCTCCTTTTCTCTAACGGGAAGAACGTTTTTATTCGCTCTCTCGCTTTTCTGCTAAATCGTGTTGAAGACCTTAAGGCCTCACTAATCTTTTGGGCCACCTCTTCCGGTTCAAATCTATCTATATAAATTCCGCAGTTACCCACAACTTGTGGGAGTGCGGCTTTTCGAGATACCACTGGAATACACCCACATAGCATTGCTTCGGCCAACGAACAGCCAAAACTCTCGTGAATGGAGGCTTGTACGTATACCTTTGCTTGATTGTAGATTTGTGCAAGATCCTGTCCATAAATGGCTCCTGTGAATCTTACATTTTGAGTAGCAATGTTCTTGAGGTACTCAATAGAATCGTCACCCCAAGGTCCTACCAGCATGAAGGGAACATCAGGCAAATACCGCGCGCTTCTCACAAACAATTCCAAACCCTTCACGGAAACCGTCTCTTGTGTCACCCGCCCCACAGTTACCACCATATCTTCCCTTTTCCATTCCGGCTCCTGCTTAAATCGTCCCGCATCAAAACCGTGACATATCAAGCTCACCTTCTTTGGATTGGCCCCAGCGTTATTTAGAACATTTCTCCTGTTAAAATCAGACACAGCAAGAATCAAATCCGCATATCTAAACACAAACAATGGACACCACTTTTTCCAGAAATGAGCAAACATTCCATACTTGATTTCTGGCATATTTGCTACATCATCTCCCCCAGCTATGACTACAGCTCTCTTCCCCAAAATCTTAGAGAACAGCACCGCAAAGAAGGCATGAAGTTTACCGAACCAAGAAAAGGTTATATCACACCAGATTACACCTTGTGCTAACTCCCGTAGGTTTGGCAGTACATTAAAAAAAAGTTTTTCCTTACTGGTAAACTGCAATTCACGGACTTGATGCTCCTCGCGTAATATACTCAGGTCCTTTTCCACAAATGTCTGCAGGCTTGAATGCACAAACAGGACCTTCATACTATCTGCTTGAGTTCACACGTCTGCTGTAAATATGAGAGTAAGATCTCTGCTTTTTGTTTTCCTCTCACATTGCAAGAGTTCTCTTTTGCAAGCTCAACGCGCTTCTTCCTCAACTCATGGTTATCTTGTTGTAATGCTTCCGAGACATGCCCCTCAAATTCTTCGTAGTTTCGGGCAATCTTTATTATCCCCTCAAAGTATCTCATTTCCGGAAGATCTGTGGAAACCACGGGTTTTCCTCCTGACAAATACTGATGTAGTTTATTAGGGTAAACACATCTCGTATATTCATTGATCTTATAGGGCAACAAACACACATCCAGCCCTTTCAGATAGTTAGGCAGACTTTCGTACGGTTTGAATCCCAAATAGTGAATGTTGGGCAGCTGAAGTGACCGAATAAATTCATCACTTCTTTTGAATCGGCGGCTTCCATTGACTGCGCCAATCAAGACGATGGACCATCCAGGATTCCTCTGGGCCAAATAATTCAAGAGTCTAATGTCCACAATCTCATTTATGTTGCCAACAAGGCCGAGGAGCTGACCATCAATACAGTTTAGTTCCTGAGGAATGGGTGTATTTGCATCTAAGCATTTCATAAAGAATTTTGCATCAGCAGCATTCGGGACAAAATATGTATTGGGATTAAGTCTCCTTTTTCTTTCATATAAATTGTGTGCAGATGCAAAGACAACATTCACCCTTTTCAACGTGCGTTTTTCAACCTTTTCCATATACCTCTTTGCCCTGTCTGATCTTCCAGGATGTTCTATGTAGGCATCATAGTACTCAAAACATACTACCTCCTCATTGAATAGGCCAATTACATACTCCTCCTGTGGACAGGTGATAAATGACACCAAGTTATGGAAACCCAAGCCTCTCAAAATAGGCCCCAAAGATAATGCCAAAAGTCTTCTATTAAGAGCATGAACGAAAGGCAACCTGAAAACAACGAAATAAGGAAACAAGGTTAAAGGTTTACAGATATAAATGTTAGAGCTCACTTTCCGTAATCTTCGTCTTGATATGAACACTTGGACAGACGATCTCAGATCAATCAAAGCTGAAAAAATATTAATTGGCGGCTCTACACACAATATTCTACAATATTTTGCCAGAGCAATAAGGTGTGGCCTTCTGTGATCCCTTTCAAAATTATGATCCAAATAGTAGAGGATATCCATGGTTCTTAGTACTATGCTCCTGGCACCTTCCTACCCAACTCTAAGATGATGTTTAGCATCTTTTCCTATCTGTTCTTTCTGGTGATGTCTGTTCTTCTTCTGATGACTGCGAGTACGTTGTCCTTCAAGATGCTTGCTCCACGTTGAGATCAAATCTTGAATCCGATTTTGTGAGGTCAATTGTATTCTGAAGCGGGTTTAGATCAGCTAAGGAGGTGCGAACCACAGATTTTCTGAGGCTATTAAACGCTCGTAAAACCCACACAGATAACGCGACAACTTTTCTGTATTGCCACTTTGTGGCACTATGGCCACATCAAATGCTCGTAGAGAATTCGGAAATACCTCAGTCTCCTTCTCTCCTCAAGAAGAGCATTCTCTCTTGATGCTTATTTCTTTGCCAAAACGGTCTGGGTTGAGTCCACGAGTTCCATACATATTCAAATCAGCATCGAAGCAATTAAGAGGATCAAGACTTACTTTGTCTACAAGAAATGCATTTCACTTTTGAGATTTGTCTAAGAGCCGTTTTTCAAGGAGTCCCGATATTCTTTTCACCCTATCATCCCAAGTATTCTTTCGTGCAACTTCAATCCGCCTTTGAACTTCATCAGGCCTATTTTCCTCTAAAGCTAATTGAATGTTGGACGAAAACTCTTCTACACTTTGTGAGAGATAGATCACATCCCTAAACGGTTTCAATTCACACATATTTACTGAAACGGTCGGCTTGCCAGCCGCAAGGTATTCATGCAGCTTGGTGGGATAGCTTGTTGCCACATGGGTGGAGAGATCATATGGCATTATCGCAACATCCAATCCTTTGAGAATTCCCGGCAATTCTTTCATAGGTTTCAATCCGAGGAAATGCACATTCCTTTGACTTCTAAGAGATCTCGCCTTCCTGTCTGTTCCTAAACCATCAGGCCCAACAAGTACGAATTCCCACTGGGGTTTTTTCTTTGCCAAATGAAGCAACAAGTCGACGTCAAACTGAAATGACAGGAGACCGACATAGCCGATTCGTGGACGTTGGATGCCTTTTAGTTCATCACAAATCATTATATTGGAACGAAGTGCCTGGTTGAAAAGCTCAAAATCCACGGCATTTGGCACAAAATAGGTATGTGGATTCAACCGTTTCCGCTTGCACATCTGGGCTTTAGAGGTAGCTACAATTAAATCGGCCTGGCGACTTAATCTTCTGTCAGCAGTTTCTATCTCTTGTTGCACCTTAGCATTATTTGGATATTGGCTAATCTCGTCATATACCTCATAACACACAAGTTTCTTGGGGCATTTTCTCATCAAATATTCTTGCCATGGCGATGAAAGCCAGAGAATTGGCTCAGCAATACCAAATCTCCTAATAATCCGTCGGATGATCATAGCGAGAATCTGACAGTTAACTTTGGCAATCCAGGATGTCGAACATCCGCTCCACATCTTCGGTAACAATGCCGCACCGAACGGAATTGCTGGTGGTGCAGCAACCACAAATAGGGTTGGTGAGAGGGTATTAACTCGTAAGTAGAATATGTTCCTGATTTTGGTCTTTAGATTGCCAACAAAGGTGAGGCTGGGGTCTCGCTGAGGCTCAAGAAAAACCACTCTGTTGTTTATAGCCAATCGACGCATGATCTGCTGTCGGTTCTGCTGGAGAGATGACCATGAATGTGTGGATACGCACACTATGGTTTCACTGGTCAACAACGTAAGTTACCTGCTTTTGAGGACTCGAGAGCTGACTGTTTTCCAGGATCCCTAGCAATTTTGCTTCCAATTCTTTCCCCACCTTTTCCCAGCTAAATTCATGTTCCACCCGATACCGACCATTCATCCCCAGTTCTCGCGCGTAGGCCTTGTCGCTTAACAGACGAATGATTGCTTTTGCAATGCCCTCAGTATCCAGGGGATCCACTAAGAGCCCGGTAACTCCGTTTACGACAGCATCAGGTATCCCTCCCACATAGCTACCTATAACAGGTTTGGCACAAGCACTTGCTTCTATGAAGGAAATGCCGAAAGTTTCTACATCGCCGGTGGCCTTAACGTAACATGAGGGCATAACATACAGGTCGGCAGCGCAGTAGTAAGCAGGTAATTGCGAATTTTCGACGCGCCGCACAAATCTCACATATCTCTGTAATCCCATATTTTCGACTAAGGTTTTCAGTTTGCTTTCATCTTCTCCATTACCAACAACGAGATACAACAGATTGGGCACTTGTTTGATGACTGCAGGCAACGCCGCCAATACGCCTTGTATGTTTTTCATTTCGGTCAGGCGTGATACAGTAAGAAGAACTCGCTTGCCATTTAATCCATGCGATCGGACAATCTCGCTCTTATCGACTTCGGGGTGAAAGATATTCGTGTCAATACCCGGGTGAAGAATGTCCACCGCTCCTTTATAACCCGTATCTTGTACTGTCTTCACAGTAAAGCGACTATTACACAGTATCAATGAGATATTCTTGAGAATTAAACTTCCAATGCGGCGATCGACTTCGGTGGACTGCCCATACCGTAAGTCATTACCATGACACAGCATTACTATGGGTATTCCCAATATAGTGTGAGCGACCCATAACCCGAGCGCGTGTGTGGCATTAAAACTTCCCAGAAAAGCAATATCCCATCGTGAGCGAAAGCTAAGCAACGAGGTCAATGCAACCGGTGGAGTAGACGATAGTGGGTTCCACACCGGGTACCTGTAAATCCTATAGGGATGATGTCTGTCCACCATCTCAGAGTTCTCTGTTTCACATGAGATGACATTTATGTAATGCTCACGATGGTATAGCTGGGCACAAAGGTTCTCAAGGAAGACAGCAACACCTCCAAGTTTAGGGTAGAAGTCGGGAGCAAAAAAGAGGATTTTCATTTTCCAAACTCCTCTACTAATAGATTCAATGATTTCCTAGTTACTTTTTCCCAAGAGTGTTCGCGGGACAACATAAGGGCCTTCTCCCTTATGGAAGAATTGTCTTCGGTTAAGGCCTCTTCAATTTTCAAGACGAACTCTTCTTTACTCTGTACAACCGAAACAACCTGAGCATATTCTCTTGCTAGAGTGAAATTCGTCGCCACAATCGGATTGCCGGCGGCCAACTGTTCCCATACAACTAACGGGTTTGAGGAATTCAAATATTCATTGACAAGGAATGGTAGGATTACAACTTCAAATCCTTTACTAAAGGCAGGCAATCGTTCATAAGGTTGCCAGCCCAGTAAGTGCACATTTCGCCTGTGCCTGAGATTACCTAAAGAGACGCCAGGTGCGACTTCGCCAAGCAGAACAAGCGACCACTGAGGACGCATCTCCGATATATATTCTAATAATTCTATATCCACAAAGCGGCTAATGTTACCAGGATATCCAATAACGGGACGTTTGATCTCCATTAATTCCGGAGCTACTGGTGTGGGCTCCTTGCGGGCTTTTATGAAGTGCTCCACATCCACCCCATTGGGCACAAGATGAACCTTCGGATGCCAAAGGCTCCTTTTTCTCCAAAGGGGAGCTGAAGTAGCGAGGACAAGATCGGTACACGTGAGAAGATCCATCTCCATATCCCTCATATGTGGAAGGAGTTGACCAGTCTCAATGTCTAATTGATATTCATCATGGCATTCGTAAAGGACATATCTCTCTTTAACCAATCCCAGCCACTTTAGCTGATCCGGCTTGAAGATCCAGGCAATTAGTCTCCTCTGCTCCATGCCTAAGTGGTGCATTGTCTCAATGATCTGAGTTGCAAACTCATGTCGAAACAGATCCATAAACCCTATTTTTTGCATCCACCGCTCTGACAGCCACACTTGCGGTTTTAAGAGGTATAAGTTCGATGATAGCCTCTTGAGCTTCTCGGCGTGAACCAAGCCCAGGAGCTGTCGAGGCCTGTGCAAGGCTATACTCGATAGACAGGCAGGGGCCTGCACACAGAGCAGGCGCGCTATTCCCTCAGCATTTCGCGCGAGGGCTGTAAGCATGGGACGACGATCGCACGTCCTCCAGGTCATTCCTCCGCCAAGCAAATATACTACAATGTCTAACATGAATGATTCGACACTGATTCTAGATACAAGTTCTCTAACTCTCTGGCTGTCCGGTTTACGTCAAAGCGGTCCTCAACTAGCCTTCTTCCCCTTTTAGCAAGAGCGGAAGATAGATGATGGTCGTCGAGCAAACGAAGAACAGCCTCGGCTATCCTTTCTGGCTCTGGTTCGACTAGTATACCGCAGTCTTCTGTGATGATTTCCAAGGCAGTTGGATTTCGCACTGCAACGACCGGTATTCCTGAAGCCATTGCTTCTGTGGTTACCAAACCGAACCCCTCCGGCCAATCGGCGGTTACGACGAGTACATCCAGTGCGCGATAAATATCCCGAACATCACTACACCAGCCCAACAGTTTGACCTTGTTATCAACACCTAATCTTGTTTTCTGCTTCCTCAGTTCGTCCTTCAAGGGGCCATCGCCCACTATGAGGAAGATCACATTGTCCCTATTTTTCAGAAGGCTCGCCGTCTCGATTAGCAGATTGAATCGCTTATATTCGATAAGTCTACCTATTCCGCCTACAACTCTGTTGGCGGAGTCTATGCCCAAAGTTGCCTTTGCTCCAGCGGAACCTTCTCTCAGTCCCATATGGAAATACTCAAGATCGATGCCGTTCTTGATACAGACGACTTTCTCCTGATGGTCTCCACAACACTTCAACCGTTGTTTCTTTACTGTTTCTGAAATGGTAATGTTTCTGTAGGTAAACGCGTTCAAGACCTTCCACGCCAATAACCTCTTCTTCGACAGCCACCAGATGTTGTGAACATTGTGATCGTGGGTGATAATGACAGGGATATTTGCTAAGATGGCGGATATTCGGGCCTCTATCAGGTTGTCCTCGTAGTTATGGATGTGTACGATGTCAAATCGATTCCTCCGCAAGTAGAATAGAAGCTTGTAGACACGTTGGTATCGATGAGTACTGAGGGATAATACACTGGTTTGGATGCCACAGGAGTGAAACTGCCTATGTTGCCAGGAATCGCCACTATCATGGGTGCAACAAATTGACATCTCAAATCTTCCCTCATCAAGTCTCGTGAGTGCGTCATATAGGAGTCGCTCTGTCCCACCATGGGCAAGCGACGGAACAACGTGTAAAACTTTAATTTTGTTTTTCCGCTTCATTCTCGATGACTTGTCTAATTGCTAAGGTCAGCCCCAATGGCAGCCACAAATTGAGGTTAAACATCCAGGTTTCATAAACTGCCAGGAAAAAGAGATTAGCGATTATAGCCGATAGGACTCCAGTCTGAAGATAAAGTAAGGATTTATCTCGAGACATTTGCATATTGGAAATGCTAGTTTTAATTGCTGTATACATGAGAATCAAGAACAGTGTAATTCCAACTAGACCTAATTCGGCCAATATGAGGATATAGGAGTTATGTGCATAGGGCCATACGATTTCATAGACGCCAGCCAGATTGGATTGAAGAGCATATCTACCATAGGTGGAAAATCCCATCCCGAAAAGAGGGTTTTGGGAGAACATCTGAAGACCTGCCTTTATGAGGTCTATTCGTATCCATATTGGTCGACTATGTGGATATTCGAACCTAAAGACAAGATTTACTAAGTCCGTAGCTTTCGTGCGAGGGCCCTCAGGTAGAATCTCTAATCCAGAGGGCCATAGGTAAACCCCTACAAATATGAGTATGGTGATTATACTCATTCCCATTAAGAGGTGCACTCTCCTCTTTGAAAATAGAAATCGCAGGGAAATCATACCTGCTGCTGCGGCAACCCAGCTACCCACAGAGTGCGTGAAATAGAGACAACAGAGGCAAATCACCACCAATATTACAAGGCATATCCTGGCCATAGTATTTTTGAGTGTAGCGAAAAGGTAAGGCATTGTAATTAGCCCTGAGGTAACCAAGAAATTTCCAAATTGAAAATTGCCCACCCAGCCCACAAAGATGCTTCTTAGCTGAAAAGCTGTTGGCGTAGTTAAGGAGGTGGCTGTGGCGGCTTGCGGATAGAAACGGGAGTATAAATGCTGCAGGTAGGTGGAGGCGGTAGTAGCAAAACTCAGGAGTTCGTAGAATCCAACAATAGAAACGAATAGAAGCGTAACAACCAAAGAACAGATAACAGTGTTTAGATCCCTCCTCGTTGTGACCAAGAAACTAAGAATCCAGAAGAACAAAGCTGTTTGAAGGATATAGCGGAAATGAGCGACTCCTCCACCCTTTAAAGGACTTACCAAAATCGGCCCCCCGTATTTGAGGGAAGCATCTACCCACAGAGAAATGATGATATATCCAAAAAGGAAAAGGAGTAACCACTGAGGTAAGTGCTCAGAAAATCCAATTTGGTCCATATTTCTTAAAAGATGAAGGATGAGAACAATAGACAGTGCAATCACTGGGAACCATGAAAGGGCAAGACCATAGTTGTGGAAAATGGATCTTTGGAGGGGCATGAAGAGAATCATAAAAAATAGGGCAGTTCGGAGGCGAGAAGCAAGTATGTATATGATTGCGAATGCTATTATTCCCCCGGTGGCAAGCACTGGAGATTTTCTGAAGCAAATATACACCACAAGGCAACAAGCGATTGCGAGTGTTGCTTCGTAAACCTTCTTCGTTCTGAGATCGTTCATTCTACGAACCTCTGCTCTTGGTCAACATTCCGCTGTTCGCTTGGCGCTCCTCATAGTTTTCCAAATCATTTCAGACTATCAAACACTGCAGCTAACTTCTCTGTCAACAATTTTCGCTCAAACTGCAAGATAAACTTATTGCCTGTTCGGAACTGACCGTTTCCCTCAATCACTCCCCTATAGAGATCCCAAAGGGCATCAGCAATAAGATTCTCACAATTCGGAGGAACGACGAGCCCTGCCTTAGCTTTGACAATTAGATCAGCGAGCGCGCCGCCCTCCTCTGCAAGTGCTAAAATCGGTTTTTGAGCTCTCAGGTATTCAAAGATCTTCCCAGGATATGTGGTTTTGTAGTGAGAGTAAGGCAGAAGCAAGACGTGGGCGTGAAGGATCTTTTTAATGCTTTCTTGATGCGAAAGATAGCCTGTGAAGTTAATCATGTTTTCTAATCCCAAAGAAGTTACCAAATTCTTTATCTCCTCGGTAATTGAGGTACCAACGAAATGAAACCTCCATCTATTCTTTACCTGAGCTCGTTTTGAAAGTTTCTCTAAGGCCAAAAAGAAAGGTAACATCTGTGCCTTTTGCAGATAGCTTCTATGGCCTGTATATACTATGTGAAAGAATTCATTGTCTGATTGACTTTTTACTGTTGCAAAGTCTGTCTCATCAAAGCCATTGTATATTGTTATAAGCTTATTTTTATTTCTGTCGTCCAGGTGTTTTGTTAAGAAATCCCTTTGCAGCACTTCTGTGGTAACAACTATTCGGTCTGCATAACTTAAGAATCTGTATTCCAACCACTTCGCCACAGTATAGTGGAAACCTGTAGGTGTATCGGCCAGAAAAATCCTCCAAGGGTCTCTAAAATCAGCTACCCAAGGAACCCTATATATTTTTTTAAGAATATATCCTATTAAGTGAGCTGTGCCTGGAGGGAACGAAGAATATATTATCTTAACCTCTTTCTCTCTCATAGTTTTTGCAGCTCTCATCATACAAAAAGGAAGCCAACCAATACAGTGATCAGGTATGCTAAAGAAAGTCTCCAAAAAGCTAAGAGTAGTTTGTACAAGACCGGCACATTCCCTCATGAATGACCTGAGAAAGCTCTTCTTCGTCGATAGGCTGGTTTGTACTGAGCTGTTCTTCGCAGATAGAGTGGATTTGAACTTACCCAAGATTGACATAAATCCAATGCGTAACCTTCTGACCTCTAAAGAGTAACATCGAATCACCTCGGCCTCTTTGGGAATTTCCTTTGATAAAGCAGGATCAGATTCTGGCCACTGATAGGGTTTTATTGTTAAGACAATAGGCTTCCAACCATGTAGGGGAAGGTATTTAACGAATTTCAAGGTTCGTTGAACCCCACTGCCAGCAAGAGGAGGAAACACATAGCTAATCATCAATACATTTTTCATGGTGTTAATGTAGAGTAGCATTCAATCGCCGTTGGCCCTAATTTGAGAGGCAGTTGCAACATGTTCATTTCTGAGCAAGGTAACCGAATCTGGTTCCAAAATAAATCTGCAGTTTGTGCAATTTTAACCTCCACAACAACCTTTCAAAATAGGAATATGGATTAAGACTCGTGGATGCACAATCGACTATTTTGAGCTTCGTAGCGGTAATCATCTTCCTCAACTCTAGGGGAGAGAACTGATATTCATAGCCAAAAGGAGCCTTGCCTTCTTTTTGCCACTTATTAGAACGATAAGAGTATATTATATCCCATCTATTAGGGACTGTAATAGCCAGATATCCACCTGGTTTTAGGACTCGGCACATTTCGTTGATTGCTTTCTTCCTATTCTCCTCACCGGGGATGTGATCTATGGTAGAGAAAGAAATAACCACATCGTAGTATTCATCTTCTAGAGCGAGGTTAGTGATATCGCCAACTGTGAATTTCAGTTTTGCGTATAGGTGCTTGGGCAACACCTCAGCAGATAATCTTTTGGCTGTTTCAATTATCCTTTCATTTATATCCACAGTATGCCACTCTTTCACCAAGTTAACGAAATATATTTCATCATCTGGTTCTGAACAGCCAACGTTCAAGATCCTTTTGTTTACTAAGTCCACTTTTGAAAGAAGGGTGTAATCGGAAAGCATCTTTGCAATTTGTCGGCCGATGTCGTACTTATTAGGCCAATTTTCGCACTTTCCAGCAAATCCTGTATAGGCTTCTTCTACTGATTTCTTTAATTCTCTTGTACTTACATGCATGGTCCTGCCCCCTGTTTTGTTACCTTGGGATTACCCCGAATCTTCACTTTTAACGCGAGTAATGTTTGAATCTCAGCCGGTTTAAGTTCTCCCAATAGGCAGAGCATTATAAAATATACCAATACCCCCGAGCATGTGGCCAAGATTATGTTCAGCATAACCAACGAAGTTAAACTGTTTCCAATGTAATACATTACTATTCCCATTATTGCGGAGGCAAAGGTCGCTTTTCCTAGAGACCTGATGGGAAATTTCCAAATGAGGAATTGTCGTGAAACTATAATCATTAGTAACAGCAAGAAAACATAAGAAATAAGAGTGGTCACGGCTGCCGCCATGTAGCCATACCTGGGCACTAAGGCAAAATTAGCCCCTAAATTAAGCAAGCCAGCGATAATCGTACTCAACATAATGTAATAGGTTTTCTTGTAGTAGGCTACTCCCGATTGAAACCTCCTCTGAAGACCAAGAAAAAAGGTTCCCATAGCAACCAGTGGGACAATTTTGTAACCTTCGCCATATTCTTGGGCGGTGAGAACACCTATAACTGGCTTAGCCAAGGCACTAATTGATACTACCAAGGGAATGCAAAGAATCAAATAATATCGGGTAATGCTATTTAAGAATTCCTGGGCAGCTTTTTCCCCTTTGTTTTCCCAGATACTTGTCTCAATTGGCCAGGATGCAAGTAAGAACAGTGCGATGAAAAAACTAACACTGCGGTGAGCAATATCATAGCTCACGGAGTATATTCCTACTTCGTGGCTGCCACCAAAAATCTGTAATATATATCGATCAGAAAGGCTTAAAACCCATGCAGCAAGGTTTCCGACAACCAAGGGGAAACCATATCGAGCCATTTCCAATGTCAATGGCATTGAGGCGCATTTGACACTCGGCACTGAGTTCTCTATAGCGGCTTTCCATAGTAAAGGAAGAATCACCACATTACTCAGAACCACACCCCAAAGCAAACCATTGACACCACAGTGGAAGACCATTACCAAGGCCATCCCGAACCCGAAGGAAGCCACGGTTTGCCATATGGAGAAGCCAGTATACCAAGTCACTTCCCGCTTTGCCCTCAGAAACTGTTGTAATACGGCGAAACAACTGCCCACAATAAACGCGATCACTCCGATATGCATCAGAGAATGTAGATCTTTTGAAATACTATTATTGAAAAGGGAGAGGATACTGAGTAGGATGGAGGACAGGACTACTGTGGTGAGGATAGTCAACGTAATCACTGTGCTGTAAAACTCTTTAAGCTTCGAGTTTTGTCTACATGTGGAGTAGAACCTGATGATCGACATAGACAGCCAACCAACAATTGTATATAGAATTGAAAACGTAGTGCCAACTAAGATGTAGTTCCCGAGGACTCGTGGAGGAAACAGACGGGTCACGATTGGAAAGGCGAATAGCGCCACGGTGGCCGAAATGATGTATGAGGGTAAGTACTTCCCCATATCCTTAAAAAGTTCATTAATCATATGCTTTTTCAGTCTTTTTTTGAATTTGTGTTATCATCCAGATGTAATACTTTGCAGAGTTAACATTCTCTTTGAATCTTTTCCTCCACGCTGAGGCTGATTTCAGTTGCCTGAATCAATTGCCACAGGGGGATAGGTTCTCCGCCTTCTCTGAAGGCTTTGTAGAAGGCTTTTAACTCCTCTAAGTACCCCTTTTCCCGTGTTTTGGTTTGTAGTCCCTTATATTTTGCACCCGAAATTTCCAATTCCTCATAATCCACCATCTTTAGTATCTTGCCGTCAACATAGATTTCCATCTCCTCTTTGGGATAATCCGTTGAACCAAGAGCAGTATAGGTCAGATTACATAAGGATCCATCCTTATATTTTATAGTCGCGACGAAGTTGTCATTAGATACATACTGCTCAGATTTTGGAGTTATGGATTTAGCTTCTACTGAAACAGCTTCTGAATCAGTGAAAAAGTTGAAAAGGTCATAGATATGGCAGGCTTCACCTATGTTTCTACCACCACCTTCTTCTGTATGAACCCAGTGATTTAATGGAATATACCCAGCATTCATACGATAATTGATGATCATTGGGCTTAGACGATTCTTGGTTATTTCCTTTATGCGCTGGCCATAAGGAGAGAAACGACGATTGAATCCAACCGTCAAAAGAGGAGAATGGTAAATCGCAGATGATGAATGGCCCTTAGTTCTTGACTCATGGTTTATAGCTGATAGGTACCTAGTCGCTGGACAAGGGGATTTATTCATTTCGAAAGAGGAAATCGCCCCTTTCTCACCTACGTACAATGAACAGATTTGCGACAGCTCTTGCCGATTAAGGCAGAGGGGCTTTTCAACAAAGATATGTTTACCGGCTTTGAGTGCTTCGATGGCCATTCGGGCATGCAATTTATGGCGTGTGCATATTAAGACTACATTGACATTCTCATCGCGCAGCACTTCTCCATAATCAGTGGTCGCATAAACAGCACCATATCGCTTAGCCACTCCTTTAGCGTTACTACCGGTATTGCTCACAATCGCATAGATATTGTAAAGGTTAGATAGTCGCTTGAGGTTGGGAAGGTGAACGGATTTGGCAAAATCACCAGCTCCAATCAAGGCCACATTTAGCAATTTGGGGGTGGATAAGGGGTGAATGGTGAATGGCCCCTTTGCAATGACCTTTCGGGTGAGTTTTTGAGGTAACGTATCCGGAGATTCTTTGTACTTGAGCAGGACTGCGAGAGGACGGGATTCGGATTTAAGGTCATCATAGGCCTTGGCCGCTTCCTCCACGGGATATTCTCTGGAAATCAACTCCTCAATATTCATATTTGCCAGCGCAAGCATTCTCAAGTATTCTTGCATATTACGCTTTTCGGTCCAGCGAACATATGCATAGGGGTAATCAATTCCTTTTTCTTCGTATAATTCATCATATCTTCCCGGCCCATAAGAGGTGGAGATAAGAAAATCTAATTCCTTTTCGTAAAATGGTTGTCTCTTTAGATGTAGACCAACATCCCCTACTACAACAACCCTTCCTTTCTTGCGCGTTATTTCCATCGCCAGCTCTGCGGGTTCATTGCTTTTAGTAGCAGCAGTAATGATCGTTGCATCTGCACCATAACCTGATGAATATCTCAAGACAGTATTTACTGGATCTTCTTCACCACTTGCCACTCCGTAATCCATATCAAGATTCTTTGCCAATTCAACCCTCGACTTGGAGATATCGATCCCAATAACATGGCAACCGGCAGCTTTTAAGATTAGAACCGTAATCTGACCAATTAGTCCCAATCCTATAACGGTTATGATGTCACCAAAACGGGGTTCAGCTCTCCTTACCCCTTGCATAGCGATTGCTCCAAGGGTAATCGAAGCGGCGTATTTAAGATTAACCCCCTCGGGGATTTTAACCAGTAGATTCCAGGGGACACTCACAATTTCAGCATGATTTGCCTTACCCGCTCCGGCACAGGCAACTCGGTCACCAACTTTTATGTCTGAAATTCCTTGGCCTACATCTATGACCGTTCCAGAGCAACTATAGCCGGTGGGATAAGCAGTATCAAACAGACCTCTTGCCTTATCGATGGTTTGAGAAACCCCCTGAGTGGCCATCATAGTTAGAGCCCTTTTCACCTTAACAGGCACCTTAACCGCCTTTCTCAGAAGCGATTCATCTGAGGAAGCAACTCTGGCAAGCTCAGTTCCTGTGCTTATCAAAGAATATCTCACTTCCACCAGTACTGAGTTCTTATCAACCATAGGCGCAGGGACTTCATCTACTATAACTTGTCCCTTTTTAATCAAAACCTGTTTCATCCTTCAAAGTTATTGAGTCATTATGTTATAGGCAATGGCGAACAAAGGGAGATTGAAAATGTAAATCGAGTTGGAGCTCTTGCAGTTTTAGAATAACAAATATACGGTGCCTTCAGCTTGATTCCATAAGATGGAGAAATCCATCCCGATTTTAGCTCTACTTTTAATCCATCCTTTATCTCAGGAACAATTGAAATATTTTTATCTTCTGAAGAATTAGTTCTAAAGCACAAGCTATCATTTTCATCTGAAACAATAGGGACAGATGGAAAATGGAAGAAAATCTCATACGTGTGCAAACCATTGCCCTCCATAAAGTCTTCAATTTTCAAGATACTTTGCTTTCTATTAAAGAAGAGCCTACGCCGATGTACTACTGGCTCGCGCAGTTTCAAATACCCATAGTGTTCAGCCTCAAGAAGATCGTAGTCTTCGTTTATCATCCATTTCAACACTTTCGCTTTTGCCTCGTTCTTCATTTTAAAAATCTCTTGCTCATCAAAACTATTAATTTCTATTCCATCGACAACTACGGTATTGTGCCCCCTGGAGCTTCGAAAAAGGTTGCGACTACGATAATCACCTGTATAACTGTAAGCACCTGGGTCGATGATAAAATCCTGACCCCCTATGTTCAACTCAAAGCTCAATTCATCATTATGGGCATGTGCAGCTTTACTATTTCGGTTGTTAAATCCACAATTGACAATGACATAGAAATGATTATTTCGCATGATATAAACGCCGCCTGACTCAAATGCATTTGAATTTAAGGATGGATTCCGGTAGGCCAGTTTGTTATATTGTTCATATGCATCCTGTCCAAAGAACCAGAGTGCTTCCTCATCAAAATCAAATCTCTTTATCTTATACTCGCTGTTGTTAAAAAGCAGTGCACCCATAGTTAAAAGATAAGAATGATCCAAAACATCTCGCTGTTTTAATATATGTAATCTACCGTTGTCATTATCACCAATTTGTGGAGCTTTCCCATTTGGCTTCAGGTAATAAAGGACAAAATCGAACATCTTTTCGAGACGGTCCCAGAATTTCTTGGGGAGTTTGATATGGTTAATTCGGCAGAGCAAGGCGGAAGAGAAGAAAAGCTCCAGAACAAGGCGATGGTAACTTGTTGATGCCTCAAAATCCACTCCGTCCTCATAAACCTGCTTCTCCATTTCTTTAATCAATTCTTTTACCCCAAATTCTCTCCACTTTTTAGCTTCTTTAAATTCCGGAAATATAATTCCTAAATATAAGAGTCCTGCAATATCTGAAAGATAGTGGTTGGAAGTTATCTTACCATATTCCAGATTTTCCATAATATGCCGACCATGTATTAAGAGGCTCTTTAAGAATTCTACAAGAAAGTCGGGAGTGATTTCTTTTGAATCCTTAAAAAAGTAATAGCCCCATATCCAATTAATGGCGCGGATAGCAGCCTCCATAGAGCATATCCAATTTACTCCGAGATCCACAGGGTTTTTATCGATCCAATTCTTGATTTCTCTTACAAACTCTTGTGTATACTTCTCGTCATCAGTATACCAGTAAGCTTTGCCAAGCGTCGACAGATGTTGAAAGCGAGCGAGTTCCCAAGGAACTTTAATATCCGAATGCTTATCGAGTTCAGACACATTGTAAAATTTATAATGTCTTAGAGACCAACGGCGGCCCGATTTAAAATCATAATGCCAATCGATGCAATTGTTTATTGGGTTTGTTGGTTTATAGGCAACGTGTATTGGGCCGGAGCCAAGTAAATCAAAGATACAATCACAGATTCTGTCTGCCTCCACGATTGTCGATTGAATAGAAGCAGGAAAATTGTTTTGAATAGCCACTATAATTTCATATTTCTTGGTAGGATCGATGAAAAACGAAGGATTAGTTCTCGACTTAAGATAAGTAGTAAAATCTGATAGACTATTGAAACTGTTAAGTGTTTGAAGGAATTGGTCATCTGTAAGCTTGATTGGCATTATCTTTAACCTTAAAGTACCAAAGCAACTGAAAAGCCACCGTCGAGCATTTCCCAGAAATGCTTTTATTGGCTGAGATAATCTACTTGTCACTTTGGCTAATCTTAAACCGAACATCTTTGAATAACTTCTACAATACGACACGCAGCTTTCCCGTCCCAAAATTTAGGAAATTTACTCTTCTTCCCATTGCCATTTAAGGTTTTGAGACTCTCATCGACGATTCTCTTTGGATCGGTACCAACAATAACATTGGTACCCTCTCTAACTGTTACCGGACGTTCAGTATTTCTGCGTAAAGTCAAACAAGGGAGTCCCAAAACGGTTGTCTCCTCCTGGATGCCACCGGAGTCAGTTAGTACAAACTTGGCGTTCATCATCAGATTTAGAAAATCCAAGTAGCTAAGAGGGTCGATTAGTAAGAAGTTGTTAGGTGATTGATTAATTAGGTTATTGTGTAAGTCGAATTCTCTGATCCTTTGCTGGGTTCGTGGATGGGCTGAGAAAACGATTTTGATGTATTTTTGGAGTTCGACCAAAGACTGGAAGATTCTCCGCAAAGTTTCTCTGTCATCTACATTTTCTGGACGATGAAGAGTCAAAACAGCGTAGGGGTGGATTGAATTCATTGGATTTACTGTGTTCATTGAGTTAGTAGGGTTGGAAGAAATTAGGTCTATCTTCTGAAGAATGTTGGAGTTTTGGGATTTTTGCCTGTATATAAGCAAGGAGTCAATCATTACATTACCAACAAAAAATATTTTTTCTTCAGGTATTCCTTCTTTCTGTAAGTTCTTATTGGCGTCTTCACAGGTAGTGAAAAAAAGGTCAGATAGATGATCAGTTAAACTCCGATTTATCTCTTCAGGCATTGAGGGATCAAAGGAGCGAAGACCAGCTTCGATATGAGCAATTAACGGTCTATAACTGGGGTAATTAGGGGGTCTTGCGCAGCGGAATTTGGCGGTAGCGAGGGCACAGGCGAGAGTGGAGTTGACATCGCCCACTACCACCACGATATCTGGTTTTTCTTTTGCCAGCACCTTCTCAAATTCTATCATTATCTTACCTGTTTGTTCAGCATGTGTACCAGAACCTACGCTCAGATGAACATCTGGCTCAGGCAATTCTAAATCTTCGAAGAATACCTTTGACATCTCATAATCATAATGTTGACCCGTATGCACAATAACCGGGTTTATTGTGTTCACTCCGTTTGTTGCGTTATAGTGTTGGATCTCCTTCATAATTGGAGCGATTTTCATAAAATTGGGGCGAGCACCTGCAACGAGAATGAGTTTCATTTTATTCGTTTAGTTTGTTTATTGCGTTGCTTGTATCTATTAAGTTCGTAACAGATCGGTCTGAGTTGCGTTTTGAAACTTTGCTCTCCCGCGGACAATGGAGAAGTCTACTCCAAATTTCCCTCTCTCCATTATGCTTTCTATTGAATGGCAGTTTCGATCAAAGTAACTCATGTTGATTCTTCTTGATTGATTTCGATGATTAGTTATTGAGTCTATGATTTAGCCAGCCGGATAAACGCAAATTGAAAAACTAATAGATTTTGCCAAAAGGTAATCCAAGACCCAATTTTTCGATAGAATCTTAACAATTATCAACCAAAATGTTATAAATAGCCATTCTACTCAGCTTTAGCTGAAGGTTTGAAAACCATAGGCTAAAGTTCTGTGGAATTAAAGTTAAGATTTCAATTTGGCTTTATATAAGTCACCGTGAGCTCAATGAGTTGAGTCCTCACATTTTTTTCTACTTCGATCAGGCTTTCTTTCTTCGCTCCCTCTTTCTTGTCCTCGTTCCTTCATGCGTGTAGTAACGGTAGTAATAGTTATAGTGGCCGTAGCGTCCATAGAGGTGTTCTACTTGGACGTTGTTTAAAACAGCGCCAACTATCTTTGAGTTTACGTTCTCCAACAATGCTTTCGTTCTGAGTATCGCATCTTTTGATGTCTTACCTGATTCGATAACCAGTGTCACTCCATCTGTCTCTGTTCCCAATACTACGCTGTCGGCAACTGCAATAGTAGGTGGCGAGTCAAGGAGTATGAGATCAAATTTTTCCTCCAATTCTTTGAGTAGATTTTTCATTCGCTGTGAGCTAATTAGCTCGACTGGATTCGGAGCTGAGGTGCCGCAAGTTATAACCCAAAGGTTGTCGACCTCGGTTTTATGAATTGCGCTGGACAATTTAGTGGATTCGATCAGCACATCTGTTAGCCCCGGCTCCTTTGGTTCGTCGAATAATCGGTTCAACATCGGACGCCGCAAGTCTGCATCAATAAGTAGCGTCTTTGTTCCTAGTCGGGCACTGGCTATTCCAAGATTTGCAGTAGTGACCGACTTACCTTCTTTGGGCCCGGGGCTTGTAACCAACAAAGTTTTCAATGGCTTATCCGGGGAGCTGAGCCGTATATTCATACACACACTCTGATATGGTGCGGTGAGGTGTGATTGGGAACCAATTAGAATACGCTGATGATCAGACACTTGATTCCTCCCATCCTCAGCCTTACCCTTCTTTTTCATTGTAGGAATCAATCCTAATACGGGTAGGCTGATAAGTCCCTCTACATCCTCAATTGTCTTAAGTGAGGTATCGAGTGATTCAGTGAAGAATGCCAGTCCTATCCCCACTGTCAATCCCACTATTATGCCCAGAATCAGGTTTAATCTCTTTCTCGGTCTTATAGGAAACTCAGATGGTTCCGCGAGGTCTATCACTCTGATATTACTGATCTTACCCGCCTCAGTAATCCGTGCTTCTTCACCCCTCTCCATCAGCATCATATATATACTATTGTTTACCTCTCTCGCCCTTGTCAATTGTGCTAATTGCAACTCTTTCTCTGGCAGTGTCTGCAGTTTTTTATCATAACTATCCACTATCTTTTTTAAGGCATCTTCCTTTGCCCTATAGGTGTGAAGGTCCACTCCCAATGACACGGATTCTTCCAGGAAATTCTGTATCTGCGACAAAGGTTCGATAATATTTTCTCCCTCGGCTATCTTAAGCATCTCCTTGGTAAGGCTTTGTTTGGTTTGGTCTATTTGTTCCTTAAGCCTTATCAACTGTGGATGGTCTTGCGGGTAATCCTGGATCTGCAGCGTACTGTATTGCACCTCAAGTTCAACCAACTGTGACTTCAACCTATGTGCCCATGGGCTGGTAATCCCCGTAATAGAGGGTACAATCTCCTTACGCTGTTCAGCTATCTTTTTATGAACATAATCCAATCGTTGTCCAGTTTTTTCCCTTTCAGTTTTAGCTTCATTATATAGGACCTCCGCCTCGGTCATTCTTCTTAATAATTCCTCAGATTCCTGATCAAGAGAAGTAACCCTATTTTTTTCCTTAAAATCTCTCAAATTCTGTTCAGCTTTCAGCAGTTGCTCTCTAACGGTCTCCAACTGTACCTCTATAAACTTCCGTACTCCACTTATCTCCTCACGTTTTATCTTAAGTCGTCTCTCTTTCAACACATCGGTAACTGTATTGGCGATAATCGCAGCGAACATGGGATCATTTGCCTGCGTCTTTATCTTAATAATATCCGTATCTCTCACCGGTTCTGCGGATATACTCCTTCTAATTCTCCGGGCAACGAACTTCTCCTTAGTGAGCCCATAGGGTAGATGTGGATTGGGAATCTTGAATGTCCGCATCACTGATTCTGGCAGTGCATTTGCTACCTCTTCAGACAGGGTTCTCGACTTTATCTCTTCGATCTGATTTGTGATAAAGCTCTTCCTATAGAGAACTTGTGAGAAATCAAATGCGGGTATAGGCTCTTTGGTTTCTTCGAACACAATAGATGCTTCCGCCTCGTATACTGGTGGAGCTGTCTGGTTGTAGTAAATGATGGGAGCAAGCACGCCGCATAGGCAGAGTAAGACCAGCCACTTCTTTCTACTTAGAGTGTTTATGAGATCGTAGAATGTAGTTTCCCTGCGTTTATTTTGTGTATCTTGAAACATAAGACATCTCCCTGGTTAAAATCCGAACACCTAACCCCGACCTATTCATAAAATTTAGCCACGAAGACACTAAGCATGTCCTGAGCGAAGTCGAATGATCACCAAAAATATAAAACATTAGAATAAGTCTGTTTGTAAACTGAGCCGCCCTGTATTACTCTACGAACTTCAGTTTTATTCTAAAATTTATCAACACTTTGTGCCTTGGTGACTTTGTGGCATATGAATTATCCAGGTTAGTAGGCTGGTGATTTGTCATTGGCTCTTCCTTCTTTGTATCACCTTTCTCTTGTGAACCAATAGTAGACATTGGCCATTATAGCTACATCAGCTGCGATCTTAATTATGGTTCGCCACTTAGACCAGGTATTCCGTGATATTCTAACCACGTCTCCGTTGTGAATGGTTGGTAGCGGTTTAAAGCTTTCCTTTTCCAGGTAGTCTTTTAAGTTGACTGTAACTGCTCTATTTGATTTTCCTGTGACATGCGTGAGTTTCACCTTACCCAAATTACCGTACTCGGTTGGTCCGCCAGCCTTGGAGATGAGCTCCAGGATATTTGTCCCATCTGGCACCCGATATTCTCCCGGGTTTTCCACCTCACCCCATACATGTACGACCACCTTTAGCTGAGCAAAGCTTGTACTAGCAATAAGTAACAGTGAAAAGCTGACGCAGATAAGGAAGATCTTTTTGGGTGGCATGATCGTAGAAATAAATCCCAAACGTGAATTGCTCACATTGTTAGAGAAGTGAAATGTTCGGGAAAGAACACGATTTTTTTCGCCCTTTAATATGTAGCCATTTCTACTCATATTGAGTCTCCTCTTCTAATATTTTCCCCTCTTCCTCTATGTGCCGAGCTGTCTCAATCTTCTTGCTAAGAGCTCTTCTGGGTCCACATAGTGGCAATTTACAGGTCTTAGGTAATCCAATACGCTGTGCCACCTTCTTTCACCATACCATTTACAGTATCAGCACGCTCTTTCTCAGGCTGGTATCGGCTGAAATAATCTTTTCCTGCTAAGAGTTTTGGACTGATCTGGTGGGATGGAAACTTGAAACGTGGCAATCAAGAACAACTTAGTCCCGATTTAGCTGATTTAAAGGCAGAATCATATTCTCCTTTGTAGTGCTTGATTCTTCCTCCCTCCTCCTGATTAAGTCTACTTCTCGTAAAATATTATATACCATTGATGGAGATAAACATACTATACCTTCGTTTATCATCTCCCATGCAAACGCACGCAGCCGTGAATCTGAATAAGCAACAGCATACTCCATCGCAACGTCTCTTTCCTCTGAAGGGACAGCATAGGAATTGGTCCGCTTAACTTGCTTTTTCTCAGGGTTCTCCTTCTTAGACGAGGAGTAAGCGGTAGACCCGGGACCAGCTGGCAAAGGTAAAGTATTCATTCTTCACATCCTTATCTTTAATTCAAGGTTGCGGTAGTTAGTTCAGTTATTACGTTTCCCATCCAGTAAACCTGATAGAGATGACTCACCCCCTTATTCTTATATCCTCATGTAGATACTTGTATTTTTGACATTAGACCGTCAGAAATGGAGAATTGCAATATCTTTGACAACTCACCTTGTCAAAGTTCTGTGAAACCGGACAATCAGCTCAGCATATCGAACTTCAGGACCATAATTGCAAGTCCGATGAATTCGCCTGCTACTACCATCAGAATAGGAATCGGAGTTGCTATAATAAAGAGTATCCCTGTGATTGCAAAAATAGTCCCCATGCCATATGCAGTAAGCGCAGCTTGCCTTTGATTTAACCCTTTGCGGATCAATTTATCATAAAAATGCCCCCTATCGGCCTGCAATAGAGGCTTATGGTTTAGGGCTCTACGGAGAAGAGTTAAGGACGTATCAAATATGGGTAGTCCAAGTATGCCGAGAGGAACAAAGAAAGCCGATATACTGTTTAGATCCCTCAAATATATAATGGCAAGGACAGCCAAACTATAACCCAAGAATGCACTTCCAGAGTCACCCATAAATATGGAGGCGGGGTTAAAGTTGTGCCACAGAAACCCAAGTGTGCTTCCTAACAGTGCAATTGATAAAATAAGACCAAGTGACTCTCCTTGTTTCAGAAAAGCTATACAAAATGCTAGGCAAGCGATAGCCGTAGCTCCTGCTGTGAGCCCGTCTATACCATCCAGGAGGTTCACAGAATTGCACGTGGCAACAACATAAAAAATGGTAAGCGCAATACCCAGAGGAAGAAATGCTGGAGTGTTTATTTTTAGCCCAAATAGCACAAGCATTAGAGCCACTGGAATCTCAACGGCAAACCTATGATAATGATGCACTCCCTTTATGTCATCAATCACTCCCAAGCCAAGAACCATTGCTGCCCCAATGAGTAGTGCCAATATTTGTCCTTTTAGCTCTCCGCGGATTGGATTTGCGAAAAACACAGCAAATAAAGTCGCCATCAGAAAGCCAAAGAAAATAGCCAACCCTCCAATCCTGGGAATAGATCGGGTATGTATTTTTAACGGGCTACCGGGTTTATCAATTGCTCCCACAATAGTCGCCAATTTCTTAATTAGAGGTACCGTGGAAAAGGATATTATGGAGGAAATGAGTAAAGTTGAAATCAGTATAGACATGGGAAAAACTCCAAATTCCATAAATGCAATTTACTTTAGTTCAGTGCGACCGAATCCCCGTACTTTCTCTAGCCCTGTTGTTACCATTTTCCACCGCGGTTTTGAACAGCGCCCAGTCTGAAGTCAAAGGCGGACGGGGGTAGTCAATCTCGAGAGACTCAGTTGCTACTTCTGCGTACGGATGCCGCGCATGTGGAAAGCTCTTTAAGTTCGACCACCAGTCTCTATTCTCAATATACCACTGGATGGTCATTTCTAATCCATCTTCAAACGGAATCTTTGCTTCCCAATCCAGAAGCCTCTTGGCCTTTTCCGTTGATGAGATGTGCCATCTCACCTGTCCCAGACGGTCAGGCTGCGGCTCTATTAGTGACTCTGGCTTATTGAGGTGTTTCAGGATCTGTTTTGTGATTTTCGCCACGCTGGTGTCTACCCCGGAACCAATATTGATCACTTCCCCGACTACTTTGTCGAGATCGACCTCGATGGCTCTATCGAACGCCCTGCTGGCATCTTGAGTATGTATCCAATCCCTGGTAGCGCTACCCTCCCCGTGCAGAGGTAGTGGCTTATCTTCCAGAGCTCTGGTAACGAAGCATGGGATGACTTTCTCGGTGTGTTGATTCGGCCCGTAGTTATTGAATGGTCTCAGGATAATGATCGGTAGACCATAGGTCAGAAAGTAGGCATAGGACAATCGATCCGCCCCGACCTTGGTCCCGGCATAGGGGCTCTGAGGTTTCAGATGATGTTCCTCCGACATAGGCACCGACTCCGCTGTCCCGTATACCTCCGAACTGGAGATGTAAATAAACCTCTCCACAGGATATTTCACACATGTATCCAAAAGAATCTGGGTTCCCTTAATATTGGTATCGATAAACTCATCGCACCACAGGATTGAGTTGTCCACATGAGTCTGGGCGGCAAAATGAATAACCACGTCGGCCTCCTGTATGGTCTCCTCGACAGTTTTCCTATCTTTGATGTTCCCCTTTCGAAAAAAGAAACGTGGATTGTCCCAATCCTCTTTAGTGAAGTTACTCAAATTCCCAGCGTAGGTGAGCGCATCGAAAACGATGATATTATACTCCGGGTACTGGTCCAGCATGTAATGGACAAAATTGCTTCCAATAAAACCTGCTCCACCTGTTACCAAGATATTCTTCATAATTACCTCCAATCTGAACTTAGCTCCCTTCGGTCGCTAACTTATCCATAGGGTCTCACCGATCCTCTGGCGCTCCGCAATCCTGCCTGCCTGTGCGGAGCACGCAGACAGGCGCTCGCTCGTATTGCTCCGCTGTCACCCTTGAATTCCGACCTGCGGTCGGGACTTCAAACATCCCACGCCATTTCGGAATTTCTTAGAAATTCCGAAACGTTTAGATAACCGATAGTCCTTTCGTCTTATGTTTGCGGTCTGTTTTGCATTTCACATAGCTTTTGTTGCACTTCGTGATGGTAATTATGTATTCTCTCGACTGCAAAAGGGATTTTTTCTACCTCCTCACTTAGCATATGCGAACATATTGGGAGACATAGAATGTTATTTGAAACAGCCTCCGTAACTGGAAGCTTGCCAATATATTGATTCTGGAATTCTTGATAAGCTTGATGGTGGTGCATAGGTGGATAGAAATATTTTCTTGTTATTATATTTTCTTTGTTCAGAGCTACTTTCAATTGATCTCGATTTAAACCGAAGTCTGGGGGATCTATCAAGATGGAGAAAAATTGATATGTACTTTGGCAACCGGGAGTAATTTTTTGAAATGAGAGACCGGGAGTTTTTTCTAACTTAGCCTTATATGAACCAGCTATCTCGTTTCGACGATGGATATATTCTTCAATTAGTTTCAAACCCTCTAATCCCAAAATGGCACTGAATTCGGGCATCTTAGCGTTAAGTCCGGGGAATCTACAATTATCATCTCCTGGATTGCCAAAGTTACGCCTACATGATAGTTTTTCCTGCAATTCAATGTTGTTTGTCGTTATGGCACCGCCTTCACCGACAGGAAGTATTTTAGTGGCATGGAAGCTGAATACCTCTGCATCACCAAATCCACCAATTCTCTGTCCATCATACGAAGAGCCAAAAGCATGGGCGGAATCGAAGATCAATCTTAGCTCATTATCATGGGCAATCTTTTCTAATACTTTGATATCACACGGATTGCCGAAAACGTGCACAGCGAGTATAGCCGATGTTTCCGCTGTAATGCTTTCTGCAACCAAAATAGGGTCAACATTGTAAGTATCTGGGTCAATGTCTACAAAGACTGGCTTTAACTGATTCCACATCAAAGCATGAACCGTAGCGGAAAAGGTAAAGCTTGGAACGATTACCTCTCCTTTGAGACCAAGGGTTTGAAGCAGAAGCATGAGTCCTGAAGTACCGTTTGCCACAGCCACGGCATGTTTCACATTCAGGCATTTTTTGATCTCTTTCTCAAAATCTCTCACGTATCTTGAGTTATTTGTGAGGTTACCCGTGGATAAGATTTCAGTTATTTGGTCGCGTATATCCTCAAGTTTGGGGAGAGTTGGCGAGACTATATTCATTTCTCTCTCAAATAAAGGTGAACTACCAAATATGGCTGGTTTGTCTATCATAGCTGACTATTCAAGAATGTAGAGATTCTCGCAAGCCCTTCACGTGCAGCCAATCTTATCGGTCCCCACCAGGAACCTATTGCACAACAGACATGCAAAGTGAGATAACTAAGTGCCATAATGAACAACAGCTTAAGACCACTCTTAAGTGAGTCATGAAGGGAAGTAACAACAATGCTTAAGCGGTAAACACTGATGCAAATACACAATAGATGTAACCATCGGTAACGGAAAACCTCAATAACTACGAGCAAATAGAAGCCGGTGACAAAAACAGAAGATACAAGATGTCAAGAAGAAAGTGCTTTATAGCTAATAAAGAGTTGTTGCATAACTGCCATTTCATTATCCAATTTTCTATCCTCCTATTTCACTTGGGAGAATAGGTGAAATTATTCGTTCAATTTTGAATGCGCGTTACATTAAGTAAGAGGCAAAACACGTGCCAAAAACGAAACATTTAGAGAGTTACCGTCTAATCTATTGAATTTATGGAAGATACGCAAACATCAAGATCTCATTCTATGAAGGGAGAGGAGGGTATGAAAGGCAAAATCGGGAATCATCGCCCGCTTGAGCGGGTCTTGATTCCCGATTTGGTGTTTGGTAGGAGAACCTACTTATTGAATTTTACTCCATGAGGCATAAAGCGGATACATTTAGGAATCGCGAATACATTCCTGATGGGAAGTTTTTCTATTCATTCATGGGTGAAGGGATTATGATGTGACGATTTGAAGTAATGCAAGATGTACCTGGTTCATCCTCGACTATCAAGAGTCCCACATTCTTATCGGTCATCGTTTATCTCCTAAGTTAAGTTTCTTCAACTTTGAACGAAGCGTTTTCGGGTCTATATGAAGAAGATTTGCAATTTCGTTCTTGTTGAGCTCCCCTTCCTGCAAGAGTGCAGAAATGATTCTCTTCTCAGCTTGCTCAGCTATTCTGTTAGCCACACTCTTCAAACCTACCCCTCTTTTGATATCCTCTATAAGGGAGTTCTCGTCAAGCCTAAGTCCCATATAATCGTCCTGAAGGTCGGACCCGTGTAGCTTCTGTAAATATTGAGGGAGATGTGAAGGCTCTATAGTTTGATTTGCCAAAATAACTGCTGATTTGATTACATTTCCCAATTCACGTATGTTGCCTGGCCATTCGTAAGTATTAAAGATGCTTGAGACATTGTCAGATATCCCGTAAATCTCTTTGTTAAATCTTTGATTATATCGTTTTAGGAAATGATTTGCTAATAGCTCTATATCTCCGCTTCGATCTCTAAGTGCCGGGAGACTAATAGTTACGGCGCTAAGACGATAATACAAGTCGCGTCTGAATATGCCCTGTTCCACGGCTTGTCTTAAATCTATATTGGTAGCCGCCAATATCCTCAAGTCCAAATGTATTGGCTTCTTCGCTCCCAAAGGGTACACAATTTGTTCTTGAAGCACCCTCAAGAGTCTGGTCTGAGCTTGCAATGGCAAGTTGCCAATCTCGTCGAGGAAGATCGTTCCCTCATTTGCAAGTTGGAATTTACCAGGCTTACGCTCATATGCGTGGGTAAAAGCTCCCCTCTCATGCCCAAAGAGTTCACTTTCTAACAAACTCTCAGGCACAGAGGAACAATCTATGGGCATAAGGGGATTGTCTCGCCTTTTGCTCATTCGATGAATAGCTTTAGCAAAGAGCTCCTTACCAGTGCCACTTTCCCCCTGGATCAAAACGGTGATGTCTGAAGGGGCAAATTTAGTCAAAAGATGCCATACTTTTTGCAATTCAGGACTCTGACCTACAATCTCGCGTTTGAAAGACGACGGAGAGTCAGCCCGTAAGGAAAAGAACATATCTATGCTATTCTTTAGCTTTTTGTTATCAAAAGGCTTCGTAATATAGTCTATCGCCCCCAATTTCATCGTCTCAACCGCAGATTGTATATCGCCATAGCCAGTCATCATCATAACCGAACCCCCAAGATTCTCCTTGTTCAAACTTCTTAACACCTCCATTCCTCCCACGTGAGGCATCTTCAAATCTAATACAATCAAATCAGGTATAAGAGCTCTTACCTTTCTTAGGCCCTCTTCACCCGATAGAGCACCGTAAACACAGTAATCATCTTTCAAAAGCACGCGAATGCCTCTAATAATGTCCTTATCATCATCTATAATCAAAATCTTTTTCTGATCATTCATCATTATTTACCTTTCTCATTGTTAGAAGGCAGAGCATCCTAAACGTTGATCCCTTGCTCATACTACTCCCCACTATTATGACACCTTATACCTTTGATCGATTTTTCGCTCACCTGTGTCACTCCGAGGTTTAACCGACAACACACGAGAGAGTAAAGATCAAAACACTTCCCAAGCCCACTTCACTCTCTACCCTATTTGCTGGCTGAGCTTTTCATGATGCCTTGCACGACGGACAGCCCCCAACCCAGCCCTCAGCGGCTGCTATACGCAATGACGTTGCTGAGGTAGTTCCCCCAAGTCTCTTCGACCCGTGAGGACGGCCGACGGCCACTAACGGGTTTAGGGCAAAAAGATCTCGCCTTGTTTCACCTGATCTTACAGATCAAACGTCTCTGGACTCCGCACACAATGTTCGAAATATCCAACGGACTTGTCGTCAGCTGCATCTTGTACCCTTCTGTGACCAGCAGTAACTCATTCCCGCTTCGTTCTTGTCAAATATATCCACCCCTCGCGCATAGAGCAAGGACTTTTTCTATGCCACGGTAACAATGTTGTTCATCTTCTGCCCAGTCTCAGAAATCATAGGTAAAAATCATTTCTGGCGATTTGACTAACTTGTTTGCCTTCAGAGCAATGTGTTGACTTATTTCAATTTGAGTTCTGTTCGTGAAGCCAGTTTTCTTGCGTTTATTTCGATCCTTTATGGACACTATTTGGACACGAAATTGGATGGGCATCGGGGGGGTTTGCACAGGATAACCTCCGAGGTCTTTCCATTTGGGCCAAGACCGAATCCTCCACTATTGACTTCCCTGCTAGAACGGTTTTCGCAACTAGTCTCTTAGTAGGCGAGGACAGGTGTTAAAGGATTATTCTATACTTGAAATTGTCCATCATTAAAGCTCCCAGCAAGCTCACGTCTTCCCGATTGCCATCTGTGGGTGGAATTTCCACCTTCATATACGGTTATGCTCCGTTTGATCAAAGTCATCTCTCACAGCATATGTCTGGTCAAAAAGAAGTTGGAAGGTATGTTTAAAGTAAGTTACGAAGTCAGGTGTGCTGAAAAACAGTATTGGCCGGGACAAACCTAGCACAGAAAAGGTCCCTTATTCCGGGCGGTCTTTTTTGAGGCAACTTCCATTAGAGGGTCAAAAAATCGCTCACCACTCCCCCCTCCCAGGTGCAGCCTCGCCTGACCTTGCCTCTGGCAAGGCCACACCTTATACCCTTGGCAAGGAAGGGCATAACCTGGCCTACCATGAGACCAGGGGGAAGAGTTGCAGAAACTATTCAGATAGATAACAGAGGCCCAGGGCTATAGCATCAAAGCAATTCTGCCAATATTTCACCTTCCACTTGCGATCCTGGGTCAGATAGATGTTCAGCTCTGGATACCGTGAAGAGATGATCTTAGATACCTCCCTTTTTGTTGCCTTGCCATCCTGGCAGATGGACTTGCGCACCGTCTTGGGGGCGTATTCAACTACTTTCAGTTTTCTTTTTCTTGCCAAAGCCTTTATCTCCTCGGCCAGGACAATGAGATTGGAGACATTCTTGTTGCGATTGAAGAAGGTCTTCTCAATAACCAGGGTCCTGATGGCATAGTCATCAATCAGCCTGGAGATTGTCTTTCTCGTCTCCTTCAACAGTACCGAGGTCGGCCTCTTCTTCTTCAAGGTCTTCACCCCATAATAGATAAGCTCTATATCTTCCAAGACAGCTATGCCCATCTCCCTGGTGCCAGGGTCAATGCAGAGAATTCTCTTCCTGTTTTTCTTTTTTATCAGCATATTTTTTGAGAAGATATGTAAACAGCGCGCCCCTCGACTTTTTGATCTTGGCCTGAGGTATTTTCAGCACCTCAGAAAAGGCGCGGTTAATTAAATGCTCAGGGTATCTCTCACAGAGATCCTCATAGTATCCCAGGTTGTCCTCGTCTTGAAACTCCTTAGCTATCCTCTGGGCCTGTCTCTCGTGGTCAACTTTGACTACCTCATCTGGTCTTAAAGCTTTGGCTGGAGGGGTTTCTGGGATTGGTTTCAAGCCAGTTAAACCTATCATCAAATAGTCCCCCTGTCTTTTCACTGACACATAGGCTTTTCTCCTCAGATGACCAAGCCAGCTTCTGATGGTCTCTTGTTTAATTCCCATATCCCGGCTTATAGTAGAGACCTTAGTGACCGACCTCCCTGTTCTGGGATTAAGCTGCAGTATCAAATAAAGATAGAGCCAGATAGTCTGCCTCATCCTCTTGTAGTTTCGGCCATCGCTTCCGATGAGCCTGCTTCTCAGAACCAGGATTTTTGGATCCTCTTTGATCATAGCTTTTTATTTGAATACTTCTTAACCAGATAGGTGAATAGGGCCCCTCTTGACTTCTTGATCTTATCTGCCGAAAATTCTTTGGTCTCCCCAAAAGCCCGCCAGATTATACGCTCAGGATACCTACGACAGTAGGAGATATAGAGACCCAAGTTTTCTTTATCATCTGAGGTCTGAGCAATATCCCAGGCGAACTGTTCTTTCTTATTCTTAGGCCTGAATTCTTTGAAAACCGTTCCAGTTTTTGTATTATCGTTATTATATATTCTTGTTAACGTATTATTGTTTGTGGGCAACTGGTGCACATCTGAGATACGCTTATTTGCACATTTGGCTTCTTTGGGATGTGAATCCAGTGCACATCTCAAAAGGGTATAAGTTATGCTCTGTCGGCCTTTCTTTTCCAACCTGACCTACAACAGGTTAGGAAAACACCAACCCGTGATAAAATTTTATTAGCTATTAGTGCAATCGTTACACTACGTTTTGTACTACCCTTTGCACTAGGTGTAACTTTTAGACTCTGTCTATGCAAAATGACAATGAAAGCAGAAAATTGCTCCTCCAATGAAATGCATGGCCTTTTAACCGTAGAAGAGGTAGCCAGATACCTGCACATCAGTCCAAGAACAGTCGAGTCTTGGGTGCGTACGGGCAAAATACCACACATCAAACTCGGCAGTGCGGTTAGGTTTGATTTGGGACAGATCCAGCCGTGGTTAAAAGCCAGAACCGTCGGGGCAGAGGTTACGTATTAACAGGCTGCACCGAGGTTCTTTCATCTGCCTGATGGTGACAACTGTGGCTGATGCGATATGTGGCAATTCACATAATCAATCTCTCTCTGATGACAAGGAGATCTAAGGGCATAACAACGGCATTGACCATTGGAGTCATTTGAAACAAACCAGTTGCCAGGGTGCATTTGAAGCGTTATATTTGGAGGCACCTTGCCCAGGGCAAAGATCTTCTACTGCCTGAAACACCGCGGCGAGTACCTACACAGGGAGAATATCCTGGGCACGTCCGGCGAAAGTGGCCCTTTTTGAAAGGAGGTGATGGACAGATGAGAGTCTTCAAGAGAGGGAGGATGTGGTATCTTGACTACTCCTTCAAAGGCAAGAGAATAAAGGAGGTCGCTGCACAATCAAAGAAGGAGGCAGAGGCAATGTTGGCTGCCAGGATGAAGGACATCAGGGAGCAGAGGTTCAACCTGGACATCCTGAAGGAGAAGGAGATCCTTTTTGAGGATCTGTGCAGGGAGTTTCTGGCCTACTCCAAGACTAACAAACGCTCATTTAGAAGGGATGAGATTAGCATGGAGATCCTGAAGCAGACATTCGGTGGTAGATATCTGCACCGGATCACCACCAAGATGGTGGAGGACTACAAGGCCCAGAGGAAGGTGGCCTTTAGCCATAAGATGCGTAGGATGCTCTCCCCCGCCACGGTAAACCGTGAGTTGGCCTGTCTGAAAACCATGTTCAACAAGGCCATAGAGTGGAAGATGACCGAGAGCAACCCAGTAAGAAAGGTCAAGCTCTTGAGGGAACCAAAGGGGAGGTTGAGATATTTGACTGAGGAGGAAGCCAACAGGTTGGTTGAGTGCTGTGCTGACCATTTGAAGCCGATAGTGGTGACTGCCTTAAACACGGGCATGCGGTTAGGAGAGATCCTCAGGCTCAAGTGGGAGGAAGTGGACTCTGAGAACCGGATTATCTATGTCGTCGACTCAAAAAACGGGGAACAGCGGCAGATCCCCATGAATAACACCTTGACAGAGACCTTGCAGGGTGTTAAATTATGGAGACCTTCCCCTTGGTTGTTCTGCAAGGACAACGGCAGGCCGTATAGAAATCTAACGCGGTCTTTTAGAACGGCAAAGAGGAGGGCCGGCATTGAGGACTTACACTTCCACGACCTGCGGCATACATTTGCTTCATGGCTGGTTATGAGAGGGGTTGACCTGGCCACGGTGAAGGAGCTTTTAGGTCACAAGAGTATGAAAATGACTCTGCGGTATTCTCACCTGTCACCCAAGCATAAGCGGTTGGCGGTGGAGGTTCTGGATCAGAACCTGGTAGAAGTTGGCCCAAATCTGGCCCAAGAGGAAAGTCGAGCTTTCGTAAGTCGTTGAGGCGCCTGTAGCTCAGTTGGATAGAGCAGTGGATTTCTAATCCACCGGTCGGGGGTTCGAATCCCTCCAGGCGTGCTGAAGATGGTGGGCGTAGCTCAGTCGGATAGAGCACCAGGTTGTGGCCCTGG
>Ga0315545_1000229_pt1 | contig 62965 bp, 46 predicted proteins | sample SalMarSW160210MG_FD_203096 | JGI IMG/M metagenome (GOLD analysis project Ga0315545, IMG submission 203096) | Salt marsh sediment microbial communities from the Plum Island Ecosystem LTER, Massachusetts, United States - Salt Marsh Sediment SW1602-10 ...
GTCTCATGGACTTAAATCCTCCGGCAGTCGAGTTATGAAGTTCTCCTGAAATCAGAAGGAAGGGCTTTCCTTCTACGATAAGCTGTGTGGCAGTGCCTTGCTTTTTCAGGTAAGGAATTTGCTCTGAATAGGTTTGTGTTCCTTTATTTAAAGGCTGTTTTTCTTTGTGGCTACAACTACAAACTGCAAACACTAAAAACACGATCAAAAAAATCCGGAATAAATTAATAGTATTTTTCATCAGTTTTATTGTTTTAAAAATTTTCTGTAGATTGATCTCTACCTAAAATTAAACTTTTCCATAACAATTAGCAAATGAGTATTATGTTTGCTTATTATTGAAAATCTCTATGATTTAACTTATATAATTGCAATCTTAAGCTTTCTTATTATATTTATAAACTATTGAAATTAATGACTGATAATAAATGAAAAAACCAAAACTGTCTTTCTGGCAAATCTGGAATATGTCATTCGGCTTTCTCGGAATACAGTTCGGATTTGCTCTTCAGAATGCAAACGTAAGCCGCATATTTCAGACCCTTGGCGCCTCGGTGGAAAGTATACCGATATTATGGGTCGCTGCACCTGTAACCGGATTGCTTGTACAACCTGTCATCGGGTATTTGAGTGATCACACATGGAACAGGCTGGGCCGAAGGAGGCCCTATTTTCTGATAGGTGCCATCCTTGCATCATGCGCGCTGATAATGATGCCGAATTCTCCAAGCTTATGGGTTGCTGCCGGCATGCTGTGGATTATGGATGCCTCAATAAATATTTCAATGGAACCTTTCAGGGCTTTTGTCGGAGATATGCTTCCTGATGAGCAGCGTACCAAAGGATTTGCCATGCAAAGCTTTTTTATAGGTACCGGTGCAGTTATTGCTTCAGCCCTGACCTGGATGATGACAGAATGGTTTAGCGTTTCAAATCAACCGGCAGGGGGAAAACAGGCTGATTCTGTTACATTCAGTTTCTATATAGGAGCGACAGTATTTTTGCTTGCTGTCGTATGGACAGTATTTTCAACCAAGGAGTATTCTCCCGGGCAGCTGGCAAAATTTGAAAACAAGAATGAAAATAATTCGCAAAAAGGCAGTTCTTCTCAGCAGGGATATTCAAAAAAGATAAACTATTTAAGAAACAGCCTTATATGGATTCTAACCGGACTTGTACTTTCCTTGCTGTTAATCAGGATGAACTGGGAAAAGGAATTGCTTATCCTTTCTTTCGGATTTGTATTTTTTGGTATCATACAGTTCATTACATGGAACTTTATGAGGGAAAAAAGGACAAACGGACTGGTAAATATTATCGAGGACCTCTTTCATATGCCCAAAACTATGGGCCAGCTTGCCTTTGTTCAATTCTTTTCCTGGTTTGCACTTTTTGCCATGTGGATATACAGTACTCCTGCAGTGACAAGACATATTTTCGGAGCCTCTGATACCGTATCTGAGGCCTATAACAAAGGTGCAAACTGGGTAGGAGTTTTAATGGCTGTGTATAACGGTTTTGCTGCATTAATGGCATTTTTGTTACCTGTGCTGGCCCGTTTAACCAACCGAAAAATTACACACCTTATTGCATTAACCTTTGGTGGTATCGGACTGGCATCTTTTTATTTTATTAAGAATCCGAACATGCTGCTCATATCGGAACTGGGTATCGGGTTTGCATGGGCAAGCATCCTGGCTATGCCCTATGCTATACTCACAGGGTCATTACCACAGAATAAAATGGGTGTTTATATGGGGATTTTTAACTTTTTTATTGTCATACCTCAAATACTGGCAGCAAGCATACTCGGAGCCCTTGTACGTCATTTGTTTAAAGGGGAAGCTATTTTTGCGCTTGTTCTGGGTGGTATATCGATGGTCATTGCAGGCCTTATCACATTACGGGTTGAAGATAAAAAAGCCAAATTATGAAGATAACCACATGCATATTCGATCTTGATGGTGTTATTGTTGATACTGCAAAATATCATTACCTTGCATGGAAACGGCTGGCTAAAGAGAAGTTTAATAAAGATTTTTCTATCCATGATAATGAACAATTGAAGGGAGTGAGCCGGGTCGAATCCCTGAATATATTGCTTCGGATATGCAATGAAGATGTGCCGGAAAAAGAAAAACAACAATTAACTGACCTGAAGAACAAATGGTATGTTGAATATATAAAAAGGATCACTCCGGATGAGATTTTACCTGGTGTTTTGAAGTTCCTGGAAGATGTGAAAAACAAGAAATTATATATGGCATTGGCATCGGCCAGTAAAAATGCGCGATTATTGCTTGAAAGGATCGGACTAACCTATTTGTTCGATTGTATTGTTGATGGTACGGTTGTAACCCGCGCCAAACCAGATCCGGAAGTATTCCTGAAATGTGCTGAAGAACTGGGGGTGGAGCCGCAGGGCTGTGTTGTATTTGAAGATGCAATAGCCGGTATTGAAGCGGCCCATGCAGGACAAATGTTTGCAGTAGGTGTAGGGGATAAACACATATTGTACAAAGCCGATATGGTTATTTCCTCATTTAAAGAAATTGTTATTGATAATGTTGTGAACCTGCCAAAAACAAAGAAAAATGAATAAATACCTGAAAGTTGATCCATGGTGTATTATTGAAGACCACTTAGATCACAATAATCAAAGGTCATCTGAAAGTATTTTCAGCCTGGGAAATGGCAGAATGGGGCAGAGGGCCAACTTCGAAGAGGCCTATTCAGGTGATTCACTGCCCGGTTCTTATATTGCAGGAATTTATTATCCTGACAAGACCAGGGTTGGCTGGTGGAAAAACGGGTATCCCGAGTATTTTGCCAAGGTATTGAATGCGCCTAACTGGACCGGAATAAATGTTATGGTGGATAAAGAAATGCTCGATCTTAATGTCTGGAAGACTCTAAAGTTTTCCCGGGTTCTGAATATGAAAGAAGGAACCCTGTCAAGAGCTTTTACAGCAGAAAATAAAAAGCAAAAGAAAGTTGAAGTAGAATGTATCAGGTTCCTCAGTATGAATAATCCTGATCTGAGTGTTATCAGATATACTGTTAAACCTCTAAATTTCAGCGGCACTATGGATCTTGCCCCTTATCTTAATGGTGACATCCGTAACGAGGATGCAAACTATGATGAAGTATTCTGGGATGTCACTGTAACTGATTCTGCGCAGGGAACAGCATATATTGAAGCAGTAACAAAAAAAACAGGTTTTGTTGCAGGTTTTGCTATGAAATACCAGATTCTGGTAAGCGGAAAACCTGCCAGCTTTGGTGCAAAAGCGGACAAAACAGATAAATATGCTGGAAATTCAGTATCAATAAAGCTTAACAAAGGTGAACCGGTAATAATAATAAAATATGTGGCTGTAGTTAATTCATTATACTGTGCACCTGAAAATATTAAAGCGGAAGCTCAAACCAAAGCAGATATGGCTCTAAAAACCGGATTTAAAAAACTATATAATGATCACATTCAGGTATGGGATACTATCTGGCAGCAAAGTGATATTAAAATTGATGGTGATAAAGAAGCACAGCAGGGTATACGGTTTAATATTTTCCAGTTAAATCAGACATACAGGGGTGATGATCCCGGGCTAAATATAGGCCCAAAAGGATTTACAGGGGAGAAATACGGGGGATCGACATACTGGGACACTGAGGCTTTTTGTGTACCTTTCTTTCTTAGTACTGCCCCGGCATCAGTTACACGTAACTTATTAGTATACAGATATAAGCATCTGGAAAAAGCTATTGAAAATGCACGGAAACTGGGATTTAAGGACGGGGCGGCCCTATATCCTATGGTTACTATGAATGGGGAGGAATGCCATAACGAATGGGAAATTACTTTTGAGGAAATACACCGTAACGGAGCCATAGCCTATGCTATCTACAATTATATTAATTATACAGGTGACAAAAAATACCTGTCAGAACACGGACTGGAAGTGCTTATTGGCATATCAAGGTTCTGGAGCCAGAGGGTTTCTTTTTCCCAGGTAAGGAAGAAATACGTTATCCTGGGTGTTACAGGTCCCAATGAGTATGAAAATAATGTAAACAATAACTGGTTTACAAATACAATTGCCTCGTGGTGCCTTAAATATACCAATGAAAGCATTGAATATGTAAAAACCAGCTCACCCCAACGATACAAGGAAATTGTGAATAAATGGTCATTTGATGAAAAAGCCGAAACCGGAAAGTGGAAGGAAATAATCGAAAATATGCATTTCCCGGTTAATGAAGAATTGGGCATCTTTGTGCAGCAGGATGGGTACCTTGAAAAGGAACTGAAAACAGTAAATGACCTCCTGCCCGGGGAAAGACCTATCAACCAGAAGTGGTCCTGGGACCGTATACTGCGCTCATGCTTTATAAAACAGGCCGATGTCTTACAGGGACTCTTTATTTTCGAAAATCAGTATGAACTCGCAACAATTCGCAGGAACTTTGATTTTTATGAGCCCCGTACTGTGCATGAGTCATCTTTATCTTCCTGCATACATTCCGTTATTGCTTCCCGGATACGTTATACAGAGAAAGCCTATAAGTTATACCTGAGGACATCCCGCCTGGACCTGGATGATTATAATAATGAAGTAAGGGAAGGACTTCACATAACAAGTATGGCTGGCACATGGATGGCAATAGTACTTGGTTTTGGAGGCCTGCGTGTGAAAAATGACAAACTAAGTTTCAATCCTCTTATTCCTCGTAACTGGACCAGTTATTCTTTCCGTGTTTTTTTCAGGGAGAGTATAGTTGAAGTGCTGGTTTCAAAAGAAAAAGTAAGTTTTAGTAATCATTCCGATACTGCTGTAAATTTGCAGGTTTATGATAATGATTACGTGCTGACAAAGCATCTGGAAGTTGACATTTTAAAATAAAACCAGTAAAAGTATCATTATTAAATTCAATATAATATTTGAAATTTAAAAGATATAAATCATGAAAAAATCAGGCAGGTATTTAATAATCGGTGTTTTCATCCTGATGTTTGTTATTTTATTCAGATGTACTGATACTAAGGAAATAAAAGACAGGTCAGCTGTAAATCACCCTGAATGGACGCGCAATGCTGTCATATACGAGGTAAACATCAGGCAGTATTCACCTGAAGGAACATTTAAGGCATTTGAAAAAGATCTGCCCAGACTTAAAGAACTGGGAGTTGATATCCTCTGGCTAATGCCGATATTCCCTATAGGAGAACTGAACAGAAAAGCTACGCAGACACTGTTAACTGAGGAGGTGAAAGATCCGCTTGAACGGGGAAAATATCTGGGCAGCTATTACTCTACAAAAGACTATCTTTCGGTTAATCCTGAGTTTGGAACATTAGAGGATTTTAAATCACTGGTTAATGAAATTCATAAACTTGGAATGTTTATTATTCTTGATATAGCAGTTAACCATACAGCCTGGGATCATAAGTGGGTGGAAAATCATCCTGAATATTATACACGGGTTGAAGAGGGAAGTAAACCATGGAAAAAGGAATGGATGAATGAACATCCTGAATATTTTAAAAGACTGGAAAAGCTTAACATGACATATCCGATTCATCATGAGGAAACTGACTGGTGGGATGTTGCAGATTTAAATTTCGATAATAAAGACCTCCGAAATGAATTTAAGCAGATTTTTAAGTTCTGGGTATCTGAATTTGATGTGGATGGTTACCGTTGTGATGCAGCAGCATGGGTCCCCTCTGATTTCTGGGATGAAATCCGCGCACCTCTTGACAGTATTAAACCCGTTTTCATGCTTGCCGAAGCGGACAAACCGGAGCATCATAAAAAGGCATTTGATATGAGCTATGACTGGAAACTGCATCATATTTTCAATGACATAGCAAGTAAAGAGAAAAACGCCTACAGCATAGCTGAGCATTTTAAATGGGTGGATTCTGTGTATCCCTATGATTCATACCTTATGCAATTCACCTCAAATCATGATGAGAACTCATGGAGCGGCACTGAGTTTGAACGAATGGGAGATGGCGCACGGACCTTTGCAGTGCTGGCTGCAACCCTGCCTGATATGTTACTTATTTATAACGGGCAGGAATCGGCCTTTAACAGGAGGCTTGAATTTTTTCTTAAAGACAGCATTACCTGGGGCGATTATGGTTACAGCGACTTTTACAAGTCGCTAATCCGTCTGAAGAAGCGCAACAAGACTCTGTGTAACGGAGCAGAAGGAGGAAAGCTGGAAGTGATCTCATCACCGGCTGATAGCAGTGTATTTGCGTTTGTAAGGATGAACGACGAGGATAGATTGCTGGTCATTTGTAATTTAAGTGAAGATCTGCAGGATTATACACTCAGCCTGACAAAGGATTTAGGCACATTGAAAGAACTATTCACTGATTCAACAGTTTTATTTGGGACGGGTTTTGGCCTAACATTAAATCCGTGGCAATATTTTGTATTTGAAAAGGAGACAGCACTATGAAATATTTAACGGAAATTCTTAAAGTTCTTAAGGCTCTAATTTTTATTTTGGGTCTTGTTATTTCTGTACATAGCCAGATCCCTGAGTTTAAATATTATGAGATAGGTTCTGTTGATGAGGGATTATTGGGGCAGTCATCCCTGGCGGACATTGACAATGACGGCGATTTGGACTGGATTGTTGGTTCCGGGGGGAATTCGGTGTACTGGTTTGAATACCAGGCAGCAGATAAGTGGACCAAACATCTCATCGGAGAATATACACTGACTGACAAAGGAGGTGTGGTCTTTGATGTGGATGGCGACGGCTATCTTGACCAGGTTTCAGGAGGTACATGGTATCATAATACAGGAAATCCAAAGGAGGGTTTCACCAGGTATGAAAACGGGGCAATATATGCCTATGATAATATTACCGGAGATATTAACGGTGATGGGAAAACGGACCTGGTGGCACTAAGCGAGCAGGAAGGTCTTTTCTGGTATGATGTTTCGCTAAAGCCATTTAAAAAATGGAAAAAGGTAAAAATAGGAGAGGGGATAACAGGCGGAATATATCCAAATGGCATAGCCGATATTGATAACGATGGAGATAACGATATTGTAAGGTCAAATCTGTGGTATGAAAACATTAACGGTGACGGTAGTAAATGGACAGTACACAGAACACTAAGTTTTGTAGAAAGCAAAGGCAAATATGCAAACTCTTCAAGGATACTGACTCTTGATTTCGATGCAGACGGGGACATAGATATAATTCAGGCAGAGTCAAACAATCCGAACGGAAAAATAGCATGGCATGCAAACAAAGACGGTCTTGGTAAAAACTGGTTTACCCATAAAATTGACTATGAGACGAACCAGGATTTGCATTCATTATGTGTAGCTGACTTCGATAATGATGGTGACCTGGATATATTTTCAGGGGGCGGTCCTGAAACAGGCGAACTGCATAAAAGATGCTTTATCTGGGAAAATACTGATAGTGTGGGACTGGAATGGACAAGGCACGAGGTGCTGACCGATACAGAGTGTTTTGATGCTGTGGCTGCCGATGTTGATAATGACGGAGATATTGATATCTGTTCCAAACCATGGAAAACAAATATTAATTATTATCTCAGAAATATGTTGAAGGAAGATATGGAATGAGTATCTGAGGCATTTAAGTATTTAATAAAAGTAATTTTAACAATTATTTATAATAAACTTTTTATTTTAAAATAGATTTTAATTATCTTAGCATTCTAATAGACCTAAGTAGAACAGTACTAATTATCCATTAATCTAATGATTTTTATTATAAATCGTTTTTAGCAATTATTGTTATTTGCCGATGATGAGGAAAAATGAGTCTTTAGAAGAAATGGTAACCAGGCGTAACAAGAGGCTAAAAAGTCTCTTTTCACGCAATGGTATACATGTTCGTCTTGTAGGAGACGAAAACAAACCTGCAGTTATACGCGATGAGGCTGTAGTCTTATCGTGCTATGTAAAGAACTTTAACCTGCATTTCACCAAGGAGCCTTTTAGTGACGAGATTATCAAAACCATTAAGCTTAAGCAGGAGCCTGATATAAGTAAATATGAACTTATAGAAGTACTGGAAATTTGTAAACACAGACCTGTATATAAGCTTAAACTTGCCACCACCGATTTGTTTCTTGTAGGTTATAATTATCTTAATTCTGAAGATGCTGTAGGAAGATATCCTGTTTTTGCAAAGAATAAGCCAAAAGTTTATTTTGATTTTGAATATGCCCAGAGCGTTGCTGAAAATTTGAGAAGCGACGGATATGTCATAACTATAGAGTAGTGTGAACAGCATATGAGAATTTTGCTGATAAATGCCAATCGTTATCATTACCCTCCAGTTATACCAGCAGGATTAGAATATTTATACGGACATCTGCAAAAATCCATTCATGATGCATATGTACTGGATTTATGTTTTTCCGAAAATCCGTTGCAGGAATTAGTAAACAAAATAAATGAAATCAAACCCGATATTGCCGGTATCTCGATAAGACATATTGATACAGTACTCTACCAGTTTAATGAGTTCTTTATTTATGAGGTAAAGGAATATGTTGAAATATGCAAAAAGATGAACCTGAAAGTTGTACTGGGAGGTGTCGGATATTCTATAATGCCTTCAGAAATACTGAATTATACAGGAGCAGATTATGGTGTTTGCGGGCCAGGCGAACTGGCTCTTGTAAAGTTGCTGGATGACCTTGAAAAAGGGGAATCCGTACCTGCATTAAGCGACGGGTTCAGTTTTTTTACTGATAATAAATATGAGTTTATCCGGACCAAGATAATTGACTATTCTGAATATATTAAAAAGGATGGAATAGTTGGTTTTCGCACACAAACAGGCTGTACTGATAATTGTTTCTTTTGTACTGAAGGTAAAACACAAATAATTTATAGTACCCCTGAATCTGTTGGCAGAGAAATCTATGAATTGAAACAAAGAGGTTATTTTCATTTCCATCTGTGCGACAGCGAGTTTAATCTTAATCTTGACCATTGTATAAACATCTGTAAAGCAATTATTGAATATGCCGGGCCGGTAAACTGGACTCTCTACATGAAACCCGAACCATTTTCCGCTGATTTGTTCAGGTGGCTTAAAATATCAGGAGCAACACTAATAACACTTAGCATCGATACAAAAACATCAGGTGCTGAATCTTATAAAAGACTGGCAGAATTTTTCAGACTTGCAGGTAATGAAACAATTAAAATAGCCATAGATTTGTCTATAGGTCATCCCTATGAAAAAATACAGCAAACAAAAGAAATGATAGATTTTTTAAATAAACAGCCTGTGGAAACTGTCGGAGTAAATTCATATTACAGGGTATATCCGGGTACTCCTTTACATAAACTAATAAGTAATGACAAGAAACTTATAAAGTACCTGATTAACTGGAAGCCTGATACAAACTATTTATTACCTGTTTTTTATAATCTCTTTTCTATAAAGCAGGTGAGAAAATTAATAGGATACAATCCAAAATTCAGAATAGAAGGATTTGATAAAAATACTAATTATCAAAGGGTTAACTAACACTATAATGGCTTAATAAGTAATTTTCCGCTTCAACAGACCATAATCCGTTATGTTTTTTGCATATATTGTGGAGATTCTTAAATAGATGATCTTCCTTGCCTTTTTCCTCAAAATTCTCTATAGCGGTTAGTTCCATATCAATATGAGTATAAAATAACTTTTTGGCCCCGGGAATTTTAGGAAGATTTAAGGTTGTATGCCTGACGGCATTTAATCCGCCGATATGGCTTATCATGCTTGCGGGATTCATACCTTTTGACATCAGGTCCAGAGCTTCAGCTATATCATTTGTGTTTCCACTGATGGAACCAATAATATGATTTGTAGAATAGTGAATATTATAGAAATTTACTTCAGCTGAAAAGTTCTGATCTACAGGGCCTGCAAAAAAATTAAGACATCCGTCTTTTGCCAGTATCCTGTCAGCCTGGGTTATTAATCCCTTTACAGGTGCATATACAAATATGTCATGATAACCTTTATTACCTGTAAGGGAAAGAAGGGCCTCAGAAGGATCTTTATATTTACTTGTATTAACATATTTTAGCTCTATTCCCCGGCTTTTTGCTTCTACTTCAGAAAACAGTGATGATGCATTCCTAAGCCTGTTATCATCAATATCTGATACAAGAAGCAGCCCCGGTTTTCTGTTGCAATGAAAAAGATAATTTATAGCTGCCAGTCCCATAGGTCCGCATCCCCCCAATATTGCAGTGTTTCCTCCTTCAATGATACCCATATCATGTGAATGCTGTGCATGGTTATTATGATAATTTGAATGAAATGCCCCTATTACGCATGAGAGAGGCTCAGATAAAGATGCGGGAAAAAATCCTTCACCCTTATATTCAAGAAGACAATCCATTTCCATTACTTCATTAGGGATAATTATGTATGTAGCTGCCCCTCCGATATATCTGAAAGAATATCCGGGGGCATCCAGGGACCCTTTATAGTTGAGTGCCGGCTGAATAGCAAATTTCATACCCTCCCGGAACTTATGCTTCCACTTTTTCCCAACCTTTAGGATTACTCCGCCAAACTCATGACCGATGATAGTAGGATTTACAGCTATGTCATCAGGAATACGTTTATGTTGTGCTCCCTGCAGAGCAGCCTTATAAGATGACATACAGGCAGAATCTGACATTACTTTGGCAAGAATTTCGTCTTCTTTAAGCCGGGGTAGTTCAAATTCTTCCAGCCGAAGGTCACAAACACCATAAATTCGAACCGCTTTTGTTATTACTTTATCATCTGTATTGTTCATATATCAAAAATAACACATTATTTATTTGCAAAATAATTTAAAAAAATTGAACACTCTTAGCTATTTATCTTTTGCCCATGCCATAACATTTGCAGGAGCCCTTTTATTCCTGAGCTCATTAGCCATAAAATTCATATATGGCGCAACATGTTTAAACAGGTTTTTCAGTCCACTGCATAAATAGTTTAATCCCTTTTCACCTCCGGGAGTTGTTGATATTCTGTTTTTAGGACATTCTCCGTTACATACATTTAAATAATCACAGTTGAGACAAAAATCCGGTAAAGCATTTCTTTTATGCATACCAAACTCCTGCTGTTTTTTTGAAAGCATCATTTCAAGCAGTGGTTCATTCAAAATATTACCCAGAAGATTTTCAGGATACACATAATGATCACAACTGTACAAATCACCGTTACATTCAATAACGGCTGCATTACCACAGGTTTTATCAAATATACACAGTCCTCCCGGTTCGCCAATCCAGTTTGCCAGCATAACATCAAAAATCTGAACAAAAACAGAACCTACATCATTCTTTACCCATTGATCAAAAATCTTAATATAAAAATCACCAAATTTCTGCGGACTTACAGACCAATCAGTGATGCTTGTATTACCCCTGTAATCGGGTGATACCAGTGATAAGGGGAAAAAATCTTCATCTGTTGCTGCCTGTTCAACTATGGGTATATACTGTTGATAATTACTGCCTATGCTCTTCAGAAATGAATATATTTCCAGGGGGTAATCTGAATTATGGTCATTTATTACAGTAAGAGTATTAAAATCAACATTATGATCCTGTAATAGCCTTATCCCTTTCATCACCTTATGCCACGTGTTTGCACCGTGAATATTGCGCCTGTAATAATCGTGTATTTTCTCAGGGCCGTCAATAGAAATACCTATCAGAAAATTATGTTGTTTGAAAAATTTGCACCAGTTTTCATTTATTAAGGTACCGTTGGTTTGAAAAGAGTTTATTATCCGCCTGCCTGCAGCATAATATTTCTGGTATTCAACAGCTGTCTGAAAAAATTTCAGTCCGGCAAGCATAGGTTCACCTCCCTGCCAGACAAATGAAATAACAGGTGCTGTTTGTGACTGAATATATTGTTTTATAAACTTTTCCAGTACTGATTCCGGCATAAGTGATATATTGTCATCTTTATACAGGTTCTTCTTCTCAAGATAATAACAATATGTGCAATTCAGGTTGCACCTGGGGCCGGCAGGCTTTACCATTATATTATACGCTATATGGTCACCAATGAAATAATCCACGGCAGTTTTACTATTCAATTTCAAATTTTACAGTAACTTCTTTGCTCTCTTTATATCCGTAACGTATAGCCTTAGCTCGTAATAATGTGGTTCCCCTATTTAGTTTTATAGGTCCTGCATATAATTTCCAGTGAACATTTTCTGCAGTATCAGTAGTAAAAGCAATTGATGCTCCCTGTGTTGCAGAATAAACAGAAATCCTGACCGGATATTTGAATTTACCTCCTGTGGATATTGTAGTCATATTAACAGATTCTTTACCATAAACAATGAATGCAGGTGGTGCAGTTACTGGCTGCACTCCATTAGGCCACATATTATAAATCATCTCTGATTCTGAAATATTGCCCATATCTTTTGTATTACTCATCCATTTATTAAGCCTGGCACTCATTCTATTCAAAACAGCTTTGTATTCAGTATCATAAGCCAGATTGTTTATTTGGTGAGGATCTTTTTCACAGTCATATAATTCTTCAGGGGGGCGTGTGTCACTAAACCATATCTTTTGTGCTCCCTCCAACTTATCTTCGGCATACAGCCTTAGTAATTCCTGCATTATGGGCATACGGTTCCTGTAAGGTACCCACAGCACATATGGCTTTAAAGGATAATAGTTGCGTATATATCTGTATTTATTGTCTCTGACAGAACGAACCATGTCGTATGATTCATCAAAACGGTCACGCGCAGCAAAAACATAGTTTCTTTGTGGTTTTGCCTGTGCTCCCAGAAAAGCTCTTCCCTGCATGTGTTTGGGAACAGGTACTCCGGTCACAGACAACACTGTAGGCCCAAAGTCAATTGAACTGATAAGCCTGCTGTTTGAATCTGCCTCCTTTATATATCCGGGCCATCGAATAATAAGAGGTATCCTCGTTCCTGAGTCGTACAACCATCTTTTTGCCCGTGGCAGTCCGTCTCCATGGTCACTCCAGAAGAAAACAACGGTATTTTCAGCCAGCCCTTCATACTCGAGCTCTTTAAGTATCTCACCAACTATAGTATCCAGTTTTGCAATATTATCGTATAACCGCGCAATATTTTTTCTCACTATTTCATTATCAGGATAATAAGGGGGCACTTCAACTGAGGACGGATCAGTACTTTCAGGTGGCTGCCAGTTTTTACTTTCATGAGTAATTTCTATATTGAAAACTGCAAAAAACGGAGTATCTCTGCCGGGCCGATTTTTATAGTGGGCTGTATTGCTGCATTCATCCCATGCTGTTACCGGTGAGGCAAACTGGTAATCTGTTTTGGCGTTATTTGTGCAATAATAACCGGCTGCCCTAAGGTATTCTGTAAACGTTTTTACATAATGCGGAGGGACAGCTTCATAGGGAGTAGGAAGGTTATCGGCCCTGTGAGAGGTCCTCATGTGGTGTGTTCCAATAGAAGTCTGGTACATTCCTGTTATTATACCTGAGCGGCATGGAGCACAAACAGGGGCAGTGGTAAACACATTTGTATATTTAATACCCTGGCTTGCTAACCTGTCTATATTGGGTGTTTGTGCCACATTATCACCATAGCATCCAAGTCTCGGACTTATATCTTCACAACTAATCCATAAGATATTGGGCTGCGCGGGAAAAGGCTTTCCAGTTATTTCAGTTTCACCGGGTTTTTTACAGCCTAAATTAGATAATAATAAACCTGAACCTACAGTTATATATACTAATCCCTTAAATCTTCTTTTAAAATAAAAATTGCTTTCTCTCAGGAAAAAGTACAACTTCAAATGAATGATAATATTTTTTTTCATAATATATCAGATATACAATGACTTTAATTTGTATTAATATAGGTTAATGTTTCTGTAGTCTCCCCTGAATCTCGGGCCAGGGGGTCTTTTTAAGGGTATTTGCATTCCATGTGTATTTTCCAGCCATGTATATAATTCATCGGCCATTTCCTTAATAATATGCTGGTGTAACGGACTGGCAATAAGATTGTTCATCTCATTGGGATCATTTTCAAGGTCATAAAATTCATTAGTATCCCATATACCCCAATACCTAATGTACTTGTATCTGTCAGTTCGTATTCCGAAAGTTGTAGGTGTTTGAGGGAAGTTTTCCTCCCAGTAATATTCATAGAATATTTTATCCCTCCACTTAATATCTTTTTCACTGAGCAATTCTACAAAAGACATACCTTGCATATGTCCGGGCTTCTTAATTCCAAAAATTTCAAGTATGGAGGGGGCAATGTCAATATTCTGGATCATCCTGTTCTCGACCCTTCCGCCTTTGAAAAGTTCAGGACAGCTAACCAGAAGAGGTACTTTTGCAGACTCCTCGTAAAAGTGTCTCTTGTCAATTAAACCATGCTCACCAAAGGAAAATCCGTTATCACCCATGTAAATTATAAGTGTAGACTCATACATACCCTGTTCTTTCAAATAATTGATTATGGTACCCAGACTTTCATCAATTCCTGCCAATGTCTCGCAATAACTATAATAAAATGATTCAAAATCCATCTCGCCGTTATACATATAATCGACACCGTGCCAGCTAAACCGCTGTTCCTTCACCCAGTCAGGTATTCTTCCCTTACCGTAATTATAATCCGGATTATGTTCATTACTCAGCTTGCAGTGCATACCGTCAGATTCCAGTATCCCAGGTTTTGTTATATTAAATGACGGGGGATACTCAATCTTTTTACCGGCATATTTACCCCTGTGCCTTTTTGCCGGGCTGAATTCCGCATGTACGGCTTTATGCGAGAGATAAAGGAAGAAAGGTTTGTCAGATTTTCTGTCTTTCAGCCATTCAATAGCATGATCTGTTAACAAGTCTGTAATATAGGCCGAGTCACCGTAAGTTATCCTTTCACCGTTTATATTAAGTGTCGGATTGTAATAATCACCTTGTCCTTTAAAGCTTTCCCAGTGATCAAACCCTTGGCGCGGCTCATCATTCTCACTTCCCATATGCCATTTACCGAAAAAGGCAGTCCGGTATCCTGCAGCCTTTATATATTCGGGAAAGTAAATAAGATTTTCAGGATCCGGTGCCGAGTTATCTACAACTGTATGTGAATGGGCATATAAACCGGTTAATATTGAAGCCCTGCTGGGTGAGCTCAACGATGTCGAGACAAAGGCATTACGGCAGTACACCCCGTCCTTTGCCAGCTGATCCATGTTTGGAGTTTCAAGCCAGGGGACTTTACCTGTAAAACCCATAAAGTCGTACCGGTGATCATCACTTAATATGAATATTACATTTCTGGGCTTAGCCTTATCTATGCGTCTGAACAGTAATTTATTTTTCCTTTCCCTGGAACATGAAAAGGCTACTATTGCAATAACTATGCAGAAGATTATAATCAATTTTCTTGATGCCATATTAATATAAGTTATTGAAGTATCCGGTGTGATAACAAGTATATAATTTATGTTTTGATAGACTAGTTTACATCTTCGTGGTGCTTTTTAATATATTCTATGATTTTGTCTGCATATCCGAAGGCTAATGCTGTAAAAGTATCTGCGGCACCGTAATAAATGGCTATCCTGTTTGTGTCAGGGTCATACAGGTTTGCACAAGGAAATACCACATTGGGCACAAATCCGGTTGTTTCATATATCTCTTCAGGGGTAATAAAATAGTCTGCACACCGGTAAATAACTCTCGATGGATCATCGAGATCAAGAATTGCTGCGCCGAAGCTATATACAAAACCATTACATGTAGTTGACACACCATGATAAAAGAGCAGCCATCCATCAGTGGTTTCTATCGGCACGGGACCGGCCCCGATTTTCACCCCTTGCCACCATCCCTGGCCACCTGTGCCCATTACAAATTTATGGTTTCCCCAGTATGTTAAATCAGGACTTTCACTGATGAATATATCTCCGAATGGAGTATGTCCGCTATCACTCGGCCTGCTTAAAAGGTAATATTTACCCTTAATTTTCCTGGGAAATAGTACGCCGTTACGGTTAAAAGGCATAAGCGGATTAGGCATCCTTATCCATGTTTTAAAATCTCTGGTTTTTCCCATTCCTATGGATGCACCACGCATATCATCGCACCATGTTATATAATACAAGTCGTCAATTTTCAACAGCCTGGGATCATATGCATAGCTCACGGGGCGTGGATTGCCATTTTCATCCTGCCAGGGAATTACATTATCATCAATTTCAAATTTAAATCCATCCCTGCTTTTACCAAAATGGATAAATGCCCTTCCGTTTTTATGATCGGCACGAAAGACCCCCACAAACTCTCCCTTGTAAGGTAGTACGGCACTGTTAAATATTCTGGCAGTAGTGGGTGTCGGATTCCATCCTATTACCGGATTTTTGCTGTATTTCCACATTAATTCTTTATGACCTGAGGGTTTATCTTCCCACGGTATATTGGGGAGGGAGGGGCCAACCATAATTTTTTTCATATCTGTTTCCTGATTTATAAGTTCTACATAATTACTTTAACAGTATTGTGCTCTTTCATCATATCAACAGAAATAAGATTTCCATCAACCTCTTCATCATTTATAATTATTTTACTAACACCTTTTTCTTTATGATTTTCATTTATTACTTCTATTTCCAGGAATTTGCCCCTGAATCTGCGGTTAACTTTAAATTTTTCCCACTTTGCAGGTATGCAGGGGTCAATCTGCAATCCGTTATAATGTGGCTGTATTCCAAGTATATACTGTGTCACAGCGTAATACGACCATGTAGCGGAACCACTTAGCCATGGCAGGCGCGAAGCTCCATAACGCGGACTATAGGGGCTGTGTGTGGACTGGCAGTATACGTAGGGTTCAATTTCTCTTATTTCAGCTTTTGTATTCATGGCTGCTGGCATGAAAGCCCGGAGATAATTGTAGGCCCTGCTACCATTCCCATTCATTGTTTCTGCTATTATTGCCCAACCCTGGGTATGACAAAATATAGAACCGTTTTCTTTTGTCCCTATATTAAACAATGTGGCTTTAATAATATTAAGGTCAGCCTTTTGATACGGAGGATCACATAACATAAGTCCGTACGCTGTAAACAATTTCTGGTGGACATACTTCATAATACTTAATGCCTTTTCGCCCTTTGTGTGCCTGCTATATATTGCCCATGTCTGGGGGTTAAGCCACAATGAGCCTTCCTCGTCAGTTTGAGTTCCGTACTTAAGTCCGTCATACCTGTAAGCACGCAGATACCAGTTCCCATCCCATGCATATTTTTCAATATTGAAATCAAGGATGTCTAGCTGTTTTTCCGCCCATGCCTTTTCATCAGGCAGACTTAAAAGCTCACATATTTCTGCATAAGTGTCAAGTGCCAGGCGTAGCTGGAAAGCAACAAATACCGATTCACCTTTCTGTCCGAGCATCAGGCAGTCGTTCCAGTCAGCTGACAGTCCGCATGGTAATCCATGTGCTCCTGAACGCTGCAGGCTGAATTCAATAGCTTTTTTCATATGTCCCAGCACCGTATCCTGCCCCTTGTCGGCATAAGGAAGAGTCTTGTTATAAAAGTCAATATTACCTGTTTCCTTAACATAGGCAGGTATCGTAATAAACAACCATAAACTGTCGTCTGAGCGGTATTCTGTCTCTTCAGGGGCTTCCATTTCACCGGGTTTATGCGAGAATGGTTTTACAACAGGAAAGGCACCTCCTGAAGATACCTGCCCGGTGATCATCAGTTCAAGCCTTTTCACTGCTTCATCGGGTATGGTATGGAGCACTCCCAGCAGATCCTGTACGGTATCCCTGTAACCCAGTCCGTCCCGCTCCCCTGCATAAACAAGGCTCGCTGCACGTGACCATGCATAGGTTATTAGGCAGTTGTAAGGATTCCACATATTCATCATACTGTTGAACTCTGTATCGGGGGTTTCAACATACATTCCTTCGAGCCGGCTGTGCCAGTATGCTTTTAATTCTTCAAGCTCTTTTTTCACTCCTGCTATATTTTTTGCTTCTTCAATGGCTTCCTGTCCTTCATTTCCTGCATGACCTATGCCCAAAACAACAACAAATTCTTTTTTATTTCCCGGACCCAGCTCAATATCAAATTGTAATACCCCGCACCCGTTATCCGCTGAGGCCAATGAATTAAAGCATTCACCCGTCTCCACTGCAACAGGTTTTGCGTAACTCCCGTAAGCTCCAAGGAACTTTGTACGGTCAGTATCGAAGCCTGATACTTTAGCACCTGCAACCCCCAGGAAAGTGTGGCGCGCTTGCCCCCCTTCCTCAAAATTATCAGGCTGCTGCGGCAGATAAACATTTGTACCCTGGTCTATAATGCCGTCGACAACATCCATTGTAAGTATATACTGCGTGTACTGAAGGTTTATCAAGTCCATCCACAGGTGCCAGTTGCTTGTATATTCAACGAAAGTGAATAGTCTTAGCCTGCGCTTTGAAGATCCCTCGTTGCTTATTTTGCAGTGCCAGTACTCATATTCTTTTCCGGGAGGAACAAAGTAGGTAGTTTCAGAGCGGATATCCGAATATTGAGAGTCAATGACTGTGTACGCTGTACCATGCCGGCAAACTGACTTAAATTTGTCCAGGGGCTTGCCAACAGGCTGCCAGGATGCAGACCAGAAGTCTCCCGAATCACGGTCGCGGATATAAATATACCTGCCTGGCTGATCCATAGGTATAGCATTTGTACGGTACCGCATAAACCGGCCCTGGGCAGCAGATTTATAAAAACTGTATCCTCCTGCATTGTTGGTGATAATAGCCCCGTAAGTAGTAGATCCAAGGTAATTGCTCCAGGGGGCAGGAGTATCCGGATTAGTAATTACATATTCCTTGTTCTTGTCGTCAAAATAGCCAAACTGCATGGCAAGAAAATTATATTTAGTTTTCCTCTCCCCGTTTTTCTTCCAGGTCAGTCTTAATTTTTGTCATTGTGGATTCATCCAGGTTATAGAAGAAAGCAATAATGACTAAAGCAATTATTCCCGCTGCAACAGGTATTATACTCATCATAGCCTTCAAACCATTTTTAACATATTCAGGTTGTAATATATCTGAAACAAATCCGGTCATTGCAAGAATAAATGCGGCTATCATACTGCCAAAAGCCCAGCCAAGTTTATTTGACATTATGGAAGCTGAGAATACAAGACCTGTAGCTCTTCTGCCGGTTTTCCATTCGGAATAGTCCGCAGTATCTGCATACATAACCCATAATAAGGGTGAAACAGGGCCGCCTGTTATTGAGCCGAATGCTTGAAATACATAAATCAGTATAAGGTTTTCAGGTTTAAAAAACATAAATGCCCCGGTAAATAACATTGCCAGAATAAATAGTATGACCAATGCTTTTTTCCGTCCAACCAGTTTTGCAAAATATGGAACTAAAATCACTCCAATTAAAGAAAGGGCCTGACCAATTGTGTGAAAAATAGAGGCCAGTACTTCAAACCCGAATTTATGACTGTCAGCTAATAAAACATTTTCAGGTCTGCCTATAATTCTGAAGACAGGATTTAAGATATTTTTATTTACTGCATTAAATGTGTGTGAAAGCCATGGGACTACCTGTTCATCAACATAATATTTAAAATAGTGGTTGGTCACACTCAGACGGATACATACGAAAAGGATAAAAAGAATTGTTACTGTAAATAACATGATCCAGGGTATGTTTTGTGATATATCTTTTAGATCCTTTTTAACATTAGTTCTTTCTTTAGCGATAGGTTGAATACGTTCTCTCGTTGCCAGGAAAGTTATCATGAAGAAAACGAAGGCTGCAATTGCATAAATTAACATAGTTGTCTGCCAGCCCTTTGCCGGAGTTCCATGACCAAACTTTCCTGCAAATGGAAGTGCTGTAGCAGAAACAATAATACCGGCAAGGTATGCACCTACAAACTTAAAAGATGCAGCTTTTGTTCTTTCATGAGGATCTCCACTAATTACACCGAGTAAAGATGTATATGGAATATTGACTGTTGAATACAGAAACATAAAAAGAATGAAGGTAACATAAGCATATACAATTTTACCAACTTCTCCAAAACCTGGTGTTGTAAAGGCAAAAATCGCTGCAACACACAATGGAATAGCGCCAAATAAAATATATGGCCGGAATTTTCCCCACCGGCTTTTGGTACGGTCCGCTGTCATCCCGATTACAACATCAAAAATAGCGTCAAGAACTCTTGATACGAAAAACATAATTCCGGCGACTTTTGCTTCAAGTCCGAATACATCTGTGTAAAAGAATAGCAGATGTATCATTATGGTCTGCCAGAATAAAACGGATCCAAAATCTCCGCAACCATATCCCAATTTTTCACCAAAGGAAAGTTTCATCGATTTTTTAACCATGATTTAACGTATTAATTACATCACAAAACAGGATGACATAAATAGTAATTTTTCTCATATAAAACAAATCAATCATTAAAAAAGGGGACAGCGAAAAAGCCCCTATGTTTGTAAAGCATAAGTTTGGAACAGCGCCTGAAATATTAAATCCCTGCCAGCCGGCAGGCCGGACCTATCATCAATACGATATTTATTAGGGTCTCTGTCCCCCTATTTAAGAAATGATTTATTATCTTTATTTCCTGATCAGCTATTTCAGTGTCTTGACTCTATCGATGTCCATTTTAAAATAAATGTAGCTGGAAAAATTAAAAATAGCAAAATGAAAACATCCGTAAAAATATTACTGTTTCTAATCATCTGTAATTATAGCCTGAATGCTGAGATTAAGAACATAATAAAACAGGACTATAATGAAGGTGATTTTAAGCTTGTTTTTAACAGTGTCGCAGCAGAGATTTATTATGATGAGAATGATTATAAGGTAGTGGAAATTGCTGCAAATCATCTGGTAAAAGATATTGAAAATGTAACAGGAACTGCTCCGAATGTTATCACTGATATTGATAAACTCAAAAATAACTTTGTAATTATAGGTACAATTGGCAAAAATGAGCTAATTAATAAACTGATTAAGGAAGGGAAAATAGATACATCCGGAATTACCGGTAAATGGGAAACATATAGCTTACAGGTTATTGATAACCCCAACAAAAGTATTACCTCTGCACTGGTTATCATAGGGAGTGACAGAAGAGGAACTGCTTACGGCGTTTATGAATTATCAAAACAAATTGGTGTCTCTCCATGGTACTGGTGGGCCGATGTGCCTGTTCATAAAAAAAAGAATCTCGTTGTAAGTAAGGGTATATATTCTGAGGGCCCTCCTTCTGTAAAGTACAGGGGTATTTTTATTAATGACGAGGACTGGGGTTTAAAACCGTGGGCAACAAAAACATATGATCCTGAAACGGGCGACATTGGACCTAAAACCTATATGAAGATTTTTGAACTTTTGCTAAGACTTAAGGCAAATTATTGCTGGCCTGCCATGCATGAATGTACCAAGCCATTCAATTACTTCAAGGAAAATAAGAAGGTGGCTGACGATTATGCGATTGTTATGGGAGCATCACATTGTGAACCTTTACTTTTTAATACTGCCAGCGAATGGGATGTAAAAACCCTGGGTGACTGGCGTTATGATATAAATAAGAAAATGGTATATAAGATTTTAGATAAACGCGTTTCAGAGAACTGTATATATGAAAATATCTATACTATAGGTATGAGAGGATTGCATGATGCTGGGATGAGGGGTAATCTGAAACTTGAAGAGCAGATTGAATTGCTTGAGCAGGTATTTGCCGATCAGCGCCAAATCCTTACAACACATATTAATAAGAAGATCAGTGAGATACCACAGGTATTCATTCCCTATAAAGAGGTCCTTACTCTCTATAATAACGGTTTAAAGGTCCCTGATGATGTTACACTGATGTGGGTGGATGATAATTACGGATATATACGGAGGCTTAGTGATCCCCTCGAACAAAAAAGGTCAGGAGGAGCAGGTGTTTATTACCATCTATCCTATCTGGGGCCACCTCACGAATATTTATGGCTGTCATCAACATCACCTTCCCTTATCTGGGAAGAAATGACAAAGGCATATAGTTTTAACGCGCGTGAAATGTGGATTGCAAATGTCGGAGATATAAAACCATGTGAGTATGGTATGTCATTTTTTCTTGATCTGGCCTGGGATATAAATATTGTTGACAATTCCAATATAACTTCTCATCTATCTTCATGGCTGGCATCTGTTTTTGGCAATCAGTATGCTGAAGAACTGGCAGATATTATGAAAAAGTTTTATGCAATCTCATTTGAGAGAAAAGTTGAATATATGAGTTCTGGTGAACAATTCAGCTTTCATGATCCTCATGAGCAGTGGGAAGATACTGAGTATAGCTTTGTCAATTACAGGGAAGCAGAGAGGCGGCTTGAGAAGTTCCAGGCTCTCAGCGACCAGACTGCCAGAGCATACCGTATAATGCCGGATTCTTTAAAACCTGCCTTTTTCCAGCTGATTTATTATCCTGTTGCAGCCGGCAATTATATGAATCGTAAAATACTGTTGGCACAGAAAAACAGATGGTATGCACAGCAGGGAAGAGCTGCAACTAATCAGTTAGCCAGAGATGTACGAAGTTATTATGATAGTATTCAGCTTGTAACAGACCAGTATAATGAACTGCTTAATGGAAAATGGAAATATATGATGTCATGGAAGCAGCATGAATCATCTGTCTATTGGCGAATGCCCCCTCTTGATTCTATAGAGGTTCAGGATTATGCTGAAATGGGACTTTTTGTTGAAGGTAACAGCGATGTTTATGGTGTTAATTATTATAATACACTGCCCTGTTTTAATCCATTTTATGATCATAAATATTATTTTGAAATTTTTAATAAGGGTAAAACCCCTTTTAATTGGGAAGCATCTGCGGACAAAATATGGATAAAACTAAGCACATCAGGAGGAGAGGTTACTACAGAAGAACGGGTGTGGGTTAGCATAGACTGGGATAAGGTCCCTGAGCAGGAAGTAATAAAAGGTAAAATAAATATAACTGGCGCAGGGAGAAAAGACATAATCTTTGTGCAGGGTTTTAATCCTGCATCGCTTAAAAAAGATGAAATAAAGGGAATGTTTGTTGAAGACAACGGTGTTATTTCAATTTCTGCTGAAAACTATCACCGGAAAATTCAATCGCAGGATATAAACTGGGATGTTATTAATGATCTCGGATTAACAGGAAAATCAGTGTCAATGTTTCCTTTTACGGCGCCCTCACGAAGACCCGGTTATGAGGATTCACCACATCTTGAATATGATATCCATACTTTCAATTCAGGTGTCGTAGAAATACATTCGTTTGTCCTTCCTGTTTTTGCTATTAACAGTTTCAGGGGTGCTCAATATGGGATTTCCATAAATGATGAACCACCCCAGATGGTTGATGTAAGTGCCCCTGAGTATAGTACGCAATGGAAATCGAATGTGAGAAGGAATGCCTCCCTGAACATTACACGACATTATATAGACACACCCGGTAAACATACTTTAAAACTATGGATGGTGGATACAGGTATGGCATATGATAAAATCATTATAAATTTGGGTGGACTGAAAACATCATATATAGGACCTGATGAAACATTAAAATAATAAACATGACTGATAATCAATGGAACAACCTGAAGCAAATTATTAAGGGAGAAATACTAAATCCGTTACCCGTAGGATTTATTATTGACTGTCCCTGGTTACCCAACTGGTACGGAATTTCTATTCTGGATTACTTTACCAATGATAAATTATGGCTTGAGGCAAATCTTAAAGCGCTGAATGATTTTCCCGGGGTGATGTTTCTGCCCGGATTCTGGTCTGAATACGGCATGTGTACCGAACCATCAGCATTTGGTGCAAGGTGTACATTCCCTCCGAATGAATTTCCACATGCTCATTCTATCATCCGTTCGTCTTCAGATATAGATGATCTTAAGATACCAAATCCCGGGACTGACGGGTTGCTTCCTTTTATGCTGAACAGATTAAAGATTGCAAAACCTGAAATTGAGGGAGCAGGTCACAGAATAAGGTTTGCCGTAGCCCGCGGTCCACTTAATATTGCAAGCTATTTAATGGGGTCAACTGAATTTCTTACAACGATGATGATGGAACCTGAGAAGGCCCACCTGCTGATTCAAAAGATTGCAGCCTTCCTGAAAGACTGGTTGCAACTGCAAATGGAAACATTTCCTACTATTGACGGCATACTTATGCTGGATGATATTATTGGCTTTATGGGAGAACAGGAATTTGTATCATTCGGACTGCCTTATTTCAAAGATTTATTTAATGTAGATGTTTCTGTGAAATTTTTGCATAATGATGCTCCGTGCGAAGTTTCTGCTCCTTATTTACCTGAAATGGGTATTAATTTATTTAATATGGGTTTTGAGGTTTCATTGAATGATTTAAAAAGTGTGACAAAGGACAAAATAGTTTTGCTCGGCAATATACCTCCAAGAGATGTGCTGGCAAATGGTAGTGCTGAAGATACCAGAAAAGCTGTACAGGAGCTTGCCGACAGTCTTCAGGATAAAACAAAAATAATATTTTCCTGTGGTGGAGGGATGCCTCCGGCAGTTCCAACATCGAATATACAGGCATTTATAGAGACTATAGAACAGATAAGTTAATACCTTCATATAATAGTTATTACTTATATGATCTGCTAAAATTCGGATTGCAAATAATAGAAAGATATAATCATTTGTATTTTAATTTATCCTTCCTGAAACTAAATAAATAGGATTTGTGGTAAATAGACCACCTACAAGCAAGCAATTCATAAATCCTAAATCTTTTAGGGCGCTGTCCCTTTATTTTTTCAAAAATATTCGTTAATTTTTCAGTTAATAATAAAAAAGATAAATACCCATGAAAAGACGAAAATTTATAAAAATAACAGCTGCAGCTGCACCACTGGTCAGCTTTTTTCCGGCAGACCTGTCGTCTATTTATCGTACAAAGGCAGCCGGCATGATTGAGAAACGTACATTAGGCAGTACAGGAGAAAAATTGTCGATCCTTGGTCTCGGCGGAGTTGTAATAATGGATACGACACCTGAGCAGGCATCTGAATATGTAAGTTTAGCTATTGATCATGGCATTAACTATTTTGACGTGGCACCTACCTATGGTGATGCTGAAGTTAAACTAGGCCCGGCCCTTGAGCCATACAGGTCTGATGTATTCCTTGCCTGCAAAACACAGGAGCGAAAATATGACGGTGCAATAAAAGAATTAGATAAGTCTCTTAAAAACCTGAGAACCGAGCATTTCGATTTGTACCAGTTACATGCTGTACGAAAGCTTGAGGATGTTGATACAATATTTGGTTCTGATGGCGCCATCAAGGCATTTGTAAAAGCCAGGGAAGAAGGGAAAATCCGCTATATCGGTTTCTCTGCCCACTCGGTAGAAGCGGCCATGGCTCTTATGGACAGGTTTGATTTCGATACTATACTTTTTCCGATAAACTTTGCAACATGGCATGCAGGTAACTTTGGCCCACAGGTTCTTGAAAGGGCAAAGGATAAGGGAATGGGAATACTGGCTATCAAAGCTATGGCAAGGCGCCCGTATCCTGAAGATACAGAAAACAAAATTCCCAAGTGCTGGTATGAACCCCTCACAGATCCTGAAGAAGCACTTATGGGTTTACGGTTTACACTTTCCCATCCTGTAACAGCGGCCATACCTCCGGGAAACGAGGATCTTTTTAAGATGGCACTTAACCTGATTAAAAGGTTCACGCCACTTGCACCTGAAGAAGTTATTGAAATGAAGGAAAAAGGGCAGGTAGAAAAACCACTGTTTAGTTATCCGATGGCTTAGGGTAACAGCGCCCTTGTTTGCGCTCTCACTCTTGTCACAGCCGAAGCGTTAAAAAAGCCCAGGGCGTTCCCTCCTTCAATATTACCAACAGGGTTTGCAGGAGGACCGGTAAATCCAAAAGGATCAGTGCCGCTGGATATCCTTTTTACTCCGTCAATAAAATCATAATATGCCTTGCTTATTGACCGGAACTCCATTTCTACAGTATCACCAATAGCAAAATTCTCAAGAAAAGCAAATGGGAAAAAATCAGCTCCGTTTATCCCGCTATTTCTGTCATAGATTGTAATATACTCATCTATAGTATCATTAAGTAATGTACCGTTTCTATATAAACTTACAGTATAATAGTCCCCTGCAGGTTCAGGTTCGTAGCCAAATATATTATTTACAAGTATTACGGTGTCAGCATTGTTAAATATAAACGGGCTCTCATATATTATACTTATCATTGAGTCTGCTCTTATATTACTGTTTAAGAAAGACCTGGCTGAAAAGTGTGTCTCATTATTCAAAGGCTCATCAATATTGATATTTAGTGTATAAAGCCTGCCTGTATCACCTTTAACTTCTTCTGTAGTTTTATATATACCGGAGCCTGCAGGATTTTCTTCAAAATAAAAAATATTACTTCCATCAGTGATGGTGACAACAGCATTTGATACAACTTCTGCTGCAGTATTGGAAAAGTAATTACCTGACTTTTTTAATGTTACTGTATGTAATTTAAGTTCATTTGTAATTGATCCTTCAACGACCAGACGATCGGGAATTTCATCAACCTTCCAGCTGATTTCTTCTTGAGGCTCGCAACAAACCAGAGTTATTAATATCGATACTAATAAGCTATATAACTTCATAGTGAATCATTTTTTTTATTAGTCAGAACTTAAAGTTATAAGTAATAGAAGGCATTATTCTGAATAAAGATACTTTCATAGCTTTGGTAACAGTTTGTGTTTCATAATCCTGGACAAAATATACAGTATTAGCATTCTTCCTGTTATAAACGTTGTAAATTGAAAAAACAAGACTGCTTTCAAATCTTTTAGCAGATTTTAGTTTCCCCTTTAATTCGAGTCCCAGATCCAGTCTGTGATAGTCAGGCATCCTGTCATTGTTTCTGCCCGGAAAGTAGGGGAGAATAAGGTCCCCGTATTCCCATCTGGCTACAGGAGCATTTATTGGTCTCCCGCTCTGGTAAACCCAGTTTGCTGACAGTAAAATTCTGTTAGTTAATTTATATGCCGCTACAACAGAAATATCATGAGGAATATCATAAGGTGAAGTGTACCATCCTTTTTCCTGTATATCCCTCGTGTTCCTTTCTGATTTGGATAATGTATAGCTTACCCATCCTGTTAATTTTCCTTCAGACTTTTCTATCATAAGCTCCAGTCCATAAGCCCTTCCTTTACCAAATCTAAGCTCTCCTTCAATTTCAGGATTTAAGTGTGGCTGGGCAAATTCTTTAAAGTCTACCTGGTTTTGCATATTCTTATAATAAAGCTCTATTGATGTTTTTATAATATTGTTTTTAAAGTTTCTGAAATAACCTATGCTGTATTGATCAGCAATCTGCGGTTTAACGTTGGGACTTGACGGAATCCATATATCTATGGGTGTTCCCGATGTTGAGTTGGAAGCAATCTGCAGATACTGCCTTGTCCTTGTATAGCCCCATTTTATTGAATTCTTCTCTGAAAGAACAAAAGTGAATCCCAGCCGTGGTTCAAGTCCGCTATATGTATTATAGATCTCGCCCCACCCATATAAATTTGTATCCACAACATTATAATTTTCATAGACAAAGATTGTAGCTTTTCCTATATTGTGAAGAGTGGAAAATCTTAATCCGTAGCTGATATTGATTTTTTCGGTTATTCTTTGTTCGTTACTCAGGTAAAAAGCATTTTCAATACAATATATTTTTGGAATCTTGTAATCCCATGTTAGTGTATCACTTCTTCCATTAATTTTTCCTACATTGAAGTCATGATAAGTAGAAAGAATTCCAAACCTTAAGGTATTATCAGGATTCAAATAAAAACCCAAATCAAGTTTGGCAGAGTAATCTTTTAAGTAAGCCTTCCATCTGAACATATATTCCTCATCTCCTCTTCCCAGTCTTAACATATTTTCAATTTCATAGTCATAATTACTGGCCAGCAATGTTAAGTTTGAAAACAGTCTTTTATTAATTATATAGTTCCATCGTAATGTAGCGGTATAATTGCCCCAGTTAAACTCACTGCTGACATCTTCACCTATACTTAAATCCGCTGCATCACGGCCCAGATAACCTGACATAAACAACCTGTGTTTTTCATTAAGAGTATAATTTGCTTTCATGTTAAGATCATAAAAATGGACAGGCAGCTCCGGGATGGTATCAGCAATGCTGTGAAGCACTTTCATTAATACATCATAATAGGTTCTTCTTCCGGATATTATTAATGATCCTTTATTTTTTACTATAGGTGACTCAATTGTCAGCCGGCTTGATAATAGGCCAATACCTCCGTTAGCAGAAAACCTTTTATTATTACCGTCTTTCATCCTGACGTCAATTAATGCAGATAACCGCCCTCCGTACCGGGAAGGTATATTTCCCTTAAATAATTCAACGTTCTTGATAGCATCATTGTTAAAAACTGAAAAGAATCCTCCCAGATGAGATGCATTATAAACAGTTGCTTCATCCAGTATTAACATATTCTGATCTCTGGCGCCGCCCCTTATGCTAAGACTTGAACTCACCTCCCCAGTAGTTTTAACACCAGGTAATAAACTAAGTGTCTTAATTACATCAGTTTCCCCCAAAATAACAGGAATTTGGCTTATCACCTTGCTGGTTATTTTTATTGAACTCATTTGTGTTGATACAATATTCTCGTCCCCTCTTTCAGCAGTAACAATTACTGCATCAATGCTATCGGTTGTTGTCTCTAACTCAATATTAACAGAAATATCCTTATCCAGTTCAACAGGTATTTCATTGGTGTTGTATCCAAGGTATTGGTATACAATTAAATAATTTCCGGGTTTAAGACTTAATGAATAAAATCCGTAAGAGTTTGTGACAGTTCCTGTATATGAGTCTTTAATAAATACATTTGCACCTATGAGCATTTCCCCGTTACTCTTATCTCTCACATAACCACTGATTGTTTGTCTTTGTGCTGCTACAGGAAACAGAATTAATGTTATCAAAAAATAAAAAAATGTTTTTTTATAAAATGGAACCATATAAGCGTTTCAGTTTAATTGCGATTTATAAAATAGTTAGTTGTTGACAAAATAATGTTTCTCCAAATTCAGGTGTAAATATAAAAATGTAATAAATTTTTGGCCTGTTATTTGTAGTCCAATTTTAGTAATTTTGTTTAACAATATAATACTTCCTTCCCAATATTAATTAATTGTTAAAGATACTAAGATGAAACCGGTAATTGATAATACAAGGTTCGGCTCAATAACTATAAACGGGAACAAGTATGATAATGATGTGATAATAAGGATTGACAATACAATAGAGAAGAGGAAAAAAAAGCTGTCAAAGGAAAAATACGGCACTTCTCATATTGTATCAAAAAAGGAAGCCAAATTCATTTATGAGGAAGGTGCTAAATACGTGATAATAGGGGCCGGACAGTATAATGCACTGGAGCTATCCAGGGAGGCTCTTAATTATTTTAAATCAAAGAATTGTAAGGTAATCTGTGAGCCCACACCTGATGCAATAAAGATTTGGAACGGAAAAGGAGAACCAAAGGTCGGAATGTTTCATATTACCTGTTAAAGTATGGTTAAACAAAGTACGGAAACACTGACGTCTGGTGGAACAGTCAGATTGCACATATAATGTTTAAATGTTAAATTATAATGATTTGGTGAAGAATTTAATAATTTTGCTTATAGCTACTTCCTTTATCAGTTTTATCTGATTGGGAAATGTGTGGTAATGAATATGTAAAAAGAATTAAATGAATAACAGAATAGATAAACGCCAATTTATCAAAACCGGGATTCTCGGTGTTACAGGAATATGCCTGAGCTTTAAGAATAAGCTTTTTGCTAACAATATAGATTCAGGTTCCTGGAAGAGTATTGCTGGCAAAGACCTTTGGAAGTGGAGTAAGGAAGCATCTCATTATACTCAGACAGCGCGCGGTGTAAAATGCTTGATTTGTCCTAATGAGTGTACACTTAAGGAAGGTGAACTAAGTACATGTAATAACAGGGTAAATGAGGGAGGAAAGCTCTATACAATTGCCTATGGTAATCCGTGTGCCGTTCATATTGATCCTATTGAAAAGAAACCTCTCTTTCACTTTTTACCTGCAAGCAATTCTTTTTCAGTAGCTACTGCAGGGTGCAACCTTGCATGCCTGAACTGTCAGAACTGGACCATTTCACAGACTTCACCTCGCAAAACCAAAAACTATGATTTAATGCCACGGGCACTGGTTGAGAGAGCAGCTAAAGATAATTGTGAGTCCATAGCTTACACTTATTCGGAGCCCATTACTTTTTATGAATATACTTACGACTCATCAAAGCTTGCCAGAGAGAGGGGCATAAAAAACGTTTTGGTAACTGCAGGTTATATTAATGAAAAACCTTTACGGGATCTTGTAAAATATATAGATGCAGCAAATGTTGATTTAAAATCTTTTAGCGACAGCATATATCTTAAACTTAACGGGGGAACATTGCAGCCTGTTCTTAACACACTTAAAGTTCTCAGTGAAGAAGGTGTATGGCTGGAGATAACAAATCTTATTGTTCCCAGCTGGACAGATGATTTCGACATGATTAAAAAAATGTGTGACTGGTTATATAATAACAATTTATATAATTATCCCCTGCATTTTAGCAGGTTTCATCCCCAGTACAAGTTAACACAACTACCATCAACACCTGTGGCAACACTTCAAAAAGCAAGAGAGATCGCCCTGAAAGCAGGAATTAAGTTTGTTTACATAGGAAATGTCCCTGGCGCCAAAGCAGAAAACACATACTGCCCCAAATGCAAAAAGGTGCTGATTGAAAGACGGGGATATCAAATTGTGGCAAATAATATTACAGACAATAAATGTAAGTATTGTGGTGAAAATATACCCGGAGTGTGGAAGTAGATTGTTGTATTGTTCTATTGTTAAATTGCTGAATTGTTCTATTGTTCTATTGTTCTATTGAGCCAGTAAAATAACTTTTAATAAAAAAAGGGCTGCAGACAAGCGGCCCTTTTTTTTACACAGATATATATAGAGATTTAGGTTGGGCTTCAACTTAACACATCTACTTTTTATAACCACCAGCAATAAAGCGCGGTTATTCTTCAGACCGGTTAATAATCCGCAATATCACATGGCCCCTGAAAAAAATTGATTTAGCAGTAGTCGAAAAATGTGTAAAGAATAAGATTTAAAAAACTTCCTTTATAAAGATCTTATTTTAATAATAATTTCAAATAAGGTTTTTAAATCTTATGTTGCCTTTTGCTGGCTGACTTAAATAATTTGTAAATTCAAGGTCAAATAAATAAAAAAAAATTAGATCAGGCAAAAACTAAGATTAAATATTTTGATTTTTTTGACTAACTACCCGAATTTGTACTTCTTCTTTATTGTTTTGTTGATTTTCCAGGTACATTCAAGACCGCGTTCAAATTCAACCATGTCACCCGGACCAAATGAAATTTTATTTCCTTTATTATCAGTAACTGTTGCCTCACCCTCAAGTATATAACAGGTTTCTTTATCATCATAGTACCACGGGAATTCAGAAGGTTCTTTTCCCCATGTTCCCCAGGAACTGGTTTCATTAATTTCCTGTTCGGTTGGTTTTTTTGCTTTCATCATAGGATTAATTTTTATTAAGTTTGACGTTAAAATTAAAATATTTATAGTAAAACAAATATAAAATATTTTTTTATATGGACTTTGAATCTCAGCTTGTGGATAGTTCAAAATTAATTGCAGAGATGGTTGCTGAAAATGTAGGTGATAATCCTGAGCATTTTGAAAAACTCATGGCTCTGGCATTCAGCGGAAAAGGAAAGATATCCATGAGGGCTTCGCGCGCTGCCATATTCTGTGTTCAGAAATATCAGCACTTAATAGATCCCTATCTGAATAAAATAATACATATGCTTCCTGAAAATGAAAGTGTGAGGAAAAATTTTATGAAAATACTGGCAGAAACAACATTAGAATTTAATGAGGAACAACTTGGTATATTAGTTGAAACTTGTTTTGAAATGCTTCTTAATGACAAATCATCCATAGCAAATAAGGCTTACAGCATGGAGCTTTTATATAAAATCTCTGACTTCGAGCCTGATCTAAAGATTGAACTAATCGCCACCATTGAAGAACAGATCCCCACAGGCTCCAGCGGAATAAAAGTGATAGGGAGGAGACTTCTTAAAAAACTGTATAAGGAAACGGGTAGGGAATGGGAATAGGGAAGGGGACAGCGCCCTTTTAGGGCGCAGTCCCCTTAAACAAAAAAAGGGCCTAAGAAAAAAATCTTAGACCATCTTTACTTACTATCTGCCTACTTACTATCTCACTTTATACCATTGTATAACAGATGATATTTAAATGACTGATCTATTTTATTAATAGCAAAGGCCAAACTGCCTTATCATACTCTGACTTATATATGACAAAGTACTTGCCTGACCTAAGATGTCCGAGGCTTACATTCTCAGAATATGTACCTGTTTCGTACCCGGAATCTATTAGATTCTGTGTTGTGCGACCGGTAATATCAACAATATCAATACTAATCCGTGACTGCTTATTTACATCAAATGTCAGATACATCATATCAGATACAGGATTTGGATATACATTGAGTATAGCTTCAGAATTGTCTTCAACAATACCCTGTTCTAAGGATGTAATTGTTGAGGTGACGGTTATTATGCCTTTCATTCCCAGAGCAGCATGAGGTGTACATACATAATAAAAGGTTCCAGCTGTGCTTAATACCAGTTCTCCACCTCCGTATGCAATATTGAATCCTCCGTTAGGAGCGTTTCCATTAGCCTCCCATGTGGCCTGACTGACTTCCACAGCATTATGTATAGATCCAAGACTAAAAATAACGGTGTCACCCAGCTCAATTGTTATTTCATCGGGAGTAAAAGTATTTCCGCTGTTTGTTACTGTTACAGTTTTTGCAAATATTAAACTGTACAACCCGACAGCTAATAATAATGAGAGTATAATTCTTGCTTTCATAATTCATATTTTAAGTTAATGTATTATAACAATATAAACCGGGAATTGTTTATTTAATTCAGGAGTAAAGATTAGGGAATTAGGAGTAAGGGAAATAGGGAATAATGGGGAATAGTACTAATAATAACTTGAGCCGTCCCAGCAATGGGTACATAGTTTTTCTTTGGGAAGCCCTATAGCATCCACAAGGTCATTAAGTTTTTGATACATAAGGCTGGTGAAATTGAGGTTTTTCCTTATCTGCTCTACCATTTCCGCATATTTGCCATTTTTAGTATCCGAGTAATCTTTCATTTCTATATCTTCTGTCCCTTCAAGCTGCCTGACTGCTTTTCGAGCGGCAAGGTCAAGATGAGACCGGGAGCGGCTGAAATTCAGGAATTCACATGTATAGGTCAGAGGGGGACAAGCAATACGCATATGTATTTCCTTTATTCCTGCTGCATATAAATCCCGGACGTTATCCTTTAGCTGTGTACCACGTACTATTGAATCGTCGAGAAAAATTCCTCTGCCTCCCTCAATAAGTGATTTATTTGGAATAAGTTTCATTTTGGCAACAAGGTCTCTCATTTCCTGGCTTTGCGGCATAAAGCTGCGTGGCCACGTAGGAGTATATTTTGAATACGGGCGTTTAAGGGGTATGCGTCTTTCATTACTGTATCCCAAAGCATGGCCAACACCTGAATCAGGAATACCGGCTACAAAATCAGCCTCAGTTTTATCTCTCCGTGCCAGCGCTGCGCCACATCGGTAGCGGCATTCATCTACATTAACCCCTTCATAAAACGACGGTGGATATCCAAAATATACCCAAAGGAATGCGCATATCTGCATCTTCTTATTCGGCTTTCTAAGCTGTTCATAACTTTCGGCAGTAATCTGAACTATCTCTCCGGGTCCTATAACCTTCACTACTTCGTAATTAAGGTTGGAAAATGAGCAGGTCTCAAATCCTACTGCGAAGGAGTCTTCATTTTTACCAATAATAATTGGTGTCCTGCCCAATTTATCACGTGCTGCAATAATCTTGTCTTCAGTGAGAATAAGCATCGAACATGATCCCTTTACTCTATCGTACACGTTTTCTATACCAGCTTCAATGGTTTCACACTCGGCAATAAGCATGGTGATCAATTCAGTAGGATTAACACTACCATCACTCATCTCTGTAAAGGTACGCCTCTGTTTCAGAAAGTAAGCCTCAAGTTCGTCAATATTTACAATCTTGCTGACTGTAGCAACAGCAAAACGGCCAATATGTGAGGTTACCATAATAGGCTGTGCCTCTGTGTCGCTGATAACACCAATTCCGCTATTTCCTGAAAAGCCTTTTACATCGCTTTCGAATTTATTTCTGAAATAGCCGTCTTCAATGTTATGAATAGCACGCTGAAATCCTTTTTCCTTTGAGAAGTAAGCCAGACCGGCTCTCTTTGTGCCCAGGTGGGAGTGATAATCAGTACCGTAGAAAACATCAAAAACACAATCGTGCTTTGAAATACTACCGAAAAAACCACTCATTATTCTGATAATTATATTAAAAACCCGAACTAAAAATAAACGATTTTTCAGTGCGATTTGAAGAATGCAGACTAAAAAGAAATTAACAATCTGTATTTCTTATTATTTGCTTAATAGCAAATCTCTTTGTTAAAAAGTTTTTGGATATTAAGTGATCAAAATTAAACTTTATCCCTGTCACTTAATTATTTTTTTATTTTACTGATTATTTCTTCTATACTTAATTCACTGTTGGGCATAATATTTTTAGGTACGGGTAAACCCGTTTTTTCAGAAACTATGTACCTTTTGCAGATTTGAAACCTATCAGGGCCAGCCAAACAATATAAATTTTTATAAACCTGGCCTGATCCTTCCAGCATAAATGACTCACCCGTGAAAATCGGGCATTTTTCATACTTGGGACAGATTGAATTATCCATACTTTCTGTATTAATTATTAAATATGAATTTCAGAAAGTGTTTTAAACTGAAAATTTTATTAATCCTCACCTAAAATTAAGCTTATTATTTTTAAGAAACAAGTGCCTCAAAATTTCATTAATTTGTATGACAACCATCCGGTCTTTTTTTGGCAAAGAAGACATGAGAAACTCATAGCTTGTCTACTTGTTCACTGGCAGTTTATTGTACCATATTCTTTCATTTTAATAAAAGTATGCTAAATAAATTCCTATTTATTAAGGAATGATTAATTTTATTATTTTAGCTATATCCTAAATAATACCCTGATTATGAAATCAATTGAAAGAAAAAATCTTGACCCTGAAATATCCTGTAAATACCTGACATATACCAGCTATATTGCCTGGTTGATTTTTTTAATATTCCAAATTCTTCTATTGCAGAATAATGTTTTAGCACAATCAACACCGTCAGCTGATACGGCAAGACAGGAAATTACCTCTATACCTATACCTGAAATAACAAGGCAGGCAACAGAGGCAAATTCTCTCATTCTGGAAAAACAAAAAAATCTTTTAACTGAAAGTAATAAGTCTGCTATTGTCTCAAGAACAGACGCCCTGATATTCAGAATTAGCTTGCTCAGGGAAGATCCCGGGGTACATAAAATGGAATCCCTGAACTTCAGGAATCTCTCTAACCTCGAAAGTGAGTGGTCTCTGCTAAATTCCCTTTTACTGAATGAACAGGGTGATTTGACGGGCCGCGTCGAGAAACTTGAAAATGAAATAACCATGCTTGGAGAAATGCATGCAATATGGCAAAATACCTTACTGGCAGCAGAAAAAATTAAGGCACCTGATATGGTAGTTCAACAAATAAGAACCACAATAGAAAAACTGGAGCAGCTTCAATCCTTTTCCCAGTCAGATTCCGAATTCTTACAGGAAAGACTTGTCCAGGTTTCCAGAGGCCTGATCTTTGTCAACGAAATACTGGGAAAAATAAATTTAGCCCAGGAGGTTACAACCAAAAAGCTTTTTGAGCTTAACCAACCGCCCATATGGAAAGTGTTTAAAGCAAAGGAAGAAGCCGTTATATTTAAGGAAAGACGTTCTTTTATTGATGATACACTGACCAGATTAAAAGACTTTGTACATAATTATTCTTTCAGAATCTTGTTGCACTTTATGTTGTTCCTCATAATTCTTGTATTTATACTTTTCTCCTTTAAAAATCTTAAACATTTCATAGCAGGAGAAGAAATTCCCCAGGCTGCGGCCATTAATAAGATAATAAGACGGCCGGTATCATCCATAATACTTATTTCTTTTCTGCTGACATATATTTTATATGAAAATATTCCTGAGTCAGCCAAGCTTATCAATATGGTTGTCTTGCTTGTTCCGGTTTTAATCATTCTTAATGAGATTCTTACAAGAAAAATAAGGAGGTTTGCATATTTTACTGTAGTTTCTGTTGTGCTGATCCAGGTACACAGCCTGTTATTCACAGATACTCTTTTCAGCCGAATTTTCCTGATGTTTATCATACTTTTTGGTTTGTTATGCCTTGCCTGGATACTGCAAAACAAATCTGTGCGTGAATATATATTATCTCTCAGACTTGGAAAAATTATGTACGGTCTGGCAACTTTGAGTTTTATTCTTTTAAGTATTGCAATTCTGGCAGCTATCGCAGGTGCAGTTCATTTGGCAGAATTTATCACCTATGCAACTATAAACAGTGCTGCACTTATACTTATATTTTATGCTTTAAGTCTTACTCTTAACAGCATTATAATAATTTCAATGAACAGTAAAAGTCTACAGAAACTTAATGTAATAAGGCAATACGGTGATAATATTTATAAAAGAATTGTAGGTATTGTAAACGTTGTATCCTCGATTTTATGGTTAATTCTTACACTTAGTTTGTTTACCATCTGGGACGACATCTATAAATGGGGTCAAGGGTTGTTTACCAAAAGCATATCAATTGGCACTGTCAGTTTATCTCTTGGCAATATACTGGTTTTCATTCTGATAATATGGCTTACTTTATGGATATCAAAGCTTATCAGGATAATTGTTGAGGGTGAGGTGGCGCCCAAATTTAAATTTAAGAGGGGTGTTCCCGGGGCAATTTCATTGATCCTGCGGATTACAATCATCATGATAGGATTCTTATTTGCCATTGCTGCTGCCGGTGTGGATATGAGCAAGATGGCTATACTGCTTGGTGCTTTGGGTGTTGGTATTGGTTTTGGATTGCAGAATATTTTCAATAACCTTGTTTCAGGTATTATCCTGGCTTTTGAACGCCCTATACAGGTAGGTGATATAATAGAGGTTGGCGAATTCTGGGGTACTGTTAAGGAGATAGGGATTCGTTCCAGCACCATATTCACATTTGAAGGGTCTGAGGTTATTGTCCCAAATGGCAACCTTATATCAAAGGAATTGATTAACTGGACGCTAACTGACAGGCAGAGGAGGGCAGAGGTTTTGGTAGGGGTGGCTTATGGAACTAATCCTGATAAGGTACTTGACATTTTAAGGAATGTTACTTCCGGACATCCCCAGGTTCTTAAAGAGCCGGCACCCCTTGCACTTTTTACAGGTTTTGGCAGCAGCTCTCTTGATTTCAGGCTATTATTCTGGATTAATAAAGCCGATGAGAGATTAAGGATTCAGAGTGAAGTGAATGTTGTTGTGAATAAAGCATTACAGTCAGCCGGCATTACGATACCATTTCCACAGCATGATCTGCATCTTAAGTCTGTTGATTCAGGATTAATGAAAGATCTAACGGGGAAGAAAGGGAAGTAAATTAGGATTAGGGATTAAGGATTAAGGATAAAAGGATTAAGGGGGGAAGTTTTGAATTTTAAAACTGAACAGGCAGGTTTATATACCGGAATTGTAAACTTAACAATAAGCATAAATTTAATCCTTAAAAAATGAAACTTAAGCCAAAATGGAGCCTTGCTGGTTTCATTTTTCTCACAGCTTTTTACTTTGCCGGAACAGAAATTGCTTTTTCTCAGGAACTTTCCGGCAGCAATGATGAGTCTTCGGAAGCTCCGGAACAGGTAGTTGCAACTATTGATATTAGCAAAACCGGAGCCCCCATACACAGGTATGTGTACGGGATGTTTACAGAGCTTCTTGGAAATATTTTTGAACATGGACTATGGGCTGAAATGCTCAGTGACCGGAAGTTTTTCTATCCAGTGGATACTACTGCAAAGCTGAATCCAATAAACACCAGGCGATTTCAAAACAGGTGGAGACCGGTTGGCGGAGCTGATATTGTAATAATGGACCGTTATTTTCCGTACGCCGGTGAGCATTCACCACTCATCAGGCTGGACGGATCAACGGTCCTTGGCATTAGGCAGTCCGGTTTAACCTTACGTGCCGGTAGAAGTTATACAGGCCGTGTAATTCTTGCCGGAGATGCCGGAGCTAGAATTAATGTAAGTCTCGTTTGGGGTTCTGGCCCAGATGACAGGCAAACCATACCAATAAATTTCCTTACCGCTGATTATTTAAAATATACTTTAAACTTCACTGTAGGCGAAGACACGGAGAATGGGTGGCTGGAAATTACAGGAACAGGACAGGGAAGTTTTCATATTGGAGCATTATCATTGATGCCTTCAGAAAACATACAGGGATTCAGGGCCGATTTAGTAAGCCTCCTCAGGGAACTTAATTCAGGAATTTATCGCTGGCCCGGCGGAAATATGTTAGCCGGATATGACTGGCGTGACGGGATAGGAGACATCGATAAAAGGCCTCCCCGTTATGACTATGCCTGGAATGCCGTTGAATCGAATGATGTTGGTACTGAAGAGTTCCTGATCCTATGTGACCTGCTAAATATTGACCCGTATATTTGTGTAAATATTGGTTTTGGTGATGCTTATTCTGCAGCCCAATGGGTTGAATATGTCAACGGTTCGGAAAGCACACCCATGGGCAAAATTCGCGCACAGAACGGTCATCCTGAGCCATATAATGTTGAGTGGTGGGGCATAGGCAATGAAATGTACGGACAGTGGCAACTGGGTCATATGTCCATAGAACATTATATCTTAAAACATAAGATGTTTGCCAGGGCAATGCTGGATGTTGATCCAACAATAAAACTAATAGCATCAGGTGCCACACCATTTGAGACCAGTACCACATCCAGGCACCACAGGCCTCCTCTCCCTGCTGAACTGCCTTACGAATTTGGTTCACGGGAGGACTGGTCATATCAACTTCTGGCTCACTCATCGGACTATTTTGATTACCTGGCTGAGCATTTATATCCGGTTACCAGCATGGCATTTAATGTTGATTCACAGAAGTTTATTGCTGTTGATGACCCTCTCGTTGATCAGGTGCGAAGGTTACCTAACAGGGTAAAGGCTGTTGCCGAATCATGGAATGAATATCTGAAAAGGATTCCTGAGCTGAAAGATAAAAACATCACTTTTGCCCTTGACGAATGGACAGGTGGCGGCTGGAGAAGTGCATTTCTCAGGACGCTTTGTGCTGCTGAAGGTCTTCACGAGATATTCCGCCATTCAGATATTATCACTATGGGAGGATATACCGCTGTAACGTCCTGTGTGCGATGGGATGCAAATGATGCATGCTACAGTTCAATCGGACTTTTATTTAAGCTATACCGCTACCATTTCGGAACAATCCCGCTGGAAGTCAGTGGAAATTCCCCGCAACATCCTGTTAAAGGTACTGTTGGTGTTGACAAACCCGCCATATCTTCAGGCAGTGATACCTGGCCACTGGATGTTATGGCAGCACTTAGTGAGGACCGTAAAAAAGTTACCGTGGCAATCGTCAATCCTACAGAATCTGTTCAGGAGATAAGCATGGACTTTAAAGGTGTAAAATTCGGGAAGGAGGTAAAATTGTACAGGATTGCTGCACCGGAACTAAGTACAAGAAATATACCCGGAGAGGAACCTGTTATTGAGACAGAGGAACATTCACTAAAGAATGTTCCGGAAAAAATTCAGGTCGTTCCATTAAGTATTTCCCTTTACGAAATAGAGCTGAAACAGGATAAATAAACAGTACTTATTAGACTAACACAATATGCAAAACAATAGGCTTTTGATGAAAATGGTCAGGAAAAGCCTGATTATTGTTTTCCTCGCTTTAAGTTTTTCAGTTTCTGCCCAGCTGCCACGACTGATTCTTAATGAAGTTTATGTAGATTATGCAGTGGGTGTTGATAATCCGCTTATAAAGACCAGGTTCAATGTCTCTGATCCTGTTGGGCCGACCCTGGAACAATTCAATAAGAACGTTAAAATAATTAATGAGTTATGATTTCAGGGTGCTGTCCCCTTTTTTTACTCAGCAGATTCTTCTTTTTCAGTTTCTGCACTTTCCGCTGCTTCTTTTTCTTCTTTTTCTTTATAACTTGATTTTCCTATATTGCATTCATATGCTATTTTCCATTCCCCATCAACCTTTTCAAGTATCCTTGTTTCAATATTTTTCCACTTATTTGTAACAGTATCTTCTTCCCACATATAAACTGTTTTAAATACTGCCCAGGCACTTTTTGGATATACTTTAATATTAAAATCCTTCCGTTCATATCTCAGATTCTCATATTTTGCCCATGCTTCATCATCTGCAAAATCCTTTTCATATAATTCAGACACTTTTTCCCATCCTACTTCATATTCATATTGCCATTTATTTGCAGATAACCGGATATTTAAAGAATCCTGGACCATATAAGAGGACACTGTTTCAAGATCCCTTGCCATGTAAGCCTCGGATTGTGCGTTAACAACCGCTATTATTGCCTCTTTTTCCTTATCAATATCGATTTGCTTCTGACAGGCAGTAGCTGCCAAAATTGAAAGTACTAAAAGTAAAACCAGGTTTGTTTTCATGATTTTGAGGTTTTAGATTTTAAAATTTAAATTTGATTGCGATAAAACTAATATTCAAAATATCAGGTTAAGGCAAGTTATGGATTTATATGCTATATATCAAATAAACTGTAATGAATTATAAAAACAATTCTATAATTCCTTTTCAATAAAAACAATTCCGTAGCCCTTTAATTCAATAAGTACTGGCTCATAAATCTCTTTAATCGTAGGTATACATAAACCCTTAACATTGATCTCTCCATTAAGAACAAGTTTCGTCGCTATAGCCAATGGTAAGCCAACAGTTTTGGCCATAGCAGTTTTCTTCATATTTTCTCCGATAACGCAAAGTGATGACGTGAGAATGGCTGGGCTTGTCTTATCTTTTTCCTTATAGGTTATCTTATGCCACATTACAATCATATCTTTATCTTCAGGTTCCAGCCTCCATTTCTTGTTAAGGATATGTTCAAGGATTTTTGCCGGTGAAGCATTTTTTATTCCAACAGGGGTATCATCAAAAATTCCCAGCCACCGGAGCTTTTCAATAATGCTGGAGTCCTGATCGATATGCATATAATGGTATAGTTTTAATTCAACCGAATCGGTTTTACTATAGTACAAAAATGAATTAATAAACTCCTTATGGGTCAGAGTCTCTGAATTTTCTATAATATAACTGTCATCTGTCGCACCAAGTTGAACAAAAACATCCCATGCCCTGCAAAATCCGGGTCTTCTTAAAGTCCCGCGGTAGACTGTTGGCACACCCTGAAGATTATATTTTTCTATATATTCCAATGAATCACGATTCGCATAACCTTCGAATTTTCCGTATTTATCAATTTCAATGATTTCTGTCCGGCGAAATAGTCTGTTGTAAGGTATATACTTATATTTCCCTTCCTGTATGAATTTTGCCGGCCCCTCTTGTCCTGCCCTGACAACATTCGAGGGATTCCACGAAAACTTATAGTGCCATGGATTATTGTCAGACTCCGGAGCAATAAGACCCCCGGTAAAAGATTCGAATCCGAGTAACTCATGTCCTGCACTTCTTATCCTGTCAAGTATTTGCATGGCTGACATATGATCCAATCCCGGATCAAGGCCCATTTCATTTAAGAAGAGTAAATTATTTGCTTTTACCTCATTTCTCATTTTCTTAATTTCATCTGACTCATAAGAAGCAGTAAGCAAAAATTTTGAGTATTTTAAACATGATTTGGCAACATGGATATGAAGATTTGCAGGCAACATTGAGACAACAATATCATATTTCTGTATTATGCTGTCTCTTTGACTATCATTTAATACATTAAGTTCTGTAACCAGAGTATCCGGGCATGTTTTTTCCTTAACAATATTAACATCTATATCAGCAACAGTTAATTTCCACCCGTATATTTGAGATTGCTCTTCAAGGTACTTAATAAGGTATATACTTGACATACCCGCACCAATTACTAATATTCTTTTCACGTGGTTTGATCTGATTAGTTAGACCATAAATTTTACTTTATTCATTTACCCAGTCCTCCAGATATCTAAAGTCCTCTGTAAGATTTCCGTTTGACGTTATAGTAGCTTTTTTAATCATTTCCCCGGGATCATCACCCAGCAAAGCAGGAATAACCTTATCGGAGAGCATTTGCCCAAAATCTACAGACGCATCCTTTGGCAGTTCGCACGGCAGGTTATCAACAGCCATGACAGTAATATTTTCTTCATTTGAAAAAGGCTCCACCAGCTCTCCGGTAATCCTGTTATAATCATAAAATGGTTTTTCAATTCTTGATGCCCTTTTGGTTGTTGGAATTGAACCATTAATATCACAAGTTATATCAGCAATAACCCTGATGGAGAAATCCCTGTTTTTTACCTGCTCAAGCGTAAAAAGTAAAGGGGCCCGGGGGTCCCAGTAAGCGGCAGATATAAGCATGTCAGTATTAGAAAAAAATCTATCAAGATTACTTTCATATTGATCCGGATTATCAAAAAAATGCTGTAGATCAAATGGTAATCCACCTTTTCGTTTTACATAATGCTCAGGTTCAAGTTGCACATAGACAGGAATATTATAACATGATTTATTCAGAAAATCTTCAACTGATACTTTCCTTACTTCTGCGGCATCCAGTAATTCCATTGCCCCGTGAGTTACCCTGCCTCCACCTGTAACAGCTATGTTAATATTTGGAACTTCAAAGTCCCTTATTTCATTCTTCATCTCATACAAATCCGAGCATAAATAAACGGGTTTCGGCCCGGTTCTTCCGAGCCGTAAAGCATAAGCCCTCAATCCATTGTAAGCCCCCACTAATCCCGCAAAGCGGCCAAATCCGACAACCCTCAATCCGTTAACATCAGTTAAAACTTCATAATCAATTAACCGTATACTTTTTTTCAGAATTGTTTTTAAAAGATTCTTGTTGTGCTCCTGGTTTTTTATTGTGTGAGAAAAGAATATGTAGGTCTTATCAGGGATAAGCTCATCTATGTTTACCTCTTTTACTCCCATCAGCACATCACAATCAGACAAGTCCTCCTTTACGGAAATTCCTTCATTAAGATATTTTTCATCATTGAAACAACGAATGTCAGAGGGTTGAACTACAATTTTCAGTTCACTGTATTTTTTAACCAGGTTCTTACATTGTTCAGGTGATAAAGGAGCTCTTTCATCACGTGGTTTTTTGCTTTCTCTTAAAATACCAATTTTCATTCTATAGTTTTGGTTCTTCTGATTAAAGACTCATACTTCTGCTAAAAAGCTAAACATTAAACTCTATTCCCTGGGCTAAAGGAAGATCAGTACTCCAGTTTATAGTATTTGTTTGTCTGCGCATATATGCTTTCCATGCGTCAGATCCTGATTCACGGCCTCCACCTGTATCTTTTTCGCCTCCAAATGCACCACCAATCTCTGCTCCTGAAGTTCCAATATTGATATTTGCTATACCGCAATCTGATCCTTCATGGGATAAAAACCTTTCAGCTTCCAGAATATTTGTTGTGAACATTGCGGAAGACAATCCCTGGGGCACATCATTATGTATTTCAATAGCTTCATCAAGAGTCTTATATTTTATAAGATAAAGAAGCGGTGCAAAAGTCTCTTCCCGGACTATCTCATAGTGATTTTTAACTTCAGCTATACAAGGTGTAACATAACATCCTGATGAATATTCATCTCCTTCAAGTACTGACCCCCCATATAAAATTTTACCTCCTTCATTTTTGACTTTCTGAATGGCTTCCATAAATATGTCAGATGCACCTTTATCAATAAGGGGTCCTACTAAGGTGTCAGGATCCAATGAATTTCCAATCTTTATTTTTTTATAACTGTTAACCAGTTTTTCTTTTAATGTTTCATAAACGGACTCATGGATAATAATTCTTCTTGTTGATGTACATCTTTGTCCGCAGGTGCCAACAGCTCCAAACACTATTGCACGTAATGCCATTTCAAGGTCAGCATCAGGCGTGACAATTATTGCGTTATTACCACCCAGCTCCAGAATAGACCTGCCCAATCTGGATCCGACAAGCTCTCCGACTTTTTTACCTATACGTGTTGAGCCGGTAAATGAGATAAGAGAAATATTTTTATCTGCAAACATATCATTACCAAGATATTTGGAACTTGTGGCTACAAGATTGAGTACTCCTTCAGGAACATTGTTTTTCTTAAGAACATTAGCTACAATATTATGTACGGCTATTCCACACAGAAGTACCTTTGAAGAAGGTTTCCACACAACAACATCTCCGCACACCATAGCAATCATGGCGTTCCATGCCCATACAGCAACAGGGAAATTAAATGCTGTAACTACACCAACGATTCCCAGCGGGTGATACTGATCATACATTCTGTGCTTCGGCCTCTCTGAATGCATAGTAAAACCATAAAGCTGCCGGGATTGACCAACTGCGAAATCACAGATATCAATCATTTCCTGAACCTCACCTAATCCTTCCTGTAAGATTTTCCCCATTTCATATGATACCAGCCTGCCAAGTGGCTCTTTATATTCCCTTAATTCGTTTCCAATCTGGCGTACCACTTCTCCGCGAGCAGGTGCGGAAATCTTCCTCCATTTTTTAAAAGTATCTCTGGCCGTGGTTATAACCTTATGATAGTCTTTTTTAGTAGCCTGTTTAATATTGGCTATTTTTTCACCGTCGACAGGAGAATAAGACTCTATTAAATCACCTGATGTCTCTTCCCAGACTGTACCGGTACACAATCCATTATTAACATCTTTTATTCCAAGCTTTTTTAATGCTTCATGAATACCATAGTCCTGTGCCATTTTAAAATATTTTATGTTTAACTAATTAGTTTTACTTTTGATCCATTTCGCCAGTCCTCCTTTATCTATTATCTCTATTAATCTTTCAGGTAAAGGATTAACTGCAAATTCTTTATTTTCTATTATTACTTTACTATTTCTCAGATCAACCTGCACATAATCTCCCGGTTTATATGCTTCAACAGCTTCGGGTAGAATAATAACAGGTAAACCCTGATTTATTGCTGAACGAAAGAAAATTCGTGATACAGATTTGACCACTATTGCTTTAACACCGGCATTTACAAGTCCGACTGATGGATGTTCACGTGAACTTCCACAGCCAAAATTATCTCCGCAGACAATTATATCTCCTTTCCGGACATTTTCAGCGAAATTACCATCAAATCCACTGAACAGGTGTGGCCTGATTTTCTCAGGCTCTGAGCTGTCTATTTCATATGTCAGGTTTCCTGCAAACATTTGGTCTGTATTGAGGTTATCAACATCATTATATGCCCAGACATTTTCATGTCTTCTATTATCTTCAGGGGCTATTTTAATAGTTTTAGCCTGCCTTACATGGTAAGGGTATTTTTTGTTTTCAGGACTTTCAAGTGGGGAAGCAATTTCACCATTAATGGCAGATTTTGCAACCGTAGCCGGAGAAGCAAGATAGATGAATGATTTTATGTTTCCCATCCGTCCTAAAAAATTCCTGTTTGCTGTAGATATAACATTAAATCCATCGGCAGGAATTCCCTGTCCGGTTCCCAGGCACGGACCACAGGAGGGTGAGAGAATATTTGCTCCTGCAGTTATGAATATTTCTATCAGTCCTTCTTTTATAGCCTGAAGGTATATCTCTTTTGAGGCAGGGGACACCAGAAGCTGAAGTCCGGGTTTCACTTTCTTCCCTTTAAGGATTTCTGCTGCAACTCTCAAATCCTCAATTCTGCCATTTGTGCAAGTCCCTATTAGTGCCATATCAATTTTTTGTCCGCTCACCTCATCAACACTTTTTATATTATCAACATGATGAGGACATGCTACAACAGGAAAGAGGTCGTTAATATTAATTTCAATTACCTTTTTGTAGATGGCATCTTCATCAGCCCATATACCCTCGTATTCCTGGCCAAAATATTCATTTAAAACAGTGTCTGGCGGGAAAACTGCATTTTTTGCTCCCATTTCAGATGCAAGATTTGCAATTGTCATACGATCTTCAACAGTCAGTGTTTTAACACCCTCGCCGTGATACTCAACTGACATATAATTAGCTCCATTCGAGCCTATCATACCCACAATATATAAGGCTAAATCTTTAGCATATACTCCATTTCTGAGCTTTCCATGAAAATATAATTTAATAGACTCCGGTACCCTGAACCAGGTTTCCCCATTTTTCCATAATCCGGCTGTCTCAGTCCGGTCAATTCCGGCAGCAAAGGCATTGAATGCCCCTGCTGTACATGTATGGCTGTCACTACCCGCAATTATCATTCCCGGCCGGGCATATTTTGACATTAGCTGATGACAGATACCTTCACCTGCATCATGAAACCGGGAAATATTTTGATCTGCCACAAAATTTCGTATCTGCTGGTAATCATTTGCCAGCTTACTGTTTGTCGGAGGAGCGTTGTGATCGAGTACAATGATCAACTGTTGGGGATCTGACACCCTTTCACATCCCATTTTATTGAAAATCTTCTTTATACTGGCAGTGTTATCATGTGACAGAATAATATCAGGGCGGGCAAATACTATTGACCCGGCATTAGCCTTAAAAATCTTTTCAACAAAGGTTTTGCCTGCCATCTTCTTTTGATTTACTTGTTGAATTTATAATTTTAAAATATCCCCTTTTTTATAAATTTCTAATTGTATTTTTGAAAACTTTGCAATTTCAGCTGATTTTCCGTTTTTTAGATTTGTTATTAAACCATTTTCCAAATCAATCCTCACAATATCTCTTTGTTCAAGTTCAAGCACTTCAAGATCGTTGTAGGTTAAAACAGGGAATCCTGCATTAATGGCATTTCTCTCGTAAATTGCTCCAAATGAGCGGGCAAGAATTGCGTTATTTTTTAATGCTTTAAAGCAATCAACTGCCTGTTGCCGGGAACTGCCGGCTCCAAAATTTTCGCCTGTGATAATAATATCACCGGTTTCAGATTTTGTAGCATAATCTTTCCAGCCAGGCAGATTTCCAAATGTATACTGGCCCATTTCTTCAACTTCAGTTACAGAGAGATGTTGATTATGAAAGATCATGTCCGTGTCAATATTATCTTTTTCAATTATCCATACTTTCCCTTTTAAAACCGTATTCATATCATGAATTTTGATAGCAGTATCAGTTTTTGACTTTATAGCAACTCCCGAAGAGGCGAATAACGATGGGGAAGGAGGCAGCTCATCGTGAGTTGTTATATGTCCTGCAATGGCTGAAGCAGCCGCAACTGACGGAGAGGCAAGATAAACATCTCCCTTTCCCTGCTTACCGGTAAAGTTTCTGTTCCCTGTGCTTACTGTTTTCTCTCCGGGCCCGTTCTGTCCGATCTGGCCTGATGCACATCCTGCGCATCCTGCATTTCCAAAAAGAGCACCTGCATCTTTGAATATCTTAATTATGCCTTCATCAAGACATTGATTCCATACCTCATCAGTGGACGGGACAATCTTAAGAACAACACCCGGGGCAACCTTTTTCCCCTTAAGGATTTGGGAGGCTATTCTCATATCTTCAATACGCCCGTTGGTACAGCTCCCTATAAAAACAGAGTCTATTTTTGTTCCTTTCACTTCCTTAACAGGAACGACATTATGAGGCTTTCCCGGTAAAGATACAGCCTGAAAAAAATCTTCCAGTCTTACAGTATAGTTATACTTATATGATGCATCTTCATCAGGAGTAAGTTTAGCAAACTTTGTTCCTGACCGCTTTGAGCAATACTTCATAACTTCTTCAGAAGGAGTAAAAAATATAGCTATTGCACCCATTTCAGTGGCCATTGATGATATTGTTATACGCTCATCCAGGGTGAGCTTTTCAATCTCATCACCTTCCACTTCTACAGAATAACCAAGCAGTCCGGTTGCTCCAAATTCTCTGAGCAAGTTGAGAATAATATCCTTAGCAAGCACTCCTTCCGGCCTCTTCCCATAAACTGTAATTTTCACTGATTCAGGAACTTTGAACCATACAGATCCTTTTGACCAGGCTGCTGCAATATCACGATCGCCCATTCCCTGTCCGAATGCACCAATCGCGCCCATAATATTCGCATGAGAGTCAGTTGAAACAATAGTTGAACCGGGAATTGCCAAACCTTTATCAATTGCCAGATGAGTACCAATACCACTGTTAATATCAAAAACAGTAATATCCAGTTCACGTGCAAAAGTCCTGCAAACTTGCTGGTTGGCGGCATAATTCTGATCAGAGCCTGTAGGATTACAGTCAAACGTAAAGTATGTCTTTGACTTGTCTTCTATTACAAGATTATTGTCTTTCAAATTCTTAACTACATTTGCGCCCCCGAAATCTCTTGCCAGGCGGACATCAATTTCAACTTCGATGATCTCTCCCGGAGTTGCTGTTTCCTTTCCGGAATGAGCAGCAAGTATCTTTTCAATAATGGTTTTTCCCATCCTCTGATTATTCCAGCCTGTTTTTAAAAGGTAAAAATGTCATAAAATCAGCATAATGCACTATATAGGCTTCGGTAGTTCTCTTAACCATATCTCCTTCACCGGCATGAGCAGCAATAATATGGCATACCTCAGCAGGAACCCCGCACTCTTCAGCTATGGAAACCCCAGAGAAGGGATGACGAAGGTATTTTCCGTATTGTCCCTGAACAACATTTCCTTCATCATCAAAAACATACTCAAGTAATTTGCCGACATCACAAAGAATAGCACCTGAAATAAGGATATCCATATTTACAGGCAATTCATCTTTAAAAAACTCATTTATCTTTTTCCCGCTCTCCGCTGAAATATGAACTACAGCCCGCTTATGGTCCATAAAGCTTACTTTCAGGTCAGGTCCGTACTGCAGGGTGAAAGGAATTTTTTGCAAATCATCAGCAGACAGCATACTTCTTTCAAGCGCAAGTTGCCATGCTTTAGCTGTCTTTTCTCTTAACTCATCATCTTTTATCCAATCCAGCTCAGGCCAAAGTGATTTTACATCTTCCATGTTACTATTATTTTAATTTTCGAATAATTTCATCTGTCATTTGTTGAGTTGATGCGGCACCCCTTGATATCACATCCGGGTTGCCCGTCATCTTCATCATATCATAGGTTCTCACCTTTCCTTCCGCAATAACTTCAGCAATAGCTTTCCTGATATTTGCCGAGATTTCATTTTCATCAATATGGTCAAGCATCAAACAGGCAGATGATACCATTGCAATCGGATTCACAATAGAGATATCATAAGCAGCATATTTGGGTGCAGATCCGTGAGTCGGTTCGAACACGGCCACCTCATCCCCAATATTAGCACTACAAGCAAATCCCAGTCCGCCAATAAGTCCTGCAAATCCATCAGATACGATATCCCCAAACATATTGCCTGCAACAATAACACCATAATCCTCAGGATTTTTTGTCAGCCACATCATCTGGGCATCAATATTTGTATTCCAAAGCTCGATATGGGAAAATCCCTTCCGGATCTCTTTGGCCATGCTGAACATCATTCCTGATGTTTCACGGATAACATTGGGTTTTTCACATACTGTAACTGATTTATAACCATATTTATCTGCGAAGGAAAATGCTGCACGGAGGATTCTCTCCGTAGCATTTTTTGTAAATATCCTTGTTGAAACAGAAATATCTTCTTTGGGCACATTACTAAAATTCCTTACAAATTTCGGGTGGGACATTAATGCTTCATATACTTTATTTCCCGGGTTACTCCATTCAACACCACTATATAACCCTTCAGTATTCTGCCTGAAAATAACAACATCAATTTCCGGCTCTTCAATAGAACCATCTTTCCCGCGGCGAATAAAGTTTAACGGGTTTCCTTTATATGTCCTGCATGGCCTTATGCATATATCAAGATTGAAATGCTGGCGTAATCCTACAATCGGACTGGAATATACAAATCCTTTATCCTGAAGCTCGGGAGATAATTCATTCTTTGCCTCATCATTTGGTTTTGAAGTTATTGCACCAAACAAACCAATTTTATGCTCTTCCAGTAACTTAACGGTTTTGTCCGGAAGCGGATTACCTTCTTTTTTCCAAAACTCCCATCCAATATCGCCTACAATATAATCAGCTTTAAAGCCGGCAGCATCTATAACCCTGACAGCTTCCCTGAGTACAATTCGCCCTATTCCATCACCTGGCATCAATACAATAGTCCTTTTCGGCATAATCTTCCGGTTTGTTATTTTATTCTATTGTTAATAAACTATTTAACTTGTCGCACGACATCAATGACAGTACCATCAACCCACTTAATAGCAGCCACCACCTTGTCTGTAAACTCCGGCTTGCCAGGTTTACCGCAAATTTTCTCAGCTTCATCTTTTAATTCCTGGATTGTTTTTATCGGCAGATTGGAATTTTTAACTTTTTCAAAAAGATCTTTTCTGAGCGGATTAATGGCAATACCTCTCTCAGTAACTATTACATCAATCATTTCACCTGGCCCGCATAAGGTAGTAACTTCGTCAACAATTACAGGTATACGGTCACGAAAAAGTGGTACAGGAAGAATAACTGTTTTTCCGAACAGGCAATTTTGCCACCCTCCAATTCCATGTAAAAGATAGCCATCTGAGTGAGTGACCACATTACCATTGAAGTTCACATCCACTTCAGTCGCTCCGAGAATAACAATATCTACCATGCTGGCAAAATTTCCTTTCGAGTGATAATTATAACTGGTAAAAGGGCTTGTATTGACATGATTAGGATTTTCACGCATTGATCTTACACCTTCAAGATCAAATGTCTGACCATCAAGTATGTATTCAACCAGTCCCTCTTCCAGCATTTCAACAAGGTATTTGTTACTGCCGGCCCTGGCAAAGCGTGCTTTGATACCTTTTTCACGCATAATATCACGAAAGAAAGTACTGATCACCAGTGAAGTACCCCCGGCTCCTGTTTGAAAGGAGAAACCATCTTTAATAAGACCGGCCTCTTCACAAAACTTTGAGGTGAGTTCAGCTATTAGCAGTCTATCCGGACTCCTGGTCATTTGAGTTGTACCTGAAACAATTTTCTCAGGAATACCTATTTTCTCTTCTTCGACGACAAAATCCACGTAGTTGCCCTGGATCTGCCATGGTATGCATGGAAAAGGAACAAGATTATCTGTAACAACAATTACTTTCTCTGCATATTGGGAATCAGCAAGGGCAAATCCAAGTAAGCCACATGCTGAAGGACCTGTAAGACCGTTTGCATTACCAAAAGGATCAGCAGCAGGAGCAGCAATAACAGCGATGTCGATTTCAATATCGCCATCCTGTACTGCCTGGTAACGGCCACCATGAGAGCGCAGAACAGCAACTCCTTTCATTTTACCTTCAGAGCAAAATTTTCCCAGCGGGCCGTTCATACTGCCTTCTATATGATGTATTGTGCCATCTTCCAAAAATTCGATAAGTGGTTCGTGGCAGGGAAATGATGCCGAAGGGAACCATACCATATCTTTATATCCCAGCTCCCTGATAATTTTAAAAATCTTAACTGCAATAAGATCCCCATTTCTAAAATGATGATGAGTTGAAATAGTCTTTCCGTCACTGACACCAGCCCTTAAAAGAGCATCTTTAAGATTTTTCACTAACTTATTTCCATCAGGCGGAAAATCGGCACAGGTTGGTATCCGGGGCATAGCTTTTCTTCCGGAAGGCATGAATTTACCGACACCCTGAAAAGGAATAATTTTTTTCCCATTAATATATTCAGGAATCATTCTTCCTGATACATTTTTTATCATTTTACTCATTTTCTGTCGTCTCCTTCCAGTTTTCTTTCAATAATCCAGCGGTAATAGCAGTATTTATAGTATCTATAGCCCTTTTCACTACGGGAAGATCAATCATTTTTGATTTGACAGCTACAACTCCCAGTCCTTTCCGCTGTGCTTCTTCAAAAGCCAGCACAATAGTTTTTGCTTTTTCAATTTCAGCCGCTCCGGGATTATACCCTGCATTGATAATTCCAACCTGTCGCGGGTGAATACACCCCATACCAACAAAGCCCAAGGCTTTTGAATGTGCAACATTTTCCTTTAACCCTTCCATATTCGAAACATCAGAATAAACTGAATCAATAGCCTGAATGCCGGCAGCCGCAGATGCGTTAACTATCACACTTCGTGCGTAAAACGATTCCTGTCCTTCTTCAGTTCTTTGAGCACCAATATCCGCAGTATAATCTTCAAGTCCGATTGCCATAGCAACAATATGCTTCGACGCCGAAGCTATGCTGTATGCATTTATTACTCCCAATGCGCTTTCAATTATAGGCATAAGATGAATTCTATGATCAGATGTTTTAGCTATTTCGTTGATCTTTTTGTCCACTTGCTTGATTTGAGCGGGAGTTTCACACTTGGGTATTAAAATAAGATTTACGTTGTGGGGTACAATATACTTTAAATCATTAAGTCCGTCTGGAATCTGGTTTATCCTCACCATTCTTTCGGCACCATAAAAATCAACAGATCTGAGCGCATTTCTAACCAGGTACCTGGCTTCATTTTTCTTATCAGGCGCCACTGAATCCTCTAAATCGAGGATAACACCATCGGCAGAATAAATTCCGGCATTAATCATTAGTTTTGGTGAATTACCGGGAAGGTACAGTCTTGATCGCCTGGCAATTTTTTTATCAGTGAAATAGTTATTTTCTTTTATCAGTGGTAACAGGTATTCCTTTTCTGAAGTTATAACTTCCTTGATAGCAGATTCAAGTCTTGCTGCAATAATAAAATCGAGAGCCCCTTTATCTTCAATTTCAACTTTTGCATTTTTTACTTCAAAGAAGTTCAGAATATCGAGGCATAATTTCCTTATAGAATCACCATATAAGGTGTCAACCTTAGTCTGAAGGTCAATTTTAATCCCGGATTTCTTTGTTAATGAAACCCTTACAAAACAGTCTGAACGAGCTGAATCATCTTTATTGCCAGCAATCCCGGTCATATTTAAGCAGGTTTAAGTGATTTTAACGCAAATATAAAGTTATAAAATCTTATTGTTGACAATAGCAAGTATCTCCTGTTCTTTTTCTACAGTTTTTTTAACCAGGGTTTCACATTTTGCCAGAATCTCTTTTATAAAATTTTGATCTTTTAAACCGGCCAAATTAATTTTTACGTTTAAATAAGCGCCCATTATAGCTCCACGTATTGCTATTGCACCCACACCAGCATCTGATACCGAGTTCGTGTTGCCGGTTTCAACCATTGCCTTAACCAGCTCAAAAGCCTTGTATGATGTTTCCATAACTTTGAAAGGAACCAGAATGGCATTTTTTGTTGCTTGTTCAACGGCCTTTTGTTTTTCTTTGGTTTCCTTGTCGGATTTTGAAGGCAACTTAAAAGCAGCCATTAATGAATTAAATGCATTGGTATCCTCATCAACCAGGTTGATTAGTTCTGACTGAAATTCTTTCCCTTTCTCCGCCCAGTCAGAAAACTCTTCCCAACGATCGTCCCAACCTCTTTTATGTGATGATAGGTTGGCTACCATTGTCCCCAGAGCAGCACCCAGTGCTCCCATATAAGCAGAAACTGAACCGCCCCCGGGTGCAGGAGATTCCGAAGCTGTTTCATCGGCAAAGTCCGACAGGCTTCTGCTTATAAGTTTATTGTTATTCCCGCTTTCCAGCAAAAATTCTATAATTTTTTCTTCAGGTTTGAACTCATATAAATCATTAAGTCCTAGTGATTTGACAGCAATTTTGAGCAATTCTTTATCGGAAGCCCCTAATGAACGGTTTTGCTTTTTCAGGAAATATTTACCTGCATCAAGCATGGCTTTTAAGGGTACAAGTCCCACTATTTCTGATCCGGTAACCCTTACCCCCCTGGCTTCTGCTTTTTTACATACTTCATCAAAAACAATATGTATTGGTGTAACACTTATATTTGTAAGGTTCAATGAAATTTGTGCGATACCGAACTCTTTTATATACCATCCAATTCCTTTAACACTTTTCAATGACCCCGGAATCATAACCTGATTCCCGTTTTCGTCTTTTACAATTTTGCCGGTCAGGGGATTCCCTTTTCTTTTCGCCCGCCCCTTCTCGCGCACATCAAAGGCAATAGCATTTGCGCGGCGGGTAGATGTTGTGTTGAGGTTTATGTTGTAGGCAACAAGGAAATCTCTGGCCCCCACAGCTATTGCTCCTGATTTTTTATTAAACTCACTTGGACCGAAATCGGGTTTCCATTCAGGATTTTTCAACTTCTCCTTTAATCCTTCGTATTCACCTGACCGGCACGCTGCTAGATTTCGGCGTTTTTCCTCAAAAGCAGCATTTTCGTAACAATACACGGGGATCTTCAAATGCTCCCCTATCTTCTTTGCCAGTTTTCGTGCATATTCAACAGTCTCTTCCATAGTGATACCTGCAACCGGTACTAAAGGGCAGACATCGGTAGCTCCAAACCTTGGGTGCTCTCCTTTATGCTTGCTCATGTCAATTAAATCAGAGGCCTTCTTAACTGCCAGAAAAGCTGCTTCAACAACCTGGGAAGGGTAACCAACAAAAGTTACAACAGTCCGGTTAGTAGCTTTCCCCGCATCCACGTTCAACAATTTAACACCCTCAACCGATTCAATTTTCGTGGTAATTTGTTCGATTATTTTCATGTCGTTCCCCTCGCTGAAGTTGGGGACACATTCCAGTATTTGTTTCATTATGATGAAAGGATTAAGTTTCTGATTAATTGCCCGTTTTTCCAGACCTTTGAAGGTTTTAATGCTCCCTGAAAATAAAGAATCTCTTCATAATTCTTGCACTCAAAAGCAACCATATCTGCTTTTTTACCTTGTGCCAGAATTCCCCTATCGCTCAGATTGAGAGCTGCTGCAGCCCTGAAGGTGATTCCTGCAAGTGTTTCAGCTATGGTAAGTTTCTCAAAAGCACCAATTATAGATGTCTGGACTAACAAATCTCCCATTGGCGCCGAACCGGGGTTCCAGTCCGACGAGATTGCAAGGCTGGTTCCTGCGTTGAGCATTTTGCGGGCAGGTGCAAAATTAGTTCCAAGTCCGATTGATGCTCCTGGTAAGACAACAGGTATCACATTGCTTTGTGCTAAAATTTTAATCTCTTCCCCGGAGGAAACCTCAAGATGGTCTGCACTTTTGGCCTGGTATTTTACAGCTAATTTACTGCCACCCGCAGAGAATTGATCTGCATGTATTATTATGTCAAAACCTTTTTCTTTTGCACTCTTTAAATACGCATCAGCATCTGAAAGACTAAAAGCGCCTTCTTCCACATAAATATCAACCCGGGAAGTCAATTTTTCTTTCTTTATTACAGGTAACAGCTCTTTTACTATTATTTCAAGATATTCTTGCGGGGAACCGTTAAAATCTTTTGGAGGTATGTGTGCAGCCAGGCAGGTTGGGATTAAATCAATTGCTATGTTTGCGTTTGCCTTATTGATTGCCTTTAACATTTTCAGTTCGCCTTCCACATTAAGGCAATAACCACTTTTTACCTCGGCTGTAGTGATTCCTTGCTTCAGAAGCACCTTAGCACGTTTCTCTGTATTTTCCTGCAATTCCCGGATGCTGGCTGACCTTGTTTTTGTTACTGTGTCCCAGATGCCTCCTCCCTGTTTGGCAATTTCCAGATACGATTTACCTGAAACTCTTTTCGCGTAATCATTTTCCCGTGAGCCGGCATAGCAAATATGTGTGTGGCAGTCGATAAAGCCCGGCAGTGCAACCATAGCACTTTCTATTTGTTCCAGCTCATAATTGCTGTTTCCAAGTTCTCTTTTTATTGTATTGAAATCACCTGTCTTTATGATTATATCATTTTCAAAAAGTATTCCTGCGTCATGCACAATCTCCAGTTCATGGTCCGCGACCGGACCTTTTAATGGCAGTTTATCAAGAGTAATTAATTGTATGAATGGTCCTGTTAATTTCATATCTGTTCCTTTTTACCGTATTTCACCACCCGGGGTATTTACTCAGATTTACTTAAGTTTTTCAAATTTTTTATAGCCTCTTCGTAACCTGCATCGGCGTGCCGGTATATTCCTGTTGCCGGGTCGTTATACAGTACACGTTTTATGCATCTTTCAGCCCTTTCAGTACCATCGGCCAGTACAACCATTCCAGCATGCTGGGAATAACCCATTCCAACCCCGCCACCATGATGGAAGGATACCCATGTAGCACCGGCAGAGGTGTTTGACATCAAATTCAGCAAAGGCCAGTCAGATACAGCATCAGTACCGTCTTTCATCCCTTCTGTTTCCCTGTTTGGCGAAGCAACCGAACCACAATCAAGATGATCACGGCCTATTACTATCGGGGCTTTAACTTTTCCTTCTTTTACCAGCCGGTTAAAAATCAGACCGGCTGTTTCCCTCTCGCCCATACCCAGCCAGCAAATACGCGAAGGTAGTCCCTGGAAAGATACTTTTTCCTGTGCTTTTTCCAACCATCGTGTAAGCTGCTTGTTTTCCGGAAAAGCATTTTTCAGAGCTTCATCGGTTGTAAAGATATCCTGCGGATCACCTGACAATGCCACCCAGCGGAATGGTCCTTTACCTTCGCAAAACAAGGGGCGGATGTATTCCGGCACAAATCCCTTAATATTAAAAGCATCTTTCTCTCCACCCAGGCGGGCGTATTCTCTAAGGTTATTGCCATATTCAAATGTTTTGCTGCCCCTCTTTTGCATCTCGAGCATGAAACGAACGTGCCGGGCCATGCTTTTTAATGCCCTTTCCTTATATTTTTCCGGATTGCTTTTCCTGAGTTTTTTTGCCTCCTCCAGGGACAATCCATTTGGTACATACCCGTTCAGCGGATCGTGTGCCGAAGTCTGGTCTGTCAATACTTCCGGGACAATATTATCTTTTAAAAGCTGTTCAAGAGTATCACCAATATCAGCTGCAATCCCAACCGATAATGCATCACCATTTGATTTAGCCTTCAATATCAATTCTTTTGCCTCCTGGTAATTACCAGCTATTTTGTCAAGATAACCTGTTTTTATCCTCTTTTTTATTCTTTCAGGATCCACATCAGCTCCCAGAAAAACAGCTCCTGCCATTGTCGCAGCCAGGGGTTGTGCGCCGCTCATTCCTCCAAGTCCACCTGAAACCAGTAATTTACCTTTCAAATCACCTCCAAAATAACGGTTGGCACAGGCAGCAAAAGTTTCGTATGTTCCCTGCAAAATGCCTTGTGTTCCTATATAAATCCAGCTTCCTGCTGTCATCTGCCCGTACATCATTAATCCCCGTGATTTAAGTTCATTAAAATGTTCCCAGTTAGCCCATGCCGGTACCAGATTACTGTTGGCAATGAGGACACGGGGTGCTTCGCTGTGCGAGCGGACAATACCAACCGGTTTCCCTGACTGGATTAATAAGCTTTGATTTTCCTCCAGTTCCAGTAAACCGGCAATTATCTTCTTTACTGAATCAACATCCCTGGCAGCCTGTCCAGTCCCCCCGTATACAATCAATTCATCGGGATTCTCAGCTACTTCAGCATCTAAATTATTCAGCAACATGCGCAATGGTGCTTCTGTTTGCCATGACCTGGCATTCAGCTGATTACCCCTGGGGGCTTTGTAATTCGGATGACTTGCGTACCTGTCAATAAATTCCGAATATTTCATGATCCTGGTTTTTAAAATTGATCTTATTATTGCGGGCTGTTTCATTTACAACCTTAATAATTTCCTTGTTTTTTACCATATTAATGGCTTTTTCCATCTCAGGTGCCAAAACAGTATCTTTTTCTATAAAGGGAATTTTCGACCTTATATAATCATGTACTGCATCAATCAATATCCCTGATTTAAGAGGTTTCCTGAAATCAAATCCCTGGGCTGCGCAGAACATTTCAATTCCCAGAATTTTCTCAAGGTTGTCGATTACTTTCAATGCTTTACGTGCACTAACAGACCCCATGCTTACATGATCTTCCTGTCCGAGTGAAGTCGGGATACTATCGGCACTGGCAGGATAGCAAAGACTTTTATTTTCACTGACAAGTGCAGCTGTAGTGTACTGTGGAATCATAAATCCCGAATTTAATCCTGTGTCTTTCATCAACAATTTGGGAAGGCCTTCAATTCTATCTTCCAGGGAAAGATAAATTCTTCTGTCCGATATATTTCCAAGTTCCGATGCAGCCAGCGCTGCATAATCAATAGGCAAGGCAACGGGTTGTCCGTGAAAATTGCCCCCGTTAATAGCAATGCCATTATCAAGGATAACCGGGTTATCTGTCACGGAGTTCAACTCAATGGAGATTATTTCTTTAAGATGTAACCAGGCATTTCTGGAAGCACCATGTACTTGAGGGATACAACGGATTGAGTATGGATCCTGCACACGGCTGCAGTCTTTATGCGAAGCATTAATCCGGGAATTTTTAAGTAAGATCCTTATCCTGTCTGCCACATAAATATTCCCTTTATAAGGCCTTAGTTTATGCAGGGCTTTATCAAATGCCTTTACTGATCCCAGCATAGTTTCAAGATTCATGGCAGCAATAATATCGGCATTGTCAAGGCAATTTTGCAACCTCTCAGCTATCTTTACAGCATGTGCCAGCATAAACTGGGTCCCATTAATTAATGCCAGCCCTTCCTTTGGTCCGAGTTCGACCGGTTTTATACTGAGTTCTTTTAATAACCGGGAAGCCGGAACAATTTCATTTTTGTACAAAACTTTGCCCAGCCCGATTAATGGCAGAAAAAGGTGTGCCAGCGGTGCAAGATCACCGGATGCACCAACTGAACCCTGGGAGGGGACACAGGGAATAATGTTTTTTTCAATAAAAAATAATATCCTGTCCAGCGTTTCTGTTGAGATGCCTGAATTTCCTATTGCAAGGGAGTGGACTTTTAAAATCATCATAAGCCGGGTTAGCTCAGGATCGATTAAGCGACCCACTCCTACGCTGTGGCTCTTAAGTAAATTGTATTGTAACTTTCTGGTGTCTTCTTCCGAGATAACAGTAGTACACAATGGTCCAAACCCCGTATTTATTCCATACACACTTTGCTTGTTGCGTGCCATATCTTCAACAACAGACCTGTTCTTCCTTATTTTGGTCCTGGCCGAATCAGTTATAACTCCTTTACAATTCCCATTGCAAACATCTATCGCAAGTCCAATCGAGAGATTATCCTCGCCGTATCTGAAAACATTATGCATAATAATAATTATTTCCTACTCATTCCATTTAAAAGGCAGGTCATTGACCTTCCATTTGGCAGTCATGCTGATAATTCCCTTTGTATCCGCGTCAAACCTGATTAGACTGGTACGGTCGCTATATATGGGGATATCTGAGTCAGGATAAAATGCAGGGAAATAAATAATGTAGGTTCTGTTCCAGAGGTTGGATTTTTCAGCCTTCCAAAAGGTGGGAGTGATTCTTTCTTCGGTTATATTTCCCCTTTTCTTTTCAACAGTAACCGGCTGTATACCTTTGAAATCCGTTATTATTTCCTCACCTTTCTGCACTTCAGTCGTATCAACTTTGACAGGTTTAAACTGGTAAGAATTCTTATCATTGTCCCTCACTTCGAGATCAAAGCTCCAGTCCTGTCCATATACCTTTTTTTCAAGGTCCTGGTGGTTGAATTCTATAATAACATACTGCTGACTTAAACTAATATCGTTTTGCATCAATTCTTCATCCATTGCAGCCGATCCTTGCATTAGGTTATAATAGTCTTCCACAAATTCTCTTGATTTGAGAATAAAAGTACTCATTCGTTCTATTTCCCAATTGTCTCCAAAATGAAAATCGAACTGGCCCCACTTATCCTTGAGCAAATCCAGGGGATCCTTTTCCTTTTTGTCCTTATTCTGTGCATTTAAGCAAGTATTTACACATAAGATAAAAATAACAAATAAGCAATATGATAAAAGCTTTTTCATATGTTGTTTTTTAGATTTTGTTTTCAAGTTACAAATTTGTCCTTTGAAATACAAGACTATACAATCTGTTTGTTTGCTCCGGCTTTTACATTGTCTTCAACATCACCTTTCAATGTATTAGCATTTGGTTCTGCGCCCGAAGAATCAGTAATTTCAAGCCAAATATTAACCTTATCATTCGGATTGGCATTCAGAATATCAAATGTAATCATTAAATTGCCATTTGATATTGAAAGTCGTGGCTATGATAAAGTGAAAGTTACATGGCCAATGCTTTCAGTGGAAAAACTATTAAACAGACCAAGCAAGAGAATCAAATCTATGCTTTTTACTTCACAACTACCTTTCCAAAATTTACGGTCCTATCCTTTATCAATTTAATAGTATAAATTCCTTTTGGAAAACCCGAGATGTCAATTTTTTCAAACTTTGAATCAACTTCTTTACTGAATATCAGATTACCACTGACATTATAAATTTCTATCAGTGCACTATTTATATTTTCAATCTCTATGTTAAATATATCATCAGAAGGATTCGGGTAAATATCTAATCTACTGTCTTCTTTATAAACACCCGGAATATTGACCGCACAGTCAGTTGTATAATTTACATTTGGGCTGCCTTCTGTATTAACATTAACACCTGCAGGAGGAAAAGGCACTTCCCATACACAAACATCGTACAAAGTAGTCATCCAGGCTAAATCCACGATTTCCAGGGCAGTATTTGTAGAAATATTTAAACTTGTTAACTGGGTCCCTGAGCAATACAACTCTGTTAAGGCAGTGCAACCGGAAACATTCAGGCTGATTAATTGAGAATAATCGCAATTGAGATATTCCAAAGAAATGCATGAAGAAACATCCAGACTGGTCAATTGGGTACTGCCGCAATGCAATTCTGCAAAGCCAGTGCAACCAGAAACATTTAAAGTGGCTATTTGGCTCTGAGAGCAATCCAGGTATCTTAAAGAAGTATTATCAGAAACATCAAGACTGGCTAATTGGGTGTACCCGCAAAGCAATTCTGTTAAAGCAGTATTATTAGAAATATCCAGAGTTGTTATCTGGGTCTGAGAGCAATCCAGGAATATTAAAGCAGTATTATTGGAAATATCTAAACTGGTAAATTCATTCCCGTAGCAATCCAGGTACTGCAAAGCAGCATTATTTGACACATCAAGGCTGGCTAGATTGTTATCCCCGCAATACAGTTCTTTTAAAGCAGTACAACCGGAAACATCCAGACTTGTTAAATGGTTACCCCAGCAATTTAATTTTATTAAAGCATTACTTGCAGAAACGTTCAGGCTGGTTATATTGTTAATACTACAATTTAGAGAGTCTAAATTAACAAATGCTTCAATACCTGTCATGTCTGAAATATTTTTGTTATGAACATCCAAATACGTTATAGCTTCAGCTTCAGAGTTACTGATTTCCAAATTTTCATCCGTATCAACTCCTGCTGCTATAAGAGCACTTTTAAAAAACTCATCAGGTATATTCACATTCTGAGCACCGGAAATATATGCTATTGTAAGCATTAGCAGTATTAAAATTTGTGTTTTCATGATTTGTCTGCTTAAGTTTTGAATTTTATAGTATTGACAAAGTAATATTTAAAATAACAGGTAAAGGCAAGTTATGGATTAATTTGATATATAGCAAAAAATTTTAGCGTGATCTGGTGGCACACTTTTAACAACTAAAATACTATCTTTGTCAGTGTAAAAACCGTTTATAAACCAAAGAACTATGAAAAAAATTTACTTTACGGCAATAGCCTTGTTTTATGTTATTTCAATGTGCACTTACGGACAAGATGCAATTACAGGCGGCGATATGGAGGATTCTGAAGCATGGGAAATTTCATTACTTAATACTGATGGTGATAATGATGTGATTTATGAATTTGGTTACACCGAAACTACTCCCGCTGAAGGTGAAGGAGGTTGTTTGTATGTCAGCGGCACCAACACAGGGACAAGCGGAGGAAATCTTACCAATGTAATGTTTTACCAGCTACTTAATTTGCAACGCGGAGTAAATTATACGTTTGACGGTGCCTACAAAGACGTTCGTACCAGCAATTTCTGGACAGAAGTATGGATTGGAGGGAATGAACCCGAAGTAGGCTCCGATTATGATGCTGCTATGGGTGCGACTCTGATTAGCGGATTTAAAAGTACAAACTGGGAAGCATTATGTCCTTCTGATGAATTTGATGGTACCTTCCTTAATGATGCCTGCGAACCTAATATTACGAATCAGGTATTTTTTGAAGGAGAAGGCGATACTATGGTCTACTTTGGATTCAGGTCAGGAATTTGGGATGACCAGGGTTCAGGATACACTTTCGAAGTATATTTCGATAACATCAGCCTGACAGCAGAAGAAACTTATATCATTAGTGATATAAATACTGACAAATTTGTGATTGCACCAAATCCCTTTAATGAGCAGATCACCATTTCGTCT